>Ga0181532_10005020_pt1 | contig 11366 bp, 7 predicted proteins | sample PEATcosm2014_Bin_33_FD_119768 | JGI IMG/M metagenome (GOLD analysis project Ga0181532, IMG submission 119768) | Peatland microbial communities from MTU Mesocosm Facility, Houghton, MI, USA - PEATcosm2014_Bin11_30_metaG | ecosystem: Environmental > Terrestrial > Soil > Wetlands > Peat | place...
CACACCGTCGGCGGCACCACTTTCCCGCGATAAATCCGGTACCGGTAGACTTTCCCTCGCGCCGACCACCGCGCATTGAAATCAGGCCCCGTCTCCTCCACTCCCACAATCCGTATCGTAGGCGGCAGCAGCGCATTCATCGCGCGTTGAAACTCCTCCGCCGAAAGCCCCGATTGCGTCCGAAAACTTCCCACCTGCCCCAGCGCGTGCACACCCGCATCCGTTCGCCCCGCGCCGTGCAACTGCACAAACTCCTGCGTCAGCCGCCGCAACACGGTCACTAACTCGCCCTGCACTGTCGGTTTATTTGCCTGGATCTGCCAACCGTGGAAATCCGTCCCGTCGTAAGCAATCACCAACTTAAAATATCTCACCGTCCCAAATCCCCGTCCTGTACCTCACCCCTTCAGGGGTGAGGCTTTCCCCCACAACATGCAATACCCCGCCCCAATTCCCAACGAATTCCAATTCTCAACCAACGAAACAATCGAGCTTTCACTCTTACACTCCTTTACTTCCTGACCCTTCCTTCTGAACTCTGTGTCCTCTGTGTTCCGATCTCTGTGACCTCTGTGTTACCGTCCCTCTTCTCTCTGCGAACTCTGCGCTCTCTGCGAACTCTGTGTAAGCTCTTCGCCTTTCTTAACTTTCAACTCTTCAACCTCTTCGCCTTACTGAAAACTTAAAACTAAAAACTACCCACTTCCCTCACCCCGCGCTCCTAACAAACCGACTCCCCGGCTTCACCGCAAGCCCTCCCTGCTTGCACATCGGGCAATCCTCTTCCTCATAACTCTCAATCTTCAATTCCACCAGCGCCTGCGTCTCCACCTCAAAATCGATCGTTCCTCCGCTTCGGTCAATCAACGCTCCCGCCGCCACCACCCGCGCTCCCGCCTCTTCCACCACCCGGATCGCTTCTCGCGTCGATCCTCCCGTAGTCCACACATCTTCCACCACCAGCACATGCATCTCCGGCCGAATCACAAATCCTCTTCGCAGCGTCAGCAACCCGCTCGCATCCCGTTCCACAAACATCGCAGGCACTCCCCCGCCCACCGTATCCTTCGGAGCAGGCAGCGCTCGCGCCACTTCCTGCCCAATCACCACTCCGCCCAGCGCCGGAGACACCACTGCATCAATCCGCGCATCCGAAAACAAAGCCGCCAGCGCGGCCCCCAGTTTCTCCGCGAATCTCGGGTATTGCAGCACCAGCGCACACTGCACATACGTGCCGCTATGTCGCCCGCTGGACAACTCAAAATGCCCGTGCCGGATCGCTCCCGCCACCTCAAACAATCGCAGCAACTCTTCTCGTGTCATCATCGGTAACCCTAACCTCTGGCCCTTCCTCGACGTCAAATCGTCTGCAGCCTAGCCGTCCTCGCACGTCATTGTCAAGGAATCTGCCCCATGTGTTAAACTTCGTAATTCCGGCTCCGAGCCCGCCGATCTCCGGCTTTGGCCCTCTCGGCTCTCCTGGCCGTGAAACAAATTGTGCCCCGCGTGCGTTTTACATAGTGATGCACCCCATATCGCGGGTTGTGAGTACTGGGTTCCAACTCTATTCGTGAGGATTCTAATGAACACGCCGTTCCGCAGACCGCTGCTTGCCTCTATTCTGGCTGCTTTCTTGGCTACCGCTCCCATCACCTCCACCCTCGCTCAGGAGCCGGCCTCCTCCCCCACGCCTCATAACGTCGCTCAAGGCACTGTGCCCATCTCTCTGGGCATCTCCAAGTTCGATTACACCCGCGCCCCCAAGGCTTTCCCAAACCTTTTCGCCCCCTATGTCCATCAATACGTTGAACCTGGCGTCCTCACCAATTCCCCGCGCCTCGAGCAGCTCATCCACGATGGCAAACTCAGCCTCAGCCTCCAGGACGCTATCGCCCTCGCTCTCGAGAACAGCATGGACATCGTCGTCGCTCGCTACAACCCCTGGATCGCCGACGTCAGCCTCCTCAAGACCCGTGCGGGTGGCTATAGCTACGGTACCCCTGGCAGCATCTCCGTGGGCTCTACCGCCAACCTCCCGTCGCTCTTGTACGATCCCGTCATCTCCCAGACTCTTAGCTTTGCCGATGTCACCACCCCTATCAGCAACCCCTTCATTTCCGGTCTTGGAGCCTCCGCTGGCACCACTGCGGCCCTGCCCCTCTTCTCCCACTCCGCCGTCTACAACACCACCTATGCGCAGAGCTTCACAACCGGCACCTCCCTCAGCGTTGCTTGGGACAATACCCGCGCCTCCTCCACCGCCGCCAACTTCTTCAATCCCTATGTGCAATCCTCTCTCAGCATCAGTCTTTCGCAGCCCCTTCTTGCCGGTGCCGGCCGTTTCATCAATCGCCGCAACATGATCATCGCCGAAAACAATCGCAAGATCGCCGACCTCGCCTTCGCCCAGCAAGCCATCACCACCACCACCAACACGATCACCGCCTACTGGGAACTCGCCTACGCTCGCGAGAACGTTAAGGTTCAGCAGCAAGCCGTCACCGTCTCTGAAAAACTCTATAGCGACAACAAAAAACAGCTCGATATCGGCACCATGGCTCCTCTCGATGTCACTCGCGCCGAATCCGAACTCGCCACCGACCGCCAGAATCTCATCGTCGCGCAAACCACCCAGCTGCAGGACGAGCTCGTTCTCAAAAATTACATTTCCAAGGATCCCCTCGCTTCCAATCTTATCTCCGTCGAAATCATTCCCACGGACAAGCCTGTGGCCCCCGAAACCATTCAAACCTTGTCGTTTGAAGATGCCGTCAAGGAAGCCTTCGCCAAGCGCCCCGATGTTCAGGAGCAGTATTTCAACCTGAAGAGCGCCGACGTGGATGTCCGCGCCACCAAGAATGCTCTCCTCCCCACCGCCACACTCGGCGCCTACTACTCTTCCTCCGGCCTCGCCGGCAATTCTCCCACGTATGGCACGCCTGTACCCGGACTTGGCACGCAGCTCGTGGATGGCACCGGCACGCCAGTTGATTACTACATCCCGGAAGCCACCGCTCCGGTTACGGGCACCTTCAAACAGGGCCTTGGCACCGCGCAATCCCAAATCTTCCACAATGATTTTCCGACCTACGCTGCCCAGCTCACTTTGTCTTTACCCCTGCGCAACCGCGCCGCTCAGGCGGACAACGTCCACGCGCAACTCGTCAAACGCCAGTTTGAAGCTCAGGTCCAGCAGATCAAGAACAACGCTCTCCTCGATGTCCGCAACACCACCATTGCCCTCGAACAGGGCCGCGCCCAGGTGCAAGCCGCCAGCAAGGCACGCGAACTTCAGCAGCAAACCTTCGACGCCGAACAGAAAAAATATCAGCTTGGCGCTTCCACCGTGTACAACGTCATTCTCACCCAGCGCGACCTCATCACCGCTCAAGGCACCGAACTCCGCGCGCTAGCCAATCTCGCCGAAGCCAAAGCCAATTACGAACGCGCCCTCGGCCGTACCCTCGACGTCAACAGCGTCACCATCGCAGGCGCCGAAAAAGGCGTAATCGAACCCGACACCCTGATCCCCGGCACGCACAACGGTCAGGTAGCTGGCACCGAAAATCTCTTCAAAGCCCTGGACAACGCCAACCACGGTCAGCGCTAATTTGGACTGCGGCGGCCAGCCGCCGCTTTTACGGCCGTAGCCAGTCATCCACCAAATTTCATTCATCCCTTGCTGTCATCCCGGCCGCCCTGCCGCGCTCTATGCCGCCTCCCCCAACCCCTGTACCTCACCCCTTCAGGGGTGAGGTAGTCCATAACCCAACCAAAACTTGCTAATCCGTTCTAGCACTCTTCTTCTCAATCAATCTTCTTCTTCATTCTTCTCTGCGCCCTCTGCGCCTCTGCGTTATTTGTTCTTTTCTCTTTTCTTCCCTCTTTTCTCTTTTCTTTTCTCCTTTCTTCCCTCTTTTGTTTCCTCTTCCTCTTGCCGTTCTCTGTGCCCTCTGTGTTCCTATCTCTGTGAACTCTGTGTTACCGTCCTTCTTTTCTCTAGCCGTCACATCCCTCCAAACAAAAAAAATAGCCGGACCATCGGGTAAACTCCCTCCTCGGGTGTCTCCCCTGGTCCGGCCAGAAACGGTTTGACTAACTTACATCCCTGCCGTATATCCGCCCTAGTCTCCGCTAGCTTCCAAGTTGATCGTTTCGATAAGCTGCGGCCCCTCGGCCGTCAGCGTCTTTGCGTCCTTCGGCAATGAAAAATAGAACGTGCCGACGTTCGGCAACCGCAACGCCCGGACGGTCACGCTTCCATTGTGGCGAACGCAAACCAAAGCCGCCTTCTCGCCCTGTATCTGATGGTTATCCATCATCTGGGGGTGCCATATCCCCATTGCCTGATTTGCCCGGTAGACGGCAATCGTTCCGTTCATTGAGCGGCCATCCACCATAATCGTGTATTCCCCGGTCGGCAGCGCCGTCTTGCCCATCTGCGCCTCAAACGGAAATTTGAATTTCGCCGTGTATCCCGGCCCTGCTTGCAGTCCCGATGGCATGAATGCAATGGCCATCGCGGCCACCAACACGACCTCAAAAAGTCTCTTCCAGGAACTCTTCATGGTGCATTTCTCCCTTCGAAGAATCTGCCCGGCTGCGGGCTCACCTATCCATCAAGTGTTATATCGGCACCTTTCCCACGCACTTGACCCGCTCCCATTTCTCTCCCAGATCAGAAAGAAATAGTCCCCCTAATCCAAACAAACAACACCACTTAACCAGACTCCAATTCCCGCTGGGTCCTCAGCCACCGGCTTCCTACCTCCCGGGTGCCCCAGATTCGATTTCTGACCTGGGTCTTGGGTTATCCTCCCAACGCCTCTACCCAAATGAACTTGAGGGTTTGCCCTGAGCCTCGAAGAGTGCCCCACCCTTGCTTTCTAAGGGTGGCCTCTTCCGATCGCAAACCACAAACTCTCTTCTCATCTTCTTCCTCTTTTCTTCTTCCTCTCTGCGATCTCTGCGCCTCTGCGTTACCCATTCCTTTCTCTTTTCATCTTTCCGTTCTCTGTGCCCTCTGTGTTCCTATCTCTGTGAACTCTGTGTTACCGTCCCTCTTCTCCTCTCTTGAACTGTTAACCGTAAACTGTAAACTGTTCTCTCCATGTCCGACCGCCAACCCCAATTCACCACCGTCTCCGGCTACCCCATCCGTCGTCTCTACACCGACGCCGACCTCTCCACCCACGATCTCAGCAATCCTGGCGAGCCTCCCTACACCCGTGGCATTCACCCCAACATGTACCGCACCCGCCTCTGGACCATGCGCCAATTCGCCGGCTTCGGCACCGCCGAAGACACCAACCAGCGTTTCCGCTATCTCCTCGCCCACGGCCAAACCGGCCTCTCCACCGCCTTCGATCTCCCCACTCTAATGGGCTACGATTCCGATCACGCCTTAGCCGAAGGTGAAGTCGGCAAATGTGGCGTAGCCATCTCCTCCCTGGCCGACATGGAAGTCCTCTTCGACCAAATCCCCCTGGCCGACGTCACCACCAGCATGACCATCAACTCGCCCGCCGCGGTCATCTGGGCCATGTATCTGGCGGTTGCCGAAAAACAAGGAGCCGACTGGAAAAAAATCTCCGGCACTCTGCAAAACGACATCCTCAAGGAATACATCGCGCAAAAGGAATACATCTACCCGCCCGAACCCTCCATGCGCCTGGTGATTGACACCTTCGAATTCGGCATGAAGCACACTCCCAAGTTCAACGTAATCTCCATCAGCGGCTATCACATCCGCGAAGCCGGTTCCACCGCCATCCAGGAATTAGCCTTCACCCTCCGCGACGGCATGGAATACGTCGAATGGGGCATTCGCCGCGGCCTCCCGGTAGACGAGTTCGTCCCCCAACTTTCTTTCTTCTTCAACGCTCACAACGATTTCTTCGAGGAAATCGCCAAGTACCGCGCCGCTCGCCGCATCTGGTACAAAGCCATGACCGAGCGCTACAAATCCACCAACCCGCGTTGCCTGGCCCTCCGCTTCCACACGCAAACCGCAGGCTGCTCCCTGACCGCTCAGCAACCCATGAACAACGTAGTCCGCACCGCCATCCAAGCCCTGGCGGGAGTTCTAGGCGGCACGCAATCCCTCCACACCAATTCTCTCGATGAAGCCTGGGCGCTCCCCACCGAATTCGCCGCCACCCTAGCCCTCCGCACGCAGCAAATCATCGCCCACGAAACAGGCGTAACCAACACGGTCGATCCCCTGGGCGGTTCCTATTTCGTAGAAACCCTAACCAACGAAATCGAGCAAGCCGCCTGGGACTACATCCGCCGCATCGACGCCATGGGAGGCATGGTAGCCGCCATTGAAAAAAGCTATCCGCAGCGTGAAATCGCCGAAGCTAGCTACCGCTATCAAATGTCCGTGGATAAAAAAGAAAAAATCATAGTAGGCGTGAACGACTACGTAACCGAAGAAAAGCCCCTGGAAATCCTCCAAATCGACGAATCGGTAGCTCACCGCCAGTCCGCTCGCCTGAAAAAACTCCGCAACGACCGCTCCCAATCCGAAGTAGATCGCCGCCTCCAAGCCCTGAAAAAAGCCGCCGAAGGCACCGCCAATCTAATGCCCCACATCTACGAAGCCGTGAAATCCTACGCCACCCTAGGCGAAATCTGCGATTCCCTCCGCACGGTATTCGGCCCCTACGAAGAAGTCCCCATCACGTAGTACCCGCCACAATCTTCTACGCCATATTTGATACTCACGCGTAACTATATATTATGGTAACCTCTTCTCTGCGACCTCTGCGTCTCTGCGTTAAGCTCTCTTATGACTGACAAGGAACTGACTCACCATCTGATAGGGGCGGCGATTGCAGTCCATCGCGAACTCGGCCCGGGCCTTCTCGAGGCTGTGTACGAAGAATGTCTGTGTTATGAGATTTCTCTCCTGAACATCCCTTTCGAGCGCCAGAAGCCCATCCCGGTCATCTATCGTGGAAACAAACTGGATTGTGGCTATCGTGCAGACATCGTCGTCCTCGATCGCGTTATTATTGAAATCAAGGCAATTGCGTCGGTTGCGTCAATCCACGATGCAGTTATGCTGACTTACTTGCGGCTTTCTGGATGCCACATCGGCCTGTTAATCAATTTCCATTCGGCCGCCCTGAAAGACGGCGTTCATAGATACGTTTGGAATTACAATCCTATGGAGAAAGAATCCGAACGCAGAGACACAGAGGTCACAGAGAAATGCCCGACAAGAAAATCCGCGTCCTGATCGCCAAGCCCGGCCTCGACGGCCACGACCGCGGCGCCAAGATAATCGCCCGCGCCCTTCGCGACGCCGGCATGGAAGTCATCTACACCGGCCTGCGTCAAACCCCCGAAATGATCGCCTCCGCCGCCCTCCAGGAAGATGTCGACGTAATCGGCCTCTCCATCCTCTCCGGCGCCCACAACACCATCTGCCCCAACCTGATGAAACTCCTCCACGAAAAAAACATGACCGACGTCTCCGTCTTAGTCGGCGGCATAATCCCCGAAGCCGACATCCCCGCCCTTAAACAATCCGGCATAGCCGCGGTCTTCCCTCCCGGCACCTCCACCCAAGACATAGTCAATTTCATCCACGATCTCCCCGTCCGCGCCTAGCCGACCCTCACTCCGTCACCCTGTAGCTCACCCCTTAAGGGGTGAGGCTTTCCCGTCCGGAATAACGCAACTCAACATCCCGCGATCATCGGAATAGTTATAGGACAGGAAGCTTCTTGAAAAGTTGCTCTTTCGCGATGCGCCACAAGGGCACTTCTTGATTTCTAAGACAGGGCAACATTGGGATTGCATCATATCCGTTCGCGGCCTGAGGACGGGTTCCAACCGCCCACGAATTAAAGAATACAAGGTGCCAGGATTTGTCATTTCCGTGGGCAAAGTCTAGTTCTACAGGGCCCCCACCAACCCGGTACTGGAGAACTCGGTTAACTGGATTTCCCATGAAGTCGGAATCGATTTTGTCTGAATCTGGCTCTCCACAACTAACAATGAGTTTCTCGGGCGTCAATTCTCTCAGAACTCTCAAGCCTTCTCTCTGACTTGTCACTTCTCTCCAATGGGAGAAGAGAGCCAAAACGATGAGCGCGGACACGGCCAATGCACCCATCCCCACAATTCTGAACGTCCGCATCCTCACACCTTTCTCAGTCCCGCAATATCCGTGGAGTCTCCGTTCCCTCTGCGGCCCCTCCGTTACCTCTGTGGTGAGCTTTTCTCTTTCTATTTCCCCATCTCCCTCTCAAACTTCACCCGCGTATAAAGCACCCGAAACCCCTGCCGAACAATATTCCTCTGCGACACGCTCCCCGGCTGCGCCATGCTCACCCCCATCGAGCATCCCGCCTCCGCCGCTCTCCGCAATCGCGCCCGCAGCAGCGCCGTTTGCACGCCTCGCCTCCGGAAATCCGGCAACGTGCTAGCCCCAAACAATCCCGCCACCTTTTCTCTCAACGCCAGCGTAGCCCCGCCCGCCACTCGCCCATCCACCCGAGCCAAATAGCACTCCGAATTCTTCCCCATCGCGAACAGTTTCATCACCTCCAAAATCTCCGCCGTAACAGGAAAATGTTCCGCGAATCCCTGCGCCACCGTCAACGTCCACAAATCTATCTCGCCCGGCCCCACCTGACGCACTTCCACTCCTTCCACTGCCTTCCACCGCTCATCCTCCGCGATCCCTCGCACCATCACATTCGTAAATTCGCTGACGTGATACCCGCGCTCCTTATAGTGTTCCAGCAGCGTCGCATCCGCCATCGGGCAAGTCTCCACCCGCACCGCCTCATTCCTCGAAAAATAAAACTGCTCCAGCCGGTCAAACTCTTCTCGACTCACCGGCCCATTCAATCCCAGCCCCACCGCCTGCGTCACCGGCGAATTCGCCCCGCAATACACCGCATATCCGCCCGCAATCGTCTCCACCGCGCTCACAGACTCCGCCTGCATCGCCTTCATCATCCGCGCGCAAGTCACCGCCGCTTCGCCTTCCGCCAGCTCAATCTCCCGCGCCAGCCCCATATCCAACAAAGGCGTATCCATCCTCCGAGTGTACCGCACCCGCTTCTTCCCCCGTCCTCGTGTAACGATCAACTCTTCCTCCGCTTTCCTTTATTTCCTTCACTTCCTCGACTTCCTGATCTTCCTTCCCCTCCTTATTCTCCGTTCCCTCCTCTTCCGATATCTGTGACCCCCGTTCCCCTACCCTGTGTCCTCCATCCCCATGTCGCCCCTCTCCGACCGATTGCATTTGCTTGTCATTCCGACCGCAGCGGCCCGACCTTCTCTTCCGCGCCGCATTCTGGCGCGTCGGGCCGCGCAGTGGAGGGACGAATTTGCATCGCACGGTTTTTGTGCGATGAATCGAGGCACAACCTGTGCGTCTTGCCGCTCCGTCCGTTTTTCGAATTTCGCATTTCGAGTTTCGTCTATCGAACGCGGCTCCTGATCGCTGGTCTCCCCTCTTCTCTGTGCTCTCCGTGTCCTCTGTGGTGAACGTTCTTCCCTCCCCTCCTCGCCGTCTCCGCTTCCTCTGCGGCCCCTCTGCTACCTTTGTGGTAAGCCTTTTTCTGTCTTTTGTTCGCTTGTCTTCCTTCTTCTCTGCGAACGCTGCGTCTCTGCGTTAATCTTTGCCTTTCAACTTTCAACTTTTAACTTTCGACTTCCAACTCCCCCTTCCCTCAACCCTTCCATCCCTCCTATACTGAATCGTCTCCAATCTCCACCCGAGGTACCCCGTGCCCGTCCTGAAATCCTCCATCAACACCAAGTCCTCCGACTTCCAAAAAAATTCCACACGCCTCGTCGAACTCCTCACCACCTACAAAAACGAAGAGCAACAAATCCTCCAAGGCGGCGGACCCAAAGCCATCGAATCCCAGCACAAAAAATCCCGCTTAACCGCCCGCGAACGCATCGCCGCCCTGATCGATCCCGGCACGCACTTCTTCGAGCTCGGCCTCTACGCCGCCTACGAAATGTACGAGGAATGGGGCGGCGCCCCCGCCGCCGGCACCATCACCGGCCTTGGCCGCGTCAGCGGCCGCATGTTCATGCTAATCGCCAACGACGCCACCGTAAAAGCAGGCGCTTTCTTCCCCATGACTGCCAAAAAGGTCATTCGCGCCCAAAATATCGCCATTGACAATCGTATCCCCACCATCTACCTGGTCGATTCCGCCGGCGTTTTTCTCCCTCTCCAGGAAGACGTTTTCCCCGATACCGACGATTTCGGCCGCGTCTTCCGCAACAACGCCGTCATGAGCGCCCTCGGCATCCCGCAACTAACCGCCATCATGGGCATGTGCGTAGCAGGCGGCGCCTATCTCCCCGTAATGTGCGATCACATTCTCATGACCGAAGGCTCCGGCCTTTTCCTAGCCGGTCCCGCCCTGGTCCAAGCCGCCATTGGCCAAAAATCCACCGCTGAAGAATTAGGCGGCGCGAAAATGCATTCCCAAATCAGCGGCACCGTGGACTTCCGCGAGCCCGACGACGAGTCCTGCATCAAACGCATCCGCGCCCTGGCCGACAAAATGGGTGCGCCCAATCCCCCCATCTTCAGCCACGCGCGTCCCCACGAGCCGCTCTATTCTCCCGATGAAGTCTACGGCGTCTTCTCCGATCAACCCGGCAAGCAATACGACATGCGCGAAATCATCGCTCGCCTGGTAGACGCCAGCGAGTTCGACGAGTACCGCGCCGAATATGGCGAAACGCTGATCTGTGGTTACGCCCGCATGGGAGGCTGGGCCGTCGGCATCGTCGCCAACCAGAAAAAACACGTCACCACCCACGCGCCCCATTCCGATCAAAAGCGCATCGAATTCGGCGGCGTCATCTACACCGAATCCGCCGAAAAAGCCGCCCGTTTTATTTTGGATTGCAATCAAAACCGCATCCCGCTGATCTTTCTTCACGATGTCAACGGCTTCATGGTCGGCAAAGACGCCGAATGGAGCGGCATCATCCGCGCTGGTGCAAAAATGGTCAACGCCGTAGCCAACAGCGTCGTCCCCAAAATCACGGTCATCCTAGGCGGCAGCTTCGGCGCGGGCAATTACGCCATGTGCGGCAAAGCCTACGACCCGCGCTTCATGTTCGCCTGGCCCACCGCCAAATTCGCGGTAATGAGCGGTGACGCCGCCGCCAACACGCTAGCCGAAATCAAATTCAAGCAATTAGAACGCGAAGGCAAAAAACTGGACGAAACCACAAAAAAAGAATTGCTCGACTCCATCAAATCCACCTACGAACACCAAACCGACCCCCGCTACGCCGCCGCCCGCCTCTGGCTAGACGCCATCATCGACCCCGCCCAAACCCGCGCCGCCCTGATCTGGGCCCTG
>Ga0181532_10005027_pt1 | contig 11356 bp, 8 predicted proteins | sample PEATcosm2014_Bin_33_FD_119768 | JGI IMG/M metagenome (GOLD analysis project Ga0181532, IMG submission 119768) | Peatland microbial communities from MTU Mesocosm Facility, Houghton, MI, USA - PEATcosm2014_Bin11_30_metaG | ecosystem: Environmental > Terrestrial > Soil > Wetlands > Peat | place...
AGCACGCTGAAGGTCACCAGCACGGCAATCAGCACCGCCAGCGGCGCCGTCAGATAGAGCATGCTCGGCGTCAGGTTCAGCAGATATTCGCCCACAACAGCCAGCGCGATGTGGTTGCGCAGAATGTCGCCCAACAGATCGAAGAAAGTGAAGACAATCAAGAGCAAAACAAAGCCGAGCAGCACCAGCACGAATAGCGTGGCAAATTCGCGCACGATGTACTCATCGATGATCCGTGGAAAGATGCCCCGCGACTTGCCCTTCGTCGCGGTCCCGTTGCGCGGCCTCAGCTTCTCCAGAAGTTCGGTCAGCGAGAACCCGTTGCGCTTCTTTGCGGTCGACGGCTTTGGCGACCCTGCGATCCACGCTGAAATCGCGCTCAGGATTTGCCCTCCGATCGCCATCTGCCACAGCAAAAACGTGCCCGCGCAGGCAAACAATAAGTTGGCCGACCATACTGCAAGAAACGCCGGCAGCTTGTTCTGGTGGCCGAGCGCAATCCCCGTCGAGGAGAGAAAGTAGTAGACAAACACCAGCAGAATCGTGAACACGAACCCCGAGCTCTTGCCGCCGCGTCGCGATGCCACGCCCAGCGGCACGCCCACCAGCATCAGCACCAGGCAAGCGGCGGGAAAGGCAAACCGGTTGTGCAGCTCGATCAGGAATCGCTTCCCGTCAGGTCCGCTCGTGTGCTCGATCAATGCGTCCAGCGGCATCGCATAAAGCGCGGTGTCCAGCCGCCCCAGGTGTACGTCGCTCTGCTGGCTCAGCATCAGCGGCAAATCGGTGGTGGTAAACGTGGAGATGTTCGATTGTTCCGGCTCGTCGGCCACGGTCTCGTCGCGCACGCCGTCGCGCAGCCGCATCAGCAGCTCCTGCGTGTTATCCGTTACTACCGTCGCTGATGCAGCCGTCGTAATCAGCGGATTGTCTGGGTCAGAAACGTCGGCCATGAAAACCTGACGCCAGTTGGCCGCGCCTGTCCCCGAGCGCACATCCTGCACATAGAGAACGTAGTTGCGAAAATCCTCGTAGAAAATGCGTGGCTCAATCTCGTAGCTGGCCTGCGACGTCTCCAGCGACTGCTCCATCTCGATGATCGCCCGATTGGCGCGTGGCGCAAGGTAGAGCGAGTTGCCCAGCCCCAGCGCTGTGCCGCCGATCGCCACGATCGACGCCACGCGCACAAAATATCCGATGCCCAGCCCCGATGCGCGCATGGCGATAATCTCGCTGTCTGAAGCCAGCCGGCTCAGCCCCAGCAGAATTCCCCACAGCACGGCCATCGGAATCGTCACCTTGAACAGATTGGGCAGCGTGAAGAGAAACACCTGCGCCACGTCCGCGAGCGTGGAGCTGTTGCGCACCACCACCTCAAGAATGTGCGGCAGTTGCGGCATGAAAAGAATGAAGGTGAAAAGCGCGCAACCGATCAGCGTGAGCGTGAGAATTTCGCCGAGAATGTAGCGGGTAAGGATGCGCACAAACGGAACCTGCGCTTAGTTTAACGTGTCTTTGTTCAGCGTGTCCGCGCGCTGCGTCCTGCGGGTAGGCGGCTAATCGCTCTACCTGACCGCGTGCAGTACAACAATTGCAACCCCAGCAAGGGGAAGCGAGAAGCTAGCATTTAGAGGCTGGCAGTTCCGGCTGCCACCCCCGCAGCCGCAGACTGTTCCCCAGCACGCACACCGAACTCAGCGCCATCGCCGCCGCCGCCAGCCACGGTGTCAGCAGAATGTGAAACGCCGGATACAACAGCCCCGCAGCCAGCGGAATTCCGATCAGGTTGTAGCCCACAGCCCAGCCGAGATTCTGCCGCATGATGCGCAACGTCTCGCGCGCAAGCTCGAGCGCCGCGGGAATCGACGCCGGCTGGGTGCGCAGCAGCAGCACATCGCCGGCCTCCTGCGCCAAATCGGCTCCGGTTCCCATCGCAATGCCCGCGTCCGCCTGCGCCAGCGCCGCCGCATCGTTGATCCCGTCGCCCACCATTGCGATCCGCAGCCCCGATTTCTGCAGCTCGCGAATCCTCTTGAGCTTTCCCGCTGGATCGAGCCCCGCCTCCACTTCCGTAATCCCTGCCTGCTGCGCGATCGGCGCCGCCGCGGCGGCCGAATCGCCTGTAAGCATCAGCACGCGAAGTCCCGCACTCCGCAGCTCCGCAATTGCATCCGCCGAGTCCGGCCGCAGCGCATCGCGCGCGTCAAAATATCCGGCGACCGCACCATCCAGCGCCATCCACAGCCGCGTCACACCCGGCTCCGGAGGCGCAACCTCGGCCGGCAGCGCGATGCCATTCTCGCCGAACAGCATCTCATTCCCGAGCAAACAATTGTGCCCTTCCACGCGCGCCGTCAGCCCGCGTCCGGGCAAAACTTGCGCGCCCTCCGCCGGTCGCCACTCCAGACCCCGCGCTTTCGCAGCGTCAATCACGGCCAGCGCCAGCGGATGATTCGACCGCTCCTCGGCCGCCGCCGCCATCCGGAGCAAATCGTTCTCCCTTTTCAAATTGTCATCCTGAGCGAAGTCCACCTCGGCGGACGGAGTCGAAGGCCTGCCCTGAGCGGAGATCGCGGGAGCGACCGCAGTCGAAGGACCTGCGGTTGCTTCTTCCTTAATCGACCCTCCACTTTGCGCCGAAGACGTGGAAGACGCGCCGATCACATGAACCGCTTCCAGCACCGGCCGCCCCACCGTAAGCGTTCCCGTCTTATCCAGAACCACCGCGTCCAGATGCGCCAGCCGCTCCAGAGCCTCGCCGCCTTTGAACAGCACACCCAACTGCGCGCCGCGGCCCACTGCCACCGTCAGAGCGGCCGGCACCGCAAGTCCCATCGCGCAAGGGCACGCGATCACCAGCACCGCCACCGTACTCGCCAGCGCCAGCGGCAGCGAGTGCGCCGCAATCAGCCACGCCAGAAAAGTGACCAAAGCAAGCCCGAGCACCACCGGCACAAAAACCGCGCTTGCGCGGTCCGCCAGCCGCTCCATCGGCGCGCGCGAGCTTTGCGCCTGGTCCACCATGCGCGTAATCTGCGCCAGCACTGTGGCCTCGCCCAGCGATTCCGCCCGGCACACTACCGCTCCGTCGTAGTTCATTGAACCGGCCAGCACGCGCCCGCCCACCTCGCGCGCAAGTGGCGTCGACTCGCCTGTCAGCATCGATTCATCCACTGTCGTGCGTCCTTCAACAATCGTCGCGTCCACCGGAAAGCGTTCCCCCGGCAGCACCACGATGCTGTCGCCCGGCCGCACTTCTTCAAGCGGCACCACGGTCTCAACGCCATTCACAACCCTGCGCGCGCATACCGGGCGCAGTCTTGAAAGTGTGTTGAGCGCCGCCAACGCCCGCCGTTTTGCCCGGCCCTCCAGGCTCTTGCCCAGCAACAGAAATCCAACGATCAGCAGCACCGCGTCGAAATAAACCTGCCGCCCCGGCGCAGGTGCAATCGTGGCGTAGGCCGAATATGCAAACGCCACGCCTGTTCCCAGGCTCACCAGCGTGTTCATATTCGTTGTGCCGTGGCCCAGCGCGCTGATGGCGCTCACATAAATCCCGCGTCCCGCCCACGCCACAACGGCCGCTGTCATCGCCAGCAGAAACCAGCGCAACCCATCCGCCGGGACTTTGTAGAGCCACGGACACACACGAACCAGGAAAAAATCCGCAGCCCCCATCCCCATTCCTGTCTCTGTTCCCAGCGGCATCGCCAGCAGCATCGCCGCCGCGCCCGCCGCAAGAGTCACCCACGCCTTCAGGTCCGCGCCCGCCACAGCAAGTTCTGCGTGCTCTCCGCCCTCGCCCGCGCGCGGCAGCACCGCGTCGTAGCCGGCTCCGCGAATTGCCTCCACCAATTGCTCCGGCGCTGCCACCGCAGGATCAAACACCACGCTCGCGCGATGCGCCATCAGGTCCACGCGCGCCTGCTCCACTCCCGCAGTCCCGCGCAGCGCCTCTTCCACGTGGTGCTGGCAACTGGCGCAGGTCATGCCCAGAACAGGCAGCGTGAGCGACTCTCTAGAGTGTGCGGCCATGGGTCAATCCGATCCGTTCAAGTTTTCGGGAGCAAGCCGCTCAGGATGAAGCCACGTCGACGGTGCTTGATTCCAAATACGCCGTGTAGCCGGCCTTGGCGATGGCGGCGATAGCCAGGCCGAGAGGCGCGGGCTCCACGTCTGAGCTCACCCTGGCCGCCCCTACGCGAACTTCGTTCACCACGATTCCCGGCGTCGCGGCCAGCGCCTGGCTCACCCGCCGCATGCAGGAGCCGCAGTGCATCCCATCGATCTTCAGCGTGAATTCAGCCATCTTGTCTCCCGTTGGTGTCTATTTGATGATAGCGGCAGGCAAGCGATTCGCATTCAGCCCGCCTTCTGGGACGCAGCCCCTCCCACGCCGTGACAGAATTGTCTTATCACCCCGACTGCGTTATGGACAGCACGATCGGCAACATCATCGAACGCGAGTTTCCCTCGACGCCCCTCGTCGGCGTGGGCGCCATCGTCGTCCAGGATGCCCGCGTGCTTCTTGTTCGCCGCGGCACCGAGCCACTCAAGGGCCACTGGACGCTCCCCGGCGGCATGCTCGAAGTCGGTGAAGCGCTCACCGCCGGCACAGTGCGAGAAGTCCGCGAAGAAACCGGCCTCGACGTCGAGCCCATCGAGCTCATCGAGCTTCTCGACCGCATTCACCGCGAGGGCAACCGCGTCCGCTATCACTACGTCATCGCCGACTACCTCTGCCGCGTCATTGGCGGCGAGCTCCGCGCCGCCTCTGACGCCAACGCCGTCCGCTGGGTCGAGCGCTCCGAATGGAACAGCCATAGCGCCCTCATCCTCGATCCCGTCACCGTGCGCGTGATAGAAAAGGGCTGGCAGCGGGCAGAGCAGCTTAGAGTTGAGCGACTGCGCATCGAAGGGCGGTAATCCGATGAGATGGTTAAAGCGGGCGCTTCTCGTTGTTCTTGCTGCGATAGTTTTGGCGATCATCGCGATCATTGGGTTCTACTTCCGCCCCGTGAGCTACTTCAACGCGCGGACGTATTTCGAGGAACACTTCGACGGATTCGAAAACCACTCGGTCAAAGTCGACGGGTACCGCATGCATTACCTCGCAATGGGACCTGCGAGCGGTTCGCCGGTCATTCTCATCCACGGCTTGGGCGGCCACGCCGAGGACTGGTGGAACGTCGCGCCCGTTTTGGCCCAGGCGGGCTTCCGCGTCTACATGCCCGACTTGATCGGATTCGGCCGCAGCCAGCAGCCTGCCGACTTTTCCTATTCAGTCCGCGATCAGGCCACTGTTGTCGTCGCCTTCATGGACATTCTCGGTATCAAGCAGGCCGACCTCGGCGGCTGGTCCATGGGCGGATGGATCGTGCAGTTAATCGCATCCGACCATCCCGAAAGAGTGGGCAAGCTCATCCTCATCGATTCCGTCGGTCTCAACATCAAGCCGGCATGGGACACCAATCTGTTCGTCCCAACCTCGCCGCAGGAGTTGGACGAGCTTGACGCTCTGCTTATGCCCCACCCTCCGTCGATTCCGCCATTCATAGCGCACGATTATCTGCGCATCTTCCGCCGCAATGGCTGGGTCATCAAGCGCGCGCTCGCCACCATGAAGACCGCCCGGGACGTGACGGACAACCTGCTGCCGCAATTGAAGATGCCGGTCCTCATTATTTGGGGTTCGCTCGATCAGATCGCGCCCGTCGATCAGGCCCAGACCATGCATAAACTCATTCCGCAATCCCAACTCGACGTGATTCCCGGCTGCGGTCACATGGTCCCGCTGCAGTGCAGTGCCGAGATGGACCAAGCGGCCCTGCAGTTCATCCAGTAATGACTCGACTTCCCCGGCCCCAATTTCAATTTGACGCCTGCCCACCTCCTCTGCGAGACTCAGCCAGATGTCCTACACCGGAAAATTTGAATTCGCTGCGGAGCGCAGATACCGGGAGCGCAATACGCGCCTTTACCGGTTGGCGCATTGGCCCATCTGGATTTGGGTCTTTTTTCTTGCCCCCGGGCCGCTCGCCCTCGGCATGTTTTCTCGTGGCTTCCATTGGATTAACTGGGCCTGGCTTGCTGCGGTTCTCGTCGGGACAGGAATCGCCGGCCTGCGCGGTCGTCTTCCGGGTGTCGAGCCATGCCCCTACATCCTTCGTTTTGATGAAGATCGGCCCAATCCGCTCTACCGCCGCATCTGCTACACCTTCGCCTGGAATGCCGTGCTCAGTTTCACGCTTCTCAATTTAATTGGCCTCGTGCTGGCCTCGGTCACGGGCGTCTGGCAGCTCAAACAGATCTACTACTACGCCTATTCACCGCTCTGCGCCTCCATCCTGCTGCTCGGGATCATGGGCAAGTTGCCCCGCGTCGGCCCGTCGACCAAAGGCGAAGGCGTCGAGCGCCGCTACTTCTATGGCTCCGTCTGGGCCGCCTCCATTGCCCACGTCGTCCTCCTCCTTCTCTGGCGTGTCCTGCCGGAAACGCACGCAGGCAGCTTTGCCAAGCTCGTCGTCTTCAGTGCTGTCCTGGCGGCCGTTGGCGTGGCTTCATCGCGCGGCCAGTTGCCTCGCACGCGTCCCATCGTATCTGGCGAGCTGATGGCCTCGGACTAACGCGCGACGCGTCGGGGAACGGAAGGAGCAGGGGCCTCCAGGCACCTGAATTGGTGCAAAAAACCAACCGTCCTTCTGGCCCGGAAACAAAGGGCCTGCTCGTTCCTCGCGCACTCGCGCCCTCGCGATGTCAACCCCCGCCGGCGTCCTTCACGTCCTTATCACGCTGATTCCAAAGAAAATATATTTCCATCGAAGTTTGCCGATCATTTGGGCCCTCAGGCGCACAATGGCTCCAGAAGATCGAGAAGAAAGCGGGTTTCTCATCCTGAAATCTCAGGCGGCTAACTTCTTTAGATAGACGACTTTAAGGTATCAAGTCCTTTGGAATGAATGAGTTGGCGGAAGTGGTGAAAGGTACAAGTGACTGAAAACAAACCCCTTAACCTCAAAAAGGGGTGGGGGGGCGGCAGGGCACAACGGGCAGCCGCAATTCATGCCGGACTCTTCCGCACGTGATTCAAATCACATTTGACCGTCAGCCCACGGAGGTATAACAAGGTTGCTATGTGCCTCGCTATTCCCGGAAAAGTCGAAGAGATCACCACCGACGGCATGATCCGCGTCGGGCGCGTCAACTTTGGCGGAGTGGTCAAGAATGTTTGCCTCGACTACGTTCCTGAGGTCGTCGTCGGCGACTACACCATCGTCCATGTCGGCTTCGCCATCTCCAAAATCGACGAGGAAACCGCTGAGCAGACGCTTGCCGACTTTCGCGCCCTCGGCGTCCTCGACGAAGAACTGGCCGACGAGGACGAAGCCTTTCTCCGCGCCGCCAGGCGCCCGCAATCCCGCTGCCCCGACGGGAGCTGTAACGGCCAATGAAGTACCTTACCGAATTCCGCAACGGCGAGATCGCTCGCACGCTGGCCCGCGAGATCGCTCAGATCACCACGCGCCAGTGGAAGATCATGGAAGTCTGCGGCGGCCAAACCCACTCGATTATCAAAAACGGAATCGACCAGATGCTCCCGTCCGGCCCCGGCGCAAGTATCGAAATGATTCACGGACCCGGCTGTCCCGTCTGCGTCACGCCACTCGAACTCATCGACAAGGCCCTGGCCATCGCCGCGCAGCCCGGCGTCATCTTCTGTTCTTTTGGCGACATGCTGCGCGTTCCCGGTACTGACAGCGATCTCTTCCAGGTGAAGGGCCGCGGCGGCGATGTGCGCGTCGTTTATTCGCCTCTCGACGCCGTCGATCTCGCCGTCAAGAACCCCGGCAAACAAGTCGTATTCTTCGGCGTCGGCTTTGAAACCACTGCGCCGGCTAACGCCATGAGCGTGCATCTGGCCAAGCGCCGCGGCCTCCGGAATTTCTCGGTGCTGGTCTCGCACGTTCTCGTTCCTCCTGCCATCGCCGCAATTCTCCAATCGCCCGGCAACCAGGTGCAGGCGTTCCTGGCAGCGGGTCACGTTTGCAGCGTGATGGGTTATTGGCAGTACCCGCCGCTTGCCGAGAAATTCGGCGTGCCGATCGTCGTCACCGGTTTCGAACCTTTAGACCTGCTCGAAGGCATTCGCCGCGCCGTTCTGCAACTCGAGGCCGGCCGCCACGAAGTGGAGAACGCCTATAGCCGCGTGGTCACCTTCGACGGCAATCAAGCGGCGCAAAAGTTGCTCGGCGACGTCTTCGAGGTGACCGATCGCGCCTGGCGCGGCATCGGCGTGATTCCGAACAGCGGCTGGCGGCTGAACGCGGAATACCGTGACTTCGACGCCGAGGAGCGCTTCCACATTACCGGCATTCATACGCAAGAGTCGGCGCTTTGCCGCGCCGGCGATGTGCTCCGGGGAGCCATCAAGCCAGCCCAATGCGCGGCCTTCGGCAAAGAATGCACCCCGCGCCATCCGCTCGGCGCAACCATGGTCTCCAGCGAAGGCGCCTGCGCCGCCTACTACAACTACGGCCGCTTCCTCTCCGCCGAAGAACTGGCCGGCGCGGGCTCTGCGCTCAGCGGAGCGGCTCATGGCTGACAGTGCCAAACTCGTCGCGCCGCATTCGGAAATGGCCACGCCCGATTTCTCCAATTGGTCCTGCCCTCTGCCTCTTGCCGACTATCCCACCATCGTGATGGGCCATGGAGGCGGCGGCAAGCTTGGCTCGGAGCTCGTCGAGCACCTCTTTCTTCCCGCGTTCCGCAATCCCGCTCTCGAAAATCTCGGCGACGCCGCCGTGCTGGAAACAGCCGGCGCGCGCCTCGCGCTCTCGACCGATTCGTTCGTCGTGCAGCCGCTGTTTTTTCCGGGCGGCTCGATCGGCGAGCTCGCCGTCAACGGAACCGTGAACGATCTTGCCGTATCGGGAGCCGAGCCGAAGTTCCTGAGCGCAAGCTTCATCCTCGAAGAAGGTTTTTCGCTGGCCCAACTCGCCGCCATCGTTGACGCGATGGCCAGATCCGCCGCAACCGCCGGCGTCCAGATCGTCACCGGCGACACAAAGGTCGTCGAGCGCGGCCACGGCGACGGTTGCTATATCACCACCGCGGGCGTCGGAGTTCTGCGCGCGGGAATTCAAGTTGGCCCGCACCGCGTTCAACCTGGTGACGTAATCATCGTTTCAGGAACCATCGGCGACCATGGCATGGCCATCATGAGCGTGCGCGAAGGCCTTGAATTCGAGAGCCCTATCCGATCCGACTGCGCCGCGCTGAACGGAATGATCGCCGAAGTGCTCGACGCAGCGGGCTTGGCGGTCCACGCCATGCGCGATCCCACGCGCGGCGGCCTTGCCTCCACGCTGAACGAAATCGCCCAGTCTTCAAATGTTGGCATTGCAATAAACGAGGCCAGCGTTCCCGTGCGCCATGAGGTGCAGTCAGCCTGCGAACTACTCGGCCTCGACCCGGTCTACGTCGCCAACGAGGGCAAAGCCGTCTTCTTCGTAACGCCTGAAGCCGCCGATCGGGTTCTCTCGATTCTGCGCGCCCACCCCCTAGGGAAAGACGCAGCACGCATCGGCCACGCTACGGCCGAGCACAAGCGCATTTTGGTTGCCCGCACCACAATGGGCGCCAACCGCGTCATTCCCACCATGATCGGCGAGCAGTTGCCGCGCATCTGCTAGTCCATCCGTTGCTCAAATCAAAATTGTTGAGCTGAATGGCTTCATGAGCTGAGTCGCGCGCGAAAATGAGTTTTTTCAAATTACATTGGTAAGTTGGTCTTCCTCACTCTCCGCCCTATACTCCTCAAACCACGGCTTCCCTCGCCGATAGATGAGAAAAGGCTAAGAACGCACTCGGCTTTTACTGAGCCGCAGGTAGTCTGCGCCTTTGCGATCAACCAGAATGCGCCAACACATAAGAACTGTCTCATGTCTCGCTTCCGCGCTGCTGATTGCAAGCTGCTGCGGAAATCCGCGCGTCCTACCTCTCCCGGCAAACGAGCCGCTGCCCGTCGCGGGCGTCGCAAACCCTGTCGACGATTCGCGGATGGTCACACTCCAAGGGAATGTGCATCCATCGGCGCGACCGGAATTCGATCTGGGCGTCGTCGATCCGGCCACGCGGCTCGACCGTATGTTGCTCGTGCTTAACTCCTCGCCCGCGCGGCAATCGGACCTAAATGCGCTCCTCGCCGCGCAACAGGATCCAGATTCGCCTCTCTATCACCAATGGCTCACGCCCGCAGATTTCGGCGCTCGCTTCGGCGCGAGCGATGCGGACCTCGCGCAAGTGTCTGCGTGGCTCGCGTCGCACGGACTCACTATCGATGAAATCCCCACTGGACGCCGGCTCGTCGTCTTCTCCGGCTCAGCCGCACAGGTCTTCGCCGCATTTCGCACCAGCCTGCACATCTACCGCGTCAACGGAACCAATCATCTTGCCAATGCCGAGGATCCGCAGATTCCCGCGGCGCTCTCCGGCTTGGTCGCCGGTGTCGTTTCCCTCCACGACTTCCGTCGCACATCGGAGATGCGCATGCGAACACCGCTCACCGCGCAGCCTGATTACTCGGCCGGCGCAACGCATTACCTCTTTCCTGCCGACTTTGCCATCATCTACGACCTGAACCCGCTCTTCACCGCGGGGACAAATGGGACCGGCAGTTCCATCGCCATCGCCGCCCGCAGCAACATCCGGCTTAGCGATGTGGAAGCATTCCGTTTTATGGCCGGTTTGGCCGCGAATGATCCCACGGTGACTCTCGACGGCGCCGATCCGGGATTGGTCGCCCACGATCAGGACGAGTCCACCCTCGACGCTGAGTGGAGCGGAGCCGCAGCGCCCGCAGCCGCTGTGAATCTCGTCGTCGCGGCAACAACTGCCACCACCGATGGCGTCGATCTGGCGGCTGCCTGGATCGTGAACCACGCCGCCGCGCCGGTGGTGAGCATGAGCTACGGCAGTTGCGAGCAGGAGATGGGTGCGACGGCTCTGGCTTTCTACAACAGCCTGTGGGAGCAGGCGGCAAGCCAGGGAATGAGCGTCTTTGTCGCTTCAGGCGACGCCGGCGCAGCCGGTTGCTCGGCGGCAACAGCGAACACCGGATCTGCGACCGCCGTCAACGGGCTCTGCACTTCGCCCTACTCCACCTGTGTCGGTGGAACCGAGTTCGACGAAGAATCGAACGCGGGGCAGTATTGGTCGCCGGCGAATTCCACGGGCTACGGCTCGGCGCTCGCATACATCCCCGAGGAGGTTTGGAACGAGAGCGCGTCGAATGGTGGCACAGGATTGTGGGCGTCAGGTGGAGGCACAAGCGTGGTGTACGCGCAGCCTGCCTGGC
>Ga0181532_10005028_pt1 | contig 11355 bp, 5 predicted proteins | sample PEATcosm2014_Bin_33_FD_119768 | JGI IMG/M metagenome (GOLD analysis project Ga0181532, IMG submission 119768) | Peatland microbial communities from MTU Mesocosm Facility, Houghton, MI, USA - PEATcosm2014_Bin11_30_metaG | ecosystem: Environmental > Terrestrial > Soil > Wetlands > Peat | place...
CCAGTAAATCCAGAACTGCCGACAGAACTGCCTGGCTGCGCTGGAGCCGGTCCTGCTCGCTCAATCCGCGCCGCGTCGGATCGAGCGCCAGGATCTGCATGGTAGCCTCCAGCCGCTTGCGGACCTCTGTGCCGTTAGGGTTCAACCGCAAAGCGGCGGCCAGCGCATCGCGCGCCGCGGCATAGCCGGCTAGCGCATACTCGGCTTCACCGAGGCCGGCGAAGGCTTCCTCGTCCTGCCCGTCGTGGCTGGTTATGTCCCGGAACAGGTTGGCCGCTTCTTTAGGCAGCCCGTACTGCATCGCCAATGGCGCCACCTGCCGCTTCGCCGCAAGGCTGCTGGGCATAGCGGTAAGCATGGAGAGCAGCTCCGCTTGCGCCTGCGGCTGGCGGCCGGTTTTGCCCAGCGCCTGGATCAGTTCGATGCGCGTTTGCATGCGCCGATCGGCGGCGTTGGCCGCCCAAGCGCCGTAGATCGCGTGGTGATAGTACCCCACGGCCTCGTCGATGCGCCCTTGCCGCACCTCCACGCGCGCCATGCCGAGATTCGCAGCGGCGTTGGGAGGATCGTTGCGCAACAAATCCCTCAGGTAGATGGCGGCTTCGTCCGGGTGTCCCGCTTCCAACAACGCGTTCGCCAACGCCAGCCGGTTTTTGGGGCTGTGCGAGATGGATAGGGCGTCCCGAAACTGCTCTATGGCTTCGTCATAGCGATCCTTCTGCAGGAACTGATTGCCTAACTCATAAAAATGCTGGGCTCTCCCCTCGCGTGCCGAGCGGTAGTAGTAGCTCAACAGGCCGCCCACGATGGCGAGGCCGATCAGCACGGCCAGCACACCAGCCAGCAGCGCCACCGGTTTGCCCTTCGGTAGCGCGGGATCGGCTTCCTGGTCCACTTTTCCCATGGCGTACGTGGCCAGGATGTCCTGCATGGAAACCGTGCCTTTGAGCTCCCGGAGGTTTGTGCGGCTGACCACCGGCATGGCCTTGAGGCCGGTCTCCGCGAGACGGCGCATCGCCATATCGAGTGGCTGGTCCGCGTGCAGATGCGGGAACTCTTCGGCCGTGAGTCTCTCCGCATCGGGCACCGGCACCAGTTGGCCCAACGTCCAATCGCCCTGGCCTTCCGCGATGGCCCGATCCAGTTGCTCCACACGCAACATGCCCCGTAGCCCCGTTGGGCCCACCACTGGCCACGCGCCCGTCTCGCGGTTGACCAGCGCCGCGGCTTCACTCACGCCCAGGATCGTGCGCAGCGACTCCGGCGTTAGGCGCATTGCCTGCCCCACCATCAACAAGGCCTCGCGGGCTTTGGCGCCGGAAGGCAAATGAATGCCATCCTGATGCAGGAGCGCCTCGTAAACCGATTCCACCTGCAGACGGCTGGAAATGAAATAGCTGATCAGATTCGAGATCATCAACGGCACGATGATAGAGTAGTCGCGCGTGATCTCAAAGATCATGATCACCGAGGTCATGGGCACGCGCACGATGCCGGCAAAGGCCGTGCCCATGCCGACCAGGGCATAGGCTCCCACACTGCCGGTGTAGTCGGGCATCAGGTGGTGGGCGACGCCTCCGATGGCGCCGCCCAGCATCGCGCCGATGAACAGGCTGGGGCCGAAAATGCCTCCCGCGTTGCCGGACGCGTAACAGGTGGCCGTGGCCACTACCTTCAGCAGGACCAGCAGTGCCATGGTGCGCACGACCATCCCGCCGTTCAGGGCTTGGTCGACGAAGTTGTAGCCCACGCCCAGCACATCGGGAAAAAACCAGCCCAGGATGCCGACCGTCAATCCGCCTATGGCCGGTTGCCACCAGAGGGAGGCCTTAGGCAGCTTTAGAAAGTGTTTGCGCTGCCAGAGCAGCAGCTTGACGAACCCGACCGAGACCAAGCCGCCCGCCAGGCCAAGCACGGCATAAACGAGGAACTCCAGGGGATGAACCAGTTGATAGGCGGGGACGTGGAACAGCGGCTCGTCGCCCAGCAACAAGTGCAACACGATCCAGGAAGTGGCCGAAGCCAGCACGATGGAGCCGAGCACCGGGGCGTGCATATCGCCCATCACTTCTTCGAGCGTGAAGAGCACAGCGGCGATGGGTGTGTTGAACGCGGCTGCGAGCGCAGCCGACGCGCCCACCGGCAAGAGAGCTTTCACGCTGCTGGTGCTCAACCCCAACCGGCGGCCCAGCACCGACGCAATGCCGGCGGAAACCTGGACGGACGGTCCCTCGCGGCCGAGCGCGATGCCGCTGGCCAGCGAGATCGCCGACATGCTGAACTTGCCGATCACCGTGCGCATGGCGATGAAACCATCGCGTACGAAGAGCGCCGTCTTGGTTTGCGGAATGCCGCTGCCGCGCGCGTTGGGGAAGTAGCGGGCCAGCAGAATGCCGGTGACCAGCGCCCCGGCGACTGGGACCACCAATCTGCGCCAGGCGGCGGCCGAACCGGGATAAAGCCGCGCACCCAGGTTTTCGGTTACCAGAATGAAGGCGACCACCACCAGACCAACCACCGCGCCGATGATCAGCGTCAGCAGGAGGAGGACTTTGTCTTCGTAGCGGCGCGTGGGCGACAATTCTCAGAATAGCGAACAATCGCGGGAATGGAAGCTTGCGTCACGATTCGAAAGGTTGTAAGTTTAAGGAGGTGCCACGACCGGTTTCCCGGCCGTGGCTTGTCGGTTACTTTCGGCGACGACGCCGCGAAATGCGGATCGTTACCGTGATCGCCGTGATCGCGGCGATGGTAACGGTCAACGTGATGATGATCATCCGTTGCCTCCTTTCGCCTAAACGTTAGATTTGCCGGCCCGGACGCTCAATCCGGGCCGGCAGCGTTTAGGACGCCGTAAAACGTCCCACCGCTTTCCAACGGGCGAAAACTGTAAATCAAGAATAAGTGTGGCTGGAGGTGGCCGGGATTCTCTTGGCAAGATTGCCGGTTGCGCGTAGCTCGGGGTTAACCTGATCGGCGTCAGGCGACCGTGCGGTGTTTCCTTCGAAAAACCCTGCCTCAAAGTCCCGCAAAGTGCTGGATCGGCCTCGTGGCGCAGGCAACTCATGCCTGCCGCGCTGACACTCTTGTCAGCGCAGGCGAGCGTAGCTCGCTCTTGAGTTTCTGCATTCTGTGAGCCGTGGTGGGGCAGGACTCCAGTCCTGCGCGGGTTCTCCAGAACCCGCTCCGGCGAGCGTAGCTCGCCCTCTGGCGGGTCTGGAGACCCGCCGCAGGCGTAGACGCCTGCCCCACCTCAGCCGGCTGTAGCTGTAAAGGCGGCCGCGGCAGGATTGGCCGCCCTCCAGAAAAAACTAAGCGACATTGGGGGCGTGGCCTGCCGGCGGCCGCTCACCGCGCCACCCGCGTCGCGCGCAAGCCTCCGGCATCGAACCCGGTTACGGCGCCTTTTTCATCCGGCCTGAACTCGATATCCGGCATGCCCTCCGTCAACGTGAACATCTTGGTGGCAGACTCCGGGAACCAGTCCATCTCCTGCGCTTGCGCCGTAATCGCCAGGTGGTCGCCGTCTGCCTGGATGTGTACCTTGCCGAGCCCTGGCGCCTCATAGTCGCCGGCAAACTTTCCCAGCTCCGGCGCCGATAGCTTAATGGCCTCCCGCTCGCGCGGCTTGTCCGGCCAGCGATAGGCCGCCGCGATGGACAACGCGATCTCACCCGCCAGGCGGGTGCCATTGTCCGAGTTCGTCATGATCGCGAATCCCTGCCCGTCCATCGTAGCGGAGAGTCGCGCTTGAAATCCTTCATCGGCGCCACCGTGTCCGAATCGGGACGATCCGTCGACTTGCTCCAGCCCGAAGCCCAGCCCGTAGGGCTTCTTCTGTTCGCGGAGCATCTCTTCCACCGTGGCTTTCGCAAGGATCCTATTCGATCGCCCTTCGCGCGATTTCTGAATTTCGATCGCGAAACGCGCCAGATCCGTGGGCGTGGTCCAAAGGCCTGCGGCAGCCATCTCCGGATACGTGTGATATTTGCCGGGCACCGGGTCGCCGTTCGCCCTATAGCCCGTAGCGGCAACGTCCACCAGGCCGCCGGGCAGCGGCTGGGCATAGGTGCTGTGGCGCATGCCGGCTTTGCTCAACACCATGTCGTGCATCAGCGCCGGGAATGCCTGCCCGGTTACGTCGATCATGGCGAGTTGCATGATGGTGTAGCCGCCGCCCGAGTAACGGAAGAGCGTGCCGGGCACGATATCGGCCCGGATCGGCGCGGTATTGGCAGGCTTTGTACCGTCCAGAACTTCCACGATGGATGGCACCGCCTCGCCCGCCGCATATCCCGGAAACCCGTGCACAGTCAGGCCGGCGCTATGGCTCATAATCCGGCGCAAGGTTACCTTTTGGTCTTTGGTGAAATCGGAGTCCGGCACCTTCCATGACTTCAAGAACGTGTTGACCTCGTCATCCAGCCGCAGCTTGCCCATCTCCACCAGTTTCATGGCTGCCACAGCCGCCACAGGCTTGCCGATCAAGCCCGCCTGGAACAACGTTTCGGTAGTCACGGGCCGCTTCGTTTCGAGGTCGGCGAAGCCGTATCCTTTGGCCCACTCGATTTCGTAATTCTGAATCACGGCAATGCCGACGCCGCGCACATGCAGCGCCTGCATGCGCGCGTCGATGGTGGAACGCGGTATAGGGCGGCCTTTGACCACCACGGCCGGCGTCAGGCCCGATTCGACCGCACGGATGCGTTCCTGGGTGGACGAAGACTGCCCGAAAGCTAATGAGACGGCGGCGACCGTAAGTAGAATCCGCATGATCCTACCTTACACCTTGGCCCCACCGCTGAAACCTGAAAGCTGAGAGCTGAAAGCTCTTCACAACAAATGAAAATTCACTTCAATCGCCGCCGCCGATACGACCGGCCTTCCGTCGCGCGTGCCCGGACGGAAGCGCCACTGCAGTACCGCTTCGATGGCCTTCTCTTCCAGCCCCAATCCCAGCCCCCGCGTCACTCTTATGTTCCGCAACCGTCCGTTGGTATCCACCTCGCCATAGAGCATCACCACGCCTTGCAGCTTGGCCTTGCGCGCCTCCTCGGAAAATTCCGGCTCCACCTGCTAAATCACCACCGGAGCGCCGGATACTCCCGAAGAGCCCCGCACGCCGCCGCCGCTGCCCCCGTCTTGCCCGGGCCCTATGCCCGGACCCTTCCCGGCCCCGTTACCGGTACCGTCGCCGTCTCCGATCCCGCCGCCGTTGCCCGTACCGTTCGACGGCGGACCCCGCTTCGCGTACGGGTCGCCGAATGCCGATATATCCACTTGCGGCAGCCTGACATCCGATAGGACCAGCGTTGGCTCCATTGGCAATTTCGGATTCATGTTCCGGATCACCGCCGCCGGTGGCGTGAATTGGCGCGGCGCGATCCGCGGCAGGCGGCCCTTGCTGGCAGGCAGCGCAGAATGGTCGCCCGAGCCTCCGCCGCCCGTTCCCGCCGCAACATAAGGTTCAATTAGCTTGACTTGGCCAAGCGTGGACTGTACCGCTCGCCGAACCCTGGGGTTTGCACCCGCCAGAAAAAGCAGCGCGACCGCTACGCAATGAATGGCGACCGACGTCGCCGGTCCTCGCAGAGATTGCACGGGTTGAAGCATGGCGATGTCCGGACTGGCACGCCGTGTGCCGTTGGCAGATTGCGCGCATCTTATTGATTTATATACCAGCCTATTGGCTCAAGCTGTCGTGCCAGCGGATACAGGTGTGAGCTTCGCTCGCCAAACTCAAGATTATTGTAGACAATCCCCGCACTCGGATATGTTTTTCGTAAGTTTCTTGTTGCATTAGCGCCCGCAGCGGTAGTATACTCCCTCTATCTAGCAAGCTCCTGGGTGACAAGTGCGGGAGCGACAGTTGTAAACGGGGAGTAGACGCCGCGCTTATGCTTGCGGGGTGAAAGCGCGCGCCTTTCGGTATACTCCCAGCGGCCAATTCGGCCAAAAAATTCACCCGCAGGCGTAGTTTTTCAACCGGCCCATGCGGTCCGGGGTCTTAGTTTCAGGGAACAAAGGGGTTAGAAAGTATGTTCACATTTCGAGTACAGGTGAAGTGTGCCGTAACGACGGGTTTCTGCACGGCGGACGGTTCGGACAACGGCCTCAGGCTCAATGGTGGTTCAAAGGGGGATATCATGACGGAATGTCTTTTTCGCGGCAAGTGGCTGGTTCTGCTGGCGCTTTGCTTCGCTTTTTGTCCAGCGAGCGCACGCGCGCAAGCTATCAGCGGCGACTTAACGGGCACGGTTTTCGACGCCAGCGGCGCCGCGATTCCGAATGCGGCGATTGTGGCATTGGACGATGCCACGGGCCTGAAGACAACCGCGCAGGCGAATGCGGACGGCGTCTACCGGTTCACGAACCTTCCCATCGGCCGCTACTCCGTAACTGCCTCTGCGCCGGGGTTCACTACCGACGAATTGAAGAACGTCGATGTGACCCTCAACAGCGTGGTGACCGCCAATCTTAACCTGGCCGTTGGGAAGGTGGGTACGACGGTCGAGATTAGCGCCAGCGCCGCGGGCATCGATACAACCACCGCCCAACTGCAGACCACGTTCGACTCCAAAGAAGTGCTGGAACTGCCGCAGACCGCTTCGGGTTCGGGCGTGTACAATCTCGCGCTGCTGGGCGCCGGCGTATCCACGTCGGGCGGTGTCGGCCAAGGTTTTGGTCCGGCAGTCGCCGGGCAACGGCCGGACAACAATTCGTTCTTCCTGGACGGCGTCAGCAACAACAACTACTACGACCCGGCGCCGCTGGTGTATGTCTCAAACGAAGCCATCGGCGAATTCACGTTGTTGCAGAACCAATTCGCGCCGGAGTTTGGCGGCGGATCGGGCGGTATCTTTAACGCACTCGTGAAAAGCGGCACCAACCAGATTCACGGGTCCATCTACGAATACCTGCAGAACCGCGATCTCAACGCCGTGAACGCCCTCGACGCGGTGGCGGGGTATACCTCAAATCCCCGCTACGACAATAATCGGTTGGGCGCGACCATCGGCGGACCTATCCGCAAGAACAAGTTGTTCTATTTCGGGAACTTCGAGTATAACCCGATCGGACAGTCGGCGGTGCCTGGATCGCCGCTCATCGCTCCCACGGCGGCGGGCTACTCGGCGCTCGGCAGCCTTCAGGGAATCAGTTCCACGAACTTGTCCGTTCTGCAAAAGTACGTCCCCGCGGCGCCCGCCAACGATCAGGGCTTTATTAGCGTGCTCGGCCAGCAGATTCCAGTCGGCTCTATCTCGTTCAGCAATCCCGTCTACACCAACAATTACAACGCGCTGGTGTCGCTCGATTACAACATCAGCGACAAAGACCAGATCCGCGGGCGCTGGATCTACAACAGGCAGTCGTCGATCGTGGCAGCGGAAGTACCCGCGTTCAACGAGAGCCAGCCGAACAACAACTACGCATACAATCTGTCGGAGTTTCACAACTTTGCGCCGACCCTGCAAAACGAGTTTCGTCTTTCGTTCAGCCGCAACGTGAATGCGCTGCCGGCGACTTCGTTGAAGTTCCCCGGTCTGGACGCTTTCCCGGTGATTACCATCGATGAGCTGAACGGCTTGACCTACGGACCCGTCGGCCCTTCCGGTTCCACCCAGGACCTCTTTCAGGCGACCGACAACGTGACCAAGATATGGGGCAAACATACGTTCAAATTCGGTGGCGATTTCATCGACATGATCGCGGCAAACTACTTTATCCAACGCGTAACGGGAAACTATGAATATTCGACAACCGAGCTGTATTTGACGGACCAGGCGCCGGACGTGCTGGGAGAGCGCAGCGCGGGGGCCACCAGCTATCCGGTGGGCTTCCTGCAATACGCCGGGTACGTGAACGACGATGTTCGGGTCAAGCCCAATCTGACCATCAACCTCGGATTGCGTTACGAATACGCCACCATGCCGGTGGCTTCCCGATATCAGGTCTACAGTGCACCCGCCAGCGTCCCCGGCCTGCTCGACGTTGGGTTGCCCAGCTTCGATAAAACGAACTTTGCGCCCAGACTCGGATTCGCCTACTCGCCAGGCAAAGAAGGCGCATGGGTCGTCCGCGGAGGGTTCAGCCAGGCTTATGACTTGACGTATTCGAATTTGACGGCGAATGCGGCGCCGCCCTATTTCCAACAGACCAACGATTGCCCGGGCGTTAACTGTGCCCCCACCGGTTTCCTCGCCAGCGGCGGTTTGCCCGGAACTTCGCTACCTTTGCCGACGGATCAGGCCGGCGCCCTCGGCGTGCTCAGTTCGTACATTTATGGCGGCAAGCGCCCGTACGGCCTCGACTGGACCCTGGGCGTGCAGCACGTCTTCAAGAAGAATTACACGTTTGAAGCGCGCTACGTCGGTACCAGAGGCGTGCACCTGTGGAATCAAACGCGCCAGAACATATTCGCGCAAGTGTCGCCCACCAACTACATTCCGACCTTCTTCACGTTGCCGAGCGCGAGCACTTTCGCCTCACTGAATAAGACATTGGCGGATGTAAAGTCGTATATCGTACCTGGCGGAACTCCGGACAATCCGAGGAACGATCTCGCCATTTATGGCTCGGACGCGAACATCGTCGGCTACTCGCCCCAGGCGTCCTCGACCTATCACGGACTCGCGCTGCAATTGAACCGGCGCTTCTCGAACGGCCTGACATTTATTGGCGCCTATACCTGGAGCCACCTGGAGGACGACGCCACCGCCACCAATTTCTCAACTTACCTGACGCCGCGCCGCGCGCAGGATTTCCAGGACCTCAAAGCGGATTGGGCCAGTTCCGCTCTCGATCGGCGCCAGCGCCTGACGTTCACGCCGATTTATGAATTCAGGCCCTTCAAGAACAGCAACTGGCTGGCGAAGAACGTGGTAGGGAACTGGAACGTCTCCGGCACGTACACTTTCGAATCGCCGGAGTACGCCACGGTGCAGAGCGGTCTCGATTCGAACCTGAACGGCGACAGCGCCGGCGACCGGGTGATCGTCAATCCCGCCGGCTTGGCCAACGTGGGCACGGGCGTAACCGGCTACAATGCCCAGGGCCAGGTGGCGGCCTCGAGTGGGTCCATCGTTGCCTATGTGGCCAACGATTCGAACGCACGCTACGTCACCGCCGGTTCCGGAGCGCTGGCCAACAGCGGACGCAATACGTTTCCACTTCACCGGATCGATAACATCGACCTCAATCTGAAGAAACGTTTCAGTTATGGCGAGCGCTACTCGTTCGATATCGGCGCACAACTGTACAACATCTTCAATCACCCGCAGTTCACCGGCGGCTCGAACGACGACGTTGGGGTGAACGGCTTTACCGGCGCGCGCAACGATCTCGTTCCCAGCGATCCCTTGTTCGGGCGCTTCGATCAGTTCTACAGCAGCAATTCCCGGACCGTGCAGGTGTCCGCGCATATCGTCTTCTAGTTGCAGGCGGGCTTCAACCCGCCCAGCCCTCCGGGCGCCGCACCAAGCGCCCGGGGAGAATTCTTTTAGATTCAACCGCTTGGGATTTGATCGCCCAAATCAGCCAGCGAGCTGACCGCCGATAGCCTACCGCCACCCGCAACCCTCCGGCCGGACGATTACGGCTGCCGATCCACGAAAAATCACCCGTTCGACATTTTTGTGTTGCATTCAGCCGCACACGGTAGTACACTTCGGCTGATTAAGGTCTTATTCCAGTATTCTACGGAGCAATACTGGATCAGGTGTCATCGGGAGTAGCGCTGTCGCTTTGGGGGCATGGCGCGCATATCTTTTTCTTCGGCCACCAGACGCCGTTGCGACGAGCTATTCTTCGGCAACTATGGTAACGACCCGGTCCATATTGACCGGCTTAAGTCATCTTGGTTGAAGGAGATACGAGTATGCATCGACGTGTAACAATCCATCGGGTATTGGCAATCGTAGCGGTCCTGTGCTTTGGCGCGATTTGTGCGTTTCCGCAAGCGGAAACCGGGCAGATTCTGGGCACCGTTCTCGACCCCACGGGGTCTTCCATTCCTGGGGCGGCGGTCACTGTGAGATCCGCCACCACCGGCGCCGAGCGCACGGAAACCACAGACGCCGCGGGCACCTTCACGTTTACCAACCTGCAGCCTGGCGATTACGACGTAACCATCGCCGCCGCCGGCTTTTCGACCCTGAAGCGGCACACCGCCGTAACCGTCGGCGGCAAAGTGGGGCTGGACATCAAGCTCGAGGTCGGCAAAGCCGAAACCGTGGTGGAGGTAAGCGAAACCGCGGTCACGGTGAATACCGAAACCCAAACGATCACGCAAATGATCGACACGCAACAGATGACCGAACTGCCGTCGCTCACACGCAACCCGTATGACTTCGTAGCAACCTCGGGTAACGTCAGCGAAGACGATCCTTCCGGCCGCGGCGCTGGGGTAGCCATGAACGGCTTGCGCTCGGCTGGGACAAACGTGATGCTGGACGGCGTGGCCAACAACGATGAGTTCACCGCGTCGGTGGGACAGATGGTGCCCCTCGATTCCGTGCAGGAGATGGGCATCATCACCAACAACTTCACCGCGGAATATGGACGCGCCGATTCGGGCGTCGTCAACGTGACCACCAAGTCCGGAACCAACGCATTTCATGGCACGCTGTATGAGTTCAACCGGGTCAGCGCCCTGGCGTCTAACACCTTCAATAACAATGCGTACGGGCTGGATAAGCCGGAATACGTGCGCAACCAGTTCGGGTATTCCCTCGGCGGCCCGGTCAAAAAGAACAAGCTATTCTTCTTCAGCAACACGGAATGGACGCGGGTGCGAAGCGAAGCCGAGGACATCGTCATGGTGCCGGATCCCGCTTTGATCGCGGCCTCCGCGTCGCTTACCCAGTCGGCCTTCTCCACCTATGGCAAGCTGCGTTCGGACGCCACCGTGCTCACCCAGTATAGCCGCCAGGGCATGATCAACGCCGGTATTGGAGACCCCTGCGGCAGCGCTTCCACGAACGGGCCCTGCCAGTCATATAGCCTGACGGCGCCGATGTTCGACTTGGTCCAGTACGGCGTGCCCTCCGACTCGGGCGCCGGGTTGCCGCAAAACACGTGGGACACCGTAAGCCGCGTCGACTACAATGTCAGCGACAGGACGCAGATTTACGGACGTTACGCCATCTACAGCGAAAATGATTTCGCGGGCAGCGTTTCGAGCAACGCGTACGCCGGTTACGATACGCCCAATACTACATACAACAACAGCGTGGTCGTCTCCATGACCCACACGTTCTCGCCCCGCTTCGTCTCCCAGTCGAAGCTCGATTTCAACCGATTCAACGCCGACCAGCCCGTGGCCTCCACCGGCGTAGTTCCCGATTATTACCTGGG
>Ga0181532_10005033_pt1 | contig 11347 bp, 9 predicted proteins | sample PEATcosm2014_Bin_33_FD_119768 | JGI IMG/M metagenome (GOLD analysis project Ga0181532, IMG submission 119768) | Peatland microbial communities from MTU Mesocosm Facility, Houghton, MI, USA - PEATcosm2014_Bin11_30_metaG | ecosystem: Environmental > Terrestrial > Soil > Wetlands > Peat | place...
AAATCGCCTTCATCACGTTGAATCGAGCGGAAAAGATGAATGCGCTCAACGGCGCGCTCAGCGACGCCTTGTGCGCCACTTGGACCCGGTTCGAGGCCGACCCTGCCGCCAGGGTCGCCATCCTCACGGGCGCTGGCAAGCACTTCTGCGCCGGCGCGGACGTCAGCCCCGGTGCGATCGATCGCGAAGTGCCATTCCAGGTCCATCAGGGCTATCCGCAAAACGGCATCACCGTGTTCAAGCCAATCGTCGGGGCGGTCAAGGGCTACACGCTCGGCGCCGGCTATGCGCTCGCCGTTCGCGGCTGCGACATTACGATCGCCGGCGAGAGCATGCTGATGGGCTTTCCGGAAGCGCGGATTGGCACGCCGCTGCCGCCGATGGAGTATCTACCGTACATGCCGTTCAAGATCAGCCTCGAATTCATGTTGCTGGCGTGGAACGGCGGGCAGATCATGGACGCGCAGCGCGCCTATGAGGTCGGGCTGGTCAACAAGGTCGTTGCCGATGAGCACCTGATGGCCGAGGCGGTCCGCTGGGCGGAGCTCCTCAAGAAGATTCCGCCACTCTACATCAAGTCGGTCAAGTACGGGCACTACAAGACGACGGACAACAAAGTCCGTGTCGATGAGCGAGAATACATCCTGTTCACTCATCCACAGGAGATAAGCCGGGACCGTCAGGAAGGGTTGCAGTCGTTCTTGCAGCGCCGGGAGCCGAAATTCACCGGCCGCTGAGGTCGTGGCCAGCTTCGCCGGATTCAGGCGGCCGTGAGCCGGCGATCCGAAATCGCCGACGCGCCCATGTCGGTTACGCCGAGCCAGAAGCGCCGAAGCGTTATCCGATGAATCAGCGTGAACGACTCGAGCGCCGCCAGTTGCGCGGCGGAGAGCGTCTCCTGGGCAATAACGATTTCGTCGAACGGGGTTCGCGCCATGATTGCGCCCAGGTTATCGAGCGACCCCAGCACCGGATAGCCGTGGAATAGCTTGCCGTGCTTGAAACTGTCGTCGTCCAACAGTCCCAGCAGTTCCGCACGCGCTCCGATCGTCGAGTGCAGGTGTTGAACCGCCGCCGCACCACGCGCATCTGCCCCGACGATCACCAGGCGCGTTGCCGAATGCGCAAGGAAGCGCCCGATCCGCTGGAAAACATGGAATGACCAGCGCGTTGCGACCAGGAAATTGAACAGCAAAATTACGAAGAGCACCACCGTCGCGCGCGAAATGGTTATCGGCAGTATCGCCGACGCCAGCTTCACCGCGACTCCCGCGATCATCGCCGCCACTACAAAGCGCACACCTTCCGCCAGCCCCGTGTAGCGCCATATCCCGCGATAGACGCCTGCCACCAGGAACGCGCCGCAGCCGATCATCACAATCCACGGCAGGCCGATCAGCATTTGATCCACCTGCGCGAGGCTGAGATTGAAGTCGAATCGCAGCATCATCGCGCCAAAATACGCCGCCGCCACCAGCGCCACGTCCAGAATCAACTCCACGAATCGACGCTTGTACCCGAAGCTCAGGATAACCCGCGCGATCCAGGGCACGCCTTCGATTTGCCCCGGAGCCTCCCCGTCGAACGATCGATCCATCAGGAACAATGCCACCAGCGCAAAGAACAGCGCCATGAACGGCAGCAGCAGCACCGCGTCGTAGCCCGGAACCACGGTCAGCGCGATCGCGCAACCGCCCGCTATCGCCTGCAGGCCGATCAACGTCGCGGCCGCGCTGCGGCTCGACATGCCAAGCCGGGTCAGCCGATGATGCGAATGGTCGAGGCCGCGTTTCGATATCGGATTTCCCGTCGCCAGCCTCGTCACCGTCACCGTCACGGTGTCGAGCAGCGGAACCATCAGCGCCAGCAATGGCATCGCCACGCGCGCCGGCAGAGAACCCTCGCCATAGCGACTGGCTTGAATCGACAGCACTCCCAGCACGAGCCCGACCGCCAGCGCACCTTCGTCACCCATAAAAATCGACGCGGGCGGAAAGTTGAAAACCATGAATCCCGCCAGCGCACCGGCCAGGGCCAGCGCCACGACCATCGTTCCCGCGTGCTGATGCAATCCCGCGACGGTCGCGATACTCAACGCCGCGACAATTCCGACTCCCGCCGCAAGGCCGTCGATCCCGTCGATTAAGTTGAACGCGTTGGTCGCCGTGATCAGCCAGAAAATCGTGAGCGCGATGTTGAGCGGCTGGTAGGGAAGCAGGTCGATCCGGGGCCCCCACCATCCGAGCATACAGATCGCTGCCAGTTCCAGTGCCAGCTTATTGCGCGGCCGCAGATCAACGATGTCGTCGAGCAATCCAACCAGGCTCATCGCGACCGCAAACCCCGCGAGCCAGGGAAGACTATGGTACGGCAATCCTGACAGGACGCCGACCAATCCGATCGCGGCTATTAAGCCCGCGATCACGGCCAGCCCCCCCAGCAACGCCGTCGGCTTGGCATGCGGGCGGTCGCTCGAAGGTTGTGCAACGATCCCGAAGCGAATGCCAACCGCTTTTGCCACCGGCATCATCGCCGCCGCGACAACAAACCCACACATCGGCGTCAGCGCTATTTCAAACCCCGTGGTCAATCTCAGTTCCACCCGCCTTTCTTTGCTCTCTGCCTGTCACCGAATCCGTCCGCCAATGCTCAAAATTCACCAATAGAACAACCGCATCTCGCTCAACTGAAACGCTCAGCCCAAGGATGCCAATCGCTGACAGTTATGGCGAGCCTGAGAAGCTCGGTCAGGCGAACATGGCAGAAGATCAAGGCCTATGTCAAGAGGTGCTACGTTATCTTATTGTCTGCGTAGACCAGCCCAGTGGCGAGTATGTGCCCATGTCATTCGGGGCGAAAGCTGCTCGCTTGAGCCGAAGGGAAAGAGTCTCGACGGACGCCGCAGCGTCCGGCGCCAGTTACGCACAAATGTCCCTTGGAGAACAAATTCTTGTCGCGGGTTCCCCGAAATTGGGGACAATCAGGGCGCTGACCGAAGCGCGCGGGTCATTTGTTTGCGACTTTATGCAGGTACTTCTCAGGTTTCGCGATGAACGAGTCGCGCTCCGAATTGTCGCAGAAGTAGTAACGCTTGCCCGCGTACTCGGCGGAGGGCGTGTCCTTCTTCACATAAAGCTTCATCCCGCAGTATGCGCACTTGGTGCTCATGCCGAGGTCCGCCGCCGGCGGCGAAGCAAGCACCCTGGCTATCGCGGGCGGATCGCCGCACCAGGCCGGCGTCGAGAGTGGCGCGATCGAGAGAATCGTCAGCGCGAACAGGATCGCGAGCATTATCGGTAAATTTGAAAGTTTCATTGGCCACCTCATCCCATTGGACCCTGGTACACCTCGGCGAAGCGAATGCCGAGCTCCATGGGAATCGCCAGGTTGGCATCGCGATTGGTCTTCAGGCAAATGACTGCCGGTCCATCCGCCGCCTTCGCGCCTTTCAGCGCCGCTTCGAGGTCTTCCATGCGTTCGACGTAAAACGCTTTGCAGCCCAGGCCCTCGCCGACCCGGTCCCATCGCACTGTCCCCATCTCGGTGCCGAATGTCTTTCCGAAGAGCATCCGTTCATTCGGCTCCTCCATCGTCCATGAACCTTCGGCGAACACCACGGTCCTGACCTTCAGGCCTTCGCGCGCCGCCGATTGCATCTCCATGAAGTTGAACCCCGCCGCTCCGTCGCCGCTCACGCACACCACCTCGCGCGCCGGATTGCCAAGTTTCGCTCCAATGGCGGAAGGGATTCCCGTGCCGAGCATGCCTAGTTCGAGAATGTTCAGATACGACCGCGGCTTGGTCGATGGCAGAAACCAGGTTGCCCACAACGAAGTGTTGCCGCCGTCGGCGACATAGATGGCGTCCGGGCCGAAGGCCTTGCCGATTGCTTGCATCGCGAGCGCCGGATGAATCCCGGGTCCCTTCCAGGCCGCGACCGGTGCGAACCGCTCATCGAACCATTTGGTGGCAACCTCCCGGTAGCGCCGCGTATCCTCCCCGCCCCTGGGCCGGGCTCGCTCCCCCTTGAGCATAGGCAGCAAGCCCTCGAGCGCGCTTTTCGCGTCGGCAACGATCCCGAGCGCCAGCGGCCGCGTGACGCCCATGTTGCGCTGATCGATATCCACCTGGATGAGCTTCTGACCCGCGGGATCGCCCCAGTACTTGTCGTAAGGAACGTCGAGGTTACCCATCCTCGAGCCCACGGCCAGGATGACGTCTGACTCGCGGCGCGCGAGGTCCGCGCCAGGGCCGTAGCCGTTGAGGAAATTCGGATGATCGATCGGCACCGACGACCGTCCGGCAATCGTCCCGATGACCGGACACTTGAGCAGCTCGACGATCGCCAGGAGCGCTTCGTTCGCTCCGGCGCGATCTACTCCGCCGCCCGAGATCACCAGTGGCCGTTTGGCGCCGGCGAGCATCCCGGCCGCCTCCTCGAGCTGCACCTGCGAGGCCCGCGGTCCCGCTGCCCGGTACTGATTCGGCGTCTGCAGCCGGACCTTTGCATCGTCGCCCGTCGCGTACATCACGGGCGCCGGTATCTCGATATGAACCGGCCCGGGCCTCCCGATCCACATCTCGCGAAACGCAATCCTCATCACTTCGGGGATACGCTCCCAAGACAGAATCGGGCCGCTCCATTTGACCACGGGCTTGAAGACTTCGAGCTGATCCTGACCCTGGAAAGTCGCCGGTGACGACGGATAAACGATCCCAAGCCGATGCTGCGCGGTGATAACGACGACGGGCACGCCCTCGTGCCGCGCCGTGATTACGCCGGGGAGCAGATTCGCGGATCCGGGACCGGGGTTGCCAAGCACGGCCGCCACCTGGCCGGTCGTCTTGTACAGCCCTTCGGCCATGTGGACAGCGGCAGCCTCGTGGCGAATGGGCACGAGTCGCACTCCGTACTGCTCCAACTTGGAGAGCAGCGGATCGACCTCCGGACACGGGAGTCCGAACACGAACTTGATACCCTCGGCGACCAGACATCGCAGAAGCAGCTCTGCTCCAGTAATTTCGCTCATAAGATTCTCCCGTGGGACCGCCGGTTAGTTGGTATTGAAGCAATGAAGCAATCGAAACAAGCAAACGCCTGGGGCGGCGGCAACCCCTATCCTCATCAATAATGCGGACATTACGATCGAACCCGAATCCGAGGCAAGCCGCGCCTGCGCATTCGAATCCAGACCCCCGCCTTCCCCGGCCCAATCCGCACGGATACGATCGACTCATGCCCGAGCTCGACGTAATCCTCGCGCCCGCGCTGGCTCCCGATGCTCTCATCGGCCTCAAGCTCCACCTTCTCGACGCGATCGCCACGCGTCAGACACCGCCGGTCCTGCTCATCTACGCGTCGCCGGGCCGCTGCATCTCGATCGGCCGCTATCATTCATTTGGCGGATCGCCCGAGCGCGACGGAATCAACGTGATACGGCGCCTAACCGGTGGCCGCGTCGTCGGCGCGGGCCAGGGATGGCTCGGGCTTGCGCTGATTGCTCCGACGCGCACCGCACTGCTGATGGAAGACGCTGCGCCGGTGGAAAAAGCGAAAAAACTGAAGCCCGAGCAGATCATGAATCGCTACGCTCGCGGCATCCTGACCGGGATGCGCGCGCTCGGAATCGATTGTTTCTACCCCGGCCGCGACGCGATAACCTTCGAGCAGCGCGAGATTGCCATGTGCACTTTCGAGACTGACGCCTCGGGCGCGATGCTTTTCGAGGCGGCGATCGCGCACAATCGCGGAATGGAAGAACTCGTTCACGATTTGGAACGCATCGACCCCGACGGCGCGCTTTCATGCCGCATGTATGACGCCGCGTCCGCCACCAAGGTGGTGCGCGAGCTTGCTCGCGACATATCTTTCGACGAGCTCGCCGGCGCAATCGCGTCCGGCTACTGCCGTTCGCTCGGCCAGACTCGACGCCGCGAGTTGACTGCGATCGAATCCACCCAGGCCCAGCACCGCGCGCGCGCGCTTGCCACCTCAGACTGGATTCACTTGCCCGCCATGGGACCATCGCTGACCCTGCGCAATCGAATCGCATCGCAACTCGGGGCCATCGAGGCTGCAGTCGCGCTCAAAGCCGACGGCACCATCGAGGCCGTGCGGCTCAGCGGGGATTTCATCGCCAACTCGCCGGCGATAGCCGCGCTCGAAAGCGAACTTCGCGGCCAACCTCTGGACCTGGCGTCGGTCTCACATGCGGTCGCGAAGACCTTCGGCGACAACGATAACAACAAAAGCAATTTCTTTCTCGGCGCGGGCGAATTGTCCAATCTGGTGCGGCTTATCGCGGGCGTAAATTGAAGGGCTCCGATCACAGCAAAAGCGCCGCGAACGTCGTCGAGAAACTGATAGGGGAACTTGGCGACAGGCGCAAAGCCGTTCAGCGCCGCGCGATCGACGAACTCGTGGCGATCGCCGCCGCAGGCAACCCAATCGTCACTGAAAAACTTCGCGACTCAATCGCCAGCGCCGATCGCCGCGTGCGATGGGCTGCGGCCTACGCGCTGGGCCAAATCGGTGCGGGCGCGTTTGCGATGGACTGCGCAGACGCGCTGTGCGAGGCGATGTCCGACGACGACGGCGATATCAGATGGGCGGCGACCGATCTGATGGTCCGCCTCGGAAGCGAAAATCTCGAGCCGATTAGCGCGCGCCTGCTCAAACTCGCTGCCGATCCCGCCCGCCGCCACAACGCGCGCAAGATGGCGCTCTACTGCCTCCGCGACCTCGGTATCACCGGCCCGGAACTGCTCGCCGTCGTCGAGCGCGCCGTGCACGACTCGGATGTTCACGTGCGGCTGGCGGGCTTGGCAGTGCTGTCGCAGCTGCGTGACGCGCCGCAAGCGGCGGCGAGAATCATGCTCGGATGCCTCAAATCCGATCCCGACGCGGGCGTGCGGCGCGCCGCGGCCTCGGCGCTCGGCAATCTTCAAAGCGCAACCGCCGACGCGACGGCTGCGCTCGCGGCCGCGGCGGCCGACCGCTCCGATGACTCGCTGGCGCGAGCCGCGCGCGGCGCGCTCGATCGTCTGGAGAAAGACCGGACGGAGAAAAACCGGACGGAGAAACAATGATGGCAACGAAAGCGAAACCCCTCGCGGCGAACGATCCGGCCGCCCGGCTTGGCGATCCGCAAGTGCGGGAGTTTGTCGCCGGCGCCCGCGTCGCCCATCTGGCAACCGCCGACGGCGGCGGCGCTCCGCACAACGTCCCGCTCTGCTACTGGTTCGACGGCGAACGCATCTACTTCGCAATCGACGAGAAACCCAAGCGTCAAACCGGCTTGGCGCTCAAGCGGATGCGCAATATCGCGGAAAATCCGCGCGTCGCAATCGTGATCGATCACTATGAAGAGGATTGGTCGCAACTCGCGTACGTGCTGATTCGCGGACACGCCCGCGTGGTCGAAGACCCCGAAGAATACATCGGCGCGATACGCCATCTGCGTGACAAATATCTGCAGTACCGCGCGATGAACCTGACGCCGGAGAAAAATCCAATCGTGAAGGTCGAGCCGGTCAGCGTGCACGCATGGGGCGCGCGCTTCCAACCCAAGCCGAGCATCACTTAATTAAATGCGGAACCCACCGTGGGTTCCGCACCTCCTTGGGCAGGGGTAACCCCTGCACTCAGTGAAAAGAGAAGATGCGGGCTTCGCCCTGTTAGAAGGGGTTAGGGGGAGACAGGTCGCTCTTTTTTTATGTCATTCTAGAGCGAAAGTTGCTGTAGCGAAGAATCCCGGATCTTTCCTGGCCGCGCTCCTGACCGCGGCCACTTCCAAGGCCAAGCCGGGCGTGGCAAGCATAGTTCGAGCATGATTCGCGCCGTCATATTCGATCTCGACGGGACCCTCGTCGACACCGAGCCGATCCATTTCGGGGCCTTCAACGAGGTTTTGCGGCCCGAAGGAATCGAAATCCCACGCGGCGAATACTTCGCGCGGCTGATTGGACTTAACGATCACGATTGTTTCGCCACGGTGCTGCGCGAGAATCGGATGGACGCAGGCGAGGAACATATCGCGGCCCTGATGGCGCGCAAGACCACGGTCTATCAAGCGATGATTGCGAATCGCGAGGTTCTCTACCCGGGCGCCGAGAAGTTCGCGCGCGAATGCGCGGATCGGTTTCCACTGATGATCGCGACCGGTACGCTGCGCGCCGAGGCCGAAACGATTGTGCGCCGCGCCGGACTGCGCGAGTTGTTTCTCGACATTATCGCGGCGGAGGACGTCGCGCGCGGCAAGCCCGAGCCCGACGGTTTCATCGCGGCGCTTGGGCGGCTTGGATCTATCCTTCGGCCGCGCGATCCGATCCGGGCCGACGAATGCGTCGCGGTCGAGGACACGCGGGCCGGAATCGAGGCGGCGCATCGCGCGGGCATGAAAGTGCTAGCGCTATGCCATAGCGCGGCGGCGGCCGATCTCGCGGCGGCCGACGTCGTGCGCGATTCGATTTCCGGGCTGGACCTCGACGAGATTTTGCGCGCGCTGCAGAGCAGCGGGTCGAAAAAAAGCGTAGGAGCACGATGATGGCGGCAAAGCTGTACCAATTTATCGGCAGCCCGTTCTGCGCGAAGGTGCGCAAGCTGCTCGCGTTCAAGGGCGTCGCGTTCGAAGTCGTCGAGGTTGACTACCTGGAGCGCAAGGAATTGCTGATCGCCTCGGGGCAGATAATGGTGCCGGCGGTCACGCTCGAGGGCGGCGAGACGATCGTCGATTCCGCGGCAATCGCGCTGCGACTCGAGGAGCTTTATCCCGAGCCGACGATTTTCCCCCCTGGATGGCGCGGGATGCATCTCGTGCTCGCCGATTACATCGACAACCAACTCGAGGACGCGCTGTATCGCGTCGCGCTGGCCGACGAACTCGCGATTCACGTTCGGGAGGGCGCGGATCGCGCCGCGTTATGGCGTCTGATTCGCGAGCGCAAGTACGGCACGGGTTTTGTCGATCGAACTATCTCGGAGCATTCGGCCAACTGGGAACGCGCGCGCGCCGCCCTGGCGCCGTTCGAGGAGCAACTAGCGAGCATGCCGTTTCTGACCGGCAGGATCGGGCTGGCGGATTTCGCGCTCTATGGCCAGTTGTTTTATCTGGCGTTCACGGGCGATCTCAAAATTCCCGCCGACATGAAAAATCTGCGCGCGTTCTTCGGACGAGTCGATCGGATCAGCTCAGCGCTCGAAGCGCAGGGCTGAGCAGGACTCAGCTCTGCCCGTGGCGACGGCTCGGCTTGCTAGGCGAGTTCGGCGATCGCGGTGGTCAGGAAATGGCTGAAGAGCGCGCCGGTCGAGTCGAGTGCGACATCATATAGCGACGCGGTGCGACCGGGCACGAACGCCTGATGGCCCTCGTCGGTCAGCGCGTACACTACACAAAGCAACAACGCCAGGTACGGCCGCCGCGCCATCGGACCGCGGATCAGCAGCCAGAAAAGGATTCCGTACTCGGTGAAATGCGCGGCCTTGCGAATCAGATTGTGGCATACGTCAACCGACGCGGCGCTGAGCCCGGGCACCAACCATCGCAGGATCGGGTCGATAATCCGGCTGGTGTTGACGGCGGTAAACGCCGAAGTCGAGAGAATAAAGATCAAGACGCCCCACAAAACTACCGGGACCCATGCGCCGAGCGCAGCCGGCTCCGAGACGCCCTGCGATAAAGATTTCGCTGCCGGCATTTAGTTGGCCGTGGTTTTCATGAGCGATGCGCGGCGGGGGTTGCGCAGTCGGAAGTCATGCGGAGATTTCGGGCGAGCGGCTTTTTCATGAAGATGGGGAACGTGCCAGAATTATCAGGCATCGCTAGGCGTTACCAGTGGGGCCATGCGCCGCGCAATCTCATAAGGAAGGCCGCAACATGGACAATCTACTGACCGTACAACGAGCCCAACAGGCACCGCCGTGCACAGTGGTAATATTCGGCGCGTCGGGCGATCTGGCCAAGCGCAAGCTGATTCCGGCGCTGTACAATCTCGTCGCGTGCGGCCAGGGCATGATGCCCGCGAAAAGCGCGGTGCTGGGATTTGCGCGGCGCGAAATGTCGCTCGACCAGTTCCGCCAAAGTGCGCACGATTGGACCACCCGGTTCTCGCGCCTGACAGTCGATGAAGCCTGCTGGGCGACGTTCGCCGACGGCCTTGACTATCTATCCGGGCTCGACCGTCCCGACGGCTTCGCAAAACTTAAAGCAAAACTTGAAGCTATCGAAAAGGCCCGCGGTATCCCGCCCAATCGTGTTTACTACCTGGCGACCCCTCCCGAAGCGATTGGCGAGTCGGTTGAGCGGCTTGCGCAGGCCGGCCTGATCAATGCGCCCGGTGCGCCGAACTTTTCCAGCGTCGTCGTCGAAAAACCAATCGGTCACGACCTGCCAAGCGCGCTCGAAACCAACCGCGTGCTGGTGAAGCATCTCGACGAGTCGCAGATTTTCCGCATCGATCACTACCTCGGCAAGGAAACCGTGCAGAACCTGCTGGTGCTGCGCTTCTCGAATAATATTTTCGAGCGCCTGTGGGGCAGCCGCAACGTCGATCACGTGCAAATCACCGTGGCGGAGGCGGAAGGCGTGGGTACCCGGGCGGCGTTTTACGATCGCGCCGGCGCGCTGCGCGACATGGTGCAGAACCACATCCTGCAAACGCTGGCGCTGCTCACGATGGAAGCGCCGGTGTCGCTTGACGCGGCGGCGATCAGGGACGCGAAGCTCAACGTATTGCGCACGATCCGTCCGATCACGGCGGAGCATGCGCGCGCGAATACGGTGCGGGCGCGGTACGGCGCGGGGGTCGACGCCGACGGCAAGCAGGTCGCCGGTTACATGGATGAACCGGGGATCCCCGACAATTCGTGCGCCGAGACGTTCGTCGCGCTGAAGATGTATATCGACAACTGGCGATGGTCGGGGGTGCCATTTTTCATCCGGACCGGCAAGCGGATGAAGCGGCGGGCGAGCTCGATCTACGTCCAGTTCAAGGACGTGCCGCAAATTCTGTTCAATCGCGATTCGGTGATTCCCGCCAACGCGCTGACGATTCGGATTCAGCCCGACGAAGGTTTTTCGTTCGACGTGATGACCAAGCGGCCGGGGCTGGACCTGGTGCTGCAACCGGTGCGGATGAATCTCAGCTACCGGACTGCGTTCGGCGACGGCGCCTCGCCCGACGGATACGAACGACTCCTGCTCGACGTGATGGACGGCGACCATACCCTGTTCCCCAGCGCGCAGTTCGTCGAGAAGTCGTGGGAGTTCGTGCAGGGAATCTCGGATTCGTGGAGCAACGGCGCACACGTGCCGATGGCCGAGTATCCGGCCGGAAGCTGGGGACCCAA
>Ga0181532_10005035_pt1 | contig 11344 bp, 11 predicted proteins | sample PEATcosm2014_Bin_33_FD_119768 | JGI IMG/M metagenome (GOLD analysis project Ga0181532, IMG submission 119768) | Peatland microbial communities from MTU Mesocosm Facility, Houghton, MI, USA - PEATcosm2014_Bin11_30_metaG | ecosystem: Environmental > Terrestrial > Soil > Wetlands > Peat | place...
CCGCAGATCGAAGAGGGGATGACCGACGAAGAGGCCGCTGAACCCGTCAGGTTGCGGAACGTGCTTGGCTTTCGTCTGCGCTCACCGCGCAAGCCGGCATAGCGGCAAGCCGCATTCGCCACGCTCGATATATTGAGCGCAAAAGCTTACGCCGTCGCCGCGCGCTTCTTCGTGACCTGGCGTTTGAGCTCGAGCGCCCGCGGCGACAGCTCGGTGTCCTTGGCCTTCAGCAGGAAGGCATCGAACCCGCCGCGATGATCGACGGTCTTGAGCGCATTGGCGGAGATGCGCAGCCGGACGGAGCGGCCGAGAGCATCCGACATCAGCGTGACGTTGAGCAGGTTCGGCAAGAACCGCCGTTTGGTCTTGCGGTTCGAGTGGCTCACGCGATGCCCGATCTGGCGGGTTTTTCCGGTGAGCTCGCAACGCCACGACATGGCAATTCCTCGATCTTTCGCGCGTCCGGCGCCGGCCGGCGGACGATGTGATGGACAGGATTGCCGGACTAATAGTGAGCGCCCCGCAGAGCGTCAAGCGCAGGGCCCGATCGGCGTCGCAAGCGGTTTGCGGAGCGGAGCGGCGTCAAACCACAGAAACGACGTATTCTCCAACATTTATCGCCCATAGGCGGCGGAAACGGCATCCAGTCCGTGAGGCCGCGCCGACGTCAAGCCCAATCCGCGGTCCTTAAGGGAACCGTCGCCCCGTGTTCATTCTGCCGAAACGGCTTGTTCGTCCTGCTGGGCCCGCCGCGCTGACCGCGGCGGTTTGCGTTATGGCCGCGGTCTTGGCGACCGACGCGACCCATGTCGCCGCCGCGCAGGGGCGGCTCGAGGCCGAATATACCGCCAGCATCGCCGGCATTCCGATCGGCCGCGGCAACTGGGTCATCGAGATTTTCGAGGACCAATTCACCGCTGCGGCGAGCGGGTCGACGATCGGCATCCTGCGGTTCTTTGCCGGAGGGCACGGCACCGGGGCCTCGCGTGGCACGCTGAGCGGCGGTCAGCCGGTGCCGACGAGCTATGCATCCACCATCACAAACGGCAAGAGAATCGATGACGTGCGCATGGTATTCGCGGGCGGTAGCGTGAAGGACTATACGGTCGAGCCTCCGGCCGGCCCGCATCCCGACCGCATTCCCGTGAGCGACGCTGATCGCCGCAACGTGCTCGACCCGATGACCTCCACCCTCGACCCCGTCAGCGGCAGCGGCGACCCGGTATCGCCGCAAGCCTGCGATCGCAAGGTTTCGGTGTTCGACGGCCGCTTGCGTTTCGATCTGCGCAGCGAATTCAAGCGCACGGAAATCGTCAAGGCTGAGAAAGGCTACCAGGGACCAGTCGTCGTTTGCGCGGTTTATTTCATACCGGTTTCCGGTTACATTCCGGACCGCGTGGCGATCAGATATCTGGCCGCGTTGCGCGATGCCGAGGTCTGGATGGCGCCGATCTCCGGCACGCGCGTGCTGGTGCCGTTTCGCTTCTCGCTGCCGACGCCGATCGGCACGGGCGTGCTGCAAGCGACGCGGTTCGACTCGATCGCAAAACCGCCGCGCGCCGCCGCGAACGTGAAAGCGCAGTGATGCCGGTCGCTCTTGCCGGCTAGATACGGCGGCGATAACGGTCCGCAAACCCGGCAAGGACAGAGGCACACGCTACGAAGTCCCCGTTATCCACAGGAGGGAAGCTCTTGACTCGCCGCAAAAACCTGATTGCGAGACGCGTTAACTTTTTTGGCGCGTTAGCGACGGCAAAGAATGCTCTCTGACACCCGATCTGGTATTGCATGACAATGTCGACGCCATATGTCGCGGTGAACGAAGCCGCATACGCCGCGAGTCGCCGATTCGGCCGCGATTCGTTCCAGACTCGTTCCACACCTTAAGCACAGGACTTTCCCGCGTGTTGTTGTGATACAGATGCGCCGCTGCGCTCATGCGGCGGCCCGGGCCTTCGATGCCGATTTCCTTTTCGTCCTCGACCAACCGTGATTTGCGCGCCCGCGGCGCCGGCGTCACCGCCGTGCTCGGGCCGACCAATACCGGTAAGACGCATCTCGCCATCGAGCGGATGCTGGCGCACTCCTCAGGCGTGATCGGCCTGCCGCTGCGGCTGCTCGCGCGCGAGGTCTACAACCGCGCGGTGGAGCGCGTCGGCGCCGACGCGGTCGCGCTCGTCACCGGCGAGGAGAAGATCAAGCCGCCGAACCCGCGGTTCTGGGTCGCCACCGTCGAGGCCATGCCGCGCGACCTCGATGTCGCCTTCCTCGCTGTTGATGAGATCCAGCTCGCCGCCGATTTCGAGCGCGGCCACGTCTTCACCGACCGCATGCTGCACCGGCGCGGCCGCGAGGAAACGCTGGTGCTCGGCGCCGCCACCATGCGGCCGATCGTAGAACGGCTATTGCCCGGCGCTAGCATCGTCAGCCGGCCGCGGTTGTCGCAGCTCAGTTTCGCCGGCGAGAAAAAAATCACCCGGCTGCCGCGCCGCTCGGCCATCGTCGCCTTCTCGGCCGAGGAAGTGTACGCGGTCGCCGAGCTCATTCGTCGCCAGCGCGGCGGCGCGGCGGTGGTGCTCGGCGCGCTGTCGCCGCGCACCCGCAACGCCCAGGTCGCGCTCTATCAGGCCGGCGAGGTCGACTACATGGTGGCGACCGACGCCATCGGCATGGGTCTTAATCTCGACGTCGACCACATTGCGTTTGCCTCCGACCGCAAGTTCGACGGCTATCAGTTCCGCAAGCTCAGCCCGGCCGAATTGGCGCAGATCGCCGGCCGCGCCGGGCGGGCCACTCGCGACGGCTCCTTCGGCACCACCGGGCGCTGTCCGCCGTTCGACGTCGAGCTGGCGCAGGCGCTGGAGTCGCACACTTTCGAGCCGGTGAAGATCGTACAATGGCGCAACACCGATCTCGATTTCTCCTCGATCGGCGCGTTGCAGGCGACGCTCGCGGTGACGCCGACGGAAAACACGATGACGCGCGCGCCGGTCGCCGAAGACATCCTGGTGCTCGAACATGCCGCGCGCGACGACGAGGTGCGCGCCGTGACGCGGACACGCGCCGACGTCGAACGGCTGTGGGAGGTCTGCCAAGTTCCGGATTACCGCAAGATCGCGCCGGCAACTCATGCGGAACTCGTGGTCACCCTGTACGGCTTTCTCATGCGCGAGGGCGCCATTCCGACCGACTGGTTCGCCCGCCAGATCGAGCAGGCGGATCGGACCGACGGCGATATCGATACGCTCTCGACCCGCATCGCCCACATCCGGACGTGGACTTTTGCGGCAAACCGCCCGGATTGGCTCGCCGATCCCGAGCACTGGCAGGACGTCACGCGCGGCGTCGAGGACAAGCTCTCCGACGCCTTGCACGAGCGGCTGACCGAACGCTTCGTCGATCGCCGCACCAGCGTGCTGATGCGGCGGCTGCGCGAGAATGCGCTGCTGGAGCCGGAGATCAACAAGACCGGCGATGTTTTAGTCGAAGGCCACGCCATCGGCCGCCTCGACGGCCTCGTCTTCGTAGCGGACGCTTCTTCTGGCGGATCGGAGGCAAAGGCGTTGCAGAACGCCGCGCAGAAGGCGCTCGCCGGCGAGATCGCAACGCGCGCGGCGCGGCTTGCCGAAGCGCCGGACGCGCAATTCATGCTCGCGACCGACGGCACCGTCCGCTGGACCGGCGCCGCCGTCGGCAAGCTCATTGCCGGGGAGGAGGCTTTGCGGCCGCGGGTGCGGGTCGTTGCCGACGAACATCTCGCGGGCGCGCCGCGCGATGCGGTGGAGGCGCGGCTCGACCGATGGGTAAAATTCCATATCGAAAAGTTGCTCGGCCCGCTGTTCGAACTGGCGGCGGCCGCCGACGTGAGCGGTATCGCGCGCGGCGTCGCGTTTCAATTAGTCGAGGCGCTGGGCGCGCTCGACCGGCAGCGGGTCGCGGAAGAAGTGAAGGGATTGGAACAGCCGGAACGGGCGAGCTTGCGAAAATACGGCGTGCGGTTCGGCGCCTATCACATCTATCTTCCCGTGCTGCTCAAGCCGGCGCCGCGTGCGCTCGCGGTTCAGCTCTGGGCGCTCGCGCATGACGGGCTGGAGAGCAAGGGGCTTGACGATTTACTGCATCTCGCCGGCAGCGGCCGGACATCGATCCCGGTCAATCGGGAGATCGACGCGGCGCTGTATCGGACGGCGGGTTACCGGCTGTGCGGCGAACGCGCCGTGCGCGTCGACATTCTCGAACGCCTTGCGGATCTGATCCGGCCGGCCCTGGCATGGCGCGAAGGCGCGCTTGGCGCCAAGCCGCCAGGCGCGGTCGCCGGCGGCGGCTTCACGGTGGTCAACGCCATGACTTCGTTGACCGGCGCCTCGGGCGAGGATTTCGCCTCGATTCTGCGTTCGCTCGGCTATCGCATGGAGCAGCGGCCGAAACCGGCCGAGCGAGCTCCCGCGATTACCGCCCCCGGCCTGCCGGGAGAGGTCGCTGGGCTCGCCGTGTCTGGTGAAGAGGCCGCCGCGCTCCCTGAGCCTCCGGAAGGTGCATCTTACCCCGTAAACGGAGAGACTAGGCCCGATGCCGGCGCCGCGCCGGACGTCGTCTCGGATGTCCCCCTCGCACCGGTGGATGCCCAAGAGCCATACGCCGAGACCACGACTACCCAAGAAGGTCCGAAAATCGTCGATCCCCAGAGTGCTTCGAACGAAAGCCTCTATGCGGCAGGGCCAGCGATCACCGGTCCGCACCACGGAGAAGAGGTGGGTGGGTGCAACGGACCGCGTGAGGGAGCGCCGCCGACGCCCGAGTTCGCGGCTAGTCCCTCTGACTCCGGCCCTCTTCCGGCCAATGCGGAGAGCGAGATCGCTGCTGCGGCCGCAACAACGCCGCCGGAGCCGATTTTCATCGAAGTGTGGCGGCCGGGTCGCCAGGGCCGGCCCGAGGGGCGGCGTCGTCCGCGCGGCAGGCAGCGCGAAGCCAGCAAGAGCTGGGCCAAGGGCGCCGGCGCGCAGACGCAGGAGACCGCCGCGGCGGTGTCCACCGAAGCGGCGGCGGCCGTGCTGCCGGCCGAGCTGCCGGCGGCCGAGCCGACCGAGCCGGCCAAGCCGGAACGCCACACGCGCCACCGCCGCCGGCATGGCCCGGATCAGCGCTTCGAACGTCCGCGCCGCGAACGCGAGCGGGCGCACGAGCGCCACGAGCCGCGCGAGAAAGCGCCCGACCCGAATTCGCCGTTCGCCAAGCTCGCGGCGCTGAAGGCTCGGCTCGATGAAGAGGCCAAGGAGCGTCGCTAGAGCATGATCCGCAACAGTGGAAGCCGGTTTTCCGAAACGATCATGCTCCACCAAACTATAAATTCGGCGACCGAGCCCGATCGCCAGCGCATCGACAGGTGGCTGTGGCACGCCCGCGTCGTGGCAACGCGTAGCACCGCGGCAGCGCTCGCGGGTTCCGGTCATGTCCGGGTGAACGGCGCGCGTATTCGTGCGCCAAGCCGCATGGTGCGAACGGGCGACGTGATCACGGTTGCGCTCGAACGCCACGTCCGCGTGCTGAAGGTCAGCGGATTTGTCGAGCGCAGGGGTCCCGCCCGAACTGCTCAGCGCCTATATGAAGAACTGAATTGAAATAGCGGGCGGGGAGCGGCCTCCGCGGTCGGAACCTTGCGCGCTCAGGAGCCGTGCGGTAGGAGCAACGCTCGCGCGAAGGGCTGGGATTTAGAGTGAGCTGATGACCTATATCGTCAACGATAATTGCATCAAATGCAAATACATGGATTGCGTCGAGGTCTGCCCCGTGGATTGCTTCTATGAGGGCGAAAACATGCTGGTCATCCACCCCGACGAGTGCATCGATTGCGGCGTATGCGAGCCGGAATGCCCGGTCGACGCCATCAAGCCGGATACCGAGCCCGGCGTCGAGAAGTGGCTGACGGTCAATGCGGAATTCGCCAGGCAATGGCCCAATATCACGACCAAAAAGGAGCCTCCGGCCGACGCCAAGGAGTGGGAGGGCGTAGCCGACAAGTTTGAACAGCATTTTTCGTCTAATCCGGGAACGGGCGATTAACGCAACCGTTCTTAACCATTGTTAGGGTTGCCGGCAGTGCGACGGTTTTGCAATGCCATAAGGCTTTGATCTTGAGCGAAAATGTGTTATAAAGGCACTACATAATGAAGAACACCCCCGATATGCCCGCTCCCGCACACTGGGAGCATATTTTTCTGGGGCGTTTCCGAGGACCGTCAATAGAGGCGTGAGACCCACGCGAGAGCAGTGGCAGAGAAAACTCGTCGTCATCGTTCGAAGAAGAGCGTGGCCGGTATGAGCCGGAAGACAAGAAAACCCACCTCCGGCGCCAGCCGGAGGCCATCACAGTCCACGCGGCGACCGACCCGGAGAAGGGTCAGCGTGGCGAAGCCCGTCCACCGGCACAAGCCGGAGGCGGAAGGAGCAACTTTGGGAATGAACGCGAAGAAGACGACCCAGCGACAAGGCTTCAAGACCAGCGAGTTCATCGTATATCCGGCCCACGGCGTGGGCCAGATCATCGCGATCGAGGAGCAAGAGGTCGCGGGGGCGCGGCTCGAGCTTTTCGTCATCAACTTTGTCAAGGACAAGATGACGTTGCGGGTGCCGACCTCGAAGATTGCCTCCGTCGGCATGCGCAAGCTTGCCGAAACGCCGATGGTGAAGCGGGCCATGGAGACGCTCAAGGGCCGGGCGCGCATCAAGCGGACCATGTGGTCGCGCCGGGCGCAAGAATACGAGGCCAAGATCAATTCCGGCGACATCGTCGCCATCGCCGAGGTCGTGCGCGATCTGTTCCGGTCGGAGTCGCAGCCGGAACAATCCTATTCCGAGCGCCAGCTCTATGAAGCGGCACTTGACCGGCTATCGCGTGAAGTCGCCGCCGTGCAGCGGCTTACCGAGACCGAAGCGGTCAAGGAGATCGAGGCCGCACTGGCCAAGGGACCGCATCGCGGTCCGAAGCCGGAGGCCGAAGAGGACGCGGTGGTCGAGGAAGAGGCGGCTTAGAGCGCGATCCGGAAAAGTGGCAGCCGGTTTTCCGAAAAGATCGCGCTCCACTAAGAATTAAAGGCCCGGCAGCGATGCCGGGCCTTTTTGCTGTTCGGTCAACCGCAGAGTGCCCGGATCTGCCGGCAAAAATCCACCGATTAGTCATAAATTAAGCTTCATTTGAAAGGAATTAGCTACACGGCGTTAGGGATGAGGGGCCTCGGATGCGGCGTGAGAGGGCGTGGAAGCGCGGCCGGGTGGTGACGATTCTTCTGGTCGGGACCGCCGGTTACCTGCTTGGGAATTGGCACGCCGTAATCTTACGCGGCGCCGATCCTTCGCCGAGCCTTTCGCCCGCCCAAAGTGTCGCGCTGCGCTTCCCGGAGGTTCGAGCGGATGTCGCGACCACGGATACCGCCTCCGGTACGACAAGCGCGATCAGCCCGACGAGTCCAACGAGCCCCACGCGCGCCATGGTACTCGGCGGCGCGCAGCTCGCACTGCTGAGCCCCGAGCCCATGGCTGGGCCGGTTGTTGCACATCCCGGGCCGCAAGCGGCGGTCCCGACCGTGGCGCCGCCAGTACCGGCCGCACGGCAGCCGCGCGCCGACACTGAAATAAAGTCACCGCCGGCCATGCACCGGAGTGAGCTCAAATCGCCGACGGAGAGCGCCGTTCGCCACGCCAACCGGCCGGGCTTCGTGCTCAACGATGCGCAGATCGCCAGCATCAAGGGGCGGCTGCATCTGACGCCCGACCAGGAACGCATGTGGCCTTCCGTTGAAACAGCGCTGCGCAGCATCGCCTACGCCAAAGCGCAGGCCGCGGCCACGGCGGTCGCTTCGCTCGATCCCGACAGCGCCGAAGTGCAAGACCTCAAGTCTGCGGCCTTTCCGTTGATCCTAAGCTTCAGCGACGAGCAGAAGAACGAGGTCCGCAGCCTCGCCCATGTCATGGGACTGGACCGGCTGGCGTCGGAGTTCTGACTTCCGTCATTCCGGGGCGCCACAAAGTGGCGAGCCCGGAATCCATAACCACGGTCAGCGAATATGGATTCCGGACTTGTCGCCATCCAAGTCGGCTGTTGCCGACTTGGTATTCACTGTCGATCTCGGATAAATCCGAGATCGATGCCAATCCGGAATGACGGCTGCCCACCGCGCTTGCGCGGTGAGACCCCCTATGGCAAGGATCGCCGCGCTTTTATTGGCGCTCGCCGTGCCCCGGCCCGCGCGGCTTTAAGGAGCCGTGCGCGAGCCGATAAGGCCGCTGCCGTAGCTCAGTGGTAGAGCACTCCCTTGGTAAGGGAGAGGTCGTCAGTTCAATCCTGACCGGCAGCACCACAAACCCCCAATAAGGGGGTTCTTTGCTAGAGAACTCCCTTCCGTCCACGCTTCAGCCCTGAACTACTGCCGTTACCGCCACCAAAATTGGGAATACCTGCGTTATCTGAATAACAATGAAGGCCTCGAAGCACTGAGTGTTCGCCTTCGAGATATTTTCTCGGACATTGCACAGTAAGGGCTTGTCGCTTCGGAGGTACGATACACCGCTGGTGCGAGTATATGGAGCGCGCTCACCTCATCAGCCTGAACCGCACACCGCACATTTCCACGCCGGCATCCGAGACGAGATAGCCGCGTTGCGCCGCGCGCGCTTCAATGCCGTCCCGATCGGCGACCTCGATCACCAGCGTGCGCAACATTTCCCGCGCGCTGTCGCCGCGCGCGAATTGAATCGCGGTCATGTCGGCTTCGATCCGGCCGCCGTCGCCGTCGGCGGCGAACGGCATATCCAGGATGCGCGACCAGTGCCGGCCAAGGTCGACGGGGCCGGGACTTTCGACGACGATTTCGGCCAGCCGCTTGGTGACGTCGGTTCGGATCGCGTCTGTCCAACCCGTTCCGCCGGCCGGACCGTAGGGACCGCGCAGGTCTTCTTCGCCGTCGGTGCGATCAAACTCGATCATCGCCGCCCGACAATCGCGCGGGCGAAGCTGCACGGCGTGAAAACCCTCGTGCGCGATGGTGTGTGCGGTGCGTACGCCCCATGGCATTGGCGTGCCGGCCGCGCCGTTCCGGATCGCTGCAATTGAAGATCGCCATGTAGCCGCCGACACCGCCGCTGCGTTCGAGAAAACGGCCGGCCGCGGTATCAGGCTCGATCGGCGACACAATTTCGACGAAGGCAAGCCCGAAAGGAAACAGCGCGTTTTCCAATCCGTACCGGCGCACGTGCGGGTCCTGATAGGCCAGCTTCACCCCGAAGATCGCCTGCATGTCGGCGATTACGCGCGTCAGATCCGCCGTCACCAGGCAAATCTGACGCAGGCGGCAATAATCGGCCACGTCCTTCTCCCTGTTTGGTTCTTGGACCGCATTGGGGCAATATGCAATATTCGCAGCAAATAGCGGGTTTCAGGAGGAAACGCATGGCCTACACGGATATTCTCTACGACGTCGATAATTTCGTCGCCACCATCACGCTCAATCGGCCGGACAAGCTCAACGCCTGGACCAGCGAGATGGATGCGGACGTGCGCCACGCCATCGACAAGGCCGCCGTCGAGAACGCTGTTCGCGCAATCGTCCTGACCGGAGCGGGGCGCGGTTTCTGCGCCGGCGCGGACATGTCGCGTCTCAGCAAAATATCGACCGGCCAGAGGCCAAGCGGGAGCGTCAGCCGCAACGGCGGCAAGTCCGGTAACTTCGAGCAGAAATTCAGCTACCTGCTTGACGTGCCCAAGCCGATCTTCGCGGCCATCAACGGGCCGATCGCCGGCATCGCCTTCTGTCTTAGCCTGTTCTGCGATTTCCGCTACATGGCCGAAGGCGCGAAGCTCACGACCGCCTTCGCCAAGCGCGGCCTGATTGCGGAGCACGGCAGTTCCTGGATGCTGCCGCGTCTGATCGGCCCGATGGATGTACTCGACCTGCTCTATTCCGCGCGCACCGTGCAGACGGTCGCGCGCGATCTGGTCATGACGTCCTCGCCGCGGTCGATCGGCGTGATCAAACGGCAAGTGTTCCAATCATATTTCCAGTCGCTGGCGGAAGCCTGGGCGGTAGCCGACGCGGCCATGATCGAGTCGTTTCAATCCGAGGACTTCAGGGAGGGCGTGGCGCATTTCGTCGAGAAGCGCCCGGCCGCTTTCACCGGGCGGTAATTCATACGCTGGTGACATTGCCGGTCCAATGACTAACAGTGCCGGCCGAACCCGGAAAGGTGTCGTGCTATGGTCTCTTCCACGCGTCCCATTGTGCTGGTGACCGGCGCGTCAAGCGGCATCGGCGCCGCGCTCGCGCGCGAAGCCGCCAAGGACGGGCATGATGTGGTGCTCGTCGCCCGCCGCCGCGAGCCGATGCAGGCGCTGGCCGCCGAGCTCAAGGCGCTGGGCGCCGAGAGCACCATCATCCTTGCCGATCTTAGCAAGCCAGGTGCTGCCGCTGCCTTGATGCAGGACATCGAGGCGCGTGGGATTGTCATCGACACGCTGATCAACAACGCGGGGTTAGGCGAGACCGCCCGATTCGATCAATCGGATCCGGAGAGGCTCGCAGCGATGCTGCAAGTCAACATCGTCGCCTTGACGGAGCTAACGCGCCTGATGCTCCCCAAGATGGTGGCGAGGCGACGCGGCCGAATCATGTTGCTGGCCTCCACCGCCGCTTTCCAGCCTGGGCCGCACATGGCCGTCTACTACGCCTCCAAAGCCTATGTGCTGAGCTTCGGTCAGGCGATCGCCTACGAGCTACGCGTCACCGGCGTCACGGTGACGACATTATGTCCCGGCCCGACGGCGACCGAGTTTGTTGAAGTGGCGCAAATGGAGAGCACCGGCCTGTTCAACAGCCCGATGCCGGTGATGTCGGCGGCCGATGTGGCGCGCCTCGGCTATGCGGCGCTCAAGGCCGGCCGTCCCGTGATCGTCACCGGCCTCGTCAACAAAATCATCGCCATGTCCACGCGCTTCTCGCCGCCTTCCGTGTTGCTGGCGATTGCCAGCCATCTCTCCCGGCGCCGAGACGCCGCCGCCAGGCCCTGAGCCCGAGCAGATTCCGATCTCTGGATAGGATCTAAGGACCGCCGCGTCCGCCGACCCCGGCGTAAAGCCTTACCATTTTGATCCACCGCAAAAGGGCGCGACGATTTTTCCCTTACCAATGCCTCGACAACCCAACTGGAACCCCTCTAAAAAGGGTTCCAGCGCGGTATCGCTGACCGAGGGGGCCGGTAAGTTCATGGATTACAGTGCATATTTTACTGACGCTCTGGCGCAATTGCGGAGCGAGCGGCGTTACCGGGTGTTTGCCGATCTCGAGCGGATCGCCGG
>Ga0181532_10005036_pt1 | contig 11344 bp, 11 predicted proteins | sample PEATcosm2014_Bin_33_FD_119768 | JGI IMG/M metagenome (GOLD analysis project Ga0181532, IMG submission 119768) | Peatland microbial communities from MTU Mesocosm Facility, Houghton, MI, USA - PEATcosm2014_Bin11_30_metaG | ecosystem: Environmental > Terrestrial > Soil > Wetlands > Peat | place...
ACGCGAAGTCGAAGTGCTTTTCCGCGATCGCGCGGAGCTGGCGGTCATGTTCCGCGGGCGGCAACTGGCGATTGGCGAAGACCGGCGACGCTTCGGTGATCGTCGTCCGCACCTGGGCGACCGGCGCCGGGTCCACAGCCGCCGCGAAGCCGCTTGCACCGAGTATCACCGCCGCCGTCAAGATCGCGCCGGTGAAGTTCAGTCCGCGAATCCCGCTTCGAGTCATCCTTGGATTCCTCCGCCAAACCGTCCAGTTCATCCCGCGCTGGCCGGTGGTTCCTGCGCTGACTGCCGCTGCGTCGCCGCGGCCCGTCCGCAAGGATCGCTGGTTCGTCCCGCGCCGTCAATGCACTCACGGTACGTCAGGCGTCTCCAACGTCATGCACTCGTGTGCGATGGTTTGCTATCTTCGCGCGGAAATTGTACGGTGCGCAGGCTTCACGTTTGCGTCCGCGGTTGATGAGGGCGTCCGATGGCCAAAGGCAGTAAAGATCAACGTAGTCAGGACGAGCCGCCGGAGAATTATCCGAAAGAGCTCAAGCTGGCCAATGGGCAGCGGGTGACTCTGCGCGCGATGACGGCGAGCGACAAACCCGCGATTCTGACCTTTGCGCAATCGTTGCCACCCGACGATTTGCTGTTTCTGAGCACCGATATCACCGAGAGGGCCGTTCTGGACGAATGGGTGAACAACCTCGACAAAGGCGTCACCACCACGATTATCGCTGAAATCGGCGGCGTGATTGTCGGCTACGCCAGCCTGCATCATGATCAGACCCGCTGGACCCGCCGGGTCGGCGAGATTCGCGTGCTGCTCGGTCCCAAATATCGCGGCGCCGGGCTTGGCCGTCGTCTTGCCGAAGAGATGTTTCACATCGGTCACGATCGTGGAATCAAGAAAATGGCGGCTCTGATGACGCCGGATCAGACCCGGGCGCGCGCCGCTTTCGAGCGGCTCGGCTTTCAGGTCGAAGCCCTTTTGCAGGATTGGGTGGTGGATCGCAACGGCCGTCCACGCGACCTGCTGATCATGAGTCACGACGTCGACGCCGTCCGCGATCGTCTGAGCGCGTAACCCCATCTCCCGGTCGGGGCGCTGATACCCGGTTTCATTGATTCGTTAATTCTTCGCCTGATGAACCGCTGTTCATTTGCAACACAAAGAGGTAATATTCGTAAGATTGTCGTAAAGGAAGCAGTCAGAGGCATGCCAAGGCTAGATAGTGCGACTTCTGCTGATACTCATCTCGAGGCCGTTCAGGCGCAATTTCGGCGTCAGGCGGAGGCTTACTCCGCGATGCCGGTGGTCACTGATCCGGAGTTCCTCAGCTTTATCGTCTCGATTTCGGGCGTCGGCAAAGCCGACCATGTGCTCGACGTCGCGAGCGGGCCGGGATTCGTCGCGATGGCCTTCGCGCCCCATTGTGATCGCGTCGTCGGCGTCGACGCCACCGATCGCTTCGTCGAACGGGCCACCAATGAGGCCGCCCACCGCGGCCTGCGCAACGCTAGCTTCGTGCTCGGCGACGTCGAGCGCATGGCCTTTCCGGAAAACAGCTTTGATATTGCGGTCTGCCGCTTCGCCTTCCATCATTTTCCCCGGCCAGCCAACGTGCTCGCCGAGATGCGCCGGGTGGTGCGGCCCGGCGGCAAGCTGGTAATCGTCGATATGGTGGCGGCGGAAGACCCGGTCAAAGCCGCCTACCATAATCAGGTGGAACGTCTCTGCGATCCCTCCCACGCGCGAGCGATCCCGGCGACCGAGTTTGAACGGATGTTCGCCGAGCAGGGCTTCGACCTGACCTACAAACAGACCGTCAAGTCCTCCTACAGTATCAAGGAATGGATCGCCCACGGGGCTCCGCCACCTGCGCAGGCCGCCCGTATCCGCGATCTGATGGCCGCGTCGATCGCCGAGGACAAGTGCGGGCTGGATGTGCGCCGCGTTAACGATACGATGTTTTTCAGCCATACCGGCGCGAGCTACGTTATCCGCAAACGCTAGCGGAGCGCGGCAGCCGCGTGGAGCGAGCACAGGGGGCGGCCGAGTCTGCGAGGCGCGGCCAAAGTCGAGAGTCCGCGAGCTGCGTTAGAAATCTTCAGTAGCGCGAGAGCGCGGGCCGTGAAAACCTTCTCAAATGACAGGTTAGTTAAGCATGGACGCGGGACAGAAGAGCGTGGACGATGACGTCTGGTCGGTGGCGCAGCGGCAATTCCCGCGGCGTCCCAGCGCCTACCAGATGGCGCCGTTGCCGGCCCACGATAAGTTCCTCGGCTTCATGATTTCGGCCTCCGGTGTGACCCGGCGCGACCGCGTGCTGGACGTCGCCTGTGGCGCCGGTTCCGCGACCCTGGCGTTTGCCCCGCACAGCGCGAGCGTAATGGGTATTGACGTTGTAGCGGAGCCGCTGCGCCGCGCGCGGGTCGAGGCCGTCAAGCGCAAGCTCGGCAACGCCGGGTTCACGCTCAGCGAAGTCGAGCGGCTGGCCTTTGCGGATGGAGCCTTCACCGGCGCAATCTGCCGCTTCTCGTTCCATCACTTCGTCAATCCGGAGCAAGTGTTCGCCGAGATGGCGCGGGTGGTCGCGCCGGGCGGATGGATGATGATTGCCGACATGACCGCGCCCGACGATCCGGCGCAGGCCGCGTTGCACAATCAGATGGAGCGGCTCTGCGATCCGACCCACGGCCGCGCCCTCACGATCACGGAATTCGAGCAGCTCTTTGCCGCTCACGGCTTCCGGGTTGCGATGAAGATCGCGCGTGATTCACGGCTCACGTTTGACGATTGGCTGCGCTTTGGCCCCACCCCGCCCGCCAACGCGGCGCAGCTCCGCACGATGGTCGCGGCGGCGCTCGAGGATGGCACGCCCTCCCGCTTCAGCCGTGACGGCGATACCGTCCGCGTCGTGCATACGAGCGTCAGCTTTGTAATCGAAAGCGAAGCCTGATCCCCTGCGGAGTCCAGAATTTCGCAACGCGGGGATGGGACTGCTACTCGTTTTAGCCAACAGCCCCTTTAAGTAATTCTGAGGGAGTCCGCGACCGAAGAATCTCGAAGCGTCCGAGTCGCACGAATCGAGATCCTTCGCACGCAGCGCGCTCAGGATGACTTAAGCAGGCTTGCGCAGAGGTTCCCGAGAGAGTGTCTAGCGTTTGCCGCAGACATAAATCGAGGCGCGGGCGCCCAGGATAGAGACGCGTACCGTCTGCTCCGCGCGCAGCGGAGAGTTGCGCAGAATGTCGCTCATCAGACGGGTCTCGCCGGTGAGCATCACCGCGACCCCGTCTGGTCGGAGGAGCCGCGCGAACTCGCGCAGCAGCCGGGGATAGAGCCGCCGGTTCTCGGCGTGCGAGCCATGCTTCAAGCCCCATGGCAAGTTGGTCACGATGCGGCTGACGCTGCCGTCGGTCAGCGGGATCGCGGCCGCGTCCCAGGTGTGCAGTTCAATCGGCTTGTAGCGTGGTCCGATATTGGTGCGGGCGGCGGCGAGCGCGTCGCGATCAGTGTCGCCGCCAAGCAGCATCTGGTAGCGCCCCAGATGGGCCCGCTCGATCAGCACGGTGCCCGCTCCGCAAAACGGGTCGAGCACCACGTCGTCCGGCTGCGGGCGCGAAAGTAGCCCGAGCGCCGCCGCCACCGACTCACGCAGCGAACCCGGAATATGCGCGACCTTGTAGTCACGCTGACGCATACTCTCGTCGCTGAGACGGAGCGCGAGAATCAGCTCGTCGTCCAGCAGCGTCGCCCAGAACTCGACGTCCGCCTCGCCGTCCACCAGCCGCCAGCTATGATCGGTCCGCTCGCTGATCCCGCGCTCGAGCGCGCGCTGGAATTCAGCGCGCCGAAACTCGTGATCACCGGTCATCCGGGTGATCACCCGGAACTTGAGCCGCGCACCACTGCGGCTGCCCGGCAAGACGCGCAGGCGGGCGGCCAGCGCCGCTTCGACGTAGGCGGCGTCGCGCGCGATCCCGCGGATACGCTCGAGCGCGGTCCGCTCGAGCGCCAGTCCGGTGCGGTACCCGACCACCGCGAACAGCTCCTCGGCGGTGCGCATCAGGCGCAACGGATCAGGGCTGGGCGCGGTGAAGAGGCACATCCCGGCACGACCCGGCACGACCCGGCGGCCAAGCTCGCGAACCACGACGCCACGGCGGCTTGGGGTGGAGGGGCGCTCCGCGCCGGCGGATCGTGCCTCTACCTCGGAGTAGGCGATCCCTTCGAGACCCGGCTGGGTGTGGACCAGATAGGTCCCCGGCCCAAGCCGGACCGCGGGACCCTCCGGGCGCGGGACGGGACGCGGAGCGCGACGGAGCCAAGGGCGCGGCCCGCTCCGCTTTTCATCGCGGTGCGCGTCAGGGCGCGGGGCGCCTCGCTTCTCGTCGCGGCGTACATCGGGGCGCGGCGTGCTCCGTTTTTCTTCGCGACGCGGGTCCGGACGCGAATCGCGCCGGGCTATGGCGTTGGGCCGGCGTGGTTCCATTGATGGGCTTCTTCGATCCTCGATAAACACGCAGGCCGGGAGAAAGCTGCGACTCAGCCTTCTCCCGGCCCGCGCTGGGAATCAGTTATTTTTACTTCGTGCGCGAGACGTACTCCCGGCTCTCGGTGTTGATCGTGATTTCGTCGCCCTCGTTGACGAAATGGGGCACCTGGATCACGAGCCCGGTGTCGGTCTTGGCCGGCTTCAGCGTATTGTTAACCGCCGCGGTGCGATTCCCGGGCTCAGTCTCGACCACCTTGAGCGTCACCGTCTTGGGCAGGGTGACGTTGAGCGGCGTGCTCTCGTAGAATTCGACTTCGACTTTGAGGTTCGGCGTCAGGAATCCTTCGACATCCTCGACCATCTCGGCCGGCAGCGTGATCTGGTCGTAGGTTTGCGTATTCATGAAATGGAAATCGTCGCCCTCGCGGTAGAGGAATTCCATCTCCATCTGGTCGAGGATGATGCGCTCGACGCGATCTTCCGAGCGGAAGCGGTTTTCGGTCTGACTGCCCGTGCGGATATTGCGGAGCTTGGTCTGGACCATCCCGCGCCAGTTACCGGGCGTGATATGATTGATGGTCATGACGCGCCATAGCGCCTTGTTGTATTCGAGAATCATCCCGGGCCGCAGTTGCGTTGCCTGAATTAACATCTATCGTTCACTCTTAGAAAATCCGATTGTACCACTAAAGCTATCGCGCCGATGACTCCGCCCGCAAGGTCGTGCGAAAAGACGATAGTTGATGGGCGGTTTTGAAGATCAGCCCTCTTTGTCTTTCAAATTGTCGGGGAGTGCTTCGATGTTTTGACCGCGATCAAAAACTACCGTAGCTTTACTTGAGAGGCGCTGTTGACGCTCTAGGAAGCGCTTGTTCTTGGCTTTCCATTTCTTCCAATCTCCGCTTGAGCCAGCAGGCCAACCACCCATCGACGTACCCATCTCGCCTTTCCGATGCTTGCCCATCCGCCACCTCTTTCTCGAAAACCACCCACTACCTTCCCGCGCGGCAGCCACACGCGGGGATGACAGAGTAAACCGCACCTCACCACAGTGGGCGCGAGTACGGGCTGCCCGGAGCGCCGATGATATACGGGTTAGTTGAGCCGCCATAAGTTTCGGGCCCGTAGGGATTCACCGAACGATTCGCGCCATATGGGTTCATTCCGCCATATGGGTTCATTCCGCCATACGGGTTCACCCCACGGTAGGGATTCACTGCGCCGTACGGATTCACCGCGCCGCCGGCCATGATCGGCTGCTCAGTATAGTTGCCTGTCCGATCGTAGGCCCGGATCGACGCATAGCCGGCACTGGGATTGAAACGAAGATTGAAATTAGTGCTTTGCGAGGTCCCCGGGATCAGATTGCCAAGCATACTGCCGAGCCCGCCGCCTCCGCCAAGCGCTCCGCCCAGTGTCCCGCCGATTCCGCCGCTGACCTTGATCGCCTGCGCCAGCACCCCGTTTTGATACAGCCCCGCCGACGCAATATTGGGTCCCGAAATCGTTCCCGCAACGGTGTATATATTACCGGCGCCCTGATTGACCGAGGTGATTAACACGCCGATTCCCGGCGCCGAAGGACGAACCGCATACGCGAACGGACCGGGCGGCGGCAGCGGTTGAATCGAGGCGAGACTGTTGCCGAGGTCAACCGGGTTTTCGACGAACTGATTCCCTGCCCCGTACGCCCGAATCGTCGCGGCATTGCCGCTCATGACGAAGCGCTCGTCGAAGTTCGTCAAGTCGTCGCCGTCCTCGACCGGCAGCGTTTTGACCATCCGGCCGTCGACGTAGATTCCCGCGCGGGTCACACCTTGGCCGTCGATCTGCCCGACGACCTCGTAAGTGATCGGCGTACTCGCCGTCTGGGTGACGCTGAGTACGGTGATCGCGACGTTGGCGAGCTGGCCACCCAGCGTGTGACGCCTGGAGGGCGACGGGACTGACGGTGCTGCCGGCGCGGGCGCGCCGTGGCTCGGAATATCCGCGACCGTGCCCTGATCGTCCGCGTCGGTCGCGGCGCCGCCGCGCGATGGGTTATCGCGGAACACCTCGACCCCGCCTTCGCTGGATCCATTCGAAGCGAGCGGCGCGACACTTTCGGTAACCGGGGCTTCGGCAAATCGGCCGTTGGCGTCGACTACGCGGAGCATCGCGCCGGGCGGCGGACTCGCGATCCCGATATCCAGATCGATCTTCTGCTCACCCGGAACGTTGCTGACCTGGAAGGTCCGGAGCGGCTGGCCGTCCTGATAGATTCCGGCGGATTTGAGCGCCGTCCCCTCGATATATCCCTTGATTCGCACGACGTCGCCGCTGATCGTGCGTGATTCGATCTTGACCACTGGCGCGCCCTCCGCCGGGTTCGATGGAGGTAGGACAGGCGGCAGTGGCGGGACCGCGCTCGCCACGCTACTCACCGGCGGGACGCTGGGTGCCACAGGAGCGGCGCTCGGGGCGGTCGCACTAACAATAGCCGTGGTCGCGCGGGCCGGCGGGGCGCTGGCGATCTTGCCCGCCGTCGACTTGGCCACCGCGCGCGCAATCTGATCGAGTTCACCCCGGATTGTTTTCCAGTCGTCCGTTTTGAGCGCCTTGGGATTCGCCTTGAGCCCGTCGTCAATCACCGCGCAATCCGCCGCCAGCGTGTTGACGGCGGTCGCCTGCCCCGTTGCGTCGCCGCTGGCGAGCGCCCGTTTGAGGATTTCCGTATCGCTCGCGAAGCTCGCCATCGGTCCAAGTAGCGGGTTCGCGTTGCCACCGCCGCTTTCACTATTGAGCGTGGCCAGCAGGGCGAACGACTGCTCGCTCATGTGCGCGGCACTATCCGCCAGCGGGTCGGCGCGGACGATACTCGCATGGCATAGGAGCGCGCCCAGGATAAGGCTCGCAACCATCCCCGTCCGCGCGCGGTGCTCGAGTGAGGGGCTCACGTCGCCAAGTATACGTCAAAGCCGATCCGTCGTAGAATGCATCTGGTGAGTACCCTCCCGGAACCAACCGCGACTTCGCCCGTATCGCCCCGCGCGGCGCGCTCGCGCGCGGCGATCGTGCGCGAATATCAGGCGATCAAGGCGGGTGCGGGCTACTGCCCTCTCGACGACCGGATACTGATCCGGGTCAGCGGCGACGACCGCGTCTCGTTCCTGCATGGGATGTGCACGGCGGATATCAAAGGGATGAGAACCGGGCAGGTCGCGCCGGCGCTGTTCGTGACCGAGCGGGCGCATATCATTCGCGATTTTTACGTCTATGCGCTGGCCGACGCTCTTCTGCTCGAAATCGAGCGCGACGCCTGGCCGGATGTGCGGGCGCATCTGGAGAAGTTTCTGGTCGCCGATGACGTCGAGATGGAGGAGCAGGAGGCGCTGGCCGTAATCGATTGTGAGGGTCCCACGAGCGCCGCGAGCCTGGGCGCGGCCGGGCTGCTGACCGCGCCGTTGGCGCCGTGGTGCTGCGTACCGTCCGACGGGCCATCGGACACGCCGTCAAGATTGATCGCTCATCTTCCGCGACTCGGTGATCCCGCTTTCACGATCCTGGTCGAGCGCCCCGCGGTAGCCACAATTTTGACGCAATTAGCGGCGGCGGGACTGATTGAACTCGGCATCGAGGCGTGCGAAATCGTGCGGATCGAGCACGGGCTGGCGCGGGTCGGGATCGACACCAATGACAAGACGCTGGCGCTCGAAGCGCGCTGGGAACCGGCGATATCGTTCAACAAAGGATGCTATATCGGGCAGGAGACGATTGAACGGGCGACCGCGCGCGGCGGGATCAAGCGGCGACTCTGCGGACTCAGGATCCAAGGCGACCGTGCACCGGCGGTCGGCGCGTCGATCATGCTCGCGGACAAGCCGGTCGGGCTATTGACCAGCGTCGCGGAGTCCCCGATTGATGGCCTGATTGGACTCGCGATCTTGCATCATAGCGCCTGGGCCGAGGGGACCGTGGTTACATTGATTGCTGCGGATTCGATCATGACCGCGCGCGTTGCCGAGTTGCCGTTCGTTGATCTTCAAGCGGCGGGCAACATTTGATAGGTAAAGAGTCCGATTTTTGGAATTTGGAGGATCGCGCCGATGGCGAATGCATTGGGCAAGCGTTACATGTGTGAAAAGTGTGGAACCGAAGTGTTGTGCAACAAGGCCGGCACGGGCTCTTTTGAATGCTGTGAAAGCGAAATGAAAATCAAGGAAGCGAAGGCGCTGCCCTCGTCTGACTGATTTCCGCGCCAGTGAAGCTCTGCGCAGGTTGCGGAGCTTCCCTGGCCGAGCCGCGGCCAAAATAAGATCGACGGTGCCAGAGGCACGGCACAGGGGGCGCGCCAGTGGAGCGCAGCGGAACGAGCAGGCGAGTCTTTACTTTGGCCGTGCCTCGCGGACTCGGCTGCCCCCCGGAGCTGCGTCAAGATTCTTAAGAGGTCAGCCTTTGTTTGAGCATACCCGCTGATGGCTGCCGAGAAGGCTGACCTCGTTCTGCACGAGGGTATCGTCGCCGGACATCCCGGCAGCGACGCCGTTGCCCTCGCCGGCGAGCGGATTTTAACGCATGGCCGTTTCGGTGACCTCAAGGCACTGGTCGGCCCGCGTACCCATCTGATTCGGCTCGCCGGGAGCACGGTCGCGCCCGGCTTTATCGATTGCCATCTCCATTTCATGGAGGGCGCTTCGGTGGCGTCGGGGCTAAGCGTCTTGCGCTGCCGCACGATTGCCGATCTGCTGGCCGATCTGCGGATCGCGGCTGGCCGCACGCCGCCGGGCAACTGGCTGCGGGCGTTCGGCTGCGACGAGGCGCTGCTCCATGAGCGGCGTGGCCCGACCCGCGAGGAGCTGGACGAGTCGACGCCCAAAAATCCCCTGCGCCTGCGTCATCAGACACTGCATGGCTCGTGGCTGAATTCGCGCGCGATCGGCCTGCTGGGTCTCGAGCATCCGGACTTCAGACCGCCCGCTGGCGCGCTCCTCGTGCGCGACACGAGCGGGCGGCTGAGCGGGCTGGTGGTCGGGATGGAGGAGTGGCTGGGGACGCGGCTTCCTCGCGTGACCGAGGCGGAACTCGAGGCGCGCGCGCGGAGCTACAGCCGCGACCTCGCCGCCGCGGGTATCACCGCCTTCACCGACGCCACCGTGCGTAACGGAGTCGACGACGTTGCGACCTTTGCGCGGCTCGCGGCGAGCGGAGCGATCCTGCAGCGGGGCGCGGTGATGGTCGGTCCGCATGCAATCGACGGGGTCGCGGCGCTCCGTCGGGCGGCGCAAAGCGCCGGGATCGGTCTCGCGGGCGTCAAGTTCATGGACGTTGCGCGCTGGGAGATGCCACGACTGGTGCGGGCCGTCGCCAACGCGCTGTCGCAGGAGCTCGACTGCGCCTTTCACTGTACGGAGATCGAGGAGCTCGAGGCGGCGCTCACCGCGATCGCGGCGGCGCGCGAGCGGGTCAGCGCCCGTGCGCTCGGCGGCACGCAATGCCGGATCGAGCATGGCGGCCTGATCCCGCCAGACTATCCCGAGCGGATCGCCGCGCTCGAAACCTGGGTCGTGACCAATCCGGGCTTCGTTTACTATCGCGGCGTTAAATACGCCGGCGAACCCGGCCTGATTCCCTATCTTTATCGCGCCAAAAGCCTCGTCGCGGCGGGTGTGCGACTCGCCGCCGGTACCGACGCACCGGTCACGCCGGCGAAGCCGCTGGTCGCGATCGCCAGCGCCCTCTCCCGCGTTTCGCTCGAAGGCTACGAACTGGCGCTGGAGGAAAAGCTCGACCCGGCCGCCGCCTGCGCGCTCTTCACCGCGTCGGCCGCGAACCTCTCGCGGTTGGAAGCGGGGGTGATCGCGCCCGGGCGACTTGCCGATCTGATCGTCTTGCCGGCCAATCCGGCGACTCTGGCTCCGGCAGCGCTGCTCAAGCTGACGGTCGACGTCACGATTATCGGTGGCCGGGTGATTTACGAACGCGGGCGCCCCACGATGACCCGCGGCGCCGCCAATACGCCCTGATTAATTCCTGATCCGCTAAATATGCCCCGTGGGATCGCTCCGCAGACTTGATTTTTCATGTGGTTCGCGCCAATTCGATCGCCATGGGCCAGCACCTAACCAGCGCACGATCGGCCAGCGCGCCCGCCGTCCTTTACGAGCGCCGTGGCGCGATCGCCTGGGTTACGCTCAACCGGCCGGATCGGCTCAATGCCTACAATGTAGCGATGCGCGACGCCTTTTTCGCGACTTTGACCGCGATTCACGACGACCCGGAAGTCCGTGCGATGGTCCTGCGGGGCGCCGGCAGTGCGTTCTCGACCGGCGGGGACGTGAGCGAGTTCGGCCAGGCTCCCTCGCCGATCGCGGCCCGCTGGATTCGTTTTCGCCGCGACGTCTGGGGCCGTCTCAGAAGTCTCGCCATCCCGACCGTCGCGGCGGTGCACGGCTTCACGGTGGGCGGCGGGATGGAGATGGCGTTACTATGCGACGTGGTGATCGCGGCCGACGATAGCCGCTTCTGCCTGCCCGAGACCGGTTTGGGGATGATCCCGGGAGTCGCCGGAACGCAGACCGCGCCGCGCCGGATGAAGCCCGGATGGGCGCTCGACATGTGTATTACTGGCCGATGGATTGACGCCCATCAGGCTTTGTTTGTAGGTTTGGTCGCCAAAGTGGTTCCGCGGAAAGGTTTGGACCGCACCGCCCACCGCTATGCCCGGATGATGAGCCGCAATTCGCACGCCGCGACTACAATCGCCAGGCTCGCCGTCTGGGAGGGGCTGAATTGCTCGCTGACGCAGGGTCTCGAACTTGAAGCGCGTCTCGCGCAACGTCTCGCCCTTGGCGCGCGTACGCGCTAGACACTAGCGG
>Ga0181532_10005038_pt1 | contig 11342 bp, 10 predicted proteins | sample PEATcosm2014_Bin_33_FD_119768 | JGI IMG/M metagenome (GOLD analysis project Ga0181532, IMG submission 119768) | Peatland microbial communities from MTU Mesocosm Facility, Houghton, MI, USA - PEATcosm2014_Bin11_30_metaG | ecosystem: Environmental > Terrestrial > Soil > Wetlands > Peat | place...
CCATATTGGGCGCACTGTACATCTGCCCGCCGTAACCCCCACCCAGGTACGGGGTTGATCCCCAACCATCGCCGCCGTAGATCGCATCACAGGAAGTGGCAAAGTAAGGATTTAAGTCTGGAATGGCATAAGTATCGCCCCAGTCCGCATCGCTTTCCGTTTCCGCCACCAAGAGGTACTGGGTGCTGTTGGACAGCACCAGCGGCGGATTCAGCGGCTGCCACATATAGCCGTTGATGACGGGATTGGAGCCGGCGGGAATGTCCACAGAGCCCAAAAGATTGCTCACTGCGACATACCCTCCAATACCGACGCCAGCGGGATTGTAAATCCCCACATGATGGTCATAGGTCAGCGTGCAAGTGACGACGCTGCCGTTGGTCGTGGTATTGGCCGGCCAGGCGTAATATCCCAAATGCGTCACCAGCACCGGGTTATTGCCAACGACGAACTCCCCGCCTTGCTGTCCCTGGTAGGTATTATTACCGAGCGTGTTATTATAGCCGTGCAGAAACTCCTGAGGATAGGCCAGGTTCGCCAGCACGGTCAGCAGGGCATTCGTGCTGGTGGCCGTGTGAGGCGTGGAACTAACGTAATTGGAGGCCAAACACGAATAGAGGTCGCCACTATTGGTGGTCGAGACGAAGAGCGAATAACTGCTGGCGGTGGCGCCGGCAATCGGAGCGCCGTCGCGCGACCATTGGTAATAAATGGGCGGCGCGCCTGTGACCGTGACCGAAACGGTGACGGGGTAATTCGCAAAGGCGGTCACGTTTGTCGGCTGCTGGGAAATGCCCACTGGGTACGCGGTGACCGACACGGTCACATTCGCGCTCTGTCCGCCGCCCAGGGCGTTGCTGGCCGTGAGGAAATAAGTGCCGCTGTTGGCGACGGCGACATTAGGAATGACCAGGTTGGCGTACGGGTTGGTGGTCGTGGACACCAGAGTATTGGGCGAGCCAACCTTCCACCACTGGTTGGTCACCGGTTGCTGGCCGCTGCCACAGCCGTTGACCGTAAGCGTTTGGCCGGCGCTAATTGCCACACTGGTCTGCAGCACACCCGCCAAGGCCTGGCCGACCTGAATATAGGCCATCCCTTCGGCACAATAAGTCGAGCCGCTGCCAAACGTGCTGAAGGACGGTATCGGCCAGGTGGTTCCCCCCGGGCCATACGCTGTTTGTCGGGTCGAAGCCGCCGTGGCGCCGACAAAATACGAATTAAAGGTCGCGCTGAAGGAATCCAACCACCAGTCGCCATCGCCATTGTAGGGCAAGGCCGCCACGTAGTAAGCGGTATTGGCGCCCAAGAGCAGTGGCGGGTCCAACTGCACCCAGTAGAACGCGTTGGTGTAATAAGCGCCCGTGCCGGCAGGCACAACGACCTGTCCCAAGAGCGGGGTGCCACTCCCGGAACCATACACGCCGACGTAATGGTCGCTCGCCAGGCCACTGACGACGTTCGTGCTGAAATACCCCAAGTGCGACACAATCACATTGGAAGAGCCAACGGTGAACTTGCAGCCGGTGCCGCCGCTGTAGTTGTCCCGCCAGGTTGAAGCGCCGTTAGTGGCGTAGAGTGTCTGGGTTAATTGCGCCAAACTCGGTTCGGCCATGCCAAGCAGGAGGCTGGCAATGGCTAGGGATCGAAGGGCTGATGCTTTTGTTGGGGCTTTCATGGCTATATTCAGTTCGTTTGTTGGAAGAAAACGTTCCCTATGGGGGGGGTTAGGTCATACTTATGCCACATAAGTTTCATACTCTTTTGTGCTCGCGTCCATTGTCAATTTTGACAAAAACACTTCCAAGTTTAACAGGGGCGTCGGGGGGCCAAGCCATTCCACGCCTGCCAGTTTCCCTGCCAGTTCTCTCCCACTTCAGAGCCCCGTTCCGCGGCTCGGCTTTTGGCCGTGCCGGTATTCCGAGGGGGTCTGCCCCTGGCGCTGGTGGAACAGGCGACACAAATGGGCGGTGGTGCTGAAGCCACTGCGCTGGGCAATCTCGTTCAGGTGCAAATCGGTCTGGCGCAGCAGCGAGCAGACCCGATCCATCCGGCGGCGGATGATTTCACCGTGAATGCTGGTCTTGAACCAGCGGCGAAAGCGCAGCTCCAAATCGGTGCGCGAGCGGCCCGCGTTGGCGAGCACATCTTTGACGCTGATGCCGTCATCCACGTGGTCTCGAATGAATCGCACTGCCTGGACGGAAATGGCATCGCCAATCGCCACCACGTCAGTGGACGCCCGCTCGACGACGCGCAACGGTGGAATCTGGACCAGCTCAATCTCTGGCTTCTTTCCTTGCATCATCTGGTCCAGCCGGCCCGCCGCTTCGATTCCCAGCCGTTCGGTATCGGGCGCGACGCTGGTCAGCGGCGGTTCACATAAGTTGCAAAGGACGTCGTCGTCATCCACACCCATCACGGCGACCTCCTCCGGCACTTTGACCCCATGTTCACGGCAGGCATTGAGCACCTGCTGCGCCCGCACGTCGTTGCACGCGAACAGGCCCAGCGGGCACGGTTGTTCACGCAGCCAACCCGCGATCGCCTTCTCCGCCGCCAGGCCGGATTGCTCGACCGCCTGAATATGTGGGGGATAACGGGGCAGTCTTGATGAAAACACCCGTACCCTAAGGCCCTGCTTCTCGAGACGCTCGCAGAAAGCCGCCTCGCGCCGATCCGAAAACGGAATGCCGCGATAGCCGCAAAAGGCCAAGTGCTGAAAACCGGCCCGGAGAAAAAACTCCGCAGCCATCGCCGCCACGGCACTGGCGTCCGTGTCAAATCCAGGAATCGCTGAAAAGCGATTGTTCCCCAGCACGTCCACCACGGGATGGCCCAGGCGCAGCAACGCATTCGCCATCCGCCGATCTTCAATGCGAGCGATAATCCCGTCCCCTTTCCACTCCTTCAACCAGCCCGGGATGCCGCTGTGCAGCTCGCGTTCCTGTGAATAGATTGACCAGGGTCCGTTCACGTGCGTGTAGCGGGCGATGCCACCCAAAATGCCGCGACCGTAGGTCCGTGAACTCTCAATCAACAGCGCGACTTTGGGAATGCTGGCCGCCGTAGGTTTCGAATTTGCCATGTCTTTTGTGCAACGTCCGCGCGAGGATTCGCATCTGCATGAACGTGCCCAAACCCGCGGATGCTTGCCACCGGCGGCAACACGGTTCCTTATACCACGGACACCAGTGGTACATCAAGCCCCTGAATCCAGCCAGCCCAGATTCCGCTCGAACAGCCCCACCAGGTTGTGCGCCAACTCTCCCAGGGAGAGCGCCGTGTCCGTCGCCCAAAACGACTAACACGCCAACTGCGGCAGCCAGTAACCGGCGTCCAGTTCGTTGGCCACCCCCTCGCGCCGCACGTCCGTTAGTCATGAAAATCGGTTCATGCGAGAAGTTTGCGCCTGACACGCCATTGTTCGACGAATTGTCAAAGCAAACCGCTTCGGGATTGCGGTTGTCTTGGGCGGGATCAACCTGACAAGAACGGCTCGATTCTCCAATGGGTGGGGTGGGCAGTCCTGTAACGCAGCGAATTATTTCGCGGGGGCAGAGCCGCGACGGCGGCGAATCGGCTCGTGGAAATAGGTTCGTGGACACGGAAGGATTCTGCAAATCCCAAGTGACTCTCCATAGCAGACTTGGGCGTCAGCGGGCAGCCGCCGGCATGCCACAACGATTCAGCCCGCGGCCAGATCGCCTCTGATGAGCCCGCTTTCCGCGAAAAGGCTGGTTTCTGGGCTCAGGCGCCCACCCCAATCTCTCTCCATCCCCTCCGTAGCCTCACCGGACACACACCGTAGGTTGAAATTGAACCTACGGTGTGTGTCCGGTGAGGCTACGGAGGGGTGACGGTGGGGAGTGCGCTGCGGGACTGCCCTGGAGGCTGGAAATCACGGAAATGAGGCGCGTAAAGCCGGAGTCGCTTTTCTGCCCGCTAACTCCTGGCTCTGGAGCACACAGTCCATAGGGAATTGCTTTTTGCGCCCCGGCTTGTATTTGGCGCCGCCTGGGTGAAGCAAGCAGCAGGCTGGAACTCCTTCAGTCGTAATCCGGCCAATCCAGGGCTGACCCGGTTAGGCATCAACACTGCGTCCTTGCTTCCGGCACGCTCCGCTCCGCTGCTTGTCGCGGCAGGACAAGGGGAAAAGAACCGGCTTTTCAGCAGTTTGGAGGTTGCCGCCGCAGAAACGCATCATGGACCCAGAGAAGGTTGAAAAGGCCCCCCTTTTGCTGGGCCTTAACTAAGTGCCATTCCTTCACAAACCGGCATTTCAGCCTCTGTCTTAGCATGTTTAGCGTATTTAGCGGGAAACCCACGAGTGGCGTTTAGCGGAACGCAGGCTCCGTGCAGACAGGCGCACAAGGCCGCTGACGGCCAGCAGCCAGGGCTCGTGTTGATTGGACCCGCGCTAGCCATTCCACGTCCCGCCGGTTCGGTCGTGACCCCGGCCCTGCACCCACTGGATGGCCTGCTGGAGCAGTTCGTTCCCGTCCGCGAGCCGGAGCTTCTCCTTGATCCGCGCCTTGTAGGATTCCACGGTCTTGATGCCCAGCCGCAATTCGTCGGCGATCTGCCGGGTCCCCATGCCGCGGCCGACCATCTGGAACACCTCCAGCTCGCGATCGGCCAGCGTCTCTAGCGGCGAACCGGCCTGGTCCGCCGGCCCTTTGACCATCTTCTGCATCATGCGCCCGGCCATGCGCTCGCTCAAATAGACCTCCCCGGCCAGGACCTTCCGCACTGCTGACAATACGCTGACCGTCGCCTCTTCTTTGGTGATATATCCCATCGCCCCGGCGCGCAGCGCCCGCTCGGCGTAGAGCGTCTCGTCGTGCATGGACAACACCAGCACGGGCAGTTTCGGCCGCAGGTTCTGCAAGTCTTTGAGCAGCTCCAGGCCGTGGGAATGCTTCAACGATATGTCCAGAATGACCAGGTCTGGCTCCTGCCGGGTGATGAGCGACAGGGCAGTGGGCGCATCGCCAGCCTCGCCGCACACCTGCAAATCTTCCTCCCGTTGCAGCAGCGCCGTCAGATGCTCCCGCACCAGCGGATGATCATCCACCAGGAACACTTTCCTCTTCCGTAGCTCAGGATCGTTTGTCATGGGGATTCGGGAGCCAGCTCTTTCAGGTTCGAGCGGCGGAGCAGGCAGGTGACTTTCGTGCCTGCGCCCTGGCGGGAGGTGATGGTGAGCACCGCCCCCACCATGCGCGCGCGGTAGTTCATGATGTGCAAACCCATGCCTCGCGCCGACTCGCCGCCAGCTTGGAAGCCCACTCCGTTATCCTCGATATCGAGCCATATCTGCGCCGCGTCGGCTGAAAGCGTCACTGTAATCTGGCCGGGTTGGGCGTGTTTGATGGCATTCCTCACCGCTTCCTGGGTGATGCGGAACAGGTTTGTCCCCACTGTTTGCTCCAGCGCCGGGGCCGTGGCCTTCTCGACAAACTGGCAGGCGATCCGATGATGCGTCCGCACATGCGTCGCGAGTTCTTCCAGCGCTGAGGCCAGCCCTCCGGCTTCCAGCGGCACCAGGCACAGACCCCGCGCCACCTCGCGGGCTTGCGCAATGGACACACCCAGTAACTCAGCGATCTCGGCGGCATCTTCCGCTTCGGGCAAGGAGCGGTCGGTGAGCTTGGCTGCCAAGCCACGAGCGGCGAAGGCGGTGCTCACCAAGTGTTGGCAAAGACCATCGTGCAGGTCCTGGCCCAGGCGCCGCTGTTCGCGATCGCTGGCTTCGGCGACCTGGCGCCCGAGCTTCTGCAGGTCCGCATAGGCTTGTTGCAGCCTTGTCTCCACGCGCTTTCGCTCAAAAACCTCCGAGGCCAGACCGGCCACCAGAGAGTACATTGTCGTGCGGACCAAAGCATTCCAAAAGGGGATCAGCGGGTTCGAGTAGTGCATATGGGACACCAACAACTGCCCCACGCCGGTCGCGGCACAGGCCATTGCCATGAACACTCCAGGCCAGCGCCCCCCCTTCCAGCTCAGCCAGATAATTGCCGGCAGATAAAAGAGGGCTGATGCCGTTTGAGGTCCCGTCACCCAATCTGCCACGGCCCCGGTCAGATATAGCCCCGCACCCACCAAGATGGACGCCCACCGGGGCATCGTCCCAGCGCGTTCAACCCACTTGGCCAAGAACCCGAGTGCTGCCATGGCTTCCGCGAACTGCTGCCCGCTACTTTCTCAAGAGCGCCCGGCACAATCAAGACCCGTTACTATCGAGGTGGCCCCAGGCATTGTGATGGTTCCGGCCTAGCGGGTTGTGGCTCGGCTAAACATGATGGTTTTGGGATTACGATTGAGGGGATGGCTCCGGGGAGACCGCAGGCAGACTCGCCCGGGGGCCGGGGCCTCCCAGACAAGGAAAGGTCTCACAAACCAGTAGCGGGGCCCGAGGGCGCATGATAAAAGAACTCAGTGCTCGGCATGTTCAGAAAGTCCCCTGCCGCCGAAACGCCCTCGCCGGGGCCTTTTGGCCGGTTTTATTTGCAGGAACTGATTAACCGGGGCGGCATGGCCGATATCTGGCTTGCCACCGACGAGAGGCAGAAACCCTACGCCTTGCGCCGCATGCACGAACGCCTCCGCTTCAACCTCCTCGCCCGGCGCCGGTTTGTTCGCGGCGCCGAAATCCTCTCCAAGATCACAGACCACGAGGGCATTATCGGTTACGTCGAGCACGGCAAGATCAGCGGCCAGCTTTACCTGCTCATGGAATACGTCGAGGCCTCCAACCTGAAGGAACTCTACGGGCGGCAGGACCCGGTGCTGCTGGAGAACGTGGCGCAAATCCTCATAGACATGGCCACGGCGCTGGAGCACATGCACGACAACGGCTACATGCACCTGGATTTCAAGCCCGAGAACGTCCTCGTCACCCGCAACGCCAAGGTGCGCCTGGTGGATTTCGACCTCGCCCAGCAGATTCCCGAGAAGCCCCTCAAGCCCGCCCGCAAGAACCCCGGCACGCCCGCCTACATGGCCCCCGAGCAGCTCCTGGGCGAGCCGATCACCCATCATGTGGACATTTTCTCCTATGGAGTGGCCGCGTACGAACTGCTGACCAACGAGAAGCCCTTCCCCGGCGACACTCCGGGGGAGATCCTCAAGAAGCAACTCGACCGCTCCGGCTTCGCGACGCCGCGACAGCACAATCCTGACGTGCCGCCTGCGATGGAGAAGGTCATCCTCCGCTGCCTGGAACGCGAGCCCGGACTCCGCTACCCGTTTATAGGCCTGATGGTGCGGGAAATCCAGGCAGCGCTCTACGTCTAGTCGGTCGCCTTGAATGTGGCGACGATAGGCCGGTGATCGGAGCCCACACCCCAGTTGGGGAGCGTAAGCACATAGGTTTCGTTGGTGACCCAGTCGCGCGCCAGGCTGGGACTCAGCAGGATGAAGTCAATCCGGGAGTAAAGGTCTTCCTTGTCGTAAAAGTATGTCCACGTAACCTTGGACGGGTCCCAGGCTGGGTTGGTGGTCGGTGCGTTGTCGCCGTTGCGCTCCGCCGGGCGGGTGTCCACGAGCTTCTTCTTGCCGTGGCCAACGATGACTTTGGTGGAGGGCGAGTCTTTGCCGTCGTTGAAGTCCCCCAGGACAACGAGGTGCGAATTCGGATTGGCGGCAAGGATAGCATCTATCTTCTCGCGCAAGAGCTTGGCTTCTTCCAGGCGCAGCTCAGCCTGATCAGCCTCGGCAACCGGTCGTTTGGACTTGAGGTGAGCGGCCAGCACAGTGAGCGTGTAGTTGGTGTTGACCTGGACATCCACCTCACCAAAGCCGCGACCAACGCGGTAGCGGCGTCCGCTGAGCAGGAAACTCTCGTTGGTGTGCGAGCGGCGGGCGATGATGGGGAACTTGCTGAGGATGGCGACGTGGATGTTGGTATCGGCGCCGGAGACATGTTCCCAAAAGGGGAGGTCGAGGCCAGCGTTCTTCAGAGAGCCGCGCAGTTCGAGGAGGGCGTTCGTCGAGCCCATCTCTTCGAGGGCGAGAACGTCCGGTTTGAGCGCGAGGATGCTCTCGCGCACCTTGGCCTTCGCCTCGGCGGACTTGGCGTAGCGAGTCCGCGTGGCCTCATCGAGATAGTTTTCCACGTTGTAGGTGGCGACGCGGAGGGTTTCAGCGACGGTCCAGGGCGCGCAGGCAAGCAGGATGAAGAGGGTGAGCCGGTGTCGGCGGAAGCAAGAAGGCAGTTTCATGTAGGCCGTATTAAGGGGCCGGCAGGTGCAAAGTCAAAGGGGAATTGCCTTAAAGCTTTTGCAAAACAGCTCCTCGCTTGCTATCTTTTCCCCATGTACAAACCGAGGGAGAATGGGTCTGGGCGTGCGCACCGCCGCGCGTCAACCGCGCTGGCCAAAGCGACGCGCGCACGGGCCAACTTGGGCAATGGGGCGAATCAGGCGGCAGTGAAGGCCCACGCCGGGTTGCACGACAAACAGAGCGAACGCGACCACCGGGAGTTGAGCATTGACAAGGTGGGGGTGCGCGGCCTGCGCTTTCCGATCCAGGTGCGCGACAAGGCCCACGCGGTGCAGAATACCGTGGCGACCATCGGCATGTTTGTGGACTTGCCCAAGGAGTTCAAGGGTACGCACATGAGCCGCTTCCTCGAGGTCCTCAATGCCCACGGCAATATAATCCACGTCGAGAATATTCAGGACATCCTCTGCGCGATGCAGGCCAAGTTCCACGCGGCCACCTCACATTTGGAGATCGAGTTCCCGTATTTCATGGTTAAGAAGGCGCCGATTACGGGGAAAGAGAGTGTGATGGATTACACCGCGCGATTCGACGCGGCCGCGTGCCACAAGGAGATTCTCTTCCTGCTGACGGTCAAGGCCATGGTGACGACGCTTTGCCCCTGCTCGAAAGCCATCGCGGCCTACGGCGCGCACAACCAGCGCGGAGAGGTGACGGTGCAAATTCGTTCCCGCAAGGCGGTTTGGATCGAGGACCTGATCGAGATTATCGAGGGTTCGGCCAGCTCGGAGCTGTACGCCTTGTTGAAGCGGCAGGATGAAAAGGCCGTCACAGAAAGAGCTTATGACAACCCGGTCTTCGTGGAAGACCTGGTCCGTAACGTAGCGGTGAAGCTCAATGCGCATCCGGACGTGACGTGGTATAAGGTCGAGGCCGAGAACCATGAGAGCATCCATAATCATAACGCGTACGCATGCATTGAGAAGGGGTAATCCGTCGCAGGCGGAAGGGGGATCATTAGACGCGGAGACCGTGGGATTTGGTCGGTTGCGCAGGCCGGCAGGAGGACTGGATACGGGGTGGACGCCCCAGCCAAGTTTTTGAAGATTGTTGTGGAATATCTGGTTTCCTCTGCTAGATTCCCGCACTCTCAACGGGAAGAAAGACGCTCCCGATGAGGCAGAATCCATTGTTTTGATTTGTGAGCACGAAGAAGAAGACAGTCAGAAAGGCGCACGATCGCGCCAAGCCGCATAGCTCGGCGACCGCGGCCTCCATTCTCGGTCGGTCCGCGACCGTGAAGGCGAAGAAGAACGGCGAGGTGAAGATCAAGCCGCAGTGGGCGAAATTCTACCAGCACCTGCTTGAGTTGCGGGATCAATTGACGCGGCAGATGAGCGGCTTGGCGGAGGAATCCGCCCAGGAAATGGCCGGCTATAGCCTTCACATGGCGGATTCGGGCACCGACAACTTCGACCGCGATTTCGCCTTGAGCTTGTTGTCCTCGGACCAGGACGCCATGTATGAAATCGAAGAGGCGCTCAAGCGGATTGAGAAGAACACTTACGGGATCTGCGAGCTAACCGGCAAGCCAATCCCCAAGTCGCGCCTGGAAGCAATTCCCTGGACGCGGTTCACCGTGCAAGCCCAGGCCCAGTTGGAACGCGAAGGCGCCTTGCGCCAACGCCGTCTGGGCTCCCTGGGGACAGTGGATACCGTCGGGACGGCTGAAGCTGAGCCGGAAGAGGAAGAAGCAGAGGAGAAACCCAAAGAAAAGGAATAGAACATGCCCCGCGAGATCATTACTATCGAGTGCACTGAGGCGCGCAAGGAAGGCAAGTCCCCTTCGCGCTACACCACCACACGCAATAAGAAGTTGAAGACCGAGAAGCTGGAAATCAAGAAGTACAACCCGGCCCTGCGCCGGCACACGCTCCACCGCGAAGTAAAGTAGCCTTTATGCCCCGCAAAACACGCCCAGATAAGCCCGAACGGCGCGGGACCTCCAGCCGCACCGCATACCGAGAAGTCCGCACACCTCGCCCCAAGCCCAAGATTGATTTCACCTTCGAAGCCCTGGACTTCAAGAACATCACCCTGCTCAGGCAGTTTGTGACGGATCAGGGGCGCATCTTGCCGCGGAAGTATACCGGCCTGCCGGCGCATTACCAGCGCCGCCTCAATCGCGCCATCAAGCGCGCCCGCCAGATGCTGTTGATGAGGTAGGGCCTGGATCTGGTCGCAAGGGGGGAGGGGAACAGCGGGTATCATACTGGGTTCGAGCGGCCAGGGCATTATGAGATTTGGGGGTCAAATGAAACAGCCACGCAATCACGCGTGGCTGTTCATTTTTGGATTTAAGTTGGAATCTAAGCTTTCTTAGGTTGCCTCCCCAGTTACCCAATCCCCCAGATGCAGGTACTCCCTGATCTTTCGCCTTTCATAGCGATGTTTCTGGGGCTTTTTCGGCTGGTTATCCACCTTCCGAAACGGATGCTTGGGATTACGAACAGCTTCACTGATAACTTCCAACGATTTGGTCATAGCTAGATGTGATTCAATGTTCCGGTTCAGCAAGGCGCGCAGAGCACCCCTCAGGCTTTCCTTGGTCAGCCTACTATCCGTTGCAATTGGCATCTGCCGCCTCAAGCGATTCAATTATACGACCCCTTTCCAGAAAGTCTATTCAAAACTTTCTGCGGGAATAATTTGCGAAGGCGCCGGACCGCCATTCGCACTGGGTCCGGCTCGCTGCCAGGTGGAGCCCTGAGGCTTGGTAGGCCGCCTGGACTTCGGAGAACTCCTCTTTCAGGATGCCTGCGACTAGCAGGACGCCCTCCGTCCGCAAATGGGACAGAATTCTTTGCCGCTCAGCCAGCAGGAGCGTGGAAATGAGATTCGCGCAGACGACCGAGTATTTTCTCCCCCGTTGATTGGATAGCCGCGCCAAATCCTGCCGTTGGAATCGAATGCCATAGGCTACGCCGTTTTGGCGGGCATTCGCGCTTGCGACGCGAATGGCCTCGGGATCGAGATCGAAGGCGTGAACCGGCGCATACCCGATCTTGGCGGCGGCGATGGCGAGAATGCCTGAGCCGGTGACGACGTCCAACAGC
>Ga0181532_10005040_pt1 | contig 11341 bp, 11 predicted proteins | sample PEATcosm2014_Bin_33_FD_119768 | JGI IMG/M metagenome (GOLD analysis project Ga0181532, IMG submission 119768) | Peatland microbial communities from MTU Mesocosm Facility, Houghton, MI, USA - PEATcosm2014_Bin11_30_metaG | ecosystem: Environmental > Terrestrial > Soil > Wetlands > Peat | place...
CATCATCGGCCGCGTGGGCGTGTCGGGGGGAACCGGCCATGTGATCGAGTATCGTGGATCGACCATCCGCGCGCTCTCGATGGAGCAGCGCATGACCGTGTGCAACATGTCCATCGAGGCCGGTGCCCGCGCGGGCATGATCGCACCGGACGACACCACCTTCGCATATCTTGAGGGCAGACCGCGCGCACCGCGGGGTGCAGAGTGGCACGCCGCAGTGGCGCGCTGGCGAGGCCTCACCACCGATGCGGGCGCGCCGTTCGGCGCATCGGTCGACATCGATGCTGCGACGCTGGAGCCGATGATCACCTACGGGACCAATCCCGGCATGGTGGTGCCGATCAGCGCGCCGATCCCCCGGAGCACCGGTGACGCGGCGTACGACAAGGCGCTCGGCTACATGGGCTTTCACGGCGGCGATGCCATGCTGGGCAAGCCCGTCAACGTGGTGTTCATCGGCAGCTGCACCAATGGCCGGCTGGAGGATCTCGAGGCCGCCGCGCGGATCCTCAAAGGGCGCAAAGTGGCGCCCGGCGTGCACCTGCTCATCGTTCCCGGATCGCAGCAGGTCAAGCGCGAGGCGGAGAAAGCCGGCCTCGACGAGATCTTCAAGTCGGCCGGCGCCGATTGGCGTGAATCCGGCTGCTCCATGTGCCTGGGGATGAACGGCGACACCGTTGCCGCCGGCCAGTACTCGGTCAGCACCAGCAACCGCAATTTCGAAGGACGCCAGGGCGTCGGCGCACGCACCTTGCTGGTGAGTCCGCTCACCGCGGCCGCAAGCGCCGTGCGCGGCAGGATCACCGATCCGCGGGGGCTGCTGTGATGCAGCCGTTGAAGCGCGTGCGCTCGCGAACCGTGGTGCTGGCGTCGAGCAACGTCGACACCGATCAGATCATTCCCGCGCGATTCCTGACCACCACCACCAAGGAAGGGCTCGGCAGGCAATTGTTCGCCGATTGGCGCTACCTGGCCGACGGCATCCCGAATCCCGAATTCATTTTGAACCAGGCGGCGGCGCGCGACTGCAGCGTGCTGGTGGCGGGGCGCAATTTCGGCTGCGGCTCCTCGCGCGAACATGCGCCCTGGGCGCTGCTCGACTATGGCATCCGCGCCGTCATCAGCACCGAGATCGCCGATATCTTCCGCACCAATTCGTTGAAGAACGGGCTGCTGCCGGTCACGGTGGACGAGGCCACGGCGGCGTGGCTGCTCGCGCATCCCGGCGCGGAGGTGGATATCGACCTCGAGACCGCCCGCTTGACCCTGCCGAGCGGCGCATCGGTGAGCTTCCCGATCGAGGCCTTCGCGCGCCACTGTCTGCTGAACGGAGTGGATGAGCTCGGCTATCTGCGCAGCAAGCTCGGCGACATCGAGCGCTTCGAAGCCGCGCGGAGCGTCCCCGGAGAGGGCAGCTGCACGCCCTGATTGCGGTGCTCGCCGGCGACGGCATCGGCGGTGAGATCACCGCGGAGGCGGTGCGCGCGCTCGAGCGGCTGGCGCAGCGCTTCGGCCATGCCTTTCAATTCGAGCCGGCGCCGATCGGCGGCGCGGCCATCGACGCCACCGGCGAAGCGCTGCCCGACTCCACGCTCGCGCTCTGTCGACGCGCCGATGCGGTGCTGCTGGGCGCGGTCGGCGGCCCGAAGTGGTCGGATCCCGATGCCAGGGTGCGCCCCGAGCAGGGGCTGCTGCAGCTGCGCAAGGCGCTCGCGCTGTTCGCCAATCTGCGCCCCGTGGTGCCGCACCCGGCGGTGCTCGACGCCTCGCCCATCAAAGCGCACCTGCTGCGCGGCGTCGACATCATGGTGGTGCGCGAGCTCACGGGCGGCATCTATTTCGGCGACAAGCAGCGCACCGCGACCGAGGCGTACGACGTCTGCCGCTACAGCGCGGCGGAGATCGAACGCGTGGTGCGCCTGGCCGCGCAGCTCGCGCGCGCGCGCCGCCGCAAACTCACCTCGGTCGACAAGGCGAACGTGCTCGAAACCTCGCGCCTGTGGCGCGCCGTGGTCGAGCGCGTACTGCCGGCCGAATTCCCGGACGTGAGCTTCGAGCACGTGCTGGTGGATGCGGCCGCGATGCACCTGCTGCGGCGGCCGCGCGATTTCGACGTGATCGTCACCGAGAACATGTTCGGCGACATTCTCACCGACGAGGCGTCGATGCTGGCCGGCTCGCTGGGCCTGCTGCCGTCCGCCTCCTTGGGCTCGGACGCGCGCGGTCTGTACGAGCCCATCCACGGCTCCGCTCCGGACATCGCCGGCCGCGGCATCGCCAATCCCTACGCGACGATCTTGAGCGCAGCCATGCTGCTGCGCTATTCGCTCAAGCTCGAAGAGGAGGCGCGATGGCTGGAGGCCGCGGTGTCCAAGGCAATCGAATCGGGCGCTCTGCCCGCCGATCTGGCCGCAGCGGGCGCCGCGTCGTTCACGACGCGTGCCGCCGGAGATGCGGTTCTGGCTGCGCTGTAGCGGCGTGCGCTGCGGCACGCTCGAGACCGGCGCTGAGGTCGGCGAGCAGGTCCGCCGCATCCTCGATTCCGACCGACACCCGAAGCAAGCCCGGTCCGATCCCGGCGCGCAGCCGCGCCGCCTCGTCCATGCCCGCGTGCGTCATGCTGGCCGGATGCGCGATCAAACTCTCCACGCCGCCGAGCGACTCGGCGAGCGTGAAGCAATCGAGCCCGGCGAGAAACGCCGCCACCGCGGGCTCGCCGCCCTTGAGCTCGACGCTCAGCATCGCACCGAAGCCGCTCTGTTGACGGCGCGCGAGCTCATGACCGGGATGATCGGCGAGCCCCGGATAGAACACCTGCCGCACGGCCGGATGCCGGTGCAGCATGTCGACGACCGCCGCGGTGTTCTCGGCGTGCACACGCATGCGCGCGTCCAGGGTGCGCAGGCCCCGCAGGCTCAAGAAGCTGTCGAACGGCGAGCCGGTGACGCCGATGGCATTCGCCCACCAGGACAGGCTCTCCGCGAGCTGCGGCGTCGCGGCAATCACCGCGCCGCCGACCACGTCGCTGTGGCCGTTCAAATACTTGGTGGTCGAATGCATGACCAGATCCGCGCCCAGCGCGAGCGGCTGCTGCCAGAGCGGCGACAGGAAGGTGTTGTCGGCGACGACCAGCGCACCGCATGCGTGGGCCGCCTCGGCGATCGCGCGAATGTCGACGATCCGCAGCAGCGGATTGCTCGGCGTCTCGATCCACACCAACTGCGGCTTGGCGGCGAGCGCCGCGCCGAGGGCCGCAGCATCGCCCTGATCAACGAAATCCACCGCGAGCTTGCCCTGCGCGTGCAGCGCGGCGAGCAGCCGGTAGGTGCCGCCGTAGCAGTCGAACGGCGCGAGCACCCGCGCGCCGTGCCCGAGGGTCGCCACGATCAGCGTGATCGCCGCCATGCCCGTGCAGGTCACCACTGCGCCGGCGCCCCCCTCCAGATCCGCGAGCGCGGCGGCCAGCTGGTCGCGGGTCGGATTGCCGGAGCGCGTGTAGTCGTACTTGCGCGGCCGGCCGTAGCCTTCGAACGCGAAGTTGCTCGACAAATAGATCGGCGGCACCACGGAGCCGTACTGCGCGTCCGATTCGAGACCTGCCCGTACCGATCGCGTGACCAAGGATTTTCGAGGTTTGATCTGTTTGCTCATGTCGTCTCCGCAAGCGCCTGCCTGATGATGGGGTTGAGCGCCGCGCCCTCCTTCAAGAAGGCGTCGTGCCCGAATATGGAATTGATCTCGATCAGCTGACGCGGCCCGTTGAGGCGCGCCGAGAGACCCTGCATGTCGCTGAACGGCACCAGCTGGTCCTCGCGCACCGCAATCAGCGTGGCGGGCGTGCGCACCGCGGTCGCGTCCATCTTGTGCAAGTCGATCGATTCGCTCAGCGCGAGAAAGGTCTCGGCCCGATACTTCTGCACGTAATCATCGCCGCGCGCGAACAGGTAGCCCTCGATGGGAAAGCGGAACCGGTTCGCCTCGCGCACCGGCGGCCCGCCGAAACGCAGCTCGAACTCCACCGCGCTGCGGTAAGTCGCCATCGCCAGCGCCCGCGCGAGCTTGAGCCCGCTCGGCCCGTCGCCTCGCGCGATCGCCTCGCGCACGATCTGCCGCTGCACGCTGCGCCACGCCGTCGACAGCACCTGGGACTTGTCGGCGGCGCTCAACACGACGATGCGGTCCACCAGCGCGGGGTGGCGCTCCGCGAAGCACAGCGCCACCATGCCGCCGTAGGATGCGCCGACGATGGCGTGCAGCGATTTGAGCCCGAGGTGCAGGACGACGTGGCGCAGCGCCTCCGCCTGGTCGAACGAGCTCAAGGGCGGAAAGGCCGAGTTCGGCTGCGGCGCCGAACTGCCGCCGTGCCCGCCGAGATAGTCGATGCCGAGCACGCGGAATTTCCTGGTATCGACGCCGAGCCCGGGACCGACGCTCTGCGGCCACCAACCGGGCGCACCGTCCACCACGCGATGGGCGGAAATGCCGCCGAGCACCGCGACGACCGGGGCCTCCTCGGGCCCGACGAGGCGAAAAGCGATGTGCGCATCGGCGAGCTCATCGCCGTGGTGCAGGCGCCAGGGATGCGGCAGCGGCAGCACCGCCTCGCGCACGGACGCCTCGGCCGCGCGCGAGGCATCGCCCGCCGGGTCATCAGCGAGGGCTTTGATGTGGATTTTTCTCGACACCTTGCAGCGGCTCCTCCACGGTTGACATAACCCCTGGGGAGCGGTGCCGCTCTTATGGCCGTCGAGGCGAACGCCGCAGGGCGTCCCCTCCACATGCCGCCCATCTATCGGAAATCGAGGCTTGCCCCGGCTCCGCAGGAGTTGGCACCGTTCCTAAGCGGCTCCCGCGAGCCTTTTGGGTGGTTGCCCCGGCTTCTAAGGGCCTTTCCCTCAGCCGGTCTAGATGAGCCAGCGAATGGTATTCAGGCGCGCAGTCCGAGTCAAGCAATTTGGCTTGCTCTCCGTCTGACAATGCATTAATGTGTTAGCGTGTTAATACATTGTATGACGGACGTGCGATGAAGACCAACAGGCAGGTCACCCTGCGGCAGGAACAGCAGCACGAGCGCGCGCTGTACACGGCGATCCTCGCGCTGCGCAGCGTGGAGGAATGCCGGAGCTTTTTCCGCGATCTGTGCACACCCGCCGAATTGCAGGCCATGGCCGACCGCTGGGCCGTGGTCGAGCTGTTGGAGCGTGGCCTGCCGTACCGCGAAATCCACCGGCTGACCGGGGTGAGCGTCACCACCATCGGGCGCGTCGCGCGCTACCTGACCGCGGGCAACGGCGGCTACCGGGCGGTGACCGACCGCCTCAAGCTCAACGCATGAACGAACCTGACACCCCGATGCGCCTGAAGATCGCCGTGCAGAAGAGCGGCCGGCTCACCGAGCCGTCGCTCGATCTGCTGTCGCGCTGCGGACTCAAGTACAGCCGGGGCAAGGACCAGCTCATGTGCTACGGCGAGAACATGCCGCTCGACCTGCTGTTCGTGCGCGACGACGACATTCCGGATCTGGTGCAGGAGGACGTCTGCGATTTGGGCCTGGTCGGCTTGAACGTGGTCGAGGAGAAGCGCCTCGCCTTTCGCGAGCGCGGCGTGGCGCCGTTGTTCGAGATCGTGCAGGCGTTGGATTTCGGCCGCTGCAAGCTCTGCATCGCGGTGCCGGACGGTTTCGATTACCGCGGCGCGGCATCGCTCGCCGGCAAGCGCATCGCGACCACCTATCCGCATATACTGGCGAGGTTCCTCGCCGAGCGCGCGATCACGGCGGAAGTCGTGGTGCTCTCAGGCTCGGTCGAGATCGCGCCGCGCCTGGGCCGCGCGGACGTGATCTGCGACTTGGTGTCCACCGGCTCGACCTTGGCGGCGAATCATCTGCGCCAGGCCGAGGTGGTGCTCGAGAGCCAGGCGATGCTGATCCGCACTCCGGTCCCCATCCCCGCGGAAAAGCAGGATTGGACGCGGCGTCTGCTCATGCGCATCGATGGGGTCGAGCAGGTCAAGGGCAGCAAGTACATCATGCTGCATGTGCCGCGCTCCGCCCTGCCGGCGATCGCGAAGCTGCTGCCCGGGAGCGAGGCGCCGACGGTCATCCCGCTCGAAGGCCTCGGCGATCGAGTGGCGGTGCACGCCGTGTGCCGCGAAAACGTGTTTTGGGAGACCCTCGAGCAGCTGAAGGCGGTGGGTGCGAGTTCGGTGCTGGTGCTGCCGGTCGAGAAGATGCTGGCCTGAAGGGCGGATCACGATGCGCATTCTCGAATGGAAATCGCTGTCGGCGCCCGAGCGCAGGTCCGCCCTGGATCGGCCGGCGCAGCGCAATGCCGACAGCGTCGCACTCGAGGCGCAGCGCATCATCGATGCGGTGCGCCTCGACGGCGATGCTGCACTCTACGAATTGACGCAGCGCTTCGACGCGGTTCGGCTCGACCAATTGGCCGTCTCCGAGCGGGAATTCTCGCAGGCCGAGCGCAGCTTAAGCGCCGCCCAGCATGCGGCGCTCGATGCCGCCATTGCGGCGGTACACCGGTTCCACTCGGCGCAAGCGCCCGCGGCGGTGCGCGTCGAGACCGCACCGGGCGTGCTGTGCGAACGGATCAGCGTGCCGGTGCGCGCCGTCGGACTGTACGTCCCCGCGGGCTCCGCCCCGCTGCCCTCCACCGCCATCATGCTGGCGGTTCCGGCGCGGATCGCCGGCTGTCCGGTGCGCATCATGTGCACCGCCCCGACCAAGAGCGGCGGCGCCGACGCCGCGGTGCTGGTCGCCGCGCGCAAGGCGGGGGTAGAGCGGGTCTTCAAGGTGGGCGGCGCGCAAGCCATCGCCGCCATGGCCTACGGCACCGCGTCCGTACCGAAGTGCGACAAATTGTTCGGCCCCGGCAACGCCTGGGTGACCGCCGCCAAACTGCTGGCCGCCAACGATGCCGCCGGCGCCGCGGCCGACTTGCCGGCCGGCGTCAGCGAGGTCATGGTGATCGCAGATGAGCACGCGCGCCCCGAATTCATCGCCGCCGATCTGCTCGCTCAGGCCGAGCACGGCGCCGACGCCCAGGCGCTGCTGGTGACCCCTTCCGCGGCGCTCGCGCAGCGCGTCGCGCAGGAGGTGCAGCGCCAGGTGGGCTCGCTCTCGCGCGCGGCCATCCTGGCCGAATCGACGGCGCACATGCGCCTGCTCGTGGTCGAATCACTCGAGTCCGCCTTCGAGGTCGCCAACGAGTACGCGCCCGAGCACCTGCTGCTCGAGATCCGCGAGCCGCGCGCGTGGCTCGAGCACGTGCGCGCGGCGGGCGCCGTGTTTCTCGGCGATTGGTCGCCGGAAACCATGGGCGACTACTGCAGCGGGCCGAACCACACGCTGCCGACCTACGGCTACGCGAAATCCCACAGCGGCCTGTCCCTGGAGGATTTCCAGAAGCGCATCACGGTGCAAGAGCTCACGCCGGCGGGCCTTGCGGGCATGAGCGAAACTGCGCAGGTCCTTGCGCAGCTCGAAGGATTGGACGCTCATGCGGCGGCCGTCTCGATCCGCATGGCCGCGCTCGGCCGGGAATTGCCGTGAATCCGCTGCTCTCGCTGGCGCGGCCGGAGATCCTCGCCATCAAACCGTACGCGCATGCGGCGTGGCTGCCCTCGCTCACGCGGCTGCACGCAAACGAGGCGCCATGGCGGCCGGCCGGCGATGCCACCGCCGCGGGGCTCAATCGCTATCCCGAGCCGCAGCCCGCCGCGCTGATCGAACGGCTGGCCGCGCTGTACGAGGTGCCTGCGGGCCGCGTGCTCGCGACCCACGGCAGCGATGAGGCGATCGATCTGCTGTCGCGGATTTATCTGCGCGCCGGAACCGATGCGATCCTGCAGTGCACGCCGACATTTGGAATGTATCAAGCGGCCGCGCAGCTGCAAGGCGCGGCCGTGATCGAGGTGCCGCTCGAGCGCGGGCACACCTTCAGCCTGGATCCCGAGCGGCTGCTCGCCGCCTGGCAGCCGCAGGTGAAGCTCGTGTACCTGTGCTCGCCCAACAACCCGACCGGCAACCTGCTCGACATCGGGGCGATGGAGACGGTATGCCGGGCGCTCGACGGCAAAGCCGTCGTGGTGATCGACGAGGCGTACATCGAGTGGACGGGCCGGCCCAGCCTTAGCGCCTGGCTCGAGCGCTTCGCAACGCTCGCCATTCTGCGCACCCTGTCGAAGGCGCACGCCCTGGCCGGGGCGCGCGTCGGCGCGCTGATAGCCGACCCGCAGCTCATCGAACTGGCGCGGCGCGTCGTGCCGCCCTACTCGCTGGCGCAGCCCGCCGTCGAAGCGGCGCTGCGCGCCCTCGGACCGCAGGAAGCGTCCGCGTCGCGCCGCCGGATCGATGCCTTGCTCGCCGAGCGCGAGTATCTGCAAGAGCGCCTGATGGGCTCGCACCTGGTCGAGAAGGTGTGGCCGAGCGATGCGAATTTTCTCTTGGTCGATTGCCGCGATGCCGATCGCTTCATGCGCTCGTGCATGGCCGGCGGGACGATCGTGCGCGACATGCGCGGCAATCCGGCGCTGCCGCGCTCGCTCAGAATCTCGGTGGGCACGCGCATGCAGAACGATGCGCTGCTCGAGAGCCTGGAGACGGCATGAGCGGCCGGCACATTTTGTTTCTGGACCGGGACGGCACCCTCAACGAGGAGCCGCCCGACGAACAGGTGGACAGCCTGGAGAAAATCCGCCTGATGCCCGGCGTCGTGCCGGCGCTGCTGGAACTGCAGCGCGCGGGATTCGGCCTCGTGATGGTCACCAACCAGGACGGGCTCGGCACTGCGAGTCTGCCGAGCGACAAATTCGAACGCGCGCACCGCTTCATCCTGGAGCTGTTCGCCTCGCAGGGAATCGCATTCGACGCGGTGTTCATCTGCCCGCATTTCAAGCGCGACGAGTGCGCCTGCCGCAAACCGAAGGTCGGCCTGGTGCAGCAGTACCTCAACGCGCATCCGATCGATGCCGCGCGCAGTTTTATGATCGGAGATCGCGATACCGATCTGGAATTTGCCGCCAATCTCGGCATCCAGGGCCTGCGCATCCGCTTGCACGGCGATGCAATGGAGACCTGGCCCGCGGTAACCCGCCGCATTCTCGGCGCCGCGCGCCGTGCGCAGGTGCTGCGCAAGACCAAGGAGACACAGGTCGCGCTCGAGGTCGATCTGTCCCGCGAGGGGCCGAGCAGCGTCAGCACCGGGCTGGGATTCTTCGATCACATGCTCGAGCAGATCGCCAGGCACGGAGGCTTTGCGCTCGATCTCAAATGCACCGGCGATCTGCACGTCGATGAACATCACACCATCGAGGACTGCGCCCTGGCGCTGGGGCAGGCGCTGCGCGAGGCGTTGGGCGACAAGCGCGGCATCGCCCGCTACGGCTTCCTGCTGGCGATGGACGAGGCCGAGGCCGAGGTGGCGCTCGATATTTCGGGCCGCCCGCATTTCGTGTGGGAAGGCCGCTTCAACCGCGAGCGCGTCGGCGACATGCCCACGGAGCTGGTGCCGCATTTCTTTCGCTCGCTCGCGGAGTCGCTGGGAGCGGCGCTGCACCTTCGCGTGCGCGGCGAGAATTCGCATCATATGATCGAGTCCTGCTTCAAGGGCGTGGGCCGCAGCCTGCGCCAGGCCGTTCGCCTCGAAGGGACCGAATTGCCGAGCACCAAGGGCGTGCTGTGAGCACACGCGACATCGTGATCGTCGAGAGCGGCGGCGCCAACATCGCCTCGCTGCAGTTCGCCCTGGAGCGCATGGGGGCGCAGTGCGAGCTGTCGGCGGACGCGCGGCGCATCGCGGCGGCCAGCCACGTCATTCTGCCGGGGGTGGGGGCGGCCGCCGACGCCATGGCGCGGCTGCGCCGCAGCGCTCTCGATCAGGTGATTCCGGCGCTCGAGCAGCCGGTGCTCGGAATTTGCCTGGGAATGCAGCTGCTGTTCGAGGCATCCGAAGAGGGCCGTGCACACTGTCTGGGCATCATTCCGGGACTCGCCACGCGGTTCATCGAAGCGCCCGGCCGTCCGGTTCCGCACATGGGATGGAACACGCTCGAGATCCGGCGCGACTGCGATCTTCTGCGCGGTCTGGGCGCCGAGGATTACGCCTATTTCGTCCACAGCTACGCCCTGCCCGTCAGCGAGGCCACCATCGCGACCTGTCGCTACGGCGTGCCGTTCAGCGCGTGCGTGCAATGGCGCAATTTCTTCGGTGTGCAGTTCCACCCCGAGCGCTCGGCCGCCGTCGGCGCGCGGCTGCTGCGCAATTTCCTCGGGATCGCTTGAGGATGCGCGCCGCATGCGCCTGATACCGGCCATCGATCTGAAGGGCGGGCACTGCGTCAGATTGCTCAAGGGGGATTTCGCGGCCGAAACGCGCTACGACGCGGACCCGCTCGAGCTGCTTGCCAAGTACCGCGAGTTCGGCGCCGACTGGCTGCACGTGGTCGACCTCGACGGCGCGCGCGACGGCAGCGGCGGCAACCGCGCGATCATCGCCGGCCTGGCCGGCCAGAGCGCCGTGAAGCTGCAGGTGGGCGGCGGCCTGCGCAACAGCGCCGCCGTTGCGCAGATGCTGGATCTGGGCATCGCCCGGGTCATCGTGGGAAGCGCCGCGCTCATCAAGGCCGACCAGGTGCGAACCTGGATCGACTACTTCGGCCCCGAGCGCATCGCGCTGGCCTTCGATGTGCGGCTCGACGAGGCGGGTATTGCGCGCGTCGCCACGCATGGATGGCGCCAGCAATCGCAGCTGCCGTTGTGGGACGCGGTGGCGAGCTTCGCTAATTTCGATCTCAAGCACGTGCTGTGCACCGACGTGAGCCGCGACGGCGCGCTGTCGGGGCCCAACGTCGAGCTGTACACCGAGGCCGTGCGGCGCTTTCCGCAAATCGCATGGCAGGCCTCCGGCGGCATCCGCGACGCGCGCGATCTGCGCGCGCTGGCCGCGTGCGGCGCTGCCGCCGCGATCAGCGGCAAGGCGCTGCTCGAAGGGCTCATCCCGCAGAAGGAGCTGCGTCCATTCTTGCCAAACGCATAATCCCCTGCCTCGACGTGCGCGACGGACAGGTCGTCAAGGGCGTGCGCTTCCGCGACCACCGTGTCGTCGGGGATATCCTGGATCTCGCGCTGCGCTATCGCGACGAGGGGGCGGACGAACTGGTGTTCTACGACATCGCCGCGAGCCCCGAGGGCCGCTCGGTGGATCGTTCCTGGGTGCGCCGCGTAGCGCGCCTGCTGGACATCCCATTCTGCGTGGCGGGAGGCATCGGCTGCGTCGCGGACGCCGAGCAGGTGCTGGCGGCAGGCGCCGAGAAGATCTCCGTCAATTCA
>Ga0181532_10005043_pt1 | contig 11336 bp, 8 predicted proteins | sample PEATcosm2014_Bin_33_FD_119768 | JGI IMG/M metagenome (GOLD analysis project Ga0181532, IMG submission 119768) | Peatland microbial communities from MTU Mesocosm Facility, Houghton, MI, USA - PEATcosm2014_Bin11_30_metaG | ecosystem: Environmental > Terrestrial > Soil > Wetlands > Peat | place...
AGCCGACCACGGCGGTGACCGCGTCCTCGACGTCGGTGATGACCAGGTTGTAGACGCTCTCGGCGGTGTGGATGACGGTCTGGACGGCGTTCTCGGTGAACTGCCAGGCCATCTTGGCGACCTGCTCGCCGCCCTTGATGACGTTGTCGGTGAAGTGCCCGATGTCGCTGAAGATCCCGCCCAGCCCGGCGCCGGCCGGTGATGCCAGCGCACCCGGGCGGCTGGCGTCGAAGGTACCAGCCTGGAACACCGGCTGCCCGGTAGAGAAGTCGACGGTGAAGGTGGGAACCGCACCGGGCACGTAAGGCCGGTTCGCTGGCGCGGAAGCGTTCGCAGCGTAGACCACGTTCGGCACGACCGCGCCGCGGCGGATGTACTTCGCCGCCGGATGGCGGCCCGCGGTGAGGTAAGAGGCGCCGACGGTGCCGACGGTGCCGGTGTTGCGGGTGCCGACAGTGTTGCGGACGGTGGAGGCGATCGCGTCCAGCGACGCTGGTGCCTGGTAGGAGGACAGGATCAGCGGGCTGCCGTCGTAGGCGGTGGCATGGTCCAGGCACTGGGGCGCGGGCCCGGCGGCGGCATCCGCGCGGGCCGCGCTGGGCGGGCTGGCCGAGCCCTGCACGTTGGCGAGCGTGCCCAGCGACTCGTGGTCGGGGTAGATGACGATGGCCTCGCCCGCGGACATGAAGTTGGCCCAGGCGAACACGGGCGGGCAGGCGACGTTCGGCGTGCCGGTGGGTGTGCCGTCGTCGAAGGCGCTGACCGCCAGCGTGAGGTTGCCGGACGCGTCGGTCTGCATCCACACCGGCGCATCCTGGGTCAAGGTAACTGGGTTCTGCTGGTTGACGACGTGCAGGGTGCCGGTCGACCACAGCTTGACGGGCTGGTTGGCGCGGACCGCGCCGTTCTCATCACGGATGCTCAGCGTGACCCGGTAGGAGGTGTCGCTGCCGGTCGGCGTGCTGGTGCTGGTGTCGTAGTTCTCCACGATCAGCTTGCTGGTCACCGAGAACTCGCGGATGACGTTGGACATGTTGACCGCGTACACGTTCTGCGCGCCGTAGAAATACACCACGCCGTTGGCCACCCCGCCCTGGGCGAACAGGAGGCTGTCGGCGTCCGGGACCGGGTAGCTGAGCACGTCGTTGCCGAGGCTGTTCGTATCCACCGCCAGGAACGCCGGACCGGTACCTGGGCTGTCGCCGGCGCTGGCGAAGTACAGCACGGAATCCTCGTTGACCAGGTCGGTGACGATCGCCGACCCGGTGTCCACCCGCCACTGCTCGGCACCGGTCGCGGTGTCCAGCGCGTACAAGGTGCCGTCGGTGCTGCCGACGTACAGTGTGCTGCCGATCATCACTGGCCGGCTCTGCACCGCGGACCCGCTGAGCTGATGCGACCACTTCACCGACCCGTCGGCGGTGTTCAGTGCGACGATCGTCCCCCCGGTGGGGATGAACAGCGTCGCTGAGCCCAGCGCCAGGTCCGCGGTGATGGCCGCAGCCAGTTTCACCTGCCAGGTGATGGCCCATTGCTGCAGGTCGGCCGCGAGCGCGCTGACCAGCGTTTCGCCGGGCCCGGCCGCGGTGGCCGCGGCGTTCCGGCCGACGTACACGCTGGTCGCGTCGACGACCGGCTCCGTCATGAACTGCGCCGCCCCTTCCTGCTGCGGCTCGGCGAAGAACCTGACCTGCATGTTCCCGGTGGCCGGGTCACCCCAGGCCAGGCCACCGGAAGACAGGCCCTCAACTCCCGCGTACAGCGCGCCCGCCAGCACCACCGGGCGGGTCAGGAAGGCCGTCGCGGGCTCCAGGTGGGCGGGCCGCTGCCACACCGGCTCGCCGGTGGTGACGTTCACCGCGTGGACCTCCACGAAGTTCAACGTCGTGTCCTTATAGGGCGACTGGACCCCGGTGTAGGCCGTCTGGCCGTCGGAGCCCACCGCCGCGGGGATCACCACGCTGGTCAGCTCGCTCTCCGGCCGGACGTCGTAGCTCCACCGGACCTGCCCGGTCTCCAGCTCGACCGACCGCAGGAACGCCCCGCCGGTACCGCCGGTGTCGTTGTCGGTGCACAACAGTCCCTGCGGCGACAGCAGCGGCCCGGCGGGCGACTCGCCGGAGACCGGATAGGTCCAGACACTGGCCGGCAGCGGCTGCTGCGGCAGCACCGCCGGGACCACCGCGGCGTTCCCGCCGATCGTGCCCTGAAGCTGGTTGACCTGGTTGACCGGCGCCCCGGGCTGAGCGGGGTTCATGCCGCTGAGGTTGCACAGAACCGTCAGGCCGGGCTCGTCACCCGTCAGCGTAGCGTACCGGAACGAGCTGATCTGCACCGTGGTGCGAGCGGTGTTCCACACCCGGATGTCATACAGCTCGCCGTTGAAGGCAGCCATCGAGCCGAGGGCACCTCCGATCACCAGCAGGCCCTCGGACGGCTGCGGCGCCGGTAGCTGGAACACGTCCGCAGCGGCGACGCCGTCCTTGTAGAACGTCACGTAGTTCTGGTTGAACACCACCGCCACGTGATGCCAGGCCCCGTCGGACACTGGCCTGGTGTCGGCGGACTGGTACGAGACGCCGTGCCACGAGAAGCTGAGCGCGTCGTTCCCTGCGTAGCCGAACTGCGGCGTGAGATCACCCAGCTCCGCCACGGCCATCAGCCTCTGGCCGACCGCTGCCGCGCCGGCCGTCATCTTCATCCAGCACTCTAAGGTGGCAGCACTGCTGTCGATCCGGGCGGCGGTCACCAAGTTGACGGAGTCCTTCGGCCCCCCGCTGAACGACAGCGCGCACGACGGAGCCGGCAGATCGGTGACGACGACCGTGGCCCCGCTGACCGAGCCGGCCGCGCCGCCCACCTGATTGATGATCTGCTGGGTGGCGGCGTCGAACGAGGTCCGCACCGTCAGGCCGGGCTCGGTCAGCGACGGCGGCGCCCAGCGCCAGGCGGCGATCTGCTGCGCCGACCGGGCGGCCGACCACACCCGCACGTCATACAACTGGCCGGTGAACCCGGTCGTCGCGCCGAACCCCGCGCCGAGCTGGCAGGTCCCGGCCGCCTGCTGCGGCGCGCCGGCCGACAACTGGTCCGCGGTGGCCACCCCGTCCTTGTAGAAGGTGATGGCACCCCCGTCGAACACCACCGCGATGTGATGCCACTGCCCGTCGGTGACCGGCCTGGTGTCCGCCGACGTCCACCCCGGCGCGCTCCCGCCGGTATTCCAGTACACCGAGATCTGGTCCCCGCCCACACTGATCCGGGGCGTCGCCCCCGGCGGGTCGCTGCCGATCACGATCGTCTGGCTGACCTTGGCGGTCGTGCGGATCCAGGCCTCGAACGTCGCCGCGCCCGTCGACACCGACTGCGCCCAGTTCCCGCCGACGTTGCCCCACCCGTTGACGGACGGCAAATCCAGCACCGGCCCCGTGACCAGTGCAGCGCCCGGCTGCCTGCCCAGCACCCGGGCCACCGGGGCCCGCTGCCCGCGCCCCGCCACTACGGCCCGGCCAGCCGGCAACTGCGACCATGCGCCCATGTCCTGTCCCCCTGGTTCTTCCGAAGTGCCGCACGCAAAACCCTCGCACCGGCCGTCGGCGTAAACAAGGGATCAATCACACAATCGATCCGCCGCCCGGCGAGAAGGGATCACAGCGGGCCGGTAAGCAGGCGACCCTGAACAGGTAAGGGAAGTGGTGCCGTTCCTGGGAGTGTTCCGATGAGTGCTTTTCTCGCTGATATCCGCAACACGGTCGTGCCGGGCCGTCAGGGCCCGGACGGCCCGCTTCCGCCGTTGCTGCTCTCGATGACGCTGGTCACCGGCCTGGTGGACGCGTTCAGCTACCTGGTCCTCGGGCACGTGTTCGTGGCCAACATGACGGGCAACATCGTGCTGCTTGGCTTCGCCCTGGCCGGCGCCCCAGGATTCTCGATTACCGCGTCGGCGACCGCCCTGGCGTCGTTTTTTGCCGGTGCGCTGATCGGCGGACGGCTCAGCTCGCGGTACCGCCGGCACCGGGGGCGGCTGCACAGTTCGGCGGCGGCCATCCAGGCCCTGTTCCTCGCGGCTTCGGTCGTCCTGGCCGCGCTCAGCGGCAGCCCCGTCGGGGCCGGCTACCGGTACGCGCTGATCGTGGTGCTGGGCGCCGCGATGGGCATCCAGAACGCCGCGGCCCGCAAGATCGCGGTACCTGACCTCACCACCACCGTGCTGACCCTCACCATCACCGGGATCGCCGCCGACAGCACCCTGGCCGGCGGTCCGGGCTCGAAAGCGGGCAGGCGGCTGACCCCCGTGGCCATCATGCTGGCAGGCGCGTTCACCGGTGCCCTGCTCGTCCGCCACGCCCCCATCTGCTATCCGCTCGCCATCGCCCTGGGGGCCATCGTCCTCGGCGCCCTCACCAGCCACACCCTCGGAAAGCGGGACCCGGCCTGGGTCCTCGCCCCGGCCTAACGGACGTCAGCCAGGAAAGACAGCGATCATGACCGACTGCTGACGGCCGCGCCTACGGCGTCCGTCGGGTGCGCAGATCGTCCGGTCCGGCAGCAGAACCCGTCCATGAGGTGACCTTCGGCACTGCCAAACCGGTGACTGGGAAGGCATGCTTCCTGGATGGTCCATCCGAGGCTGATCTGATCTAGGTGGCCGGCATGAAGACACGGGGAACCCAGGACTTACGCGCGCCGGGCCCGGCGAACCCGGGCGGCAGCGGGGGCGGGGTCGCGATCCGGGTCCGGGGGCTCCGCAAGCGGTATGCAGACGTTGCGGCGGTGCAGGGGATCGACCTGACCGTGCGGACAGGCGAGATCTTCGCGTTTCTCGGGCCGAACGGCGCGGGGAAAACGACGACCGTCGAGACGCTGGAAGGTTACCGGCACCGCGACGCCGGGGAGGTGGAGGTGCTGGGGGCCGACCCGGCACGGCCGACGCCGGGGTGGCGGGCGCGCATTGGCGTGGTCTTGCAGGAGTCCGAGCCGGAGGCCGAGCTCACGGTCGAGGAGTGCGTCGCGCTGTACGCCGGCTACTACCCACGGCCTCGGCCAGTGGCTGAGACGCTTGAGCTGGTGGGCTTAGCGGACCGCCCGGCCGCCAGGTGCGGCCGGCTGTCGGGCGGCCAGCGGAGGCGTCTGGATATGGCCCTGGCCCTGATCGGTGACCCGGAGTTACTGTTCCTCGATGAGCCGACCACCGGCTTCGACCCGGCTGCGCGGCAGTCAGCGTGGAATGTGATCGCCGGGCTCCGGGACCTCGGGAAGACGATCTTCCTGACCACTCATTACATGGAGGAAGCCGAGTGCCTGGCGGACCGGATTGCGGTGCTAGCCGCCGGGCGCATCGTGGCCGAGGGCACCGCGGCCACCCTGGGCGGGCGTGACATCGAAGCATCGATCGTCAGCTTTAGCCTGCCGTCCGGCGTGTCCGCCGCCGATCTGCCGCCCGCCGTAGCCGCGGCGGTGACCGGCAGCGTCGGGGAAAAGGTCGAAGCACGGGTCACGAGCCCGCTGCCCGTGCTCGGCGCCCTGGCCGCCTGGGCGGCGGCGCGCAACGTTGATCTTCCCGACCTTCAGGTGTTCCGCCCGACGCTTGAGGACGTCTATCTGCAGCTCACCCGGGCGTCCCAATGACCGCCGTCAGCCACGACACCGGGCCCGGCGCTGGCTCCCGCCGCCAGTTCCCGCACCTGGTCGTCCACCAGTTCCGCGCCGACCTGCGCTGCTTTTCGCGCAACAAGGGGAGCGTGTTCTGGACACTGGCCCTCCCGATCCTGTTTCTCGTGATCTTTGGGTCGGTGTTTCAGCACCAAAACGTCGCCGTGCCGGGCGGAAGAATCGACGAACCTGTGTATTACGTGCCCGGTATCATCGCCTACGGCGTCATAGCCGCCACGTTCTCAAGTCTCATCATCTCGGTTGTCCGCTACCGAGAGACCGGCATCTACAAGCGCCGCAGGGCCACGCCACTGCCTGCCAGCGCCGTCATCGCCGCGCGCTCCCTAGTAGCCGCCCTGTCCGTCCTGGCGATCACCGCTGTCTTGCTCGCCATCGGCTGGGCTGCCTTCGCAGCGCATATCCCCGGTCGGACGGGCCCGGCTTTTCTCCTTGACATCATCGTCGGCGCAGTCGCCTTCTCCTGCCTGGGCTTCGCCGTGGCCAGCCTCATCAGCAACATCGACGCCGCCCAGCCGGTCACCCTGGCCATCATCCTTCCGCTCTGCTTCCTCTCCGGCGTTTTCATCCCGATCTTGGAACTGCCGCACTGGCTGATCGATGTCGGCAAGATCTTCCCAGTACACGCTCTCGCGGACGCCCTGCTGGCCGCCTATAACCCGCACACGACAGGTTCCGGGCTGCGCTGGGGCGACCTCGTGGTCCTCGCTGCCTGGGGCGCGGCCGGGCTCATCATCGCTGTCCGCCGCTTCAGCTGGCTCCCGCGTAGCGGCTGAGCTGCGTGGTGTCGCCCACCCGGGTCACGCCCGACCCGGCTCGGGACTGAGCAGTGCCTTGACCGGGTCGAGGCGGCCGTTCATCAGCTCGGTGAAGATCTGCGCCCCCGCCGCCAGCGGGTACGGCACCACCCAGCTCAGGTTGGCGTCCCGGAGCAGCGCCGTGGCCCCGTCGAACTCATCGTCGGTGTAGCCGAACGAGCCGAGCACGCTCTTCTCGCCCCGCACCAGGGCCGGGGCGTCGAATCCCGCGGCCTGCTCGGCCAGGCCCAGCCAGACCGCGACGCCGCCCGGACGCTGATGCTGCACGGACAGGGCGCGGGTGACGGCCGACCCGACGGCGTCGATGACCACGTCGTACTCTCCGGTCAGGGTGGTTCCGGCCGCGGCCGCGCCCAGGCGCCTGGCAGCCGCCAGCCGGACCGGCGACAGATCCGTGACCTCCACCTGATCAGCCCCGCCGGCCAGGGCTGTGAGCAGGCACAGCAGGCCGATGGCCCCGCAGCCAAGCACCGCCACCCGGTGGCCGGGACCGCCCCGGGCCAGGTTCCAGGCATGGACGGCGTTGGCGGCGGGCTCGACGACCGCCGCCTCACTCCAGGACAGCCAGTCTGGCAGCGGCCGCGCGGCTCCGGCCGGAACGGCGACGCGCTCGGCGAAACCGCCCGGCCGGTGCACCCCGATCAGCGCCCGGTCCGCGCACAAGTACCGCAGCCCGCGGCCGCACAGCGAGCAGTGCCCGCAGGACAGGATGGGGTTGATCAGCACCCGGTCACCGTTGTCGCTGAGGCCGGCGAACTCGTGTCCCATGATCAGGGGAGGCACCCGGAAGCCGGGGTGGCGGGCGCCGTGCAGTTCGCTCCCGCAGATGCCCGCCGCCCGCACGTGCACCAGGACCTCGCCATCGGCCGGCTCAGGATCCGGGACGTCGCGCATCTCCAGTTCGCCGGGCGCGGTAAAGACCAGCGCCATCATGACGGCACGACCGGCCGGCATGTCATAGGGCCCGCCCTGATCGCCAGGCCGGCCATCCCGCGCAGGAATGAACCGGAAGGCCGGCCGGCAGCTGGTCCAGGGCAGCTCCGGTCACGGTGCGCCCTGCTCCGGCAGCACCGCTACGCAGTCGATCTCGACCTTGAACCCGGGCGCGAGCGCGACCCCGACCGTGGTCCTGGCCGGCAGCGGCGCGGCGAAGATCTCGCGGTAAGCGGCGTCCATGGCGGCAAAGTCGGCCATGTCCGCCAGGAAGACCCCGCAGCGGACGACGTCGGCCAGCGTGGCCCCGGCCGCGGCGAGTACCGCGGCCAGGTTCTGCGCGGCCACCGTGGTCTGGTCCGCGGCGGTGCCCCCGGTCGGTGCGCCGTCGCGGACCGCTACCTGCCCGGACACGTACAGGAACCGGCCTTCGGCGATGATTCCTGGTGAGTAGGCCCCGCCGGGCGTGCTGCCACCGACCCGATCCTTCGCCACGCTTCATCCTTTCGGAAGGCTATTCCGTATAGCGGAACAGGGTTGACTCAGCCTGCCAGGAGTGGATCGCCGATGTCAACGGGCCGGCCCGGGCCGGCCTGCTGCTCACGCCCGGGGCATCCTGGCCAGATCGGCGGCCGCCTCGCGGATCGTCTCGCCCAGCTCAGCCAGCCGGCCCCGATCGGCCCGCGCGGCCAGGACCGTCACGCTGACGGCGGCCGCGGGCACCGGGCGCCCGAGAAAGACCGGAACCGCCACGCACCGTACCCCGGTCTCGTTCTCCTCCAGGTCCACCGCGAAACCGCGCCTCCTGACCATGCTCAGCTCCTGCGCCAGCCGCGGCGCGGTCACGATGGTGCGGTCAGTGCGCCTGGGCAGCGGATTCCACAGCGCCGCCCACGCCCCGATCGCCTCGTCGGTGGGGTACGTCCAGGCCAGCAGGGCCTTGCCGACCCCGGTGGCGTTGGCCGGATTGCGGCCGCCGATCACCGACGACATCTTGATGGCCCGGGATGCCTCGACCTTGTCCTGGTAGACGACCTCGGCATTGTCGAGCACGGCCATGTGGGTCGTCTCGTTGAGTTCGGTGGTCAGCCGTACGAGCAGCGGATGGATCAGGGCGCGCAGGTCGAGCATGTCGTGGAATCTGAACGCGGTCGCCAGCAGCTCGGTGCCGAGAAAGTACGGCCCGGCGTGCTCGGGCTGCGCGACGAACCCGCGGTGCTTCAGCGCGGCGAGCAGCCGGTGCAGCGAGCTCTTGGGAATGTCCAGCCGGACCGAAAGCTCGTCGAGCGACAGGCCCCGGGCCGAGCCACCGACGGTGGTGAGGATCCGGAGGGCACGGTCAACGCTCCCCACAGGCGAGTCAGCCAACTGTCCTGCGCTCCATTGGACCAGCCAGATTCCGGTAGGCGGAATCATAGACCAGCCCGCGAATCGCCGCTACTTTGGCCGGGAGCTGCCGTGGGGCGGCGGCGCGTCGACCAAGAGGAGCCGGGTGTGCGCGGACTGGCGGGCAAGGGCGTCCTGGTCAGCGGCGGTACCGGCGGGATCGGCCTGGCCGCCGCGCGGCGGTTCCTGGCCGAAGGCTGCCGGGTATTCGTCGCTGGCCTGAGCAGCGCTGAGGTGGACGGCGCCGTGACCGAGCTCGGCGGGCCCGGCCAGGTGTCCGGGCTGGCTGGTGATGTCAGCGTCCAGGCCGACGCCGAACGGCTCGCCGCGGCCGCCGAGCAGGCGCTCGGCGGCGTGGACATACTCGCCAACAACGCGGGCACCGCGACGCGCACGCCATTCCTGTCGATCGCCCCGGCCGAATGGGACCGGATCATCGCGGTGAACCTGCGGGGAATGTTCCTGGTGGCCCAGGCGGTCAGCCAGGGCATGGCCCGGCGCGGGCCCGGCGGCGTCATCGTCAACATGTCCTCGACCAATGGGATCGCGGGCGAGGAAGGCTACGCGCACTACAACGCGTCCAAGGGCGGGGTGCTGCTGCTCACCAAGACGATGGCGGTCGAGCTCGGCCCGCTGGGCATCAGGGTGAACGCCCTGTGCCCCGGTTACATCAGCACGCCGCTGAACTCCGCCATCTCCGCCGCCATGGGCGGGCCTGAGTTCGAGGCTCAGTACGCGCGGGAGCGGATCCCGCTGCGGCGGGTCGGCACGGCCGACGAGGTCGCCGCCGCGTATGCGTTCCTCGCCTCCGATGAAGCCGCGTTCATTCACGGGACCGGGCTGGTCATCGACGGTGGCCAGCTCGCGGTGATGTAGCCCCGCCGCCGTTATGGCCATGCCGCCCCGGCGGCGTCAGAAGAACGTGTGGACGGCGTCGATGACCCGGTACTCCTCGTCCACCACCGGGACGACCCGCCATTTGTCAAAGGTCGTGCAGGGATGGGAAATGCCCAGGCACACCAGGTCTCCGGCGCAGACCGGGGAATGGCCCGGCAGGTTCAGGTAGGCGTGCTGGTCGTCCAGCCCGGTGACCTGGAGGCCGGTCGCGGCCAGCGTGCTGCCGTCCGGCCGCCGGACCCGCAGCGGCACCGGCCAGCCCTGGTCGAAGGAGACATCGCGGCGGCCCGCGCCTACGATCGCCCGCTCGGGCTCGGGCCGCGAGAGCACGGGGGCCCACAGCTCGATCGCGGGTGCCAGCGCGGGCCACGCCCCGGTCCGCGGCTCACCGGCGCCGGCTGGGCCGGGCGGAGGGCCGCTCACCCCGGGTACCGTGGGCCGGCCGCCGGGCACCCGGCCGGCGTAGAAGCCGTGGTCGTGGGTGATATACGCGCCGCTGCGCAGCACGACGGTGGGGTCCGGGCGGCCGGGCGAGGCAACGGTGAGCTCCCGCACCACGAGATCGAAATAGGCGCTGCCCCCCGCGCTGAGCAGGTAGCCGTCCGCGGCTTCGCGATCGCGGGGCAGCAGGTCCGCCAGCGTGCGCAGATCGCGGCAGAACCGGGCGACTGTCTCCAGGGCCGCGGGGCCGCCGTCACCGCCGAAGGTGCCCTCGAAGCCAGCCGCGCCCGCCAGCCGGAGCTGGCCGGATGCGGCCGCCGCCTGGGCCACCTGCACCGCATCGGCGATGCTGCGGCAGCCGGTCCGGCCGCCCGGCCGGCCGAGCTCAACGAGCACGGGCAGCGGCCGGGCGGCCGGACCCGGCGGGAATCCGTCTTCCAGCAGCCGCACCCCGGCCAGGCTGTCCACGAATACGTAACAGCTGAAGCCGGGGTCCGCGGCCAGCTCGCGGGCTAGCCATTCGATGCCCGGCCGGTCGGCCAGCTCGTTCGCGAGCAGCACGCGCGGCACGCCGACCGCCCGCAGCACCTGGACCTGGGCGATCGTCGCCGCCGACACGCCCCAGGCCCCCGCGGCGAGCTGGCGGGCGATGAGCTGCGGCGCCATCGTCGTCTTGCCGTGCGGGGCCAGCAGCACCCCGGCCGCCGCGCAGTAGGCGGCCATCGCCTCGATGTTGCGCCGCAGCGCCGATTCCCGCAGCACCATCAGCGGCAGCACGAAGTCGGGCCCGAACAGGCTGGGCCGGTCCGCGGCCAGCCGCGCCGCGGTCAGCGGGCGCCCTGCGGCCAGGCAGCCGAATCCCTTGTCGGTCACGGAGATGGGCCGCTGCCGCAGCGCCGCGACCGCCGCCGCGACCGCGGGCGGCAGTGCATCCGATCCGGTCAATGCCCTCAGTCCTCTCCCCCGCGCGGGCCGCCCGCCGGGACGCGCATCCCGGACATCGCGCCCCTGCTTCTTATCACGCCCGCGCCGGGCCCTGGACGGCCGCGGAGCCAGCAGGAATAGCCCACGAGACGGCACTCAAGCCGGTGAAAGCGAACAGGCTTCGGCGCTGCTTCGTCCCCCCGTTCTCTTGTGGGCCCCGGCGGTGGGGCGTAGCGTCGGGATCAGGAAGATGTGCTCGTTTATCTG
>Ga0181532_10005045_pt1 | contig 11334 bp, 9 predicted proteins | sample PEATcosm2014_Bin_33_FD_119768 | JGI IMG/M metagenome (GOLD analysis project Ga0181532, IMG submission 119768) | Peatland microbial communities from MTU Mesocosm Facility, Houghton, MI, USA - PEATcosm2014_Bin11_30_metaG | ecosystem: Environmental > Terrestrial > Soil > Wetlands > Peat | place...
CGCGCATAAAAGATTTCGCCGCCCTTCACCATGCGCACCTCGAGGGCATCAGCCTTATAGTGCGAGACGCGGCTGAGGACTGAGTCGGGCAAACCCCGGTGGGCCTCCAGATGCAGGTCGCCTGTCTCGGTGTCCGCCAGATACACCCCGCCGCAGTCAATGCCCTCCAATTGCACCCCGACCTCCAGCAACCGGTCCAGGGCAAACTTCAGGTCGCTCGTCGAACTGAGGGCCACCGCCATGTTCCGCTGAGCCTGCACCAGGTGCTCGTTCCGTTTGCGCTCGGTGATGTCCGCCGTGATGCCCACGATGCGATACACCATGCCCGCCCCGTTCTTCACCGGGAACGCGCGGTCGTGCACCCAGCGCAGCGACCCATCTGGCCGCACCACGCGGTACTCCTCGTCGTAAGCGCCGGTGATCTGCTTGGACAAGGTCGCCTGGGTCACCAGCTCACGATCTTCAGGATGGACGCCCTCCAGCCAGGTGCCCGGAGAGGCGTAAAGCGTCTGGGCAGTTTCCCCCCACAGGCCCTCGAAAGCGGGGCTTACGTACTCCACGCGGCTCTTCCCGGGATCGGTCACCCAGAACACGTCGGCGATGTTCTCTGCGACCTGCTTGAATAGGTCAAGGGCTTCCTGGAGCAGCTTGGCCGTTGCCTTGTGCTCCTCGACCTCGCTTTGCAGCCGCCTGGTGCGTTGGTTCACCGTGCGCTCCAACTCGCGCGTCAGCCGCCCGGCCTCGCCCGCCAGCCAGCCAATCGCCGCGAAGGCCAGCAGGCGCACGAGCGAGTTCCAGGCAAACAGCCATCCCGATCCAGCCGGGCTGGCCCTTAGCGTCTCAGCCAGATACAGACAGATCGCGGAGAGGACCGTGCACACGATGGCACTTCGCGTCCCCGCAATCCAACCTACCCCACAGCAGCCGAGCACGTAAATGAACTCGAAGTTCAGTCCCCGCGCCGCCTTCAGGTTTACCCAGCCGAGGGGCCGATGCACACCAGTCCAAGAGCGGTTATGATGGCGTCGGGACTCAGTCCCAGAACGCGGCTGCGGTCGAGCAGACGGCCACCCGTCGAGCCGAGGAGACCCGCAGCCGTGGTTCTATCCTTGGATGGCCCGTCGCGCAAATGTGTGAGCTTTTGCATACGCATCGGAGCAAGCCGGAGCGCTGGCAGGGACGCCTCACCGAGGCGTCCGCTCCCGCCGCAACGGGGACGCCTCGGCGAGGCGTCCCTACCAGCGTTCATCAGCTTTCTCGGAAGCCAAGACTACCAAGGGGCACGCCGGAAGTGAAACAAGATATTCCTATGAACATTGATGCGTCGTGTAAGTTTTGATCTTACACGACTTCCAGAGCATCCTTTACAGCATTTGCCACCCTTTCCTGACAGACAGATTCCCGTTGACGTGGTATGAACAGCTATGCTTGAGTGGTGGGTAGCGAACATAAGGATGGAGATGGGTATGAGAGCAAATGCGATCCAGATGACTGGAAGGCGGAGGAAGAACCTTCTTGGGAGTTGGCGATGCATCGAACTGTTGGTCGTAGTTATTGGCTTCACCTGTCGGGCGACTGGCCAACCGCTCCAGTTGGTATCGGCGCGCGATCCGTCCCAAGCACCTCCAGCGGGCGGCGGCGGCGATTCTCTGGCGCCGATCATAAGCCCGGACGGCCGCTACGTCCTGTTTGCCAGCCTGGCGAACAACCTCATGCTCAATACCAACAATCTGCCGATCCCGGTCGTGTTCCCCTCGAAGCTCAACGTCTTCCTGCGGGACCGGACGAACCTGACGACGACGCTGGTGAGCGTCAACCTCTCGGGCCTTGCGGGAGGCAACGGCGATTCCATACCGACGGGTATCTCCTCCAACGGGCAGTATGTGCTGTTTGAAAGCAGCGCCAGCGACCTGGTTCCCGGCGACACCAACAGCGCCTCGGACATCTTCGTCCGCGATTTGGTTGCCGACACGACGTTGCTGGTCAGCGTGAGCACCAACGGGGGGCCGGCCAACGGCGCGTCGCGGGGTTCGGTAATCACGCCCGACGGGCGCTATGTCGCGTTTGTGAGTGAAGCCAGCAACCTGGTGGCAGGGGATACCAACCGCATCGCGGACGTCTTTGTGCGCGACATGCAAGCGGGCGTCACCACGCTTGTCAGCGCGGGGGCGACCGCGAGCAGCAGCCCGGGCGGGGGCGCCTCGGAATTCCCCGACATCACGCCCGATGGGCGCTATGTGGCCTTCTATAGCACCGCCGCCAACCTCGTGGGCGGAACAGTGAATTCGGGGGACATCTACGTCCGTGACTTAGTCGGCGGAACCACCACTTGGGCCAGCAGCGGCGCGCTTACGGCGGTGCAGTCGGTTATGTCAGCCACAAGCGTCGCCGCCTATAACCATGTTTTAAGTGCCGCTGGCCAGTTTGTAGCTTACGAGGCCAGCCCGTCGTCTTTATCGGCAGGTTTGGCCGGCGTGATACTCCGCTATAACGTGTTCAGTGGCCTCACCGACGTGGTGCACACCAACGCCGCCGTTTTCTCCGGGCCTCCTGAGAGCATTCGGAGCCTGGATATGACACCGGATGGCCGCTTTATCGCCTTCCTGGCCAATACGAACGGTAGTCCTCCCAAGAGTAGCTGCGTCTATGTTTGGGATGCGCAGTCGGGGACCACGACGCTGGCCAGCGGTGACCTTAGCAACAGCGTGCCGGCCAACTCGATCTGCTACGGGCCGAGCCTGGACCCCAGCGGGCGGTTCGTGCTCTTCCTGAGCAGCGCCGCGAATCTGGTCACCAATGCCCTCTCCGGCGATTACGACGTGTACGTGCGGGACATGCAGGCCGGCCTGACGACGCTGGTGGATGCGGACACCAATGGAATGGGCCCGGCGATCAGCATGGCGTCGGCTCCCCAAATGACCGCCGACGGGCGGTTCGTCTTCTTCGAATGCCCCGATGCCGGCCTGGTGGCCAATGATCGCAACCGCGACTATGACCTGTTCGTCCGTGACGTGGTGGGTGGCACGACCGAGATGATCTCGGCGAGGGACGCGGCACTACCGACTGCGACGCCAAACGGGAACAGCCTGCTTTCCGCTTACTCGGTCAGCACAGATGGGAGCAGCGTGGCGTTTGTCAGCGAGGCAGACAACCTGGTGTCCGGAGACACCAATGGCTGGCGGGACATTTTTGTCTGGAATGCGCTATTCGGAACGAATGCCCTGGTAAGCATCGCGACCAACGGTTTTGGGGCGGATGGCATGTCAATGGAGCCGGCGATCAGCGGCGATGGACGGTATGTGGCCTTCACCAGCAGCGCCGATAACCTTGTGGCGGGCGATACGAACCTGGCCCAGGACGTCTTCGTGCGCGACTTGCTGGCCGGAACCACGGTGCTTGTGAGTACGACCAGCACGGGCACTGGATCGGGGAACGGGGCCTCCTATTCACCGGCGATCAGCGCCAATGGGCGATATGTTCTGTTCCGGAGCCTGGCGACGAACCTGGCAGCGGGCTCCTTCACCAGCGGCTATGAGAACCTCTTTGTGCGCGACCTGCAAGGAGGCGCGAATTACGCCCTGACGCAGACGACTTCGGGCAGCCCCGTAGGCGCCATGACACCCGATGGCCGGTTCGTCGCCTTCTATGGCATCATCCCGGGTTACGCAGCCAAGCTCTATGTATGGAGTTCAGCGTCCGCCCGCGTGGTTTACTCCAACGCGCTCACCGGCAGCCTCGTGAACGTCGCGGTAAGCCCCGACGGCAATCGGATTGCCTACGCCACCGCCCTCGGCCCGCTGTCCGCACTGGACCGGATTAGCGCGACGAGTTGGGCCATTGGTTCGTTTGCGTCCAGTGCCCATCCTGGACTTCGATTCAGTGCCGACGGGCGTTTCCTGGCTTACGCAACACCACCCGTGCCCCCCCTGAGCGGCACGAACCAGGTCTATCTGTATGACCTTCAATACAGCACCAACTACCTGGTGAGCCACGCCTACAAGTCGGCTGCCGGCGCTTACGGCGCGTCCGACTGGCCGGAGATCAGCAGCGACGGGCGCTTCGTGGCCTTCCGCAGCGCGGCTCCCAACATCATCCCTGGCGATACCAATGGCGTTCCGGATGTCTTTTTATACGACCGGTTGAGCAACACGACGACAGTCCTGGGCACAAGCTTGTTCGGGGCTGCAACCGGCGAGAGTCGTTCGCTGGCGCCGGTGTTCAGCGGTGACGGACAAACACTGGTCTTCGAGAGTTGGGCGTCCGACCTGGTGCCTCAGGACTTCGGCCAGAATAGCGATCTGTTTGCCTGCCGGCTCTATAGCTCGGGGCCAATCCCTCTGTTTTATGTGGAGATGCTTCCCGCCATCGGGCTGGCGCAACGCCCCTGGCTATCCTGGCCGGTGGTGACGGGGAAGACTTACGCGGTGCAGTTCAAGAACACCCCGCAGGATGCCAACTGGCAGACCCTCAATGGCGGCATGACGATCCTGGGCGACCGAGCCTGCCTCAATGACCTCTCGGCTGGCGCCAGCCCGAGGCTCTATCGCGTGGTGTCGTATTGAAGAAAGGATACTTGGATGAATGCGAATCGTAATCAAAGCCTCGCGGAAGCAGCTTGGAAATCTGCGACGCGGGCCGGCGGTTTCACGCTGATCGAGTTGTTGGTGGTCATTGCCCTTATAGGCATTTGGGCGTTGATCCTGGCGCCCGGCTTGGCGCACACGCAGCCTGATGTTCGCGCCGCCCAGTGCCTGAGCAACAAGCACCAACTGGCAGCGGCCTGCGCCATGTACACTCACGATTGGAGCGATTACCTCGTTCCCAACGCGCCCGCAGGGGACTGGCGAGGCTGGTGCAATGGACAGGAGAATTGGCAGACGGCAAGCCCGAACACCAATCCGGACTGGTACAAAACGAATTGCCTGGGGCCCTATGTATTATACCAGTTCAAGCTGTACAAGTGCCCCTTCGACACTCTCCCTTCCGACAACGGGCAGCGAATCCGCAGCATTTCGATGAACGGCCAGATGGTGGGAGCGATCCCGCCACCGGGAGGGAACAGCTACAACGCGGGTTGGCGTACGTATAAGAAGGTAAGCGATTTGACCGGCCCGACTCCCGCCCTGGCTTGGATCTTCTGCGACGAGAACATGTACAGTCTCAATGACGGCTTCCTGCAAATGGGCCTCAATTCAATGGATTACCCGGATGTTCCGGCCGCTTATCACGGGGGAAATGGCAATTGCTTTACCTTTGCCGATGCCCACGCGGAGGCGCACAAGTGGGAGTGGGCGGGGACTTACTTCGCCGGCATCAAGAGCTGTCCTTACGCCAACGGTGTCCGCGGCGCACACTGGGAGAGCAGCGGCCAGGATGTGGACTGGGTCTGGCTGAGGGCGCGCACGTCGGCCCCGCAATAGATCCAAGTAGCCGCCGACGTGAGTCGGCGCTGACTTGCTCACCGAAAGAAGGATGCGCCGACTGACGTCGGCCGCTACGGAATCAGACTTGCGTTTGGGCTCTTGCGGGCTTAAATGGCCAAGCATGAATCGCAGGAAGTTTATCCAGGTCGGTGCGGCCGGATTGGCATTGTCCGCCCTCGGCAGCTATGCCGCTGAAGTCGCAGACCAGAAGAAGCGCGTGGGCCTGATCGGCTGCGGCTGGTATGGCAAGTGCGACCTGCTCCGCCTGATCCAGGTTGCACCGGTAGAGGTCGTCTCCCTGTGTGACGTGGACAAGCGGATGCTCGCCGGGGCGGCGGACATTGTCGCCTCGCGCCAGGCCTCAAAGAAGAAGCCCCGCACCTACCACGATTACCGTGAGATGCTCCGCGAGAAAGACCTCGATATCGTCCTCATCGCCACGCCGGACCATTGGCACGCTTTGCCTATGATCGCCGCGGTCGAGGCCGGCGCGGATGTGTATGTGCAGAAGCCCATCAGCGTGGATGTGGTCGAGGGGCAGGCCATGCTCGCCGCCGCGCGCAAGCATAACCGCGTGGTGCAGGTGGGCACGCAGCGCCGCAGCACGCCGCACCTCATCGAAGCACGCGACACCATTTTCAGGGAAGGCAAGCTGGGCAAAGTCGGCCTGGTGGAGGTCTATAGCTATTACGGCATGGGCCCCGGACCTGATCCGGAGGACAGCCTCCCGCCTGAATACCTGGACTGGGAGATGTGGACCGGCCCCGCCCCGATGCTCCCCTATAACCGCCTGAAGCACCCGCGCGGCTGGCGCTCCTGGATGGAGTACAGCAACGGCACGCTCGGCGACCTCTGCATCCACATGCTCGACGCCGCCCGCTGGATGCTCGATCTGGGCTCCCCCAAGGTCGTCAGTTCGTCCGGTGGCAGAATCATGAGCCAAGGCCGCAAGGGGAATATCTCCGATACGCAGACCGCGATCTATGATTTCGGCGACTTGCAGGTCGTCTGGCAACACCGGCGCTGGGGCGAGCCGGTTGACCCGCGCTACCCGTGGGGCATCACATTCTGGGGCGACAGGGGCACCCTGAAGGCCAGCATCAATAGCTATGACTTCACCCCAATGGGCAGCGGCGAGCCCATCCACCGCGACGTGACTATGGAGTTCGACAAGTTCCCGGAGGACCGGGACGAAAAGGAGCTGGAGAAGCAGGTCGCCCCCGCGATCCGCGGCCACATGAAGGACTTCTTGGCCGCCATTGCGTCCCGCGGCAAGCCGGTGGCCGATATCGAGCAGGGCTACATCTCCACCACTGCCTGCATCCTCGCGAACATGTCCATGAAGCTGGGCCGCAGCCTCACGTGGGATGCCGCCGCCGGCAAGGTGGTCGGGGATGACGAAGCCAATCGCCTGTTGGCGCGGCCTTACCGTGCGCCGTGGGTACACCCTGAGCCGAATAAGGTCTGATCGGCTTTCTTGGACCAGAGGGCCGCGCAATTCTCATTTTGGCGCCCCAAGCGCGTTTGGTGTCCACCCTTTAGGGTGTTGGGGGCTGCCAGATACTCTAAAGGGCCTGTCATTACCCACGTCTTTCGCCGTTGGGCTTGAAGCAAAGTAACGAGGCCCGGAACGGCCAGGTGGAGCATCCTGAAAGGATGCCATCATCCAGCCCAGGGTTGCGCGGCGCGCGCTACCCTGGGTAGGCCGCGCAAAATGGGCCCTGAACCCTGAAAGGGTTCCAGCTCGATACAACCCTTTCAGGGTTGTGCCGGTTCCTGTGCCACTACCACCCAGGGTAGCGCCTGGCGCGCAACCCTGGGCTGAGTGATTGAATCCCGTTGGGATTCCCTGTTACGTCGGCACCGACCACATCAATTCAGCGTGCATTTGGCTGATGCTCAAAACGAGGGCTGGTTCATTCCTCTGGGAGATGTGGGTAATGACGGGTCCTAAAGGGTGGACACCAAACGCCGCACGGTCGGCAAAATGAGAATTGCCACCAGAAGTCCAGCTCACGCGACCGAGGCCCGTAGGAGTTCGTAGAGCCTCTGGGTTATTGGGCCGGGCTTGCCGACGCCGATGGGTTCCTCGTCCACCTGGGTCACGGGCAGGACCTCGATAGTCGTGCTGGTCAGGAAGACCTCATCCGCACCGCGCAGCTCGGCTAGCGCCACCGGCCGCTCCTCCAACGGCAAGCTGTGTTTGCCGGCCAGCGCAATGACCTCCTCGCGGGTCACACCGCCGAGGATGCGCGTGCTCTTGGGCGGCGTGGCAATTCTGCCTCTCTTCACGATGAAGATGTTAGCCGCGGAGCATTCGGTTATCGTTTCGTCGTCCTCGACAAACACCGCCTCGTGATACCCGCCTGCCTTGGCACGGTTAAATACCAGGACGTTGGGCAGCAGGCAGATGCTCTTGATGTCACAGCGCTGCCAGCGGAGGTCGCGGGCGGTCTTGATCCGTGCCCCGTTGGCACGAAGCGCCGGGGGGCGGGGCTCAAATTCCCGCACGGTGATGACCAGAGTCGGGCTGACGCCCTGCGGGAATTCCTTGGACCGCTTGCCGGCCCCGCGTGTGATTTGCAAATAGACCAGTGCCTCCACGAGCCCGGCGCGCTGGACGCACTCGCGGATGATGCGCTCGATTTCGGCAGGCGTGTACGGGTGCTTGAGTTCGATGGCCTCGAGGCTCCGAAAGAGCCGCCGCAGGTGCGCTTCCATCGCATGGAGTCTGCCGCCGTAAGTGCGCAGCACCTCATAGACGCCGTCGCCGAGCTGGAAGCCCCGGTCCTCGACGGAAACGACCGCCTGTTCGATAGGTGAGAAGTGACCGTTGACGTATGCTATCGCCGCCATGCGGAAGGCATAACTTGCCGCGAGCGGGTGTCAAGCCTGTGCGGATGGTGCGCGCAGTGGGTTTCCAGCGGGAACGGAGAATTACCCGGGCATTGCCTTTTGGATGCCAAGAGGGCAAATTGACCGTGTGAAAGTAACCGCAAGTGGGATGAACGCCAGAGCGTTGATGGACTACGACCGGTGGGTGACCAGGCACCTCAATGAGATGGTGCGCAAGTATCCGGGCAAAGTCATCGCCGTGTACCGCAATAAGCTCGTGGCAGTGGGTGAGACGTTCAAAGAGGTCTTTGCCGCGGCGCGCGCCCTGGGCATTCAAGAGCAGCCGTTCGCGATGGAGGTGCCGCGAGCAGAGGATTTCGAAGCGGTTCTGTAAAGCCAACCGAGGGCGACGAGGATGGCTTTGGGCAAACCGGTCATTTTTAAGTACAAGCTGGCGGCGGGACGGTTGTCCCCCATGGTTTCTGCGGGCGTCCAGTTGGGCAGCACCTGGCAACCGCTGGAGTTGTATCTGGACTCGGGAGCCACCTACACGATTCTGCGGCCCAAAGTGGCGCAGGACTTGGGTTTTGAGTGGAGCAGGGGTCGAAAAGTGTTTGTCCAAGTCGGCGATGGCAGCCGCATCCCCGTGTATTTGCACGAGCTGGCAATGCAGATCGGCCCGTCGCGGCTTAAGGCAACTATCGGTTTCTCGGACAAGCTGGGGGTGGGCTTTCATCTTCTGGGCCGCCAGGATGTGTTTGAGCATTTCAAGATTTGCTTCCATGAGAAGCGCAAGCTGGTCTCGTTCCAAGCAGTGCGTTAAGTAGGTCCAGAAAAGGGTCCAACCGAAGGCTGGCCCATCGCTCTTTCCGGCGCTTGCCGTTCCGGAGGGGCTTGTCATCTTGAGGCTATGCCGCGCCCGATGCCCACAACTCGAATCCCAACCACCCGTTTGACGCCTTTCCCGGAAGAGCCGCCGCAGGTGCGCTTCGACAGCATGGAGTTTGCCGCCGTAAGTGCGCAGCGCCTCATAGGACGCCGTCGCCAAACTGAAAGCCGCGGTCCTCGATGGAGACTACCGCTTGTTCGATGGGTGAGAACTGGCCGTTGACGTATGCTATGGTCGGCATGTTGGAGCCCTATCGTGCCCCCGGCGGATGTCAAGCCCGCCTTGCCAGGCCCTTGCGCCTCGCGGGCGCCTCCATCAAACTCTCTTGCGCTGGAACCTTGAGTCTTTAGGGCCAAAGCCTCAGACTGATCGCGGTAGAGGACTTCGTCTTTTGACTTTGCCTCTGCACCAATGACTCTGCTCCAATTTTATTGTTAAGTGATTCGGAACTTTCGTGCCAGTGAGTGGCTCATTTAAACTGCGCCTGTTCCATTGGGCCGAGATTTACGCCCGTAAGCAATTGGAATCAGGCTTCCCTCTGGTGAGGCAGTTTGATCAGCCCGTTACCCGGCTGTTTCTGAAGCACATGGCGTCGCTGGATGACCGGCAGAAGCGCCTGCTTATGAGAGGACTCTTGGGTCGGTTCCATTGTTACGCAGTTGAAGTTCTGCATGAACCGGCTGACCCTGAGCAAGTTCAGCTCGTCGAGCGGTACCTTGAGCGAGGGACATTAGCCTTCACGACGGGCGAGTGGCGGGATCTTTATCCTGCCGTCGGAAACCGGCTAACAAGCTGGCAGCTCCGAGAACGGGCATTGTCCGTCCTGGGGGAAACACTGGGCGTGCGAACCAAGTGCGATGTCCCCGGCTTCTTGCATTTCGATGCCCCCATGGCTACGGGCAGCGTCCGCACTTTAATCTGCATCCACGGGCGTGGTGCCGACCTTGCTTACTTCCAAGAAGTCTGGGAGGCTGACGAATCGCGAATTAAGACGTGCATATCCGCCCTTTCTTTGCTGGGACTCACTGGCGGTGCCGTGGATTGGCGAGAAGTGGGTGAGGCTAATGTTGACCGAGCGTTGCAGGCCCTGCGCAACGGGTGCGTGGAATTCCTCTCCGGCGCTCCGAGCCTGTTAGCGGAGAGTGGGGTCCCGAGTATATGAGAGCGGCGTAGCTGAGGCACTTACGCAGCCGCCGTTACCTTCCGCCATCCCCTCTTGCGCGGCCCGTCCTGCCTAGCAGCGCTGCGGCGGATGGACGGCCCTGCGGCGGGTGCTCGACGTCCTTCTTTCTTCCTTTTCCCTTCGTCCTTCCTTGCGCGGCCTTGTCGCTGACGGCGAGGTGCCGGTGGGACCCCGGAGATATGCCGGTGTGTATCCCATGTTGGTCGCAAAATCCTCAATGTTTGCAAGGGTTTTAGGAGCTTTTTTGTGCTTTTCGCTTTACCTACTGCCCTCGCGTGGGCATATTGCGCTCGCACCAGGTATTGCTGGCCGGTCAGTGTTGCCGACGGACCCAGCCGTGGACGGCACCGCACTTTCGCCCCGGCCGCGATGCAGGCATCCTGCTGTTCGTTCGTCAGCGAGAGGCTGTACTTCATCGAGGCGGCCGAGAGGCGGGCGCGGCTGCGGAGTTGGGCCAGTGTGCGCGGATCCTTGGGGCGGGCGTAGAGCCGTCGGCGCTGCCTGCCGCGCAGCACATACCACACCCAATCGCCGCACCGCCCACTCTTGATTGCGGGGTCAAGGCACTTCCCTGTACGGGCGCGAAACGGGCACTGGCGACACCCTTGCCTCGTTCTAGCAAGTTGTTTCATATGATTGACAGCCATCTTCTGCTGTTCGACGCATAAAGCCGAGCAGGGCCAATACCGCATTACGCAGCAGGTGCCTTGCCTGGATTCTGGGGCGAGAGCCTTTGCCTTTCAACCGGAATCTGCCGCCAGGTTTGCTGTACACAACATCATAATAGGTTGCGCCCACCGGCTAAAGCCGGGACTCCGAACGCATGGAGTCCCGGCTTTAGCCGGTGTGGGCCGGCAATCACTTATGACGCCGCGTATGAATGAGCCAACAGGCGCCTGAACGGAGCTTGCGGCTACTTCGTCTCGCGGCGGGCCAGCACGGCGCCGCCGGTGATGCCGGCACTGTCGCCGAGCTTGGATGGGATAATCTCCACGCCCTTCATC
>Ga0181532_10005046_pt1 | contig 11334 bp, 10 predicted proteins | sample PEATcosm2014_Bin_33_FD_119768 | JGI IMG/M metagenome (GOLD analysis project Ga0181532, IMG submission 119768) | Peatland microbial communities from MTU Mesocosm Facility, Houghton, MI, USA - PEATcosm2014_Bin11_30_metaG | ecosystem: Environmental > Terrestrial > Soil > Wetlands > Peat | place...
ACCTTCGAGGCCGGCTTCGAGATTCGCCTCAACGCCCCTTGAAGCGCGGCTCGCGCCGCTGTGCCAGCGCCGCCGCGCCCTCGCGAAAATCTTCGGTGCCGATCAGCGAGCTCTGCGCCAGCAGCTCGAGCTCCTGAAACGTCATCTTGTCCAGGCCGTGGCCTTTGTCGATGATCCGTTTCGCCAGCCCCACCGCGATTGGCGCGTTGCGCGCCATCTCGCGGGCAAGCTCTTCGGCCGCCGCCAGATGCGTACCTTCGGCGACGACGCGATTCACCAGCCCAATCCGTTCCGCCTCCGACGCCTCGATCATCCGCGCCGTCATGATCAGCTCCTTCGAGCGTGCATAACCGACCGTCCGCGTAAGCCGGGTGGTGCCGCCCACGTCGGGCACCAGCCCGATCCGCACCTCCGGCATCCCAAGCCGCGCGCCGGCAGCCGCCACCCTGGCATCGCACGCGAGCGCCAGTTCGAGCCCGAGTCCGCCGACGAAGCCATGCAGCGCGCCGATCACCGGCTTCTCGATACTCTCGATCCGGTTCAGCGAGGCCTGCGACTCCGCCACAAAGCGCCGAAAGCGCTGCATGTCGGGGCCGCCGCCCTGACCGCCCTGCGCGCCGGTGTCGTTGGCGAGCGAGGTGAAATCGATGCCCGCCGAGAACGCCTGTCCCTCGCCGTAGAGGATAATCGCGCGAACCTCGGGACGATCGACCTCGTCGATCGCCTCAGGAATCGCGCGGAGCATCGCCTGGTTAATCGCGTTGCGTTTTTCGGGACGGTTGAGCGCGATATACGCGAGCTCACCCTCGATTCGAATTTTGATTATGCTTTCCGCCATCGCTGACACCTCGATTGCTATTGAACCGCATGCGGCCGCGGCCCGCCAGACGCGATACCAGCTTTTCCTCACCTCCCGGCGCCGCTGGAAAGGCCGTGGGCCAACCCCGATCTCGAAGCTTGCGTTTGCAAACCGTCCGGCGTCCGTGCGAGTAAGAATCAAGATTCAGACTGGAAGCCCCGGCGAACAGAAGAAATTTGCGCCCGTCGCGCCGGGGAGCAGGTTGGAGATCGAGAGCCAAGTGAAAACGCCGGGCGTGTTCATGGATCACTGTGCCAGTTGAACGCGCGGCGCTCGAGCCGGCCGGGGCTATCTCGCGTTGGCGGAGCGAACCGTTCCGGCTGTTCTTTCCGCTCGGCGTCCTCTTCGCGTGGATCGCTGTAGGCCACTGGCTGCTGTACACCACCGGGGTCACTGGTACCTATTCGTGCCGCTTTCACGGCCTGGTGCAGATGCAGGCGTTCATGATGGCGTTTGCCGTGGGTTTTCTACTCACGGCGCTGCCGCGCCGAACGCAGACGCCGCCGGTTGGGCGAATGGAGATGGTGGCGTTGGTGGCAGCGCTGGTTGTCACTACAGGCGCCGCGATTTTCGACTCGTGGGCCTTGGCCGAGATCGCGTACGCAACGCTGTTGGTGCTGGTCATCGCGTTTGCGCTGCGTCGATTTTTAGCTCGCGCCGCGGGCCGCCGCCCGCCGGCCGCCTTCGTGCTCTTGCCGATCGCCGCCGTACAGGGTCTGGCGGGAGCAGCCCTGATCGCCGCGGCCGACGCGAACGCCGTGGTTGCGTCGAGCGGCAAGCTTGGTGCGCTACTAGTCGAGCAGGGAGTATTTCTGTGCCTCGCGGTTGGCATCGGCAGCCTGGTTCTGCCGCTCATGAGCGGCGCACCTCCACCTGCAGACCTGGGCTCCGCGCCTCGCGAAGCCTGGAAGGCGCTAGCATACGCGGCAGCCGGGGTTGCGATCTTTGCGAGCTTGATCCTCGAGCAGCTTGGCTTTGAACGAAGCGGACCGCTGCTTCGCGCGATCGTAGTTGCGATCGGACTGGGCTTCGGCGGCGGAGCATTCCGCCTGCCCGGCAAGCCGGGCGCGCATCGCCAGCTGGTGTGGCTCGCGGTGTGGCTGATGCCGGTGGGATTGATCGCCTCGGCAATCTGGCCCGACTATCGCGTGCCGGCGCTGCACATCCTCTATATTGGCGGCTTTAGCCTGATGGCTTTTGGAGTAGCCACCCACGTCGCGATGAGCCATCTGAACATGGAGCAACTCGCGCTGGGGAGGCCGCCCGCGGTGATCATATTGGGCGCGGCATTCGTGATCGCGCTGTGCGCGAGGCTGACGGCCGATGCCAGCGATACCTACTTCATTCACGTCGGATGGGCGGCGGCCGTTTGGATTTTGGGCTCGGCGGTTTGGTTGGGCTTCTTCGGCCCGAAGCTGCTCCGTTCCTGAAATCGCGAAAGGATGCAGAACGAAAGCGGCCCGCAAACTTGCAGATGGAGGCCGCCGGGTCTATAGCGGAAGTCACGCTTGGAGTTTGGATGACAATCAGAATCGAGATCCCCGAAGACAATGCGTCGTTGACCGAATTCGTTGGGTTCCACGACCGCGTTTACGCCTATCGCAGCGCTCGCTGGCCCGCGTCGGCGGAGATCGAGCTGCCGCTGCTGATGGGCCAGAGTCCGTTCTGCGAGGGGCGGACGATACGCCCGATCGCCGCGCGCGACGGTGGCGAGCTGGTCGCGCGGGCCGTAGCTGTTGTCGACGAGCGGTACTGCCGCCATTGGAACGAACGGCTGGGTCACGTGGTGATGTTCGAGGCAGTGCCGGGCGCTCGCGACGCGGTCAAGTTGGTCATGGACGAAGCGTGCCGATGGCTCGAGTCGCGCGGCACCGTCGCCGCACGGGTGGGCGATCTCTTCCCGCTCGATTTTCCCTTCGTGATCGATGAATACGAACTGCTGCCGCCCAACCTGCTCAGGCAAAATCCCGACTATTACCATTCGATGCTCAAGGATGCGGGCTGCGAGACCGAGAAGGGGATGGTCGATTACAAGATCGAAGTGACGCCGGAGCTGGTCGCGCGCTACGAGAGCGCGCTCGAAGCGGCGCGGCGGGCAGGATTCGAAATCGTGCCGGCGAAAGAGATAGCGAACGACCGGCGAGTGACGGATTTCATCGACGTGATGAACGACGCGTTCAAACGGCATTGGGGTCACGTGCCGACTACGCTCGAGGAAGGCACGCTGTTCGACGCGATGCTCGCCTTCACCGGAGGGCACGAAACCTCGGTGATGGCGTACCGTGAAGGCGCGGCGGTGGGAGCGCTGTTCGTCACGCCGGACGTTTCGTCGGCGGCGATCCTCGAATCGGGGCGTAAGATCGCAGACTCGGAAAAGCTGAACACGCTCGGAATCGGGGTGCGCGAAGCGGCGCGCGGGCGCGGAGTCAACCTCGCGATGGCTTCGTACGCGTTTCTCCAGCTGATCCGCAAGGGCACGAAGTATCTGAGCTACACGCTGGTGCTCGACGACAACTGGCCGTCGCGGCGGACGGCGGAGAAGCTGGGCGCCAAGGTCTGCGCGAACTACCTGGTGTACCGCCGCAATTTCCGGCAGGGGTGAGCAGGGGTGACCCCTGCACCGCAGGGCTGAGCCCTGCACCCAGTGTTCAGGCCGCGCTCCGTTGTCGCGCGCGGACACTTGCGAGGGGCGCGATTCTGACTGATAGAATCGAGCTGGAAAGAGCAAATTCTACCATATGTAGTGGTTTTCAGATCGCGCCGTTCTAGGGCTAGTTTTGTTTTCCCAAAAATAATTTCGAGCAGACGCAGGCGTCGCGCGATTTCGGGCGAGTCCGGCGAGCGTGAGGTATCCTGGCGGTTGACCATAGCGTACGAGTAGCACGCCAAATCGGCCGTCGTCAGGCTGAACTAGGACATCCCCAAGCTCCGGCCCTGAAACCGGATTGAGGAGTCATAGGGATTTGCGCGCGGGTTCAGTTTGAAAGTCAGCATCGCGGTCTGTGGCCGATCGTGTCCGCGCATTTCCGCTTCCTCCTCGACCTCAACCCAGGTCGCTTCGCTCCGCTATGCCGATGCAAAATGATCCGTCGATCCGATCGGAAGGGAATTGTTCGAGAGCCTGCTGGTAGATTTATGACTGCTAAATGCATAGCTAATGATTTGGCCTAGCAACCCAAGACCGCTTGAGACCAGAAGAATTCCTGGAAATCCAAATAGGCGGTTAAAGCGCAGACCGCCCGGCGGTTCGGGTGGAGGGAGTGAAGATGAACTTCAATATTTTTCGCTGGCGCCGTTTGGCCGCGGCGATTGCGCTCCTGATGCTGACTTGCGCAACGCCGTCGCACGCATGGTGCGGAAGCGCGAACCTGTGGATATCATTCACCGGCGGCGTTGGCATCGATTCATACAAATCAGGACGACTCAAGAAGAGCGGGATGCCGTCGCCAATTCATCTGAGCACGTTTGGTGACGTTTCAGGACTTGCCTTCGACACGTCCAATAGCGTTTGGGTGGTTGTCGATAACGACGAGGTGGTGGAATTCACTGCCGCGCAACTCAAGAACCTAAAAAGCAATCCAAGCCCGACGCCCTCAGTGGTCATCACAGGTACGTCTACGTTCAAGAGTATCGATGGCTGCAACTTCGACCAGCAGGGTAACCTCTGGGTGGTAGACGACTTCGGCCCCTCGATCGATCAGCTGTCCCAGGCACAGCTGGCTGCTGGCAGCGGAAATGTAACGCCCGCCATAGTCATCACTTCCGCTGATCTGGATGGCCCATCCTTTGTGACGTTCGACAAAGGCGGGAATGCGTGGGTAGATAGTGCGGGCAATGACAAGATAGCCGAGTTTTCTGCCAGCCAACTGACGAGCGGCGGCGCCAAGTCGCCCACCGTCCTGCTGTCCGACGACGGCAGCGGTACGAGCCTCGACGAACCGGGAGAGATCGCGTTCGACAAGAACGGCAACCTTTGGGTCCCAAGCTATGGCTCGAACACGGTCGTGGAGTATGCGAAGTCTCAACTGACCAGCTCCGGCAGCCCCGCTCCGACGGTGAAGTTGAGCAGCGCCATTTTTAACGGACCATGGGGCGCGGCATTCTCGAGCAAAGGCGGTCTGGCGATTGTGAACTACAGCGACGGAACGATCGCCGCGTTCTCGTCCAAGCAATTGAAGGCAAGCGGCGCCCCTGTTCCAAAGGCCTCAGTGACGGGTAACGGTACCGACAGCTCCCAGATTGTCTTCGGACCGGCTTCATAGCGTCGTGCCGGGCCGTCGTCAGCACGCTGGAGCTGCGTTCCGCCGTCCGGCGGCCTCGTGGGAACAGACTATGAGAATTAGTTTTTCAACAGCCTGCTAAGGCTTTAGTAGGACCTTCATGACGTTGTCTTTGCGGGTGCTGAAAATTTCGTAGCCCTTGGCGGCGTCGTCCAGCGGCATCACGTGGCTTATCAGCGGACGCGGGTCGATCGCGCCGCTTTCCATCAGGCGCACCAGTTCGGGTATGTGCGCGTTGATGTTGGCAAGGCCGATGCGAAACGTGAGATCGTGCGTGAACGCATGGTAGATCGGAAAATTGAACCACGGCATGCCGAAGACGCCGATTACCGATACTGTGCCACCGCCGCGCGCGGACATTATGGCGGCGGTCAGCGCGCTCTCTTTGCCGACTGCCTCGATAGTCACGTCGGCGCCGCGTCCATCGGTGAGTTCGGCAATCGCCTGAAGCGATGATCCGCTTCCACTTCCACGGTTCACCGGCGTCGCACCGAGTTTGCGCGCAAGCTCCAGCCGGTACGGGATGCTATCGACGGCGATCACTTGGGCGGGGCCGAACAGCTTCGCGCACATCACGGCGCATAAACCCACCGGGCCGCATCCGAAAATCGCCACCGTGTCGCCGGGCCGGATGTTGCCATTGAGCGCGCCGAAAAAAGCGGTCGGGAGCATGTCGGCGAGGAATACCGCGGCGTCATCGTCGATCGCGTCGGGCAGCGCAAAGCACGTGTAATCCGCCATCGGCACCCGCACCGCCTGGGATTGCGCGCCCCCCAGCCATCCGAGCTTGCCCGCCGAATTGGCTCCGTAGCCGAAGATGGCGGATCCGCTTTCCGCGCATTGCGACGACTGCCCGCGCCGGCAGAAGTAGCATCGGCCGCAGGCAACCACGCCCGACACGACGACCCGATCCCCCTTCTTGAGCTGAACGACGCCGGCGCCCACTTCCTCGATCACGCCGACGCCCTCATGACCCAGCACGAAGCCGGGCACGATGGGCAAATCGCCTTCATAGAAGTGCAGGTCGGAGCCGCAAATTCCCGCGCGGGTGATTCGCACCATCGCGTCGGTGGGCGTCTTGAGCCCGGGGTCGTCGACCTGCTCGACGCGCACGTCGTGGGGCCCGTGGAAAACAGTTCCCTTCATGAGCAATCCTTTCTTTGCTGGTGGCAGCGACGGAGGTATCAGTCTGCCCAGATAATGGCACAGATCGGGGCGGGTTTGCAGAGGCGGCGAAGGCCGTGGTAATTCCAGAGTCTGTCTATCATCCTCGGGAGGCTCTCATGATTCAGAATATCAAAAAAATTCTCACCCCAATCGACTTTTCGACACACTCGATGGAAGCGATGCGCGGCGCGATGGAACTGGCGAAGGACCTCGGCGCCGAGGAAGTTCACCTGGTGCACGTGATCGCGCCGCAGCAAAGGCTGATCCCGTCCACGATCGAGCAGAACCGCGAGCTGGCGCGGGAAGGCGCGATGCTCGAGCAGGCAGAGGAGGAACTCGCGCGCATCAAGAAGGACGAGCTCGGCAATTCAAAGAAGGTCATCACGTGCGCCGTGGTCGGCCCTCCGGTTGAGAAACTCGTCAACTACGCCAAAGAGCAGTTGATCGACCTGATCGTGGTTGCTACGCACGGCCGGACCGGCGGCGAGCATATTCTGATCGGCAGCGTCAGCGAGAAGCTGGTGCGCAACTCGCCGTGCTCGGTGCTGGTCTTCCGGCCACGCGCGCGGTAGGTGCAGGGCTGAGCACGCAGATGTGAAACCCACCTGGGTTTCACACTTCCCTGGGCAGGGCTGAGCCCTGCACCGCAGTGAGAAGACGCGAAAATCTGCGCAGCGCATCTTTTCGCGACTACACGATGGCAGACCGGTTGGCACGGGAGGCTAATATTAAGAGACCGCGCGCGACAACGGAGCGCGGCTTAACATTGGGTGCAGGGGTCACCCCTGCCACGGGCACGCTGCAATTCGGGGCGAGATGGATTAGGGCTGGGGGGCGATTCGGTTTCGGTTGCGGTTGTTCCGCCACTGGACGGGTTGAAGATTCGAAAGCTCGTTGGTCCCGCCTTCTTCGACGGGCTTAATGTAACCAATCTCCCAGCCAAAATGGGACAAGGTATTGCCGTGCGCGTTGTACTGCATCCAAGCACCGAATACATCGCGACGGTAGAAAATCGGGTTGTACCCTAAGGCGCATTCACCCTTGACCCATACACTCAACTTCAACTGCTCGCAGGCTGACGCAAACAAGTATTTGTCGGTCATGAGCGCCCCATTTTTGCCACGTACGAGTGCTATATCGCTGCTACAGACAGTTAGCAAGGAAGACAAGTTGTGGGAAGGCAGAAGTATATTAGCATTGCTAATCAAATCCGGGGGCGTGTGATCGTGACGATCAAACGGGGAATCCGGCTACCAGCAAGGGCGCAGCGCTTGGGAAGGAAATTTAATCCGCGACACAGTCGGGGAATCGTTCTGAGCAATAAATTAGGGCCAGGCAGATTGCTCCGCCCGGCCCGCAGCCAACCGGGAAAAGGGGGGCAAACCCCGGCTAGCAAACGTATTGTACTTAAGTGCGGGTGTGTTGCAAGAACGCTACGGAACCCTGCGGACCGGCCATCCACAGAGAAAAGCGGCCTTCGCAGGCGCTTTTTGGCGCTCAGACTTCGCCGCCGCCAAGCGCGGGAATGAAATGAACTTCGCTGTTCTCGGCAACGGTATCGAGTACGCCGCCGGTGGCAATTTCACCATCGATTGATACCGCGATCGACGGCCGGATGTCTCCGTCCTCGAGTAACTGCTTGTCAATTCCTGGAAACTGCTCGCCAAGTTGCCGAATCAGTTCGCGGATCGATCTTCCCGGCAGCTCGGCTCGCTCGACGCCGCCGGTGAATTTGCGCAGCAGTGCGGGAATCACGACCGTTGGCATTGCAAAAAAATAAGGGGCGGGCGGCTTCGCCCGCCACCGTTCAATCACTCGTGATCAATCCGCCGCGGCGGAATGTTGCGCGGCGCCGCGATGCTTCAGGATCGCCTTGAGCAACCTCGGCGGCGACATCGGCGCCTGGGTCATCCTGACGCCCACTGCGCGATAGATCGCATTGGCGACCGCTGCTACCGGCGGCACGATCGACACCTCGCCGACGCCGCGCACGCCCAGCGGGTGGCCGGGGTTTGCTTCCTCGACGATGACCGTTTCGATCATCGGCAAGTCGAGGCAGGTCGGGATCCGGTAGTCGAGGAAGCCGGAGTTACGCAGCGTGCCCTTGTCGTCGTAGAAGTATTCTTCATTTAGCGCCCAGCCGATTCCCTGCGCCGTTCCACCCTGCATTTGTCCTTCGACGTAGCTCGGATGAATCGCCTTGCCGGCGTCTTGCGCGATGGTGCATCGCAGCACTTGCACCTTGCCGGTATCGGGATCGACCTCGACGTCAACGACGGTGGTGGCAAATCCAGGGCCCACGCCGCGCGCATTGACGCTGGCGCGGCCGGTGATCGGTCCGCCGGTGCGGGGGAAGCGTGGCGCGAGCTGCTTGATCGACATCGGGGGCACGCCGTTGCCTTTGGCGTGGAGCATGCCGTCGCGGAATTCGACTTCGTCGGGCTTTTTCTCCCAGACCTTGGCGGCGCGCTCGATCAACTGGCGCACGGCGTCCCTGGCCGCCTCGTACACCGCCATCCCGGTTGCGAAAGTAACGCGGCTACCGGCGCTCACGTCGGTATGACCGATCGAATCGGTGTCGGCGGTGATCGGCCGCACGTCGGTCATCGGCATTCCGAGCACTTCCGCGGTGATCATCGCCATCGACGCGCGCGAGCCGCCGATATCCGGCGAGCCGGTGACGACGCTGGCGGTTCCGTCGGTGTGGATATTGACCGATGCCGACGACTGCATCCCGGCGTTGAACCAGAATCCCGACGCGACGCCGCGTCCGCGGAACTTGCCGGTCAGTTTCGACTTGTAATGCGGGCTGTTCTTGATCGCTTCGCAGGTCTGGATAAATCCGATGCGCTTGAAGGGAGGTCCCATGATCTGCGGGGAGCCTTCTTTGACCCCGTTGTTGATCCGGAAGTCGATCGGATCGATTCCGCATTTCTCGGCCAGTTCGTCGATCACAGTCTCGGACGCGAACGCGGCCTGGGTTGTGCCCGGCGCGCGATAGGCGTTGGTCTTGGGCCGATTGACCACCACGTCGTACGCGTCGATTTGAAAATTCTCGACGAGGTAGGGAGCGATGATGCACAGCGCGCCGGCTGCCACCGGCGAGCCCGGGAACGCACCCGCCTCGTATGCCATCCAGATTTCGGCGGCGACGAGCTTGCCGTCCCTGGTCGCGCCCATCTTCAATTTGATTTTCCCGCCCGGGGTCGGTCCGCTCGCGCGGAGCACTTCCGAGCGCGACATGACGAGCTTGACGGGGGCGCCGGTCTTCTTCGAGAGCAGCACCGAGAGCGGCTCGAGGTAGATGGTGGTCTTGCCGCCGAAGCCGCCGCCGATTTCGGCCGGTACGACTTTGATTTTGCCCACCGGCATCCCCAACACGTACGCGCTCAGCGAGCGCACGTCGAAGGCGCCCTGGGTCGAGCAGTAAATCGTTGCCTGTCCGTCGGAGTTGTAGATACCGACGGCGTTGTGAGGCTCGATGTATCCCTGATGCACCATCGCGGTGCTGAATTCGCGCTCGATCACATAGTCGGCCGCCTTGAATCCGGCCGCGACGTCGCCGCGCTTAAACTGGAAGTGCTGCGCGACGTTGGTCGGCTTGTCGCCTTCCTCGTTGTTGCGCAGATCCTTGAGCAGAATCGCCGCGCCCGGCTTCATGGCGACATCGACGGTCATCACGGGCGGCAGCACTTCGTATTCGACTTCGATCAGGCGCAGCGCTTCCTCGGCGATATGCGGGCTGGTCGCGGCGACGGCGGCGATCGCATGGCCGTCATACAGGACCTTGTCGTGCGCGAGGATGTTCATCGACAGGTACATCGGGTTGATGGTCATCTCGCCGGCCTGTTCGAGCTTGTTCTCCGCATCCGGGAGATCCTTCGAGGTGACGATAGCCTTCACGCCGGGGAGCTTGAGCGCCTTGTCAATCTTGATCGATTTGATAATCGCGTGGGCGTGCGGGCTGCGCAGCACCTTGCCGTGCAGCATCCCGGGGAATGCGTAGTCGGCGCCGAACTTGGCGCGGCCCGTCACTTTGTCGACGCCGTCGGGCCGAATCGGACGCGTGCCTATGACTTTGAAATCGCCTGTCGTAGTTGATGCCGCCATGCCTTACCTCTCGGATCGCCTGGTCGTATCGGTAGTCCTGTCAGTACTGCGATGCGCTCAGCGGGCGGCCGCTTTGGCTTCGCCCTGCGAGCGAATATCCGCAGCCGCATCGAGCACCGCTTTTACAATCTTGTCATAACCGGTGCATCGGCACAGGTTCCCGGCCAGCGCGTAGCGAACTTCGTGCTCGGTCGGTTTTGGATTGCGATCGAGCAGCGACTTCGCCGAAATCAGCAATCCGGGCGTGCAGATGCCGCACTGCAAGGCCGCGTGCTCGAGAAACTTGTTCTGCAAAACGGAAAGCACGCCGTTGGTGGCGAGCCCTTCGACGGTCACGATGTTCCTGCCTTGAGCTTCGACGCCAAGCACCAGGCACGAGCATACCGCGCGGCCGTCGACCAGCACGGTGCAAGCGCCGCAATCGCCGGTCAGGCATCCTTCCTTCGAGCCGGTGAACTCGAGCACGTCGCGCAGCGCTTCGAGCAGGCTTTGGCGCGGCTCGCACAGGAACTCGACCGTTTCGCCGTTGATCGTCGCTTCTACCAGGGTCTTTTTGGACATTGTTCTATGTGCCGTATGTGTTTGCGTCGGTGTTATTCAGTTTTTTTTCGCGCGTTCGGCGGCGATTGAGAGCACTCGTCGCGTGAGCACCGCGGCGATGTGGAGCCGAAATTCCGCCGTCCCGCGCATGTCGTCGATGGGCGAGCAGGCGTCGCTCGCCGCATGGCCGGCGGCCTCGAGGGCCGCGTCGTCGAGTTTCTTGCCGATGATCGCGCCGGCGGCTTTGGCTGCGAGGATCGGAGTCGCCGCAACGGCGCCCAGTGCGATCCGCGCGGCCTTCACCTTGTCGCCGTCGAGGGTAAGCGACGCTCCCACGCCGACGACGGCGATATCCATCTCGTTGCGCGGGATGAATCG
>Ga0181532_10005048_pt1 | contig 11330 bp, 10 predicted proteins | sample PEATcosm2014_Bin_33_FD_119768 | JGI IMG/M metagenome (GOLD analysis project Ga0181532, IMG submission 119768) | Peatland microbial communities from MTU Mesocosm Facility, Houghton, MI, USA - PEATcosm2014_Bin11_30_metaG | ecosystem: Environmental > Terrestrial > Soil > Wetlands > Peat | place...
CCTAATCGTCACGATATCGCGGTTGCTCGATCCGCTCACCTTTTATCGGATCGGCGAGTCGGCCGTGGCAACATGGCGTCGCTGCTGAACAATGCGTCAGTTGCGGCAAACCTTGGAATTTATTCGGCGCGCCGATCCTAAGGCTATTGCTTACGCGGCCGGCTTCATCATTTTAATCGCGCTCGCAACCGGTTCTACAGTCGAGGGATTCAGGCACGCTCTGCTCAGCAGCACAGACTTTGTCTGGGGTCCCAGTAGGGCCCTTTTGCTACGACAGGACCCATATGCGATTTCCGCCGAGTGGTCGAAGCATCCGGGTGCGCCCAACCCGTTTATCGCTGCTACTATCGAACCAAACTATGTCGCGACTACGCTTGTCTTCATCTGGCCCGTGGCCGCCTTGCCTTGGAAGGTTGCCAAGGTGGTTTGGGCCATCGTCGGCATTCTCTGTGCCGCCACAATAGCGACCGTTCTCAATAGGCGTTATCTGGAAAATAAGCTCGCGACGGGTTCTTTCTTATTTCTTGCCCTGATGATTTCAGCCCCGGCCCGAGCAACGCTTGATAATGCGCAAGTCTCACTGTTTGCGGTTGCGGCCTTGTTGCTGGCACTCGATTTGGCCGATCGCCGCCGTCACATTGCCGCGATCTTGCTCGCGGCCAGCTGGATAAAATATCCGCTGACGTTCCCTCTCACGCTTTTGTTTCTACGAAAGGACCGCATCCTGATCGTGATTGAGGCGGCTGTCATCCACATCGGCCTACTGCTGTTCCTGGCGGCTTGGCTAGGCCAGAATCCCGTAAGTCTTCTCCTGGCGCCAATCCCTTTTATGGGTCAACTTAAGACATCCGGCTTCATCGACGCGTTTTCGCTAATGCAATGGCTAGGTGTGAGTTCGTCCATAGCGCCATTTGTGCTTTCGGCGTTGCTCTGCATGGCAGGCCTTTGTGTTGCGATTTTTTGGCAGCAGTCCGACGAACTATTAACATTCAGCATTCTGTCAATCGTGTCCTGCCTGTGGGTCTATCACAGAATATACGACCTCGTGATCCTTATCGTACCGTTGTGCCTGGCTGTAAAGCGCGTTCAAAATTACGCTAGCATTTGTAACGACGGATGGGTTGCAAAGAGCGAACAGGCATTTTTCTGGCTGTCGCTGACGATGCTAGCGATGACTTGGTATCTCTTAGGCCAAACGCTTGATGAAAGAATATCACAATTGTTCGGATCTACGATGGTGAACGTCATCTATGGTGTTGCCGCGCTTTCGACTTACAGTGCTGTTTTTGTCGGCACGACTGCTGTGATGCTTGCACATCTCAGCAGAGCCCATGCTCACAGCGCAGGCAGCGCGACCTCGTAGAATTTTGCGTCGGAACACGGTTAAGATCGAACATGCTGCAAACCCACATATTGCGCTCAAAGCTCTGTACAGGCCTGTCGTTCTGTCTCGTTCTTCTTTCGTCTCTATGGCCTATTTCCTTTGAGGCGAGCGCTCAAGATGGGTCGAGCGTCGCGCTTATTCCACAGCGATCCATTGGTGTTACGGAGCCGTTTGGCGCTGTTGTCCATTCTTCCGTGAATAACTCGATCATTGCACCCTACTACGCCCACTGGGACAATGTTCGCAATCACGCGATGGTGGCGCAACTTAAGGTCGCTGGTTTTGAGACGGTGCGACTTGTCGTCGGGCCAGCTGGGCTGCTCACTGCGACCGAGATGGAACGGCAGGAAATCTATAAGAATTTTCGAATCGGTATAACGGACTTTCTCGACAATGGGTTCAAAGTCGTTTTCGATATGCACGTCGAAGAAACCGATCCAACGTGGAATAACCTGACAATCGTGACTACGCTTATGGATGCGAAATTTCGCCAATATGATGCGACCATTGGTTCGGTAGCAGGTTTCATATCAACTTTTGACCCGAATCGTGTCGCGCTAGAACTCTTCAACGAGCCGCCAGGGCCTTGCCGGGCGACCAATCGTCCACAATGGGAGGAATTTCAAAAGGAGTTATTTCATACAGCGCGTTTGGCCGCTCCGCGCACGACCATCGTGTTGACAGGGCCCTGTCTGAGCGCTCCGGAAGGAATTGACCAAATTCATCCAAACGCGTACGACGCGAATACCATTTATGCCGTTCATTTTTACGCACCGGGCCTATTTACCTTCCAGGGGGCCTACTGGATGTCATTTGGTCCGAAATTTATTCGCCGCGTTCCTTATCCGCCGACCACGGATCGCAGTGATGAAATCATCACCGCAGCCGACGATGAAGTCAACGAGGCGAAAGATCTGGACGCAGCGGGAAAGGCGCGTGCAATCCGATATATTGAAAGGTCCGTCCGCGAATATTTTCGCACCCCAATGGATAAAGATTGGATGTCCCAGCAGCTTGATCCCGCACTAAGCTGGGCCGACAAGAATAGTGTGTCCCGGGAACGAATTTGGATTGGGGAGTTTGGCACCATGCGCGATGCTTACGGGATTAAGACCGCAGCGACCGACGATCGCTTGCGCTGGTTTGCGGATGCAATGTCTCTTTTCAACAGATCAGGAGTGTCGTGGTCGGTATGGACACTCTTCGGTGGCATGGGAATTACTACCGGCGACGAAACGGGCCCGCCTGACCGAGCGGTATTGGAAGCGCTCGGCTTGAAAACACGGTGAGCTTCCGTCGACAAAGCGATAGGTCAACGGACCTTCGCTAATGACTGCTCGTACTTCCTTAGGCGACTTACTCAACAAACACACTGATATCAATCCTACCTCGACCCTGTCCAGATCGTCATGGCCCAACAGAACAAATTGAAGAAAGCGGCTGTTGTATATGTCACGAACGTGCCGGCGCCGTATCGTGAGGCCATTCATCAGCGTGTTTCCGACTCGCTGAACGGCGACTATCATGTCATCTATTGCCACGAGCGAGAACCAGACAGACTATGGAACTTCACATTAGGATCGTATAGCAGGTCCATTCTAAGGAGGTCATTTATTGCTTTCCGAGGTAGATTTATTCACGCAAACCTCGATGTTTGGCCCGCACTGAATCGACTCGATCCGAATGTTGTAATCACAACTGGATTTAATCCCACGTTTTTACTTGCCTTTTTGTGGTGCTTGATAAATCGCCGCAAGCACATCACGTTTAATGACGGATGGCTTAAGTCGGAAGAGGCTCTTACGTTCATACATATTGCAGTTCGGAAATTTGTGTATCATCGATCCCAAGCGTTTATAGGCCCGAGCCGCCATACCCTGGAGCTTTTCCGTCATTTCGGGTGTCCGCAAGAAGCGCTGTTCCAGAGTCAGCTGTGTGCAAATAATGAGCTCTTTGCGCGCTTTGTTCGAACCGATAAACAGTTTGATGTTGTGTTCTCCGGCCAGTTTATCGAACGAAAAATGCCTCTATTTTTTGCCGAGGTGGTCAAGCGGCTAAAGGCAAATAAACCCGATCTTCGAGTGTTGTTACTTGGAGACGGCCCTCTGCGCTTTCCGCTTTTGGAAGCACTCAGAAACGCCGAAGTTGATTTTCACTTTGCAGGATACGTCGCCCAAGCTGACCTCCCGGCCCACTATGCGTCCGCCAAATTGTTACTGTTTCCAACCCTATTGGACCCTTGGGGCGTGGTTGCAAATGAGGCGTGCGCGGTGGGAGTTCCTGTCATTACGTCCCCAAACGCTGGAGTGGCAGGAGATCTCATTATTGACGGCTATAATGGCTATGTCCTTGAGACCGACGCTGCGACCTGGTGCAGGTATGCGTGGAAGCTTTTGAACGATGACACCTTGCGCAATGAATTTTCCAATCGGGCATTACACAAAGTGCAGGAGTACAACTATGATGCCGCCGCGAACGGTATCATTCAGGCTGTGGAGTTTGCGCTTCTGCCAAAATCCAAAGAACTCTCGTTGAATCTCGGTGATGACCATGGGCAGCATACCGCTTGATCATATGTCTCGACTACATAGTAATGTTTGTTTTTAAAATTCTGACCGGCCCTCGCTGGCGTCATCCCTTTCGGGGCTTGTTTGCGCACGAACGGTAAACTGATGGCCATACAGTTTTCTATTTGCGTCTGCACTTATCGGAGGCCCGGCGTAATTGACACGGTGCGTTCGATTTTTGCACAGCAAGCGGTTGCGCTTTCCGAGATGGAAATCATCGTTTCGGATGATGACCCGGACTTGAGTGCAAGAGCGAGCATACGGAGCATTGCTGAATCTGCACCAGTGGCACTTCGGTATGTTGAGAGTGCAGCCCAAAACATATCGAGTGCTAGAAACCTTTGTCTCAACACCGCCAAGGGCGACTGGATCGCGTTCATTGATGACGATCAGATTGCCGAGCCAAACTGGCTGAGAGAGATGATCTCTACAGCGGCGAAGTTCAAAGCAGATGCCGTCAAGTGTTATGTGCGCGCGATCTACCCACCCGACACCCCTAGCTGGATAAGAGCTGGCGATGCGTTCACGTCCGACTACGGGCCCACCGGGACAACCCTCGATCTCATCGCGACCTGCGGGGTTTTGTTCCGCCGAGGGTTACCTGGAGCCCGAGAACTATTATTCGATGTGGCCTTAGGAATTATGGGAGGAGAGGACACTGATTTCTTTTTGCGATACAGCGCGTTGGGGGGGAAAATAGTTTCATGCCGAAATTCCGTTGCAAACGAACTGCTTCCGACGGAGCGAGTCACTTCGATATACCTGAAGAGGAGATGCCGCCGCCACGGGCATGTCCATGGCCGAATCAGATTTGCCAAGAAAACTCCGTTCGGCCGTTCGCTTTCGATAGTAAAATCGGTCCTAGCGGTAGCCGTAACGTCACCATATGCGGCCGTCCGTATCGTCAACAAAGCAATGGGCTGCAGGATGTTCATCAAGTTTTGGTATCACTTTGGTGTCGTTGAGTGGGCACTGGCAAGAGACGCCCTTCATCACGAGTAACTTCAAGTCTGGTATTTCTTTAATCCAATGTGCGTAACGCCTTCGTGGAATTGAATACGATAGTGAGGCAATATCCCGATGAGAAAGACGTGCAATGAGCCGGCAATCTTTGAACCACGGAAGGATGCATGAAGGTTCTCATCGCGCACAATCGATATCAACAACCGGGTGGCGAAGACACCGTATTTGAGCGCGAGGCCAGCCTACTGGCCGCTTCGGGGCATCATGTTCGCAAACTTCTCATTTCTAACGATGTAATTGCGTCTAAGAAACTCAAGCTGCTCACCGCATTACGGACTGTGGAAAATCCTGTCGGCATCGCCGCGATGTCGCGAGCTCTCGAAGAGTTCAAGCCTGATCTCGTTCACATTCACAACTTCTTTCCGCTGTTTTCACCCGCCGTTTATAAGGTCTGCCGGCATGCGGGAAGCGCGGTCGTGCAAACACTGCACAATTATCGGACCATCTGCGCCGGCGCTCTCCTTTTGCGGAACGGCCGGGTCTGCCAGTTGTGTGTAAATGGTTCCCCAGTCTGGGGACTCGTGCATCGGTGCTACCGCGGCTCCGTCGTTGGGTCAGCTGCGGTTTCACGAATGATCGCCGTCCACCGCAAGCGCCGGACCTGGTCCACCGACGTCGACAAATTTATCGCGCTGAGCGAATTTGGCCGACGAATTTTCATCGAAGCTGGGTTTCCAGAGGATAGAGTCGAAGTCAAACCCAATTTTATTGAAGATCCTGGTGACCCTCCGGATGGCAAACGAGAAGGAGTGCTTTTTGTCGGGAGGTTGGCCGAGGAGAAGGGTGTTAAGTATCTCGTTGAAGCCGCCGCCCGATATCGCTTTCCGCTTCGAGTGGCCGGCGACGGACCGGACTTAGCGATGCTTCAGAGCCTCGCTCATTCTAATGTCAACTTCCTAGGACGATTGTCGCCCGAAGCTATCTTGACCGAGATGCGCCGCGCTAGTGTGCTGGCTATGCCTTCTCTTTGGTATGAAGGATTCCCCATGGTAATTGTGGAAGCGTTTGCATCGGGGACTCCCGTCATCGCTTCCCGCTTGGGAAGCCTCGCGGAAATAATCGAAAACGGTGTGACCGGCTTTCATGTGTCGCCCGGTGAGGTCGACAACCTTGGCGAATGCATCCAACGGCTTCTTTCAGATACTGATTTGGCACGACGCCTCGGGCGCACGGCACGCCAGACCTTCATCAACCGATATACCCCACAGTCCAACCTCAGGCAACTGGAAAGCATTTATCAGAGGGCGATGGAGATACGAAGGTTGCATGTTTGAATTCATGGCTTTCGGAGCGTCACACTTGCCCACGATTGAGCATCAGCATGATCGACACCACTTAATCAGAGTAACGGCTCTCGGTCAGGCGGTTCATTTGAACGAAAATCCAATTCCACCAACTCCGTACCAGTGGTTTGTTGGTTCTTCGTTCCAATACAAAAACCGCCTGTTCGTCAACTCGGACCATTTCATCAGCACTGAAGAGGACTGGGCATTGTCGCCGACAACGACAGCATTATCGGAAAGCCTATTTTGTACTGCTTCATATTCTGCTAGCTCATATTCGCTGCTGTGATCACTGTCAGTAATAAACAATCCAATTGGTCCCTCGATTCGTCGTAAGCTCTCTAGGCTATCACCATATAGAATTGTGCCGACCGAGGCGTAAGGCCCACTCAAGAGAAATCCCGCATTGGGGTTTACGTCGGTCGCGAACAACCGACCAGAACCATTTCGTAGCAGGGCCGAACATAACAAAACCGAACCAAACCCTTTGTCTACGCCCGTCTCCACTACAATTCCAGGCTTGAGAATTCTCACAAGAGCATACCATCCAAGCCGCCTTCCGAAATCACATCTTGCATCGGCGTGATATCTATAGGGACCCTCTCGAAGCGACTGGATAATATGCCCCTTAAGCGCGTCATCCGACTGCGCTTCTCTTATATATTTAAGGACCTCCTTAGCAGCCACGCCAGTCACAATAGAAATTGTGTGTGCCAAATACTGAATACTTCGATCGGTAATATCGTATGTATAATTAGTATCCTCTCTTGAAGACACCACCCAGACTAGCGTCCCAAACAGGGGCTTTCCGTCCCGAAGTGCGAGAAAAAGCCGACGCGGCATGTTGAGCAATAATCCAAATCGGGATGCCCGTACCCTACGAAGGAAACTGACAAACTCCATGCGCGTGGATGTCCCAGATTTTTCTAAAGTAGGCAAGGTAAGCTTCCACCGAACATGCTATGCGGCATCGGCACTATCATCAACTTGTTTCCCTCTGAACACGCGGTTGCGGTACAGTGCCTTTAAGCCTACTTTAAGATATTCGCCGCGTTCTTTTCCATGCTCGGTGTTTGCTATCGATACTGGGCCTCCGGGGAGCCGCATCACGCGATCGGTCCTGCAAGAACGAGATGACTGGAATGACTGACACCCAACACTACTTCTCTGAGACGTCAGTCTATGGAGACGACTTCACTCTTGATCAAATAAAACAGTGGTATGAGGAAGAGGAGTATGGCTATTACAACCTCGAGAAAAGTAGCGCTACAGAGTACAGCTACATTTATAACCGACTTAACGACTTTCATCTCTACAGGTTTCTTACCGAACGCTTTCAAGTATGCCTCGCCTACGGTTGTGCTCGGGGTGACGATATTGCACCGCTTGCTCCCCGTGTAGGACGTTTCGTCGCCATCGAACCGGCTGAAGAATGGTGGTCTGACACAATCGCAGGCACACCGATCACCTACATGAAGCCGGCCTTGTCGGGCGATATACGCGCGGCGAATGGAACTTTTGACCTGATCGTCTGTCTCAACGTTTTGCATCACATTGCGAACGTTACTCACGTCATTAACGAGTTTAGTCTGGTGCCCGCACCGGGAGCAACATTCCTGTTCAGAGAGCCAATCACTTCAATGGGAGATTGGCGAAAACCTCGACGCGGCCTGACTAAAAACGAGCGGGGCTTTCCCGTCCGGTGGTTGGAAAAGACACTCGACAACGCAGGCTTCGAAATTCGGCGCCGTTCGCTGTGCATGTTTCCGACAACGCATCGCCTCGCGCAAGCGCTAGGTTTGCGTTCCGGATACGACAACATCTTTTTCGTTTGGCAGGACGCGCTTATCAGCAAAATGACCGCGTGGAATTTACATTATCACCGAGATACTTTCTTGAGGAAATTTGCGCCCTGGGCGGCCTCGTACATACTTACGAAACGCGGTTGAGACTGCCGAGCTAATCGGGAGAGAGCGCGGCCTTTCTCAACCAGCTCCGCCGTAGACGCCCAAACTCAACTCCGGCTCTACGGACCACAAGATCGTTATAAAGAAGGCGCGCGACGCAGGCACAAACGAATATCAACAATATCCACATTTGCTCGCCGCCCTGAAAAAACGACGATTCAGTGATATTGTAAATTATAGCGCCCCAAAATATGTAGAATGTATAACTCGCCAATCCGAAAATCGTGCCAGATTCCTGGGTCGACGAATATTTCAAAAGTCGTACAAATATATGAATGAGAAATACGAACAAAAGAACGAACCCAACGTACCCAAGCTGGGCATAAATATCAATATAGCCGTTATGCGCTTGATTTGCAATCCAACGAACTTCTGCATTCTTCAGCGACGTTTTGACCTCACCTCCAACCTGCCACAGCGCCCCATAACCGACTCCCTGGAAGGGGTTACCTGATGCCTTATAGAGCGCGTACCTCCACACTTCATCCCGTCCGGTAAAGGTCGCATCGCCGAAGATAGCTGTTAGGACTTCAGAGACATCTAAGCTCAGAATAGTGACGACCGAAACCAGCGCAGCGAACAATAGCATCAACGGGGCTAACACTCTTCCGTATACGTTCCGCGACACGACGATTCGTGTGCAAAGTAGCATAAGCAGTGAGATCACCGTAAAGCCGATCGCCGTTTTGGACGTCGTTAGGATCACATCGCGCTGCTCGTCACGAATGCAAAGACCGCGGCCAAACGCGAGGCGGAAACTGTTCGATCAACAATGCCAACGATGAATATCGGTAGCGCGCAGGCAAAGGCCAAGCCGGCAGTGTTCTTTGACAGGTAAATGCCAGCAAACCCGATCGGCGTGAACGAAGAAGAAATGGCGAGCGAAGCCACATTGAATAGGTTGATGACAAAGAATGCCCGAAACAGGAGGCTTAGAATTGCCTCTCGGCTTTGCAATGACAGCGCAAGCAGCACGATAGAAGTAATTTCAATTAATTCTCGCGAAGCGCGCCGTAGAGTAAGAGATGGAAATTCGGACCAACCGATGGAAGCCACCATCCACGCCATTATAAACACGAACGGCAAGATGGCCAGAAGGAATAACTGTAACGGGACTCGTAATAGGAACGCAAGCAACACGCTATTGGCGAAGATGGTCAATATGAATACCTGGTCAATCACGTTGCCAGAAGGGTCAGTCAGGTCAATATCTTGTGGTCCGATTCCAGCAACAGCATTGTACAAGTACACAAAGACCGGCGTTAATAGGACAGAATATATTAATGCGTCTCTGTAAATGAGAACGGCATGCGCCAATGCCAAGTTATGTGAGCGTGCTGCTCTCACGTGTAATATACAAACCCTGTTATGAGGTCATCATCGGCGTGGTTGCTGAAGTCGAGGCCAATGCTTTACTTTCTCGCCAAGCCAAGCCATTAAGAATAATAGCGTAGGTGGCAATCATTGCGAACTGATAAATGTACATGCCGGCGATTATTCCAGACACACCGTCGTAAATGGCCATGATTGCAATGAGGCCGACATAGGCTACTGCGCCAAATATATTTGTCGTGGTTCGCCATACCTGCCGGTCTGCTCCAGTGAAAGCGTCAGCCAAAAGATACTGTATTCCCTGAAACATTGCTATCATTGACAGCCACCTTAAAATCGGCGCTGTTTCCCCAAATCCGGGCCCAAGAATCTTTCCCAAGACCTCTGAACCGGCGATCAATCCCCCACCCGTAATTAAACCCACCACGATGACCTTAGGTAGATTCAGCAGCGCGAACCGCCGAGTTTCCGACAATCCGCCTTGACCTAACCTGAAGAATTGCGAGAAAAGATTTCTGAGTATTGCCATGATGGGAATCATGGCCACCTGGATGGCTCGCGTTCCAGCCGCATAAGCGGCGACCACAGAGGGCGGCGCAACCATGCCTAATACAATGCGATCGGCGCTGAATTGCACCGCTTGAGCGAACCCAGTGGCTGCCATGAGAGCACCGAACACCAAGTCCTGCCGGTGAAACGCCCGGGAAGGCCGCCCGAGGCGAGCCACTGCGAGCGCGACGCAGACTGCTCCAGCTAGGATCGTGGTACCGGCTTGGATAAAAACCCAGTTTTGGAGGTCCCAGAAGCCAAGCCCATACATCCCAACAACAACGGCACCAAGTTTTATCGTCGACGAAACAATTCGCACAACATTTGCTAGTCCTACCTTGGAGTGCGCTATGAACGCGTGCTCGGCCAAGTTCGTTAAACGGTTCCCAAACAGCTCGCCAAGCATGTATGCGCCAATTGCCGTAAGCGTCAGCGTTGTCTCGAACAGCTGCACGATCCCAACTAAGGCTGCCGTCAGAGCGATCGCCGAGAGGACGGTCATGAGCAAAGCGTGGCCAAGCGCGCCGCGATGCTGCCCTTGATCGCGGGCGACCCGCCGTATCAGTGCCTCGCCTGCGCCAAGTGCAACGACTTCGAGAGCAAGCTGGGAAAACGCTTGCATAATCATTAGCCGGCCAAAGGCATCCGCGCCGAGACCGCGCGCCAGAAGCACAAACGTCGAGGCTTGTGCAGTTGCCGACACCAAAAGCGCGACCGACGTTCCGAAATGGAACCATTTGCCAATGTCGGTGATGCGCTTTAACAAAATATCTCCCCTCTCATTACTGGCAGAGCGCAGAGGATTATCCACATAATACGGAACATCGCCTTGTCCACCGTAACCTTAGGAATAGCATGCCGAGAAAATGGCAACGAGATTTGGTCGATCCGCTGGAGCCGAGGCGTCGCGTCAGGACTGCGCGCAAGGTGCTCACGTTAACGCTCTCCTCAACGATAATCCTCGATGTCTGCGTCATCAATATTCTTGAAGTATAATTGCAGTCCAAGTCCAAAAAAAAAATGGATTAACTTTGTCGCGAAAGACATATTGAAATGGCCAATATGGTGGAACAAAACAGGCCGTCGCACGCGGATTTTCCTGTATTCGAAATCCGGGGCATTCGAGTCGCCTCGGTTAACGTATTTAGCGCCTGCGACTTGATCTGTGCACGTGCCCCTGTGGCCAAGGGCGAATACGTCACCGTCACCGGCGCGCACGGAATAG
>Ga0181532_10005051_pt1 | contig 11323 bp, 7 predicted proteins | sample PEATcosm2014_Bin_33_FD_119768 | JGI IMG/M metagenome (GOLD analysis project Ga0181532, IMG submission 119768) | Peatland microbial communities from MTU Mesocosm Facility, Houghton, MI, USA - PEATcosm2014_Bin11_30_metaG | ecosystem: Environmental > Terrestrial > Soil > Wetlands > Peat | place...
CAGTTGGAGTCGTAGGTGATGGGGGTGGTGGGCGCGCCGTCGGCGGTGACGGGGTTGAGCGCGACCTCGCCGAGAAGCGAGGTGATGTTCATGTTGGGGCGATAGGGGATGGCGAAGCGCTCGGTGCGCGGGGGGGCGTCCGGGGTGGACTGGCGGAGGATCTCGACGTGGATGGTGGTGGGCATGTTTATTCCTTCACGGCTGCAACGATTTCGTGGCTGGATGCATTTAACTCCGAAACTTCACGAATCTTTTCTTTCCATTGGCCTGGCTTCATTTGATACGGCTTGAGTTTCTCTCGCCACTTTTTACTAACCCTGAAATGGTAGTTGCCATTATCTTTTGTCCAGCAAGGTGCTTTGGTATGATCTCTTCCCCCCGGGCCTTTTTGCAGTAGCTTCTTGGCTTGGTCATAGGTGATTGCATAGAAAACTCTTGTCTTATCGTCCGAGATATTCCAGGCATAAACCATTAGAAGGTTCGGAAATTTTTCATACTTGCGATCCAAGATAAAACGTTCGTCTGTGGCGGTCTTGAGTTGGATAGGGCACGCCGAGAATTGACCGGTCCCCTCCCTTTGATCAAGGTAGGCAATCAGATCGATCCCATGATCTCGCAAAGGGTTAGCTACTTCAACACCGTCAGCTAATAGCTGCGAGATGAGGTAGCGTTGACCTTCGAGTTCGATGATCTGTGTGTCTGCCATGGTTAGACTCCTTGGTACTGCGAGCGAAATGCGGGGATTCTTCGCTTCGCTCAGAATGACAATCGGTATGGGTGGTGCTCTTGCGGCACGGCTGAAGCCGTGCCCTTCCGTTCTTGCCTCAGCGTGCGGTTGAGGTTGTTAGGCCGTCGCGTCGTAGTGGCGGGGACGGGGTGGGATGAGGGTGGTGTCTACCTCGGCGTAGGAGAAGGCGGGGGCGTTGGTGGTGGCGTCGTACTTGGCCATGGTGGTTTTGAGGAACTTTGCGTCGTTGCGGTCGGGGAAGTCGGGTTTGTAGTGGGCGCCGCGGGACTCGTCGCGCAGGCGCGCGCCCTGTACGATGACGCGGGCGAGGTGAAGCATGTTGTGCAGTTGGCGGGCGAAGGCGAAGCTGGTGTTGGCCCACTGCGTCTTGTCGGAGAGGTTGACGTTCTTGTAGCGGTCGAGGAGTTCGACGATCTTGGCGTCGGCTTCATCGAGTCCGGCGTTGTAGCGGATGATGGTGGCGTGCTTGGTCATGGTTTCGCCCAGCTCGCGCCAGAGCTTGAAGGGGTTCTCCGTGCCGGGGCTGGAGAGCAGGGCGGCGTTCTTATCCTGCTGGCGCTTGAGCTCGGCGGCGTGGCCTCCGTCGCCTGGTTGCGCGGGGAGGGACTTGGCGTAGGCGATGGCGTTGGGGCCGGAGATGAAGCCTCCGTTGATGCAGGAGAGGAGGGAGTTTGCGCCGAGGCGGTTGGCACCGTGGATGGAGAAGTCGGATTCTCCGGCGGCGAAGATTCCGGGGATGTTGGTGTGCTGGTTGAAGTCCACCCAGAGGCCGCCCATGGTGTAGTGCATGCCGGGGAAGATCTTCATGGGAACTTCGCGGGGATCGTCGCCGACGAACTTCTCATAGATTTCCAGTATCCCTTCAAGTTTATGATTCAATGTCTCACGATCAATGTGAGTTAGATCGAGGTAGACCATGGGCTGTCCGTCCAGGCCGAGGCCGAGATCGTAGACGACTCGATGGATGGCGCGAGTGGCAATGTCGCGGGGGACGAGGTTGCCGTACTTGGGGTACCACTCCTCGAGGAAGTAGAAGCGGTCGGCCTCGGGGATGGAGCGTGGGGCGCGCTTGTCGAGCTTGTCGCGGGGTACCCAGACGCGGCCGCCCTCGCCGCGCGCGGACTCGGACATGAGGCGGAGCTTGTCGTCGCCGGGAATGCAGGTGGGATGGACCTGGATGAACTCGCCGTTGGCGTAGACCGCTCCCTGCTGGTAGAGGGCGGACTGGGCGGAGCCGGTGCAGACGACGGAGTTGGTGGACTTGCCGAAGATGGCTCCGATGCCGCCGGTGGCGACGATAATGGCGTCGGCGGGGAAGGTTCGGGTCTGCATGCTGCGGAGGTCGATGGCGCAGATGCCGCGGCAGACTCCGTTGGCGTCGAGGACGGCGGAGAGGAACTCCCAGCCTTCGTACTTGGTGACGCGGCCCTCGGACTCGTGGCGGCGGACCTGCTCGTCGAGGGCGTAGAGGAGCTGCTGGCCGGTGGTGGCGCCGGCGAATGCAGTGCGCTGGTAGAGCGTGCCGCCGAAGCGGCGGAAGTCGAGCAGGCCCTCGTGGGTGCGGTTGAAGGGGACGCCCATGCGGTCAAGCAGGTCGATGATGGCGGGGGCGCGCGCGGTCATGTCGCGGACGGGAGTCTGGTTGGCGAGGAAGTCTCCGCCGTAGACGGTGTCGTCGAAGTGCTTGTAGACGGTGTCGCCTTCGCCCTTGAGGTCCTTGGCGGCGTTGATGCCGCCCTGCGCGCAGACGGAGTGCGAACGCTTGACGGGGACGATGGAGAAGAGGTCTACGGTGCCGCCGGCTTCGGCGATCTTGATGACGGCGGAGAGACCGGCGAGGCCTCCTCCGATGACGATGATGCGGGGTGCGGGCATGAATTCTTCCTATTGAGCCGGTGGTGCGATGGGAGCGGGTTGAGTGATGGTAGTTGGGGCGAAGGCGTCGTCGGGGGCGTTGGCGTACTTCGGGTTGCCGACGAAGGCGTAGATGCTGGCCAGGCCCATGATGCAGAGGGCGGTGCCGAAGACGGCGCAGAGCTGACCGAAGCGTTTGCGCGCGCGCGTGCCGGGAGTGATGCCCCACTTGGCGGCGAAGAGCCATATGCCGTAGCTGAAGTGCCAGCAGGTGGCGACCATGGCGACGATGTAGAGGGCGAGCATCCAGGGGTTGTGCAGTTCGTGCTGGACCTTGGCGAAGGCTGCGCCGGGATGTTCAGGGAGCATGACTCCGCTGAAGCGCTGTCGCCAGACGTGCTGGATGATGTAGCAGAAGGCGATGAGGCCAGTGACGCGCTGGGTGAGGTATCCCCAGTTGCCGGCCCAGGGATAGATGTTGACGGTGGCGCGGCCGCGCAGTGCGATCTCCAGGCCGTAGAGGGCGTGGAAGGCGAGGGGGATGAAGATGAAGGCCCACTCAAGGACGCGGACCAGCGGGAGGGAGTTGAGCAGACGGACCTGCTGTGCGTAGGCGAGCGGGCCGTTGAGGGCTTCGACGTTGGAGAGGATGTGCTCGATGAGGAAGGCGCCGATGGGGATGAGGCCGGAGAGGGAGTGCAGCTTGCGCCAGAGGAAGGAGTGGCCGGCATCTGGGCGGAGCGGCTGAACGCCACGCACGGCGGCGTGCGATGGGACGGGCGGGGCGGATGTTGCCATGGGCGCAGCTCCTGTGAATGGCTACCGTTTGGGATGCTGATCGAACTGCTGTGGATTCGCGCGAAATGTCGGCGGCAGCAAGTGATTATTTCGCGTGGAGGGGGAAGCGTCAACTTTGGGATGGCTGGTTGAGTTGCACGAGGAGCGCGGTGATGGCGCGGCCGCGGTGGTTGAGGGCGAGACGATCGGCGGGGGAAAGCTCGGACATGGTGCGGCCGAGGGCGGGAAGGAAGAAGAGGGGGTCGTAGCCGAAGCCGCCGGTGCCGCGCGGGGCGGTGAGGATGAGGCCTTCGACCGTTCCCTCGGCGGTGTGGAGGACTTCGCCATTGCGGGCGAGGGCGAGCGAGCAGCGGTAACGGGCCTGTCGGCGGGATTCGGGGACGGCGAGGAGGGCGGCGAGGAGGGTGGCATTGTTGCTGAGGTCGGGCGTGTCGGATGCGGCGGGGTGGGCGAGATCGGCGGCGAAGCGGGCACTGCGCACTCCGGGGGCGCCGTCGAGGGCGGCGACCTCGAGGCCGGAGTCGTCGGCGAGGACGAGGAGATTGGGGGCGCGGAGGGAGTAGTAGATGGCCTTGGCGCGGGCGTTGGCCTCGAAGGTGGGCTCGTCCTCGGGCGGGGAGGGGATGCCGGTGATGTTGGGGAGGGGCTCGACGCGGATGGAGGGTGAGGATTCGGCGGCGCGGGCGAAGTCGCGGAGCTTGCCGGGATTGGTGGTGGCAGCGTAGAGGAGCATGGGGTAAGGGTAGAACAGGCAAGGGCAAGAACAAACAAAAGCTAAATGCGGGGATTCTTCGCTGCGCTCAGAATGACAATGATTTGGTGCTGCTGCGGTCGGGATGACAGCGAAGAACAAACAACCGCAGGTCCTTCGACTGCGTTGCCCCCAGGTGCGCGGGCAACTTCGCTCAGGATGACAGATTTAAATTAGTGCAGCTAGCTAGTGACAGCAGGAGTGGGGCGGCTTGGGTTCAGTTGGTTCGGGTTCGGCGAGGCAGCAGGAATGGGTAGGTGTGGGTTCGGGATCGGAGTGGCAGCAGGAGTGGGGAGCGGCGGCGGGGTTGGCGGGGGTGTTGCCCATCTCGCGCAGCATGGCGGGACCGCCGGTGCGGAGGAAGCGGATGAGGAGGAGCGAGCTGAGGGCGAGGAAGACGAGATTGAGGACGGAGGTGTAGTTCCAGGTGATGGAGGCGTTCATGATCGCAAGCTGATGGTGGGCGGGGATGAGACGCATGGCGGAGAAGAGGGCTTCCACGATGAGTGCTGCGCCGGCCATGGCGAGGTAGAAGGTGACGGCGAGGATGGCGGCGACTTTGAGGCCATAGTACTTGCGGTAGATATTGAGGATGGGGAGGATGAGCAGGTCGGCGAAGAGGAAGCTGATGACTCCGCCGAAGCTGATGCCTCCGTTCCAGAGGACAGCGGCGAGGGGGACGTTGCCGACCGAGCAGACGAAGGAGAGGACGGCGACCAGGGGGCCGATGAGCGGGCCCCAGATGCGTGTGAGGACTGGGTGACCGGCGAGGAAGAAGGCCTGCCAGAAGCTGGAGGGGACGAAGGCGGCGAGGATGCCGGAGATCAAGAGGCCGAGGGCGACGTCGGGGATGAGCGAGTACCAGTCCATCCAGTAGTAGTGGCTGACGGCGGTGATGCCGCGGCGCGAGGCGAGCTTCTGCAGGAAGGAGCCTTCGTGGAGGCTCATGTCCATGGCGGCGTGGCCCTCCATGCGGCCGGCAAGGCCGAGATTGGCGTGGGCGCGGGCGGCCTCGATGAGGCGTGGGCGAAGGGTGGCGCGGAGAAGGAGGACGAGGAGGGCGATCATGATGGGCCCGCCGACGAACTCGGCCGCCATGAACTGCCAGCCGAGGAGGACGCAGAGAAGAACGCTGAGTTCGACGACCAGATTTGTCGACGCGAACTGGAAGGCCATGGAGGCGATGAAGTCCGCTCCCTTGCGGAAGAGGGTGCGGGCAAGGGCGGTGGCGGCGTAGGAGCAGGAGGAGGAGGCTGCGCCGAGGGCGGTGGCCTTGAGGATGGTGCGCGGGGAGGAGTCTGGGAGGAGACGGGAGAGCTGGGCCTTGGAGACGACGGCCTCGATGATGGAGGAGAGCAGGAAGCCGAGCGAGAGCGCCCAGAGGATCTGCCACGCCATGATGCCGGTCATGCGGAGGGCTTCGATGGAGTGGTGCAGCATAGAGGCTCCTTGGAGGGTCATTGCATGAGGAGGGCCTGAATTAAGTATAGATCGCCCGAGACGAAGAAGGCCGGGAGCTTGGGAGGCTCCCGGTCTGCTTTGGGTTCGCTGGTGAGTTAAGGTTTGGGCGCGGTTGCCGGTGTTGGCGTGGTTGCCGGCGCAGGCGGAGTTGGCGGTTTAGGCGCAGCAGCCGGAGTTGCGGCTGGAGCCGGCGCGGTTGTTGGCGCAGGCGGAGTTGGCGGTTTGGGAGCGGTTGCGGCAGGAGGGGCAGGAGGCTTGGGCCTGGGGTCCTTGTCGCTCTGGCTGACGAGTTCGATGTCGAAGATCAGCCAGGACTTTGGCGGGATGGTTAGATGCGCGGTGGGGCCGTAGCCGAGCTGGTATGGGATGAAGAGGCGACGCTTGCCGCCGACGCGCATGCCGTCGAGGCCGGTGTCCATTCCGACGACGACCTGGCGCTGGTTTTGGGGACCCTGCGGACCTTGCTGGAAGGTAAAAGTTCCCCCCTGGTCCGGGTGTTTGTCGGAGGAATCGAACTGGGTGCCATCGACGAGGTAGCCGGTGTATTTGATGGTGTACCAGTGTCTCAGGACGGTGAGCGCTCCACTGCCGACTTTGGTGTCGATGTAGCTGAGGGTAATGGTGGTGAGCTCCGGAAGGCCGAGGGCTTCGCTCAGCTTGGGGTCTTCCATGGGAGAGACATCGCTGAGTTTGGCATTGGGGAGGAGGGTGACCGTATAGAGCGGTTTGGCGCAGGGCAGGCCTGCGGGGAGCGCGGGAATCTTGGGGGAGAGAGCAGGCAGTTCTTTGGAGCAGGCCTGTGTGGATGCGGGCTTCTTCGCGGCGGCGGTTGCCGGTGTGCTGGTGGCGGTCTTTTGTGCAGCGGGAGGAGTGGCCGGTTTGGCGGTTTGCGCGGCGAGAGGAAACGCCGCGATGGACAAGGCGAGGACAGAGAGCGGAAAGGTGGTTTTCATATCACTTCCTACTGTACCTAATTTTTAAAAAAAGGGTGTGGTTTATGTGGGGGTTCGAAGGAGGAGGTAGGAACCGGCGATGGCGAAGAGGAGATCGGGGGACCAGGCGGCGAGCAGAGGCGGGAGGGTGCCGAACTCTCCCAGCGAGCTGAAGGTGCCTGCGACGACCCAGTAGGAGATGGCGACCGCGATGGCGATGGCGATGCCGGTGAGGCCTCCGCGGCGGCCCATGGAGAGGGCGAAGGGAACGGCGAGGATGGCCATGACCAGGGTGATGGCGGGGTCTGCGAGTTTGCGATCGAGCTGGACACGGAGGCGGATGGTGTCGAAGCCGGACTGGCTGAGGTCGGCGATGTATGCGGTGAGCTCGCCGTAGGTCATCTCCTGCGACTGTTTTTCTTCCTTCATGAAGTAGGAGGGCTGCTCGTGGATTTCAGGGAATCTAGCGACGGAGAAGGGTTGGTATCCGCCGGCGACGATGGATTCTCCGGAGAAGGTACGCTGCCAGCCTTCGTCGAAGACCCAGTTGCCGAGGTTGGCGTCCCAGTGGGTGGTGGTGGCGAAGATACGGCGGACGAGGGTGAAGGTGTGGGGATCGAACTCGAAGACGGTAAGGTTGGCGAAGATCTTGCGGTCGGGGTCGAAGGCCTGGTAGTAAAAGATGCGGTCAGGCGATCCCTCGGGACCGGATTGGCCTGAGATCCACTTGCGGTCTGGGCGGAGGAAGGTTTGGGCGGGCTTGCCTTTGATCTCTGCGCGCAGGGCCTCCTGACGGCGGTTGGCGTCGGGGAGGTAGGACTCGTTGAAGGCGAAGAGTGCGGCGGAGAGAATGGCGGCGAGGACGAAGATGGGGACGACGACGCGATAGAGGCTGATGCCGGTGGCCTTCATGGCGGTGAGTTCGGAGCTGCGGTTGAGCGAGCCGAAGGTGATGAGGACGGCAAGCAGCGAGCAGAGCGGAGCGACGGTGGAGACAATGTAGGGGATGAGGTTGAGGAGATAGTCGCCGACGGTGAGGAGCGGTGTGTGATTGTGGACGATGTCGCCGATGAGCTCGAAGAAGGTGAAGACGATGAAGAGCAGGGAGAAGACGGCGAGGGAGAGGATGAAGTTGGTGGCATAGGAGCGCATGACGTACTCGTCGAGCAGGAGGGGGAAGCTGGTTTTGAAGAGGCTTCTCATGCGCTGGACGAGAGTTGGGCGGGGATGGTGTGCGTGGAGGCCGGCGTGCGGCGCGGCGGCGATTGCATGGATGGATGCGAGCTGTGCGCCGGCTGCGCCGGCGGCTGGGTGAGGCGTGGGGCGGGTGAATCGGGCGAGGGTGGTACGGATGCGCTCGGGGGCGACGTGGGAGAGCATCTTGCCGAGCGATGCGGCGATGGAGTGGAAGAAGTGAATCAGGAATCCCGTTCCGGCGAGCTGTTGCAACAGAAGGAGGCCGAAGGCGGTGAAGATGAGGTTGGCGGCCCAGACTCCGAGGGCGGGTGAGAGCTTGCCGGATTTGGCGAAAGCGATGCCGATGTTGGAGAGGAGATAGTAGGCGAAGACCAGCAGCAGAGTGAGAACGCCGCCGGTGCTCTTGCCACCGCGCCTGGAAGAGAGGCCAAGGGGGACGCCGATGAGCATGAGGACGATGCAGGCGAAGGGATAGGAGAAGCGGAGGTTGAGTTCGATGCGGGCGGCGCGTGCGTCTGCGGAGTCGAGGGGGTGAATACCGGTGGCGTGGGCGTGGGCGCGCCGCCAGAGTTCGTTGAAAGAGAGCGCGTGCAGGGGTGTGTCTGAGCGCGAGATGTGGGTGTCGTCCTGATTGTCGAACTGGAGGGGAAGATTGGTGGAAGCGAAGGTGGAGATGTCGTACTGGTTGGGGTCGGTGGGGGATATCTGGTGCTGGCCGCCGTCGAGCAGGTGCAGGCTGAGGGCTTGCGAGTCGGCGGCGCCGGGGTTGGAGACGAGGGCCTGGTCGGCGGTAGTGACGTTGGGGTTGGCAGGCTGGGCGAGGTCGGCGAGGAAGAGGTGGTGCCAGGTGGCGGCGCCTGCGACCGAGCGCACGTCCTGGACGTAGAGGACGTAGTTCTTGAAGTCCTCATAGAAGACGCGGGGCTCGACTTCGAAGGAGGCTTGCGAGGATTTGAGCTGATCTTCCAGCTTGAGCAGATTGCCGGAGGCGCGCGGCGCGAAGTAAAAGGCGTTGACCAGGCCAAGGTCGAAGGCCGCGAAGGCGAGGATGGAGACAATACAGACGATCCTGACGGCGCCGATGCCGCAGGCGCGCATGGCGGTGATCTCGCTATCGGCGGCGAGACGGCTGAGGCCAAGGAGAATTCCGGCGAGGACGGCGGTAGGCAGGGTGACGGTAAGGAAGTTGGGCAGGGTGTAGGCGAAGATGCGCAGGACGTCGGTGAGGGAGGCGGAGTCGCGGACGACCAACTCGAGGATCTTGGGCAGGTCGCGCATGAAGAGGACGAAGGTGAAGAGGACCGCGCCGAGCAGGGCGTAGGAGACGACTTCGCGGAGGATGTACCGGGTGAGCAGGCGCATACAGTGCTGGTAATAAGTGTATAGCGATGCGGAAGATTAGAAGTGGAAGCGGTAGCGGAGCTCAGCGTTGAGCTGGCGAGGGTCGTTGAAGTGGAAGCCGCCGAAGGTGAGGGAGTTGTCGAGCAGGACGCGGCGATTGGCGACGTTGGTTGCGGTGACGGAGGCGGAGATGTTTTCGGTGATGGACTTGCCGAAGGCGAGGTCGAAGGTGGTGTGCTGGGGCAGGTAGGCGTTGGGGTAAGGGGTGGTGGGGTCGGGATCGCCGTTATGGAAGCCGGAGCCGTAGTAAACATTGGTGGAGGCAAAGGCGTGCGCGGGCAGGGTGGCGTTGAAGCCGAGGTTGAGGGTGTTGCGCTGGTCGTGGTCGACCGGTGTGTAGTTGAAACCGGCGTTGCAGGCGGGGTCGCCGACGGGCGTGCAGATGAGGCCGCCGGTGATGTTGCCGCGCTGCTGGGCGATCTGGTTGGAGTAGGCGAGGTGGGCCTGGCCCAGGCGTGCGATGCGCGGCGAGCGGAGAGTCAGCTCCCAGGCGCGGACGAGCGCGCCGTCGACGGTGATGGGGAAGTAGATGCTGGAGTCGCCGATGTTGGAGTGGTCGAGGAAGTTATTGACGCGGTTCTTGAAGGTGTCGGCGTCGAGCAGCCAGCCGCGGTAGGGAATCTGTAGGCCGAACTGGTGCTCCTCGTCACGCTCGCCGTGCAACGGGACGAGGGTCGTGCTATTGGCATTGGCGTAGGCGAGGACGGGGCCGGAGGCGGTGATGAGCGGCGGGGGCTGGTAGAAGCGGCCGTAAAAGCCGCGGAAGACCCAGTTGAGGCGGGGAATGAGAAGGGCCGCGCCGACGCGTGGGTCGGTGTAGCTCTCGGTGAACTGGCCCTGGAAGCGTGCCTGGCGCATGCCGGCAATGAGGGTGAGCCAGGGGGTGGGCTTGACGTTGTCGGAGACGTACTCTTCGACCACGCCCCCGTTGGTGGAGTCGGGTTCGTTGATGGGTGCGGTTCCGCTGCCGTCGTTGAAGAGGACCCCGAAGAGATAGCTGTCGTGCTGGCCGAAGGAGTAGAGGCCGACCTGCAGGGTGTTGCGCGCGATGGTGGCGGTGAGGGAGGCCTGCGCTCCGGCGTAGGTGGAGGCGCGATGGACGGTGGTGGCGACGGGGATGTCGATGGGGCTGGAGCCGTAGTCGGCGGTGTTGGAGTTGAAGAGCGGCGAGAGCTGGAGGACGGTGGAGGGATTGAGGGTGTGCAGCCAGGTGAAGAGGACAGCGGCGTCGGTCTCGTGCTGGGTGTCGCGGAGGCCGCTGGAGTTGTACTGTTGGGCCTCGAAGTCGGTGGAGCTGGGGTCGTAGGGGACCTGGAAGAAGTCGCGGCGGAACTGGGCGATGAGGCGGAGCTGGTCCTTCGGCGTGCGGTTCGAGAGCAGGGATGCGAAGCCGCCGACTCCGTTGTTGGAGTCGTGCAGGACGCGGCCGATGGGCGGAGCGAGGCCGTAGTCGCTGCGGTTGGCGTTGAGGCTGGCGTAGTAGGCGGAGCGCTCGCTGTGGTCGCCCAGGCTGAGCTGGGCGTTGGATTGGAGGAAGTTGCCGGCGGAGAGAACGAGCTCGGCTTGACGGTCGCGCTCGAAGCCGGTGCGCGGGACGACGTTAAAGACGCCATAGGTGCGGTCGCCGATGTCGGCGGTGTAGCTGCCGCGCTGGACTTCGAGGTAGTCAATGTCCTTGGGGTCGATCTGTGCGGCGAGGTTGCTGGCAATGTTGGTGTTGGGCAGCTCGACGCCGTCGAGCAGCCATGCGACCTGATGGCCTCCGCGCATGTGCAGCATGTCGTGGGTCATGTAGGCGCCGGGGACGTAGTCGGTGATGATGGCCATGGAGTTGGTGCGGTCTGCGCCGGGGGTCTGCGCGATGTCGGCGCGGGAGAGGAGCGCGGTGGGAGTTACGGTGTCGACGCTGGCAGATTGCGTTTCGGCGGTGACGTTGACGGTGGTGGAGACGCCGGCAAGCTGGAGCTGGAGGTGCAGGATGGGCGCGGTGTTCGAGTGGAGGGTGAGAGATTGCTGGAGGGTTGCAAAGCCGGCGTGAGTGACGGTGACGGTGTAGTCGCCGAGCGGGACGTTGGGGAGGGTGAATGCGCCTTCGGAGTTGCTGTCGGTGGAGAGGGTGAAGGCGGAGTGGACGGCGGCGAGAGTGATGTGCGCGGAGGGGAGCGGGCGATGCTGAGGGTC
>Ga0181532_10005053_pt1 | contig 11318 bp, 9 predicted proteins | sample PEATcosm2014_Bin_33_FD_119768 | JGI IMG/M metagenome (GOLD analysis project Ga0181532, IMG submission 119768) | Peatland microbial communities from MTU Mesocosm Facility, Houghton, MI, USA - PEATcosm2014_Bin11_30_metaG | ecosystem: Environmental > Terrestrial > Soil > Wetlands > Peat | place...
CACAATGCGGAAGGACACCCCACCTATCTGCTGGGCGAGCGGAGCACCAGCGGCTTCTGGTATTTCTATCCGGTGGTTTTGGCGGTGAAGACGCCGCTGGCCCTGGTTCTGCTTTTTGGGGCCGCGCTGTGGTGGATTTTCCGCGATTCGGACCGCCTGCGGCGCGATTGGCCGGTGCTGGCGTTCATCGGTGGAATCCTGCTGGTGGCGCTCGCCAGCCGGATTAATGTCGGGGTCCGCCACATTCTGCCGGTATATTTCGGAGTCTCTCTACTGTCGGCCACGGCGATCGTGGATTGGATCGGACAGGCCCGCCCACAGGCGTGGATGCGCGTGGCACTCGGCATAGCGGTCGTCTGGTTCGCCGCTTCTTCCCTTTGGCACCATCCCGACTACCTGGCTTACACCAACCAACTCGCCGGAGAGTCGCCAGAGAAGGTACTGGCTGATTCCGATCTCGATTGGGGCCAGGACATGAAACGGCTGTCCGCCCGCTTGCGCGAGGTGGGCGCTACGCAGGTGGCATTCTCGCCCACGATCCTGGCCGATTTCGAGGGCGAGTTGGGATTTCCGAGGGTCACGGAGTCGAGCCCCGTGGCGCCGTCGCAGGGTTGGAACGCGGTCAGCCTTTCGTTATGGAAAGTGCGCCGCCTGGGACTGATGGAGACACATCCCGAGGTGGTCCTGTGGCCGGACCGCGTGCCGCCCGGCGAGCGCGTGGGCAAGGGTGTGATGCTTTGGTATTTTCCGCCTTCCACGGGCGGGCCCAAGTGACGTAGAGTGGGACTTGTATGCTGATTCTCGTCGTCAACATCCATATCAAGCCGGATCGTATCGAGGCATTCAAGAAAGCCACCATGGAGAACGCGCGCCACAGCCGCCAGGAGCCGGGCGTGGCGCGATTCGACTTTCTGCAACAAACCGACGATCCTTCGCGCTTCGTTCTCATCGAGGTCTATCGCGATCAGGCGGCCGTGGCCGCACATAAGGAAACGGCGCACTATCAGGCGTGGCTGGCTGCGGTCGACGATGTCTTCGCGGAACCGCGCACGCGCGCCCTCTACTCCAACGTCTCTCCCGACGATCAGGGGTTTTGAGGGCCATGCCGTTCGAATTCGCCGCCGCCGGACGCATCGTCTTCGGCGAGGGCGCGGTGCGCGAAGTGGCTCCAGCCGCCGCCGCCATGGGACGTCGGGCCCTGGTGGTGACTGGCGCCCATGCGGACCGCGCCGCGACGCTTGCCGGTTGGCTGGAAGCGGCGGGAGTGAGTTGCGTGCCATTCCCGGTGGCGGGCGAGCCGAGCGTCGATCTGGTGCGCCGCGGCGCTGTGTTCGGCCGGAGCGAGCGTTGCGACCTGGTAATCGCCATGGGCGGCGGCAGCGCGCTCGATGCCGGAAAGGCCTTGGCGGCGCTGCTCACGAATACCGGCGACCCGCTCGATTATCTCGAAGTGATCGGGCGCGGCCAGCCGCTCGAGCAGACTCCGGCGCCCATGATCGCGATCCCGACCACGGCCGGCACCGGGTCAGAAGTCACGCGGAATGCCGTGCTGGCCTCGCCCGAGCATAACGTCAAGGCCAGCCTGCGAAGCACGTCGATGCTGCCGCGCCTGGCGGCGGTCGATCCCGAACTGACCTGGGCTTTGCCACCGGTTATCACGGCTTCCACGGGGCTCGACGCGTTGACACAGTTGATCGAGCCGTACGTGTCGACGCGCGCCAATGCGATGACCGATTTATATTGCGTGGAGGGGATGCGGCGGGCGGCCGCGGCACTGCCGAAAGCGTTCGCCGATGGCGCCGATCGCACGGCGCGCCGCGACATGTCGTGGGCCAGCCTGCTGGGAGGACTCTCGCTGGCCAACGCGGGGCTGGGCGCGGTCCACGGGTTTGCTGCCCCGGTGGGCGGCATGTTCCCGGCCCCGCACGGCGCGGTCTGCGCGGCGGTGCTGCCGTACGCGATCGAGGTCAACATTCGAGCGCTTCGCCAACGTGCTCCGGAGAGCGAGGCGCTAAGGCGGTACGACGAGGTGGCGCGGCTTTTGACCGGCAATCCGCAAGCCACGGTTTCGGATGCCGTCGAATGGACCACGGAGATCTGCCGGCGCCTGGAGATTCCGCCCCTGCGGACTTACGGGGTGCGTCCCGAGGATTGCGGTGTGCTGGTGGAAAAAGCAGCGAAGGCGAGCAGCATGAAGGCCAACCCCATCGTACTTACGCCGGAGGAATTGATGGAGATCATTACGCGTGCCGTGTGACGTGGCGCGGGCTGCAGATTCCATCGCCAGGTCTGATCCCTCCGCCTTTCAGGCGGACAGATTCCAGCGGGTATCGCCTTTGCTTTTTGCTGCAGCGCTGGTGAACTTCTCGTCGCTCGCTTAGTACGCACGTTCGGAATTACGGTGACGTATTCTGCGGGTACTTCTCGTACCGCTCGGCTGAAGAACATCGCAGGCCGAGCTTCAGCGCCTTTTGGTGGCCTGCAGGGACAGGCCGAGCTGTCGCCCGGCAGGCAAGCTGAAGCATGCCCCACGTGGAATAAGCTTCAGCTTGGCCAGGCGAGCGGAGCTCGCTCTGGCCCTTCGGGCCATGATCACTCCCTTTCGGCCGCAGCTCTGTATGCAGCCTTGAGCCGCGATCGCGAGGGAGCGGTCTGGCGGGAATAAGTAGTATATTTCTGAAATGGCCGACTTACCTTACAGTAGCTCGACCTCTCAGCCTGCCGGCGTTCGCTTTCCGCCTAGGGCACTGGCAACGCCCCGCTCCACCGACGCTGCCGAACACTTCAGGCGGCTTTCAGCCGCAACCTGAATCTACTGGCCTTTACCCGGTACTCATCAACTTGCTTGCCTCAGCTTGTCCAAGCGAGCGAATCTGCTCCGTATTTTGTTCACGCTGGTTGCCCGGCACAACGCTCAGATTTCTCTCGCACCGGCCGATACGTGAATATATCGCCACCGACGCGCGATATCCATCTTGTGAACGAAGAATGGCGTAAAATGCTCCCGCGAAAATTATGGTGGTAAATGATCAGCCCGCCATCCTGAAACTCCTGCAATAACAGGGAAACCGTAATAGGAGAACAGCACACATGCCTGAGACGCTCAATGAGCAACGCTTTCGAGCGCTGATCGAGGGGGGCAAGGACTACGCCATCCTGATGCTGGATCCCGAGGGCCGGGTGGCCAGTTGGACGGCCTGCGCCGAGCGCATCAAAGGCTATAAGGCCGAAGAAATCGTGGGCAAGTCCTTCGCCTGTTTCTATACCCCCGAAGACGTTGCGTCGGGACACCCGGACAGCGTATTGCGTATCGCGGCGCAAATGGGACACTTCGAGGAAGAGGGCTGGCGTGTGCGCCAGGATGGATCGCGTTTCTGGGCTAGCGTAATGATCACAGCGCTACGGGATGATAACGGGAAGGTCATTGGATTCTCCAAGATGACGCGCGACGTCACGGAACGCCGGAGAGCTGAAGAGAAGCTCCGTGAGAGCGAAGAAAAGTTTCGCGCCGTGCTGGAGTGCGCTCCCGATGCCGTGTTGATCGCGGACGAGAACGGCCAAATCGCCCTCGTCAACGCCCAGGCCGAGCGGCTCTTCGGCTATCGCCGGGACGAACTGGTGGGGCAGTCCGTGGAAATCCTGATTCCCGCCAAGTGGCGGCCGGGGCATACGGGTCACCGGATGGCTTGGGCCAAGACGCCCCGGACGAGATTAATGGGCACCGGCATGGTGCGGAAGGGGCTCCGCAAGGACGGGGTGGAGTTTCCTGTCGAGGTTAGTCTGAGTCCTATCCAAACTGCCAGCTGCTCCCTGGTGGCGGCGGCGGTTCGCGACGTCACCGAACGGCGAGTCGTGGAATTGCAACTGGTAGCCGAAAAACAGCGCGCGGAGGACGCCAATCAGACCAAGAGTGCTTTCCTGGCGGCCATGAGCCACGAGATTCGCACTCCCATGAACGCCATCCTGGGGATGTCCGACCTGCTTTGGGAATCGGATCTCCATCCCGAACAGCGGCAGTTCGTAGAGATATTCCGGCGCGCAGGGGCCAACCTGCTACGCCTGATCGATAATATTCTGGACCTGTCGAAGATCGAAGCCGGGCACTTCGAGTTGGAAAAACAGCAGTTCAATCTGGAGGACATTCTCGATCAGGTGATCGAGCTGATGGGCGGGAAAGCGCGCAAGAAAGGCGTCGCCCTGCTGCCCCGGATCGCCCCTGGTGTCAGCGCCGATGTTATCGGCGATCCCGGGAGATTGCGCCAGGTGCTTCTCAATCTGGTCGGGAACGCCATAAAGTTCACGGATACAGGAGAAATCACGGTGACCGTTCGACCGCAAGGGGCCGGGGGGCCGGACAGGCTCAGTTTTGCCGTTTCCGACACCGGAATCGGCATTCCCGAGGACAAGCTGGCGGTGATTTTCGAAGATTTTGTGCAAGCCGACTCCTCGGTCACGCGCAGGTACGGCGGAACCGGCCTCGGTCTGGGCATCAGCCGGCGTATCGTCAACCTGATGGGCGGATCTCTCACCGCCACCAGCATTCCCGGCAAAGGAAGCACATTCCAATTCAGCGCGGTGTTCGACGCGGTTGCGCCCGGCCAGTGCCTGGTTCGCAAAGAGGTAGAGGATTTTCACGGGCGCCGCGTCCTGGCAGTTGACGATAGTGGTACCAACCGGCTGATATTGCGCGAGACCTTAGCTTCCTGGGGATTGGAGAGTTACGAGGTCGGAACTGCGGCAGAAGCCGTGGCGGAATTCGCCCGCGCGAAGGACAGCCAGCGGCCGTATTCCCTGGTCATCCTCGACCACCAGTTGCCCGATAAGGATGGCGTGACCGTGGCCGGCGCTATGAAAAAGATCGACCCTGCGATTCCCCTGATTATGCTGAGTTCCACTTCGATAGGCGATCCGCGCCTGCGAGCCCTGGCTGGCGTTTCCGGCTACGCCGTTAAGCCGGTGAAGCGTTCCGACCTGCTTCGCTTGATCTGCGAGTCGATGGGCGGCGTTACCAGGACAGAGGCGCCGCTGCCCTCAGCCGGCGTGGCGCCAGTGCAGCCCGATATGAGCCATCCGCTGCGGATTTTAGTGGCTGAGGATTCGCCGGACAATCGCGTTCTGGTTCAGGCTTACGCCAAGGGGAGCCCCTACATTTTGACCTTTGTGGAGGACGGCCAGGCCGCCGTGGACGAGTTTTCGAGAAGATCCTTCGAACTCGTGCTGATGGACATACAAATGCCGGTGATGGACGGATTGACCGCCGCTCGGGCGATCCGCGATCTCGAGTGGAAGCGCGGCGGACCCGCGACGCCGATCATTGCTTTGACGGCGCATGCGGGCCACACGGATATCGAGATGAGTATCAAAGCCGGATGCGATTCGCATCTCTCCAAACCGATCTCGAAGGCGAAGCTGCTGGCGGCAATCGAGGCGTACGGGCGGCCTCCCGGAGCCACTTCGCAGGCAGCCGAATCGATCCCCATCCGGATTCCGGACGGGTTGGAAGAGTTGGTTCCCCCCTACCTCTCGTCCCGGCGCCAGGAGGTCCCGCAATTGAAGAAAATGCTGGCCGATGGCGATTTTGCGCGTTTGCGCGCGGTGGCGCATAACCTGAAGGGTACCGGCCAATCGTATGGCTTTTCGGACTTGACCCGACTGGGCAGAGCTTTGGAGGAGTCTGCGCACAGCGCCGATGGGCGGGCCGTGGGAGGTTTGCTGGAGCAGTTGGGCGATTACCTGGAGCGGGTGCAGCTGATCTCGTGAGGACTACCGGCCCACCGGCGGTCTGGCACCAAGTGGTCGACGGCACTGGGCGCGGCTGGGGCAGCGTTTTAGTCGGCGTAGGAATAGGCGCAGTCAAACCATCCGTTCCGATGCGGACTTCGCTCTAAACCTTGCGGCGGTAACTGTCGATAGCTTGTCAGTATGAGCACGGTCGAGCAATCCGGCAATCCGGCGCGGGCATTGGAAATCACGGCCACGCTGTCGGGCCGGCGGTTCGGGCTCTGCGGATTCGACGGCGTGGAGGCGGAGAGGGTCAGCCGAATTATATGCGGCATAAACTCGCTGGCTTTCGTTTTCGATGAGAGCCTGCTCTCGGAATCGGCGCGGATTTGCGATGGAATGGTGATCAAGCTGGCGGGTCTCGGACCGGAGGCGCAACGCGCCGCAGCCATATCGTCCTCCCCCATTCTGGTGACCGCCTCCAGCCAGTCGCTCCTGCAGGGGACCGCAGCCGCTTACGGCTGGCCCCGCGATTTTATCAACGAACCATGGTCCGATGCGGAGCTGCTGGTGCGCCTGTTTCGCTTACTCGGGCCGCCCGGCGGTGCGCGGGCTGTGGCAACCGGAAAGGCCCGGGTGGATCCTCTGGTGCTGGTCGCCGACGACGATCCGGACTTGACTGCCCTGGTGGAAGCCACGCTGCGTAACGACGGTATTAGTTGCAGGACCACCGATAACGGTCTGACGGCTTTGCGAATGGCGCGCGAAATCGTGCCGGACCTGGTCCTTCTCGATGTCCGCATGCCGGGCATTAACGGATTCGAAGTGCTGGAGACGATTCGGCACGACCCGGGCCTGCAGACTTTGCCGGTGATTCTGTTGACCGGCTGCGACGATCCTGCCGATGTCGTGCGCGGTTCGGAGTTGCACGCCGACCAATACATCGCCAAGCCGGTGAGCCCCAATGTCTTGCTGAACCGCGTGAAGCGCTTGCTTTCCACCCACTCGCGCAGCGCCGCGCGATGGACGCGCGCTCCGTCGGGCGCGAGCGTCGGAGGAAAAGGTGTCCGGCGGTGGTCGTTGGACCGCGACCCGCGTGCGGGGGCGCCGGAGCAGGCATAATGCGCCGCTTCTTGACATTTGGACGGGGCGCCCCTCGCGCGGTCATTCCGGAGATTTCGGAGCTGGCGGCTGGGGCGACGATTTTTGTCATCGACGGCCATGCCGACAGCCTGCGCGACATAGGCGCGGCCCTCGGTAAAGCGTATCGCGTGGAGACAGCCGACACTGCCGCATCGGCGATTCGCAAGCTTTGCGGCTGGCTTCCGGATCTGATTCTTTTGGACGTGCGCATCTCCGCGTTGGATGGCACACCACTGGCGCAGCGGCTCCTGGCGGACGAGGAACTGGCGCCGGCGCCGATCGTTGCCCTAACAGAGACGGTATCGGGCGGATACAGGGTTCGCGAGCCGGGCGGCGCCTATGACGGGCGTTTCCAGAAACCCATCGATTTGGCTACGTTGGCCGCCCAAGTCCGTGGGCTCATGCGATTGTTTGCGCAGGAAGCGGCACGCCCCGCAGTCGAGCTGGATTTTCCGTACGGCGACGCCATCAATCGCCGCGCGGATGGGGCAAGGCTGTTGGATTCCATAGAGAAGGGATTGCCGGACTCGCAGCTTGCGCCCGGCGTGGGGAGGGCTCTGCAGCAGCTTGCCGAAGTTGCCGGAGGCTCGCGCGACTATGCACTCGCCGACTATCTGCAACGGGCGGCGCTGCTCTCGAGCGCCGCCACGGTAAGGTCGCGTCACCGCTTTCCGTTAATCGTCCGTCTCTGCCGGGAACTGATCGAGTGCGATCCCGATTCGGCCCCGCAGATGGCGGAACTGCGCGCCAGCTACCTGGAGCGGAGGCGGGCGGAGTTAGGCAGCCTGGAGCAGGCTGTGCGCGAGGGAAACTTCGCGGCGATTCGCAAAACCGGACACAATCTGAAGGGCACCGGAACGGCATACGGTTTTACGGAGATTACCAATATCGGAAGATCGCTGGAGGCCGCTGCCAAGAACGGCGACGCCCGCGCCATCGAGATCCTGTTGGACCAGATCGATGGATATCTCGGCATCGTGCGGCCTTCATCGAACAGCGGAGAGAGAGATGCAGCCAGAATCTGAGTTATCCATTTTACTGATCGAAGACGAGCCCGATGCGGCCCAACTGATTGGCTCGGTTCTATCGCGAGGCGGTAGCGAGCCGGTGACCGTGGAGTTGGCGAGCGATCTCCGCACCGGCTTGATGCGTCTCGAACAAGGGCATTTTCAGGCGGTTTTGCTCGACCTCAACCTCCCCGACAGCAGCGGTTTCGACACATTTGCGTGCGTCCGGCAGAGGGCTGCGGAGCCGGCTGTCATTGTGCTGACCGGACAGGAGGACGAAGGGCTGGCCCTCCAGACCGTGCGCGCCGGCGCCGACGATTATCTATTGAAAAGCGACATTCGCGATCGTTTCCTGTTGCAGCGCGTGCGCCATGCGGTGGAGCGAAACCGCCTCAAACATGAGCTTGCCTCGAGCGCGGTCAAGAATGGGAAAATCTTCAGCTTCCTCGGCGCTAAGGGAGGCTCGGGAACCACAACTGTGGTGGTCAATGTCGCGGCCGCCCTGGCGCAGGCCGGGAAAACCGCGATTGCCATCGAGCTGGCGCCGGAATACGGCTCATTTGGCGCCCTGTTCAATTGCTCATCCACCCGGAATACCTCGGCCCTGCTTGCGGCGCCGTCCGAAACCATCTTGCGTGACGTGGTCAGGTCCTGCCTGGAGGATTTCGGCGGCGGCTTTCAAGCCCTTTGCGGACCGCCGCGGGCAGAGGGCCACCAGGGCTTTTCCGCGGAACAGGTGCGCGCCCTCCTGGCAGCCGCACGCGCAATGTCGGACTATGTTCTCGTCGACATTCCCATGCTCTCGGCGGCGTCATCCCAGGAAGCCATTCGAGAGTCGGCTCTGTCGATCCTGGTGGTGGAGTGCAACCGGGTCAGTCTTCACGCCGCGCTCGGCAAGATGACGGCTCTGCAAGCCGCCGCGACGCCCGGCAGCGTGGCGGCGCTGATCAACCGCAAAACATCGTTGGCCGAATTCCTGACGCCACGGGAGTTCGGCGAACGGCTGGGCTGCGGCATCGTTGGCGTCGTCCCGCCCGCGCCCGATCTGTACGCCGGGTGCCAGTTTGAGCCATTCCCGGTGCTGGGCCATCCCGACATTCCGTTCTCCAACGCCATTCGGGAGATGGCGCGGCGGCTGAACGCTGCGCCGGTGCGCTTCCTGGCCGCGTGATCTGCTTTCCGGCGAAGGTCACTTCGGCGGTCTTGACTTGGAAAACGGCCCGGCCGGTACTATTTCCTCGCGGACCGGCGATGCCAGCGCGGCTGTCGCCTATCGCGGCGTTGCACCCCGCACGTCCGTCGCCTTGCCATCGAATACCTAGAAGCGGAATATCGGTCCGTCGTCGTCCTCCGCGTTCCTCGTGACAGGCGTTCACTGCGGCCTTGCATGTAGAGCTCTACATAGGTATAATCCGAGCATGGCGGACGGTCCAAGGATCTCTCACACCTCGGCCATGATCCTGCAAGCCATCGGAATCGGCCACATCTACGGCTACACCGTCATGGAAGTGACCGGCCTTGCCAGCGGCACGGTCTATCCCGCGCTGCGCCGATTGGAACGCGACCAGTTGATTCGCTCGCAGTGGGAGCGCCAGTCGATCGCCGAAGCCGCGCTGCGGCCGGCTCGCCGGTACTACAAGCTCACGCGGGCGGGAGAAGCGGCGGTGGAGACCTCACGTAAGCGCTATCCATTGCTGGCAAAACTGGCGTCTAGAGAGCAGGAGGTGCAGGACGTATGAAGGCTCAATGGCCGCAGTCGATCATCCTCCGTGCCGCATCTCTCCTGGCGCCCGGCGATCAGCGCGCCGAGTGGCTCGCGGGGTGGCGATCGGAGCTCTGGTACATTCCGCGGCGCGGCTCAACGGGGTTCTGCCTGGGCGCATTCCAGGACGCGCTCTGGCTGCGGCGGAACAGCCCGAGCGCGGGGAGGCACCTGGAGTCGCCGCTCAGTTGCCTGGCATTCCTGGCCCTGCTCGCGGCGGTGTGCAACCTGGTCGCCGTTTGCCTGCCGGCCCCGGACACCATGACGAGCTCCTCGCACTTGAGACTTCGCGACTTGCCGGCTGGATGCATCGCGATGCTCCTGCTTTCCGGCCTGATGCTGCCAGCTATCCGGCTGGCGATGGGACCTCACGCCTCGCGATATCCACTGCCCTGGCGGAACAGGCTGCGCCGGGGAATCTTTCTGGCTCTAAAGATCGCCCTCCTGCAGCCCTTGATGCTGGTGGGGTTTTTTGCTGTGGTCTGGCTTCAGCCCGTGGTGCCGATGGCTCCGCAGTTAGTGGTCTTCGCCCTCTGGTTCCGGGCATTTCGCTGGGTGCTGATCGATCAGCGGGACCGCTGCCCGGTATGTCTCCGCTTGCTCACTGCCCCGGTCCGCATCGGCAGCGCGTCGCAGACATTCCTCGAATGGTATGGCGCCGAGTCGACCTGCTCGCGCGGGCATGGACTGCTGCAGACTGCGGAAATGCCGGCCAGTTATTCCGGAAAACCCGAGTGGCTCGCTCTGGACGATTCGTGGAAGAGTCTCTTTTGCCCGGCGGGCCCGAGTTCGGAAGCCGCGGGGGTGCGGCATCCATGACGCTCGAACTGCGCAATGTCACCAAGCGATTCCCCGGCGTGCTCGCCGTAGACGACGTCAGCTTCTCGGCCCTCGCGGGGGAAATCACCGGCTACCTCGGCCCCAACGGCTCCGGCAAATCCACCACCATGAAGATGATCGCCGGGCTGATCGAAATCGGATCGGGCGAAATCCTCTTCGATGGCGAGCCCATTCGCCACGATCTCATCGCTCACAAACGGCGCACGGGCTACGTGCCGGAAGAGCCGCACCTCTATGCCCACCTGAGCGGACTGGAATACCTGACTATGGTGGGCCAACTGCGCGGCTTGCCGGCGAAGCGCACCGCCGAACGTATCGACGGCCTGCTTCGCCTGCTGTCGCTCCATTCCGACCGCCATTCGCCCATCTCCGCCTACTCCAAAGGCATGCGCCAGAAGATTCTGCTCGCCGGCGCGCTGCTGCACGATCCCGATCTCCTCCTGCTCGACGAGCCGTTTTCCGGCCTGGACGTTTCCTCCGCGCTGATTCTCCGCAGCCTGGTGCAGGAGCTGGCGGCACGCGGCAAGGTGATCCTTTTCAGTTCCCATGAGCTCGAAACCGTGGAGCGCGTTTCTTCGCGCGTGGTCATCCTGCACCGCGGCAAAGTGGTAGCCGACGATTCCATCGAGCATCTGCGTTTGTTGCGCTCCGCCGCCACGCTGGAAGATGTTTTCTCGCAACTCGCCGTGGAGCAGGACAGCGCGGCAGTTTCACGAGACATTGCCAACCTGATTCGCGCATGAGGCGAAGCCGTGAAAAAACTCCAATTCCGCGTCCTTTATCGTGAGTTCCTTTTCCGGATTGTGGATCTGGAACTGCTCTCCGCGCACGCCGAGGGCGATAGC
>Ga0181532_10005054_pt1 | contig 11315 bp, 8 predicted proteins | sample PEATcosm2014_Bin_33_FD_119768 | JGI IMG/M metagenome (GOLD analysis project Ga0181532, IMG submission 119768) | Peatland microbial communities from MTU Mesocosm Facility, Houghton, MI, USA - PEATcosm2014_Bin11_30_metaG | ecosystem: Environmental > Terrestrial > Soil > Wetlands > Peat | place...
ATGCTGGCTTAGGTAATGGCGGTTTGGGAAGGCTGGCGGCTTGTTTCATGGATTCAATGGCCACACAAGCGATACCCGCGATGGGCTACGGCCTGCGCTACGATTACGGCATCTTTCGCCAGGAAATCGAGAATTGCCGTCAGGTCGAGCATCCGGACCATTGGCTGAAGCATCCGGACCCCTGGGAGGTGCCGCATCCGAGGGAAACGGTGCAAGTCCCCATAGCCTGCGCCTTCGGCCTGGAGAACGGAACGCTTCGGGTAGTCCCGGACATTCACTCGCATCTGCTCGGCGTTCCTTATGACCGTCCAGTGGTCGGCTATGGCGGTGCAACCATCAATACTTTGCGGCTATGGGCTGCAACTTCGCCGGAGTTTTTTGATTTTGGTGAGTTCAGTTCCGGCGACTTCGTCGGCGCAATTGTGGATCGCGTAGCAGCTGAGACCATCACACGAGTTCTATACCCGGACGATTCGACGGTCGCCGGTCAGGCGCTGCGCTTCGTCCAGGAATATTTCCTGGTCTGCTGTTCGCTGGCTGACGTCGTAGCACGGTTTCGGCACACTAACGACGATTGGCGCACCTTTCCCGAAAAGGTCGCTATTCAGATGAACGATACGCATCCGGCGATGGCGGTTGCCGAGCTGATGCGTATCCTGCTCGATGAGGCCATGCTGGACTGGGACGAAGCCTGGGACCTGACAGTTCGTACTCTGGCATATACAAACCACACACTGCTTCCGGAAGCCCTGGAGAAGTGGCCGGTCCGATTTTTCGAGCTGGTTTGTCCCCGCCTGCTCGAAATCACTTACGAGATCAACCGCCGGTTTCTCGAGAACGTCCGCCAGCGCTATCCCGGTGACGAAGAGAAACTGCAGCGGACCAGCTTGATAGAAGAAGGCTCCGCCAGGCAATTGCGTATGGCGAATCTCGCCGTCGTGGGAACGCACAGCACCAACGGAGTGTCGGCAATCCATTCTGGACTGGTCCGTTCGCTGCTGATGCCCGATTTCGCCGAGATGTTCCCTGACCGTTTTAACAATAAGACCAACGGCGTAACTCCGCGTCGGTGGTTGCTACTGGCAAATCCCTCGCTGGCGAGTTTGATCACCGAGGCGATTGGGAACGGCTGGGTCTCCGATCTCACTCAGCTACGAAAGATTGTTCTCTTAGCCGACGATCCAACCTTCCGCGCGCGGTTCCGTCAGGCCAAGCAAAAGGCGAAGGTGCGGTTCGCAGAGTGGCTGAAATTCGCGACCGGGCAGGTCATCGATCCAACAACGATCTTTGACAGCCAGGTCAAACGCATCCACGAGTACAAGCGCCAGCTCTTAAACGTCTTGCACATCGTGATGCTTTACGATCGCCTGCGTAAGGATCCGAGCCTTGAGATACCACCTCGCACCTTCTTGTTCGCTGGGAAGGCGGCACCGGCATACACGCTGGCCAAGTTAATCATCAGGCTCATAAACCAAGTTGGCGCAACGATCGACGCGGACCCTACGGTGAATCAAAAGCTGAAAGTCGTCTTAGTTCCCAACTACAGCGTGACTTTGGCTGAGCGGCTCATCCCAGCGAGTGATGTGTCGGAACAGATCTCGACAGCGGGCTATGAAGCCAGTGGAACAGGAAACATGAAGTTCATGATGAATGGTGCATTGACGATTGGCACCCGCGATGGGGCGACGATCGAAATGGCGGAGGAAGCTGGCGAGGAAAATTTCTTTTTGTTCGGCTTGACAGCCAAAGAAGTGGCGAACAGCCGCGAATGGTACGATCCCAACTGGCATTACCACAACGAATCTGAGACACGGGCGGCGCTGGATTTAATATTCACAGATCATTTCAGCCGGAGTGAGCCAGGGTGCTTCGAGCCGATTCGTGACGCGTTGCTGACGCGCGGTGATTATTTCATGCATCTCGCCGACCTAAGCGCATATGCTCGCGCACAAGCCGCGCTCGGATCGCTCTACAAAGAGACCGAGACCTGGGCACGGAAAGCCATAATCAATGTTGGTTGCTCCGGGAAGTTCTCCAGCGATCGCACAATTGCCGAGTACGTTGCAGATATTTGGAAAGCCAAAGCGGTTCCGGTGAAGTAGCGCAATATTCAGTGAAGACATGCGGAGATATACATGAACTCCCAAAGCTTGGAGTCAATCGCCAACGCGCTGGTGGCCGATGGCAAAGGCATCTTGGCGGCCGACGAGACCATCGGCACCCTAACCAAGCGCTTCGAAAGGCTGAAGATAGGCTCCACACCCGAAAGCCGTCGTGATTATCGTGAGTTGCTTTTCACAACACCGGGTTCGGCCGAATTCATTAGTGGCGTCATCATGTACGACGAGACGATCCGTCAGCAAGATTCGCGCGGTAGGCCGCTTGCTGACATTCTCGCTAAGCAAGGGATCACTCCCGGAATCAAGGTTGACGCCGGTGCGAAACCCTTGGCCGGCTCAGAGGGTGAGAGTATCACCGAGGGCCTCGAGGGGTTGAGAGACCGCTTGAGAGAGTACCACACCATCGGTGCAAGGTTCGCGAAGTGGCGCGCCGTGATTCGTATCACGGACCGACTGCCGAGCTCTATGTGTGTTAGAGCGAATGCGAATGCGCTGGGCCGTTACGCTTCTCTCTGCCAGGAGCAGGACATCGTTCCCATTGTGGAACCGGAAGTGCTCATGGATGGATCTCACACGATCGAGCGCTGCAATGAAGTGACGGGTCGCGTGCTCCATGCCGTGTTCAATGCTCTCTACGAACATGAGGTGTCGCTCGAAGGTATCCTGCTCAAGCCAAATATGGTGCTGTCGGGCAGCCTTTGCCCTGTGCAGGCTTCGGTCATGGAAGTGGCAGAGGCGACACTTCGGTGCTTACGGCGTCATGTCCCGGCCGCTGTCCCAGGTGTGGTCTTCTTGTCCGGGGGCCAAAGCGACGTCGCGGCAACAAAACATCTGAACGCGATCAGTCAAATTCCGGAGTCGAGACCTTGGAAGATCAGCTTCTCCTATGGCAGAGCGCTGCAAGATAAGGCTTTGGCAACCTGGTTGGGCAACGCGAAAAGATACCGGCCTGCGCAACAGGCATACTTTCAACGGGCGAAATGCAACGCGGCCGCTGTTCTTGGCAAATACAACGCAACCATGGATAGCAAGTTTATTAGAGAAATCACCCAAGCCCAGCATTCAGACTGCGAAGATGACTGACCTTCTATCCGTGAGTAGATAATCGAAGCTGGGCATGTCTGAGCCGCCGAGCGAATGAGGCGCTTCTCAGAGATAAGAGTACGGAACGCGACGCAGTGAACGATACAACCACGGCCCACACACGAAGAAGACAGTTGCGTCAGTCAATCAATGATGTAGCGCGAGTGATTGGCGTAATTAATGCCGGATCCTCCTCGCTGAAATTTGCATTTTATGAGGGGGAACGCCGGATCATATCAGGTCAAGTTGACGGACTTGGCCCCCGACCCGCAACAAAGGCCTCCGGGCCAGATGGAGAAGCACTCGAGCCCCCTAACCTCGGCCGGACACCGCCGGTTACACCGAGCGAAGTTCTGCCCATTCTGTTACCTTGGGTGAAGGAGACGCTAGGAGGGCGCCGGCTTGTCGCGCTTGGCCATCGCGTCGTTCAAGGCGGCATGCGACACACTCGACACGAACGTGTGACGCCTGAACTGCTCGCCGAACTGGAGGCATTGATCCCCCTGGCCCCGCTACATGAGCCGCACAACCTGGCCGCAATCCGAACCGTCCTCGCGCTCAATCCTGTGCTGCCGCAGGTAGCTTGTTTCGACACGGCTTTCCACCGCAGCGTGCCCGACGTGGCACAGGCATTCGCGTTGCCCCGCGAACTGCATGATGAAGGGGTCCGTCGCTACGGATTTCACGGGCTCTCCTGCGAGTACGTTGCCTCTGCCCTGCCGGAGCAGGCACCGGAGATAGCAGATGGGCGGGTGGTGATCGCACATCTCGGGAATGGCGCTTCCTTGTGCGCGCTCAAAGCGCGCAACTCGATCGCTTCGACGATGGGATTCACTGTTTTGGACGGGCTGCCGATGGGGACGCGCTGCGGCGATCTCGATCCCGGTGTTGTTTTGCACCTTTTGCAGCATAGGGGAATGTCGGTGGATGCGGTGGAGGACCTACTGTATCGGCGGTCAGGTATGCTGGGGCTCTCCGGGATATCGTCCGACTTCCGCGACTTATTGGCTTGCCAGGATCAGCGCGCTCAGTTCGCGATCGAGGTATTCTGCTATCAGACAATCCGTCACATCGGCTCTCTAGCCGCTGCGCTTGGTGGCTTGGACGGGATCGTTTTCACCGCAGGAGTCGGCGAGAATGCTGCGCCAATCCGCGCCGCGATCTGCCAGGGCTTCCGATGGATGGGGTTGGAGCTCGACGAAGCCGCGAACCACCGGCACGGGCCGCGCATCAGCACAGCTGGCAGCCCGGTGGCCGCTTACGTCATAACAAGCGATGAGAATGCAGTCATCGCACGTCACACTCGAGCCCTGTGCGAAGGTAGATGAGCCGGAGACTTTGGCGCGAGGCTGATCAGCGATGGCGAAGGATATTGCGGCCAATTCCGTTTCGTCAATCGATCTTATGAACGCTGCAAAGAGCGACTCTAAGGTGGGGACGAGTTCTCCCCTTGGCTCATCCGTCCAAAGAGGCGGAGTCAATTTCAGCGTGTTCTCAAAAAACGCTACACTCGTCGAGTTGCTATTGTTTGAGAGTGCAGACTCTACCGCGCCGGCACACGTTATCCCTCTGGATCCGCGGACTCATCGAACTTATCACTACTGGCATGTTTTCGTACCCAGCCTGAAGCCGGGCCAAATATACGGATACAAAGCACACGGAGCATTCGAGCCAGAGCAAGGTCTCAGATTCGACGGTAGCAAGGTCCTAATCGATCCTTACGGATACGCTGTCGCCGTCCCGAAGGCCTACACGCGCTCAGGCGAACCTGCCGCCCCTGCAATGAAAAGTATCGTGGCCGATCCCGAGGCTTATGACTGGGAAGGCGATCAGCCGCTCAAGCGACCGTTTGTGGAAACCATAGTCTACGAGATGCACGTTCGCGGCTTCACAAAGCATCCGAGCTCGGGCATCCCCTCTGTAAAGGCCGGTACCTATGCCGGATTGATTCAGAAGATTCCGTACCTGGTCGATCTCGGTATCACCGCGGTTGAACTGATGCCCGTCTTTCAGTTCGACGCTACCGATGCCCCGGCGAATCGTGTGAACTATTGGGGGTATTCCCCCGTATCGTTCTTTGCCCCTCACCGCGCTTATAGTTCGCGTCAAGACCTGCTCGGTCCGATGGACGAATTCCGGGACATGGTCAAGGCACTACACCGCGCGGGTATCGAAGTAATTTTGGATGTAGTCTTCAATCACACGGCTGAGGGCAATCATCTCGGACCAACTTTCTGTTTCCGCGGGCTGGAAAACGAGGCTTACTATATTCTTGAACGCAACCGTAGCCAGTACGCCGATTACAGCGGCACCGGCAACACACTCAACGCTAACCAACCAGTCGTGCGGCGGATGATCCTGGACAGTCTGCGGTACTGGGTCACACAGATGCACGTTGATGGATTTCGCTTCGATCTCGCGTCCGTCCTTACGCGTAGCGAAACCGGGCCCCCGCTGCCCAACCCGCCTATCATCTGGGACATTGAATCCGATCCTGTTCTTGCCGGGACCAAGGTGATCGCGGAGGCTTGGGATGCGGCCGGGCTGTATCAAGTCGGCAGCTTCGTCGGGGACAGCTGGCAGGAGTGGAATGGCCGCTTTCGCGACGACGTTCGCCGATTTCTGAAGGGCGACAGCGGCACAGTTTCAAAATTGGCAACTCGTTTGCTAGGCAGTCCCGACATCTATGGGCATGAACAGCGAGAACCAGAGCAAAGTGTCAATTTCGTAACCTGTCATGATGGTTTTACCCTCAACGACCTGGTGTCTTACAACGAGAAACACAACGAAGAGAATGGCGAAAGCAATCGCGATGGCATGAACGACAACCTGAGCTGGAACTGCGGCTCCGAAGGACCGGCCGAAGATAATGCGGTCGATACGTTGCGGAGCCGTCAAATCAAGAACTTCATCGTCTTGAACATGCTGGCCGTCGGTACCCCGATGTTGCTGATGGGAGACGAAGTGCGTCGATCCCAAAACGGCAACAACAATGCATACTGCCAGGACAACGAAATCAGTTGGCTCGACTGGGATCTGCAGAAGCAGCACGCCGACATTCACCGTTTCGTTCGAATGATGATTGCATTTCGTGGCCGCCGTGACGTCGTGATTGAAAACTCTCGCCTCACCCTTAACGAGCTTTTGGCGCGCGCTCGAATCGAGTGGCATGGTATCGACCTGAATGGCCCCGACTGGAGCGAGGACTCGCACTCGATCGCTTTCAGCGTTAGTAGCCTCGGTGCACGATTTACGATTCATGTAATGCTGAATGCATATTGGGGATGCCTCAACTTTGCGATACCGACCATGAACGGGCAAAGCAGCGGACGATGGCGGCGCTGGATAGATACTTCTTTGCCATCGCCCGATGACATTTCTGCTTGGGAAAACGCGCCTGCAGTGCCCGGGCCGATATATATCGTCGAGTCACGATCTATAGTAATTCTTGTGGAACAAGCTTGACTGCTTTCGTTGGGGCCTTTCGCAAGAACTGCAGCCGACTAGTTGCCGCGTGGTCCGTGAAACTTACACACTCGCCTCCTAAAGCATGCAAATACGTACAATCGTCAATGCTGCTTGACTAGCGAAGGGCGTTAACGTCAACACCGATCGCGTTTCTTCTTTCTTTGAAAAGTTGTCGCGCATATCAAAACAGGACGGGCCAGCGTACCTCGGGGGAGATGGCCAGCCCGTCCTTGACTGGCTCGGGGATTGGTCGATTCAAGCCGAGTCGTTTCGTATTTCACATGTTCTTTAACCACACGTCTATCCGACTTTCGTCCGACGACTGGTTCAAGATTAAACTGAAGTTTAGTGGCATCATCAGATCCTAGTGACAAGCGCGAGCGCAGTGACCAAAATCCCTACCTGATCGGAGCAGAGGAAGCAGCGGCCGAGGCAGAGGCGCCTGGGGCCCGAAGAACTGTTACGTCTCGGCCCCTCCGCGCTTGAAACGAGGTTTTGGTGGTGGCCTTGCCGGCAGCCTGCGCATGCCTCTTGCACCTATAGACACTCGAGGTTGATATCGACAGATCCTTTGCGACTGCCTTGGGATGCTTGCCACTGTACAATTCGTTCATGACGGCGCTGCAATTGACTTCGTCCGCTGCATATGTCGGATGACCACTTGCCCCAAAATACCATCGTCGCCACCAGCATCGCCGAGGCCGCCACAACTGCACTGTTCTTGATCAACATGTTGTCCCCTGAGGTTAGGCAGTTTTCGAGCGAGACACGTATTCAAAATTCCACTGCCTCAAAATTAAGGACTGCTCGGCAACCGCATGAATTCCATGAGCTCCCATGTAGAGTTGGTATCCTCGACTGCCGCGTAGCGCCGAACCAGCCGGCTTTTCTGATCGTACACCTCTCCAAAGCCGGTCCCGGAAATCGCACCGCCCGCACGTATAGTTCCGGTTTGGTCGACCATCACCGCGAAAAAATCGTTGTCGATCTTCACGGAAACGAAGGGCGCATATTCGGATTTTGGGCGGTCGTGAGCCACACCGTCTTCGATGCCAGAATCGAGGGACTGCGCCTCTTCCCCTACGCTATGCGGAAATAGTGTCTCCGGTTGCAGACGAGACGTGAACCTTAAGCCTCCCCAGACGCCCACAGCTATTGCCAGCGTCCCTAACGCCGTATAGGCGGCGCCGACCAGAAGCTTATGTCGCAAGGAAAGGACGTCGTCGTCGCGGCTGTGTACGATGGCCATGCGTGCGAGACCTTTTTTCCGAAGGTGTTAGGAACTTTGCCTCTCGTTTCCATACATTCTGATGTTGACCAATACGACTTTGATCGAAACCCACAAATTGTGCCATTCGCCACTGGCTTCCGTTAAGATCGCTCTCTGTTTCTCTTGTGGTTAGATCGGCTCCCTTCCGGAGTTCGGTCCTCGCATCCAGGTGTTGCCTTTCGAAGCAGTGTGGTTCCAAAACTCTCGGAACATAATTATCGAGGTCAGGAGGAAAAGGAGGAAATCAGTATTGAGGCTCTCCTCTCTCTACTGATTTTGTGCCGTTGTCTCGCCCCCTGATTTCAATTGACTCAGGCGCTGCGGTATCCGCCCTGCCCAATAGTCCATCGCGTTTTGAGCATCGCCCCACTGAAAAGATGCGGCGCTCTTCAAGCCCATCCCGCCGGCCCGCTGATCGACCGCCTCCGCGAGTAGCTCTCCGCTCACTGAATCGGTCGCTTTCATTTCCGCTTCTGCCGATCCTACGAATGCGTAGCTGTCAGTAGCCATCGATTGGGCAAGGTTCAGCACGCGTGCCTGCGGAACGACCACGGAGATCGTGCGTAGGCCAGGAACTGCTGTGGTCGCATCCATCAGTGCAACCTGAAGCCGAATGACGCCGGGCCCGGGTTGATCCACCAACGTGAAACCCTGCTGCGGGATGTTCGTTGTCAGCGAATTGTAGAAATACTCGGTGAGTACCTGCTGGTCAGACGTGGAGACTTTGGAATCTGCTGCCGCCCAGAACTGAACAGGATCCAGCAAGATCTTGGTGTAGCTTGCCCATTGCGCGTTCGGATTCGCCCAAACCAGCGCCGCGCCCCCTTTTTGTCCCGGCGCCAGCTTGGAAGAGTCTGGACCGAGAAAGTTCGTCACTGACGCAGGTAAGGTCCCGCCCGACTCCACAGCCTTTGCTGCCTCCGGCTGGCTTTCGACGGTGGTTGAACATCCACTGGCCAATAGCAAGACCGTAAATCCCGCTGCCGCGATAACGCTCGAACAGTTTCCTCGATTGTTCTTGTTTTCCATAATTTCCCTCTTATCAGGATTGGACATCCGCCACTCTTCCCCGTCATCGCTCTACCTGTAAATCAGACTTTGGTCTGATTCCTCCCTGCGCAATGATCAAACTCGTTTTTATTTCGGTTGCGATAACGACAATTCCTGTAACCAACTCGCTCTGTTTGTCGTCAGACTATGGTCCGATTTAAGTCGGGGACAGATATGTGCCAGAACTGAGGGCGAGAGATGAACAATGACGTGAACGAGAAACCCATCATAATTATTGTGATCGACGACGATCCGTCGATCCTGCGCGCTTTGCGCCGGCTTGTCTCCGGGGCTGGCTTCGAAGTTTGGACCTTCGATCGCCCGAGCGCACTATTGAAGAGCGAGTTACCAAAAACCGGAGCATGTCTCATAGTCGATATCGATCTGCCGGAGATGAACGGCGTGGAGCTATGCGCAACCCTCGCAGCTTCCGGATGCAAGCTTCCCGTCATCCTGATTACCGCGCACACAGATGAGGAGACTCGAAGGTTAGCGTGCAGCGCTCATCCAGTCGCGCTGCTGATGAAACCGTTCGGGCGAGATCTGTTAGTGAACACGATTGAAACCGCGCTGGAACGGGGAAAAAGCCCGCAGTCAGACTGAGAGACCGCGACCCCACGTGGGTTCGAAGCTCCGTTCTAGCGGGCACAACTCGCGTTTGGCTTTCAGAATGCGTCCGATTCGGTCCAAGCAAAGGGCTGTATCATTCCGAGACACTGAACCTTGCGTAAAGTCATCTACGGGAGTCCCCCCCAATCTGTGTGATTCCAGCGATTGACATAGAGTGAGCTTGGCATTATTACTGCTCTGGGTTGTCTTACGCTCTCCTCTTCTTCAATTTCGTCTGGAGCCTAGATTACCGAGGAGCGTCGTTTTTGTGATGCTCGGAGCGTGTGAAGAACCTCGCAGGGGAGCCGTTTAACCGCGTGCGTCCTCACATTTCAATAGCAAAGTCTTCTCGCCTGGCTTCCAAAACGACGCGAACTCATCGATCTGTCGGCTCGCTGCTCGAAGGAAAGGATTTCGAACCGTTCGTCGAGGAACTTTCGGCCTCGTTCGTGCGTGTGCACGTCGCCGACATCGGCCGCGAAATAGATCGGTGGATCAGAGAAATAGTGCTCGGTCTCAATCTTGACCGCGGTGCGTTGGCTCAGATCGATGCGAAATCGGGCAAATTGGTCGTGCGTCATTCGTGGTCGCGCGACCACATCTTCAAACTTCCGATCGGCTTGGAGTTAGCGCAACCCGCCCCCTGGTTTAATCGGCTCCTGATGAGCGGACGCACCCTAGCGTTTTCCAAAGTCAGTGAGTTACCGCCGGAATTCTTCGACAACGACTGGAAGACGTACCGGCGTTATCTTCCAAAGTCCAATGTGACGGTGCCGATTAGAATCGGCGCTGAAGTTGTTGGAGCAGTTGGATTCGGGACGGTGAGAAAAGAACGCACCTGGTCGCCCCGGTTGGTTCGTCGTCTGGAGCTGGTTGGACAGATTTTTGGAAACGCCCTGGAACGAAGACGTGCCGTAGAAGAAAATACCCTCCTCCGCCACGAGCTTAGTCATGTGTCGCGGACCGCAGTCATGGGCGAATTGACGGCGTCGCTCACGCATCAGCTCAACCAGCCGATCGCAGCGATCTTGATGAACGCTGAAGAAATTCAAAACATGCTTGAGTCTGCGCAGCCCGATCTCGGATACATCCGGGCCGCCGTGGGCGATATCATACAGGATGACCTGCGTGCGACTGAGACTATCAAGGGGCTGCGCAGCTTTTTTCGCAAAAGCGAAGCGGCTGAAACGCCCCTCAACCTCAGAGACGTGGTGGTCGAAGTAATGCGTACCGTTCGCAGCGACGCGCTGTTTCGTCACGTCTCATTAACTTTTGAAGCTCCCGGTGCGCAGATGCTTGTGGCTGGAGATCGAATCCAACTCCAACACGCGATTCTCAACCTGGTTCTTAACGCTTTCGACGCGGTTTCAGAAGGAGAGGGCCCCCGCGAAGTCTCGATCAACATCGGCGTGGACAAAGATCAGATCACGGCAGCTGTCCGTGATTCGGGCAATGGCATCGACCCTGCGATGATTGCGCAAATCTTCGAGCCATTTTTTACTACCAAGCCCAAGGGAATGGGCATGGGTTTGGCGATCGCTCGGTCGATCGTAAAGGCGCACGGAGGTCAGCTTTCTGCGCGGCGCAATCCCGATCGCGGCTCCACGTTCGAAATCAGGTTGCCGGCGTTGCAAGAGAAAATCTGATGAAGGAAAGCGCTAACGCAGGGACGATGAACTACAAAGAGATCGTCGCCGTTATCGATGATGACGAAT
>Ga0181532_10005055_pt1 | contig 11314 bp, 14 predicted proteins | sample PEATcosm2014_Bin_33_FD_119768 | JGI IMG/M metagenome (GOLD analysis project Ga0181532, IMG submission 119768) | Peatland microbial communities from MTU Mesocosm Facility, Houghton, MI, USA - PEATcosm2014_Bin11_30_metaG | ecosystem: Environmental > Terrestrial > Soil > Wetlands > Peat | place...
CGTCAGGCCCCCCCGAACGTTCGCCTCGCCTCGCAGTACTCTATATTACGTTTCGTAAGGGACTTCATTCTTTCCATGGATTCGTACCTCCGAACCCGTGTTGCGTTATCGGCGGATCAACGAGAGAGATGTACTTGGTCACCCAGTTACGAAATCCTTCCGACAATTCGAATTGATCGGATCACCGGGCGCGCTCAGCATGCGCGGCGAAAAGCAGTGTACATCGGACAGTAAGGACGAGCCCCAACAGGCGCCAAAGTTGACATTCCCCACCGACTCTGGAAAGAGGGCGCCGAACGCTCCTGGGGGCTGAGCGGGTGACTGGGGCATCAGATTGCCGATTTGTGTTCTTCGGGGCACAGACTGTCCATCAGTATGGTTGCCTTAACAGGGGTCGCGGGGATTATCATGTGGAACCTGTCGCGCAGAACGGACTGAGCTCAGCCCGTCACCCCCCGCCGGGTCGTTTATCCGTTCTGCGCGTTCTTCCTTTATAGAGGCCGACGGTCCACACAGCGCTGGACCACAAAGCGCTCGGGTGCTCGACGAGCTGATTGCGGACGGAGGAAGCCGGCGAGCCTCCGGCGGCCGCGACCGCGTTTCCGCCGCCAGAGGCTAGTGGAGCGAAGCGAACGAGCAGGCGAGTCAGCGAGCTGCGTTCAGAATAGCTGGGGAGAGGTAATGAACATGAACCGCTTATCCACTTTGTTGATTGCACTGGCGCTTCCAGTCGCTTTCGCTGCTCCGTCGGCGGCGCAGGAAGGAAAGACGCTGGGCACCGTCATCAACGGAAATACCACGACTGAGTTCAAGGCTGCAGACACCAGCGACCTCGATACGCAAAAGCTCAATACCTGGAACGAGTTTGCGAACCAGCATCCCAAGGTCGCGAGGGAGCTCGCCGCCAAGCCTAAGCTGATCAATGACGACGGCTACGCGAAGAAGCATCCGGCACTCGAGGCCTTCTTTTCGGCGCATCCGGATATTCGTCAGGCGATGGCGGAAAATCCCGGCAACTACAACGCGATCGGCGAATAGCCTAGCTCGCTCGGCTCTTTGCCTCGGGCAGCCATCAGGCGGTGACCGTCAGGTGTAGCCGACGTCCTGCACGTGATCGCGTGTGAAATAGAGCGAGGGAACTGGGCGTGGATTTCTTCAAATGATCCGAGTCATGTACCGCTGGACCGTTAAGAACGAAGACACAGAGGAATTTGTTCGAACGTGGGAAGAGGGCACTCTAAAGATCCAAACCCACTGCACCGGTGCGATGGGAAGCATCCTTCTGCAGAGTTCGGAGAATCCTGAACACTTTTTTGGAATGGCACGTTGGCCGAGCAGAGAGATTTGGGAGGCAGCCCAAAGAACTATGCCATTGCTGCACTTACAAGGCCCAAAGCCCGAGTCAGAATGTTTCTTCGATGAGCGTTGATATCATCCCAAAGTTGATCGAATAACAGCGCCTCAGACCAAGATGGCCGCTACGAAGGCTGCCATCCTCGACCGGTCTGAGCCTTATGCGAAAAACACCGCGCGAGAGTTTCGGTCGAATTTGGCTACGTACGCCAGCGACATTCGCTTCGACTGGTTTGGTGCTCTGAAGCACGGAGCGATGCCAAAGGGGGGCATAGTTCTTTGCATCCGCTCCTTCGCAGCGCGCATGATGGGATGAGGTGTGTGTGACAATGCGTACGACAATTATCCTCGCGGCAGTGTTGGGTTTGGCGGTGTGCGGTTTACAAGCGTGTTCTAATCAGTCAAGCCCTACCGGGCAGACTGCATTGGCAACTACGGCCTGCGATGCCCAGAGTACCAACTGCCAATCCACCGCGACGAAAAGCTCCTGGTGGTTCTTTTTCTAAGACTGAAAGCAAGCGCTGTTCCTTCCGTCGGTACAGCTTCACAGCCTGGCGAGATGAACACCACACGAATCGCTTGTGCAGCGCGTACGCCCGACCCACGGAAGACATCCGCTAAGGTCTCGCCCGGCTAGTACCAGCCGACTCCACAAACTGAAATTCCGTTCGCGTTCACGCACCGACCTTAAAAACGCTGCTCCCGTTCGGGGCCGGTTTCGTCCCGGCCCTACGGGCGAAGGTGTTCGAGCGTTTCCACAAACTCGAAATCAAAACCTGCCCCTTTTCGAACCTGCCACAACGCGAGAAGGGCAGGTGGGGTCAGGGTCTCACCGCCGACAAGATGGCCGAATGCCGCTGGCTGAAGCCGCAGCTTGTCGCGCAGATCGAATACGCGGACTGGACCGATGTGAACCATCTGCGCCACTCGAAATTCGTCGCTCTGCGTGACGACAAGCGGGCTAAGGATGTGAAGCGCGAGCAGCCGGTCGGTTGACCGGACGGTATCCTGCCGCCTTACATTGAGTTAAAAAAAGCAACTTACCGAGGCGGGTGAGGAGCAGGCCCGCAATCGCGAGCAGCAGAGCCGGCGGCATCATCACTGAACCGAGTTTCAGAAAGCTCCAGGCACTCACTTCCTGATTTTCCCGCCGCAGGGCGGACAGCCAAAGGATGGTTGCGAGCGATCCGGTAACGGACAGATTCGGCCCGAGGTCCACGCCGATGAGCACGGCGCTGGCGACCTGGTGCGGCACATGCGAAGCGGACACGACGGAGCCAGCCAGCAGCCCGGCCGGCAAGTTATTAACCAGGTTGCTAATCAAGGCAGAGTCACGCCCGTTCCCCAAGTGGTCGCCATCGCGGAATGATCGGTCGCCGTTTGCAGAACATGAATGAGCGCGTTGAGCACGCCGCTGCGGTCAAGCGCCTCTACCAGCGCGAACAGACCGGCCACCAGCGGCAAGATTTCCCAGGAAGCGTCCTTCATGACGGTCCACGGTGGCTCGCGCTTTAGAAAAAGCACTACCGCAGCAGTCGCGACAGCGGCGACAAATGTCGGCAGTCCAAGTTCAACCCCGAAGCCGGAGACAAACAGAAGCACGATTGCCGTGCCCACGATGCCACAAGCTGTCATGTGACCGCCGCTGGACAGACCAGGTACATCGACCTCAGCGGCCATTACCTCCTGGCTGAGCGACTCGCGCTGCGTAAAAACGAAGGACACTGTATGTAACCGCGATCGACAGCACTGATGGCAAAGCGAATCGCCCCAGCCATTGCAGCAACGGCGGCATATGGTCACGAAATATGATCAGGTTGGCTGGGTTTGAGATCGGGAGGACGAAGCTTGCCGCGTTTGCTATAAACGCGCAGATCAACAGGTAGGGGAGCGGGTCCTTCACCTTAGCGGCCTTGGTCGCGGCAAACACGGCCGGCGTGAGAACGACCGCCGTAGCGTCGTTCGACATAAAAACTGTAACCGCCGTGCCGACGCCATAAACCAGAGCGAATAGTTTCGTCGCGGAGCCGTCCGCCAAACGCGCCGCTTGCCCGGCCAGAAAATCGAACAAACCTTCTTTGCGGGCCAATTCTGCCAGCAGCATCATGCCACTCAGAAACAGGTACACGTCGATCCCCTTAGCGACCGCTTTCAGCGCGTCGCTCCATGGGAGCAGACCGAGCACGACCAGCATGACGGCGCCGGAAACGGCCCAGATAGCCTCCGGCAGCTTCCAGGGGCGGGCGATCACGCCAAGAGTGCTCAGCGCGGCGATTGCCCAGATAAGGTAATTCGCAGTCGTCAATGCTTCCCTATCGATACCGTCGCGGGAGCATCGCCTTTCCAGTCGAGGGTTTCGGGCATGAAGACGAACAGGATCGCAAAGGCGGCAGCTGCCACGGAAGCCAGGAACAGAAACCCCGCTCGGTCACCGAAGTGATGAACGATGGCTCCGGCAATCGTTTGACTGAGAGCCGCGCCGATACCCACCGCCGTTGCGATCGCGCGCAACGTGAGATTAAACCGCCCGGTGCCACGCGTCAGATCGGCTATCACGAGGACGGAAACGACCCCGAAAATGCCGGCGCCGATGCCGTCGAGCACCTGGATGCCAACCAGCGGGTAGAGGTTGTGGGTGAGGGTGTAAAGGACGCCGCGAACGGGTAGCACGCCGAAGCCTATGAGCAGCAGAGGCTTTCTGCCCCATGAACCGGCGCCGCGGCCAACCCATGCGGCGATAAGTGTGATCGTGAACTGAGTAGTCACGACGCAGGCCGACATGAACATCATGGAAGTCCGGCCCTTGCCTTTCGCCAGCATCTCACCGAGCAGCGGGAGCATGGCAGCGTTAGCGAAATGAAACATGACTGCGCAACAGAGGAAGATCATCAGCGGGCGATCCTCGATCAGATCTAGAACTCCTGCGGGCTTTCCATCGTCCTCGCCGTCTCTGGCTCCCCTGGCCAGCTCGTAGTCGATATCGCCGGGGCGGATGAGCAACAGCGACATGATGGTCGGGACTGCGAGGAGCGCGACAAAGAAAAAGACAGCGCGGTTCGAAATGAAATATCCGGTCAACCCCATCGCAACGGCGGCGACGACGTTGCCGGCCGAGTTGAATGTCTGGTTTCGTCCCTGGCGCAGGTTGAAGAGTTTGTGCCCAACGATTCCGAGTGAAATAGCGGCGATGGCGGGCATGAAGAAACTGGACATTGCGCCGATCAGCACTGTCACGACCGGCCAGAACGCGATCAATAGCGCGCCGATCGCCAACGCGAACACGCCCGCGGCAATCAGCGCTCGCTTGGACTTGAGCCGGTCCACCAAAGCGCCTGCCGGTGTTTGCGACGCGATGCCGGCGATACCGCCGATCGTGAGCGCAAGGCCGACGCGCTGCTCGTTCCAGGCGTATGCAGCAAGGTAGATAGCGAGGAACGGCCCGACGCCGGTCTGCACGTCGGCCAGCAGGAAGTTGAGCCAGTCCAGTCCGAGTAGGCTCGTGCTGGAAGGGAGCCTGTCCAGCTCCGAGTCGGAATTAACGACGGTTATCCTATCGTTCGCGTCGGAGTCGATTCCTGAGGCTGTCGGCGGTCGTCGCATCTTTCGAGGCACTCCTCAGGTTCAGCAGAATCGCGCGTCGCCACACAGTCTCGGCACAGGTCAGCATAGTGTCCGGTTAATTGTACTCTTTTCTGAATGCGCAGCGCCGAAGGCGACCCGAGATAATGGATGATACGGCGATGACTCGGTTAAGGCACCAGCGCAATCCCAAGACAACACTAAACGATAAACCGCTATCGTGCCGCCCGCCACGACGGAGCGGCGAGGGGGACTCCTCTTCGCGCTCCCTCTGATTAGGCTGCGTCGACGTGGGCCATCTTCACTTCGGCGACTTCCCTCGTGAAGATCATTGCCTGATTCTGTTTTTGTCAGGAAGATAAACAAAGGTTGGGCTGAGACCGCGCTCTTTTGAATAGTCGGGAACAGCAATGTCAGATAAAGAAAAAATCGATTATTGACGTTTGCATAAGATAGTGACAAGCGAACGAGTTTATGTTAATGTGTAGGGCATGGGTAATCCAGCGGGAGTGCGGCGGGATTTCGCGGCCCTGGAACAGCGGCGGCTGGCGGCGGCACGCTTACTGCGCGCGGGAGTCAGCCAGTCCCAGGTGGCGCGCGAGTTGGACGTGCACCGGCAGTCGGTCAGCCGCTGGGCGCGGGAGCTTGAGGAATCCGGCGTGCGCGGGTTACGCCAGGCCGGCCGCACCGGTCGCCCGGCGAGGCTTAGGCCAGTCCAGTTGCGTGACCTTGAGCGCGCGCTCCAGCGGGGTCCCGAGGCGTTCGGGTATGCCACCGGGTTGTGGACCGCAGGTCGGGTGCGCGATCTCATTGAGTCCCGCACCGGCGTGCGCTACCACGCGGACCACGTCTGGCGCATCCTGCGCAAGCTGGGCTGGACCTGCCAGCGGCCGACCGGGCGGGCGCTGGAGCGCGACGAGGCGTCGATCCGGCACTGGCAGAAGGTGGAGTGGCCGCGGATTAAAAAAAAGCCCGCTGCGAGCGGCGCACCATCGTCTTCATCGACGAGAGCGGATTGAGCGAACGGCCGCATCGGGTCCGGACCTGGGCGCCGCGCGGGCAAACCCCGATGCTGCAGTACCATTTCAATTGGAAGATGCTTTCGGCCGCCGCCGGCATCACCTGGTGGAACTTCTACTTCCGGCTTTACCCCGGAACCATCCGTGCGCCGCAGGTAATCGACTTCCTCGGCCATCTGCTGCGTCACCTGCCGGGCAAGCTGTTGGTGGTCTGGGACGGCCTGCCGGCTCATCGGGCGCGCCTGGTCAGCGAATTTATCCGCGCGCAGCGGGGTCGGCTCGCCATCGAGCGCTTGCCGGGTTACGCGCCGGAACTCAATCCGGTGGAATACCTACGGGGTTACTGGAAACATCACGAGCTGCCCAACTTCTGCCCGCGCGACTTCGGTCAGCTCGGCTATCAGGCACGGCGCGCACTACGTCGCATGCGCCGGCGCCTTGATCCAGGTCGGCGTTGAGCAGGAGGTTGTCGTCGGCATAAACCAAACCACTGGCGAAAAAGGTGATGAGCAGGAAAAGCAGCGCCGCGGAGATCCGCTCGGAATCGCAAATCCGGCGCAAGCAGAAAGGTTCCCCACCAATAGCCAGACCCGGATGGCTAAGCGCGAGGCGCATGTCGCTGCTAGTACCTGAAATCCGGGGTTAAAGCGAGAATGACGTGCTCGTTGGAATCGGTTTTCGCGGACTGGAGGTGAGGGCGTACAGGAGAAGAAATCCAAACCCCGCTGCGATGAAGCTTTCTTCATCAGCTTTTCCCGTACTTCCGTCTGGCGAGCTCGGCCGCCTGGTAGACCGCGTTGAAGTTATTCCCGAGTCCGGTCTCGGAGAGCCACGTTTTTAGGCCGGGTCGCTTGGCCTCGACTTCATTAATCAGCCGCTGGGCATCGGCTAGCCGCTCGAGCGTTGAGGCTCCGTAGATGCGGTTCAACTTCTGTTCGGTCCGCACGCGATACTCTTCGTGTTGTGCCGGATTGAAGCCAGCAAGGGTTGGCGCTTCGCGGAGAATCGTCGCTGCAGGCATTTCCGTCCGCCGTTGGAATCCCGCCTTCCTTCATCCACGAGCGTATATTTCCATCCATCACGGTCTCGGCCTCATCAAGTGGGCGGCCGTGGTGAATTTCGTAGCGGGCCGGGTCGTCGGGCGCCTCAAACCAGTCTCAATGCGCGCGTAGCTGCGCGGTCGGCCTAGATTAGTCCACCCGCCGCCACGGACTTCGCATCTCGTACTCCTTCCCATTGCCGGCGCCAAACGGTCGCGCCAAATTGGCCCACAGAGATTCTGGCCGCGAATCACGGCGCATCGAGCGCACAGTGGCTTTCTCCGCTACCACATGTCTGCAAATGAGCGCGCTGGGGCGGGCTTTTCGACGATTCGGACGAGCTATCGCTAGAGATAGGGACTCGCTGGCGGAGCAAAGGGGATTTGAACCGGAGACCCCCACCTCTCGAAATACCCCGCAAGATTGGCGCGCTTTTTAGCGATGTAATGGCGAATCTGCGCCAGCAGAGAGCTTCTCGCGTTTCATCCGCGTCGGACGGACCCAGAGAACTCTCGGCTTTCGGATAGAAGTTGTGGAAATCAGCGAGGATCGGAGCTTCGTCCATTGCCTCAACGGCTAGGATTCAGTCCAGCGCGAAAACTGCCTCATTTAGAAGTTATCTTTGAACCGGACTGGTGCGGAGCGGAGAACAGCGATAAGTGTATTTTTCGACACCGCGGAGGCGATCCGGTGGCTGGCGCTGCCCTCACCCGCGACTCGCGATGGTCGCGTGACCTCTGCCTGGACAAGGAGAGGTGCTGACTGCACTGAGGGTTTCGAATCGCTTTTGACGTCTTTCCGGGAGGAAGTTTCGTATGAGCGCGACACCGTCGATTGGGAACGCTGAACAACTCGACGTGCTCGTGGTCGGCGCCGGCTTCGCGGGCCTTTATCAACTCGATCGCCTGCGCAAGCTCAACTACAACGTAAAGGTGTTCGAGGCCGGGTCCGACATCGGCGGCATCTGGTATTGGAACTGCTATCCCGGCGCCCGGGTCGACACGTATGGGCCGCTCTATCAGTTTTCCAGCGAGAAGCTCTGGCGCGATTGGAACTACAAGGAGCTGTACCCCTCGTGGGAGGAGCTCCGCGCTTATTTTCACCACGTCGACCGCAAGCTTGACCTCTGCGGCGACATACGGTTCGACACGCGTGTTACCGCCGCGGATTTCGACACGGCGCGGGACCAGTGGGTCGTGCAGGCGAGCGACGGCAGTGTGACACGGGCCACGTTCTTCGTGCTGTGTACCGGGTTCGCCGCGAAGCCATATATCCCGCTGATCGAGGGCGTAGAAGATTTCATGGGCATCCGCCACCACACAGGGCTATGGCCGCAGGATGGCGTCGATTTCAAGGGCAAGCGCGTCGGCGTGATCGGCACTGGTGCGAGCGGCGTGCAGGTTATCCAAGAAATCTACCGGGATGTTGCTGAACTCACCATTTTTCAGCGCACGCCAAACCTGGCGTTGCCGATGCGACAGCGGAAGCTCGACGACGAGGCCAACCGGCGGATGAAGGAAACCTTCCCGGAGGACTTCCACAAGCGCGCCGAGACCTTTGCCGGGTTCGACTATGACTTCATTCAGAAGAGCGCGCTCGAAGTGTCAGAGGAAGAACGGCGGGCGACGTACGAGGATCTGTGGGAGCGGGGCGGCTTCGTCCCCTGGCTGGGAACGTTTAAGGACGTACTGAGCAACGAGGAGGCTAATAATACGGCCTATGCGTTTTGGCGTGACAAGGTCCGCGCACGGATAAAGGACCCTGCCGTCGCGGAGAAGCTTGCGCCAATGAAGCCGCTACATCCGTTCGGCGTGAAGCGGCCGTGCCTCGAGCAGCATTACTATGAGGCGTACAATCAGTCCAACGTCCATTTAGTCTACTTGCGCGAGTCCCCGATCGAGCGGATCACTCCGACCGGGGTAAAGACGAAAGAAAGCGAATACCAACTTGACATCCTGGTTTTGGCAACGGGGTTCGATTCCGTTACGGGCGGTCTGACCAGCATCGACATACGCGGCACGAACGGAAAGACCCTCCAAGAGAAATGGGCGAGCGGCTCCCGCGCGCACCTCGGCATGGCGAGTGCGCACTTCCCGAACCTGCTCTACGTCTACGGCCCGCAAAGTCCGTCGGCGTTCTGCAATGGACCGAGCTGCGCCGAGCTTCAGGGCGATTTTGTCGTCGAGTGTATCGAATACATGCGCCGGAACAATCTGCGCCGGATCGAGGCGACGCAGGAGGCGGAGGAGGCGTGGCGCGACCATGTCGCCACGTTAGCCGATGCGACTTTGTTCCCGCGTGCGCAGTCGTGGTACATGGGCGCGAATATCCCTGGCAAAAAGCGCGAGATGTTGGCTTATCCCGGAGGTCTGCCGGCTTACTTGCAGAAGTGCCGGGAGTCCGTCGATGCCGGTTACGCCGGCTTCACCCTGAGTTGACGCGTAACTTTTCTCAATCTGACTCATCATCGCCGGAGTGGAGCGGGCAGGCTGATCTTTTTAGTAATTTTTGTAGAAACGCCGTGCCCGACGTACGACAAGACTCATCGGCCCGCACTATTCGCGCGGGCGAGCTCGAGGCAATCTTTCTTCCTACGCATGGAATGTTAGGCGCATCGCTTCGTCACAACGGTGTGGAGATTCTCGGGCGAGTGGGTGACCTCGAAGCCGCTGGTGCAAAGGGCAGCACCGCCGGGATTCCGCTTCTCCATCCCTGGGCTAACCGCCTGTCCGAACCACGCTATAGTGTTCTGGGCCAGGTGGTTGTACTCGATGTGACATCGCCGCTTGGTAGTGTCCTTTCAAATTAGGACACTCCCGCCGCTTCTTCATCTTGACGAGCATGGGCTGCCTATGCACGGTGTGCCATGGTCGTTAGTGCGGTGGGAGGTGAGCGAAGCGGGGCAGGATTTTGTTGCTGCTCGCCTTGATTGGTCAGATCCCGACCTGCTCGCGATCTTTCCTTTTCGCCATTCTATTGAGCTAACGGCAACAATACGTATTGACGGACTAACCTTGGAAACGAGGCTGGCAGCGAGTTCCAGGGGCACGGTTCCTGTGAGCTTCGGTTTTCATCCGTATTTCAATCTTCCTGAACTTCCTCGCACTGACTGGGAATTAGAGATCCCGGCGATGCGAAACCTTGTACTCGACAGTCGCGGGATACCGACCGGTGATGAGGAGGCTTTTGGCGGATTCAAGGGGCAACTCGGTGAAAGCAATTTCGATGACGGCTTCGCTTTGACAGATGCGCAAAACTCATTCTCAATCACGCGAGTCAAACGCAGAATCAGCGTGGATTTTCTCGCAGGGTACCGCTTCGCGCAGGTCTTTGCCCCGAGAGGTAAGGATTATATAGCGTTCGAGCCAATGACTTCGCCCACCAGCGCCCTGACCACGGGCCGTGGGCTGCGCCTGGTACCTGCGGACGAGAGTTTTCGGGCGTCCTTCAGGGTACGTGTCGAAGCGCTCGTTTAGATTGCTGGGTAATCGAACGTTTTTCGACTACTAGTTAGTTAGGACGTCTATTTTTGGTTTCCTTCACTCGCGCGCTGCGAATGGACCTACCCAATTTGCGCAAAGAGAGGAATCGCATAAGTACTGCTCATAGCACGTGTTTGCAGAGCTCTCCGGGTCCTCCTGGAATCAAAAAGGGGGCGATATTGCGCTCTTTTTGCGATATTCTCTGAGATTTGCCTGAATCGGCAGACTGGATGGTGGAGGGCAGTCAATTCGAACTCTCGGTAGACTTGAGGTCACGCGGGGTGATCAGGACCGCCCGAAGAAGGTGTATGCAACGTCGTCCTGGCTCCAACCTTCATCTTCATTCTGCGTCCGGCAAGGATCTAGCAGAACCTAGAACACTCGATCCCGAATAGCCAGTTTTCTGCGCTCGATCAGAAGCGATTGCACTCCGCTTGGCGCAGGCCTGCAAGAAAGCGAATGCGTACGCTGTCCCACGAGAAGTTTGAGCGTTTCGTCGCCGCCCGCGCGACACAAGGACCTCCCTTTTGGCATTGATGGCTGCGGCCGGGAAAGTGCAGAAGCGAGGATTGGCGGCCAAGGTTTGATGCCGCCTGATCGACTGATCGCCAAGAAGTCAGTCCGTGATTTGCACCCAGATCGGGGCGTGATCGCTCGCCTTCTCCCAGCCGCGAACCTCTCGATTGACGCCCGCCCCGCCGACCCGCCGCGCAAGCGCGGGACTGAGCAGGAGGTGATCGATGCGCAACCCCCGATCGCGCTCCAAGTGATTGCGAAAATAATCCCAGAAGGTGTAAATGCGCTCGTCCGGATGCATCATGCGCAGGACGTCGATCCAGCC
>Ga0181532_10005057_pt1 | contig 11313 bp, 9 predicted proteins | sample PEATcosm2014_Bin_33_FD_119768 | JGI IMG/M metagenome (GOLD analysis project Ga0181532, IMG submission 119768) | Peatland microbial communities from MTU Mesocosm Facility, Houghton, MI, USA - PEATcosm2014_Bin11_30_metaG | ecosystem: Environmental > Terrestrial > Soil > Wetlands > Peat | place...
TTAAAATATCAACGACATCTTCGATTGACGTTTATTACCGCCGCAGATCGATTTAGAACTCGCTCCGTTGAGTCTGAGGTGGATGATGAGGCCCCCCGCGTCCGAATCTGAAAACCGCACCCACGGCGCAAAAAAAATTGGGCCGAGTCAATACTCCGACTTTTTCAACAGAATCGGTCAAAAGCGGACGAGACGACTCCAATTTGTGATGTCTGCTCCTCCCCCGAAAGCAGCCCATTGCCTGCGCGGTTATGGGATCCACTATCCTGGGAGTGCGGTCGTGCAAGACAATGAAAATCATCTTCCGCGCGCCCCACCGACAGCTGAACTGCGGCGCCTGAAATTTCCCTGTTCGTCGTCGGAGTTTCCCTGTTACGCGCTTGGAATTTCCCTGTTTCGCTCTGCTGGGAATTTCGCCTTAGCCCGTTGAATTTTCACGTCGATCGGACGAGAGGTGGTCGTCAAAAGGTCCAGATTCGCGAAAATTCCCGGTATTATGGCCCAAACGCCACTGCGCCATAATACCGAAAATTCCCGGCATTATGTAGCATTCACAGACTGCTACCTAATACCGAAAATTCCCTGTTTATTTCCCTGTTAGCAGGGAATTTGGCCTGGAGACTGGTTGGCATCTGACTGCGTCCTCAGCCAGCCAGTCGGGTCTCTGCGCGTTATGTCCGCCTTTCAGAAATATGCGCGACATTCCCGAGCGTGCAGCGTCCGGCCAAAGCGAACACCCCGACGGTAGGAGCGCCGAGAGAAGGTTAAGCCTAAATCAGCAACCAGGCCGAACGGTCAAGCGGGCCTGGAGTGTTCGATCTACCTCATCTATGCGCAGCTCGGCTTGCAGGTCTGCCAGGTTGAGCGCCACGTTGCGCCCCTCGATATCATCGGTCGCAGAATGATAGTAGGTAGCCAACCTGTTGAGCGAATCGAAACGAGCGGTCAGGTAATTGGCCATGTACTCAGCAAACTCTCTTTCTCCCGGTTGATCGGAGAGCTGCACGGTTTTTGCCTGGGCGAGGAGTTCTTGCGGGCTAGTTACAGGCAAATGAAGATGGGTTTCCCCCCAGTACATCGCAGTAGCATCAAGCGTTCTGTCTCCACCGTACTTTAACGAATCGCTTATGAGCTGTCCTTCTTCCTGGTCCCAGGCGGTCTGATTGGCAGCATTCTTTCGTGGATTCTGGAACGAGCTGAGGAAATCCAGCCTTAGCTGCTCTTCCGCTTCCTGAGCTGCGTTGTATCCTTCATTTCCCTCAGCATCAGTTCCGACGGCAAACCCATTATAGATTTTTTCTACTCCATCCGCAGCAGCATTTTTCTGCGGACCAGAATCTGTGGCAGCTCGCATGTCAGTAGCACCCAGATCTCCGCAGACAAATATAAAAAAACAGGCTGACGTGCAGAGACTGCTTGCAGTGGCAGGCGCGGCAATTCTGAAGCCTCTGGAATGCGCTGCCCGCGCATCAATAAGCCCCTTCGCCGGTGCCTGAGTTTCAGAGAACTCGGCGGCGCCTGAATTCAAGTTAAGTAACGCCTTGTTGCCGGCACCACTGTCGAACCAACTAATGGTAAAACCAGCCGCAAAAGCTTGCGGGGTTAAGGCTACCAGCACGCAAATCATTGCTTGTAACCACAGCTTGTGTCTGGATCTCCGCATCGGACCACTGGTTGCCTCTATTTGATCTGACATCCCCCGCATAACGACCGGCCCCATCGAAAAACTGCCGTAACTATTGGTTTCTGACAACCCCGAAGCGTGACAAGCGGACATTGCGCGGACACCACGGGATGTCGCCTAATGACCGATTCTGCGATATCGTCGCAAAATTCGGACGATTTCCGCATCGAAACCGCGTAATGGGCCGCGATATGACGCCACCCGAACAGGAGTTTCTGGACGGGAGAGGGTTCGCTGGGTAGTGCTTTATCGACTCCTTCAGCCTCAAGGCGCGATCCCGCGCGGCAATTTCGACGTCGTTGTTCTAGGCGGCTCAGAATGAAGTCCAACATCCCGGAGCAAACCAGCGCTTGCTCGTGGTGGCGTCGGCTCGGTATTCCCCGCTCCCAACTACGGCCGCATACATTAGGACGCGCAAGGTGTAAGCGGGAAAATTGGTCAGTTGCATCGTTGTTCTGGCATTGTGCAGTTCCCGCGGCGCGTCAATGTTTCGCAGACGCTAATGGGTGCAGTCGGATATGCGGTTACGCTCGCGCTGGCGTCTGGAACTATTAATAGGTCTCGTCGAGAGCGGGCAGAGGCGGCAGCGAGCACCCGCGTTTCATTGCGCATCGCGGAAAGAGCTTCAAATCGCTGACCGGTCATCGGTAGCGAGACGACGAAGCTTGCCGACGTCGCCCACCGCAACATGTGAAGCATGCACTGTGACTCCGGCCGATCTCAGTTTGGTAAAAATACGGGATAGCGATGATGGCCTGAGGCCAAGCCGTGCCGCAATCAGCAACTTGTCGTAAGGCAAGGCTATGACGCAGGAACCATGGTCGACCGGCGCAAGCGATGCTAGGAACTCGGCAACTCGCTGCACGCCAGTCTGCGCCTTAAGCTGCTCCACCTGCTGCATCAGCTGACGTATACGCTGTGACATGGATGCAATCATCGCCAGGGCGATATTCGGATCTTCTCGGATGCAGCTGATGATATGATCAGCCGGTACCCGTACTACCCTGGCATCGGTGATGGCCTCGGCCGTCGCCGGGAAGCGTGCGCCGGTTAAGGCGGCCGCCTCGGCAAAGCTGTCACCCTTTGTGAAAACGTGAATCACTGCTTCTTCGCCGGACAAGTTGAGCCGGTAATGCTTTGTCCAGCCGTCGATCATGATGAAGAATGCCGTCGCGGGGGCACCTTGTCGAAACAGTGTACTGCGCGCTTTCAGCGTCACCACGGTCGCGGGCGCGACGATATGCTCGACCGTCTCAGGCTTGAGACCCCGGAAAACGGCGATGCGGGTGATGATTCGGAGGTCATCGGCTGTGAGATTTGATGCCATGTTACAAGTCACCCGAAGTCTCGTAATGAGGACGTAAACGACGCGTCGTTCGCAAGGCTTCAACCGAATCGATCATCTCTCAGGGGTGCCGTGGCTCCGAGAGCGGCGACGTCGGCATGAAGTCTGCCGCTTCAAGCCGCCCTATTTGGAGCCCAATGCTCTGCTCCTGCTCGGCCCACGAACACGGCAGCGCTTTGGTGAGGCCGGTGACCGTGAGATTCGCAGGCGCGGTGCCTGCCGACGCGGTTCACTTGGAATATTTGCGGAATTCCGGCTTACGCTTGGCGTTGAACGCGCGCACCCCTTCCCTCGATTCCTCGGTCTCGTAGTAAAGCTTGAGCGCCTGCATGCCGAGCGCGCCGATGCCGGCGATCGAATCGCTGTCCGCATTGAATGAGCGCTTGGCGATAGCGATCGCGGTGGGACTGCGTTCCATGAGCTCGCGGCACCACGCATCGACCTCGGCATCGAGCTGGTCGTCGGGCACCACCTTGTTGACGAGGCCGATCGCCGCCGCCTCGTGCGCCGTATAGCGGCGGCACATGTACCAGATTTCGCGCGCCTTCTTCTCGCCGACGACGCGCGCCAGATAAGCCGTGCCGAAGCCCGGATCGACCGAGCCGACCCGCGGGCCGACCTGCCCGAATTGGGCGCTCTCGGCCGCAATCGTCAGATCGCACAGCGTCGCCAGCACGTTGCCGCCGCCGATGGCGTAGCCCCGCACCTTGGCGATGACCGGCTTTGGCGCCAGCCGGATCAAGTTGTGCAGCGTCTCCATCGGCAGCCCGACCGTGCCGCGCCCGTCGTAGCCGCCGTCATGCGCCGACTGGTCGCCGCCGGTGCAGAACGCTCGCGTTCCGGCCCCCGTCAGCACGATGACGCCGATGCTGGAGTCCCAGGCGCTGCGGTTTAGGGCGTCGATCAACTCATCGCAGGTCTTACCGCGAAACGCGTTCAGCTTCTCCGGCCGGTTGATGGTGATCGTCACTATTCCGTCGCTCTCTTCGTAAAGGAGATCCGTATAAGTCACATCGCCGCTCATTGATTTGCCTTCCTGACGCTGTTTGGAACAATTCGAGCCGGTTCTTTCACATTGCTTGCGAAAGCGCTTTCGCCATCTCGCGCAATTTGAATTTTTGCACCTTTCCACTGGGCGTCAGCGGCAGCTCATTTAGCACTTCGAGACGCTCCGGTACATATTGGCGTGCGACCTTTTGCTCCGCCATGAAGCGGATCATGTCGTCGAAGCTGAAACGCTGGCCTGATTTCGGTACGACGAAGACGCAGGCGCGCTCGCCGAGTCGAGCGTCCGGCATTCCGACAATGGCGACGGACTGCACGGCCGGGTGCCGGAACAGCATGCCCTCGATCTCGATCACCGGGATGTTCTCACCGCCGCGAATGATAATGTCCTTGGCGCGGCCGGTAATGCGGATGTAGCCTTCCGCATCTGCGCGAGCGAGATCCCCGGTATCGAACCAGCCCTCGGCGTCGTGGTTGTAGAATTGCGGCCGCCGCAGGTATCCGACGAAGTTGGAGCAGCCGCGTACCTTGAGAAGCCCTTCTTCTCCCGGCGCAAGCAGGCTGCCGTCGGCGGCAACCACCTTCACTTCCATGCCAGGCAGCGCGCGGCCATCGGTGAAGAACGCCTTCTCGTTCGGATCGCCGGGCTGCGTCGTGGTAACTGCGCCGTTTTCGGTCATTCCCCAGGCCGAAATGACTGTCGCGCCGAGCGTCTTTGCTGCACGCTCGACCAGAACGCGGGGAATGGGGGCCCCGGCGGCAACGAAGAACCGCAGGCTTGCCACCTTGCCGCAGCCCTTCTCGACCGCATCGGTGAGGTCCGAAAGGAACGGCGTCGAGGCGAAAGTGAATGTTGCGCCTTCCTCGTCGATCAGCTCCGCCGCACGCTTGCCGTTCCAAATATCCTGCAGGACGACCGTCGTGCGCAAGATGACCGGCATCAGCAGACCGTAGAGGAAGCCGGACTGATGAGCCATAGGCGACGACATCAGTACGATGTCGTCGCCCGTGAGCTTAAGCCGCTGGCAAAACGGATAAATGTTGGAGAGAAGAGTGTTCGCAGTATGCATCACGCCTTTCGGTTCACCGGTCGTACCCGACGTATAGAGCACCTGGATGACGTCATCCGCGGCCCTGCGGCATTCGGCGAACAGGCGCTTGGTGTCGCGCTTGGTCTCCCACGGGGTCTCGAGCAAGATCCGCTCGAAGCTCTCCTCACCACTGCCTCCGATCACCAGCATCCGCTGCAGATGCGGCAGCTCGGAACGCAGGTCGCGCACCATTGCGGGATAGTCGAACCCGCGATACTCGCGCGGCACGATGAAGATCTTGCTCTCGGCGAACCCGAGCATGAATTTGACCTCGCGCTCGCGAAAGATCGGCATCATCGGATTAATGACGGCGCCGATGCGCCAACATGCGAACACAAGTGCCGTGAACTGCCACCAGTTGGGGAGCTGGCACGAAACGATATCGTCCTTTTCGATCCCCAGCTCGGCGAGGCCTGCGGCGATACGGTCAACCAGCGCCCCGAATTCCCGATAGTTCAGGCGCCGGTCCTTCCCTTCCATCGAGTTGAAATCGACAATGGCCATCTTGTCGGGAACCTGAGCTACACAGCGATCGAGGTGATCGGTGAACAACCCGTCTCGCCAATAGCCGCGGGGGTGCATCTCCTTGCGGCGCGCCTCGATCATCATCGTATCGAATTTCATGCTCCCTCCTTTTTGCGTACGACGTTCGTCGCTTGATCTTTGCAGCGCCGCCTAGCTTCGGCCGTGCCGGACACGCGGCCCCGGGGGGCCGCGCGCTGAGAGGGTCTTATCCTAACCCTCGGGCCGCGTCATGACCGATCGGGCGAAGCGCCGCCGTCCCGCTGACCAGCAGCGATCCTGGCGCTCGGCAACATGAATTGCCTTCGCCGACACGGCAGTGTGCTTGACAGGCATCCCAGAAACGACAATCTTCGCATTACGAATGAACGTTCATTCAAAGTATTATCCATGATCTTGACGGAAGAACAAGAACTGATCCGCGCGACAGCGCGCGATTTCGCCCGGGCCAACATCGCGCCGCACTCGGCGGAATGGGAGCAAAACGCATCCTTCCCGCGTGAGGCGCTCAAGGCGATGGGGCAGTTGGGTTTTCTGGGCATGACGGTGCCGCCGGAATGGGGCGGAGCGGGTGCCGATTATGTCGCTTACGCGCTGGCGCTGGAGGAAATCGCCGCCGGCGACGGTGCGATTTCGACCGTCATGAGCGGGCACAACTCGGTCGGCTGCATGCCGATTCTCGAATACGGCACGCCGGCACAGAAGGAGCGCCACCTTCGTCCGCTGGCGCGGGGCGAAAAGCTCTCTGCTTTTTGCCTGACCGAACCGCAGAGCGGCTCGGATGCGGCAGCGATCAAGACGCGAGCGGAGCGGCGCGGTGATCGCTACGTGATCAACGGCACCAAGCAGTTCATCACCTCCGGAAAGAACGCCGATGTGGCGCTGGTTTTTGCCGTGACCGATCCAAGCGCCGGCAAACGCGGCATCAGCGCCTTTATCGTCGAGACCAATGCGCCGGGCTATCGCGTCGGACGCGTCGAGAAGAAGATGGGGCAGAACGCCTCCGATACCTGCGAAATCCATTTCGAGAATCTCGAAATCCCGCTGGAGAACCAGCTCGGCAAAGAGGGTCAAGGCTACCGCATTGCGCTGTCCAATCTCGAGGGCGGACGCATCGGCATCGCCGCGCAATCGGTTGGCATGGCGCGCGCCGCCTACGAGATCGCGCTCGCATACGCGCAGGAGCGGCAGAGTTTCGGAAAGCCGATCATCCAGCATCAGGCGGTCGCTTTCCGTCTCGCCGAAATGGCCACCGGGATCGAGGCCGCGCGTCAGCTTGTCCTGCACGCCGCGGCCCTGCGAAGCGCCGGCCGGCCATGCTTGGCCGAGGCCGCGATGGCCAAGCTGTTCGCAACCGAGACGGCGGAACGTGTCTGCTCCGACGCGATCCAGACGCTCGGCGGCAATGGCTACATGCAGGACTACGGCGTCGAGCGCATCTTCCGCGCCGTGCGCGGCGCAAAGATATACGAAGGAAGCAACGACATTCAGCGGCTCGTGATCAGCCGCAGTTTGATAAGTTGATCACCCGTGTTGCCCCTTGCCGGCATTCGCGTACTCGATTTCAGCACCCTGTTACCGGGGCCGCTGGCTGGCTTATTGCTCGCCGAAGCCGGCGCCGACGTCATCAAGATCGAGCGGCCCGGCGTCGGCGACGAAATGCGAACCTATGAGCCACGCCTTGGCGATGACAGCGCGAATTTTGCTTTGCTCAACCGCGGCAAACAGTCGATCGTCCTCGATCTCAAGGCGCCGGGCGCCCTCGCCAAGCTCACGCCGCTGATCCAGAGCGCGGATGTATTGATCGAGCAGTTTCGCCCCGGCGTCATGGATCGGCTCGGGCTCGGCTATGAAGCGGTCCGCAAGAGTAATCCTCGCCTCGTCTATTGCAGTATCACCGGATTTGGTCAAAACGGTCCGCGTCGCGATATGGCAGCGCACGATCTTAACTATCTGGCGCTCACCGGTCTGTTGTCGCTGACTGCCGACGAGACCGGCGCGCCAACCATGCCGCACACGCCGATCGCGGACATCGCCGCAGGTAGCTATCCCGCCGTCATGAACATTCTGCTTGCTTTATTGCAGCGGCAGCGAACTGGAATCGGCGTTTATCTTGATATTTCGATGACCGACAACCTGTTCGTGCTGAGCTACTGGGGACTCGCCAATGGTTTCGCCGCGGGCGACTGGCCGAGGCCCGGAGCGGCGCTCACGACGGGAGGATCGCCCCGGTACCGCATATACCGCATGGCGGACGGCGGCTATCTCTCGGTCGGCGCGATCGAGCAACGATTCTGGGAGGTGTTTTGTCGCCTGATCAACCTTGACGCGGCAGCGCGTGACGACACGCGCGACCCGGCGGCAACGATCGCGGCCGTCACCGCACGGGTGGCGGCGCGTCCGGTGGCGCACTGGCGTAAACTGTTCGACGGCCAGGACGTCTGCTGCGCCGTGGTCGCCAATCTCGACGAAGCGGTGCGGGACCCGCATGTGGCGGCGCGCAACCTCTTTAGTCGCCGCGTGCGCGCCGGATCGAAATCGATTCCGGCGTTGCCGGTTCCGATCGACAACGGCTTGCGCGACCCGGCCGAGATCAAATCCGCGCCGCGCCTCGGCGCTGACGAAGAACTTCTCGCGTCGAGGCCGTAGATGGCGCGCGTTGTTCAAATCGTCCGCCACGGCGAGCCGGAAGATCTTTCGATCGTGGAGATTCCGGACAGGGCTCCGCAACGGGGAGAGCTTGTCATAGACGTGCACGCGATCGGCGTGAATTTCGCCGATCTTCTGGTGGTGCGCGGAAAGTATCAAAACCTCGCCCCGCTTCCTTTCAGTCCTGGCAAGGAGGTTGCTGGAATCGTGAGCGCGGTCGGCGAGCGCGAGGCCGGGTTCCGCGTCGGCGACCGTGTGATTGCCTATCCCGAAAACGGCGGCTATGTGGATCGGATCACCGTGGCGAACCTTCTTTGCCATCGCCTGCCGGTCGGGCTCGACTTTGCCGATGCGATCGGTCTCGGGCTCGCCTTCCAGACCGCGCATTTTGCGCTGTTCGAACGTGGCGTGATGCAGCCGGGCGAGACAGTGCTGGTCACAGGCGCAACCGGCGGTGTCGGTAGTACGACGGTTCAGCTTGCCAAGGCGCGGGGCGCGCGCGTCATAGCCGGCTGCACGACGCCCTCGAAGGCAAACTTCGCCCGCGAATGCGGGGCCGATCACGTCATCATGCTGGACCGTCCGGATTTGGCCGAGGTGATGCGCGCGGAAGTGGCCGAAGCGACCAACGGCGGCGGCGCCGACCTGATCATCGAAAATCTTGGCGGCGATGTCTTCGAAGCGTGCCTACGCGCACTTGCCTGGCGCGGCCGCATCGTCGTCGTCGGGTTCGCAGCGGGCGCGCCATCGGTGGTGCGCTCGAACTACCTCCTGATCAAGAATATTGCTGCCAGCGGCCTACACTGGAGCGATTATCGCGATCGGACCCCCGACCTTGTTCGGCACGCGCAGAAGGACATCTTCGCCTTGTGGCAAGAGGGCCGCCTCACGCCGGCGGTCACTGAAGTGCTGCATCTCGAAGAGGCCGCGAGCGCGCTACGCCGCCTGGTCGACCGCCGCGTGCTCGGTAAGATCGTTCTGGTCACCGGTTACTATGCCGGACGCCTGCGGCAGGCGGCTCGCATATCTTCCATCGTGCGATCCAACGTATAGGCCCAGCCATGTTGGCAGTGAACGTTTCCGATCAGGTCGCGACGATCGTCATGCAATCGCCACCCGTCAACGCGTTAAGCGAGCGCTGGCTGGCCGATTTCCTGCGGACGATCGACCAACTCGTAGCGCGAGACGACTGGAAGGTGTTGCATGTGCGTTCCGACCAGAAGGCTTTCAGCGCCGGCGCCGATCTCAAGGAGATGCGCGTGCGCTTCGATGCGTCCGACGGTCCGAACCGGACTTACGCCTATGTCGCCACGATCCAGCGCCTCTATGCGCGCATCGAGGCGCTGGCGCAGGTGACGCTTGCCGAGATCGGCGGGGCAGCACTCGGCGGCGGTTTCGAACTTGCGCTGGCTTGCGACCTACGGATTGCGGCGGCCGAGGCCAAGATCGGCTTGCCGGAGGTTAAGCTCGGACTTATTCCCGGAGCCGGCGGTACGCAGCGGTTGACTCGGCTGGTCGGCCGCGGCCTCGCCAACCGTCTGATCCTCACGGCCGAGACCATCGATGGCGCGATGGCCGAGCGGCTCGGCATTGTGCAATGGTGCTGTCCGAAATCGGAGCTCGCGCCGCGCGCCGCCGACATTGCGCGGCGCATCGCCTCGCTGCCGCGCGAGGCGCTCGCTGCGGCCAAGCTCTGTGTCGCCTCGGCGGGCGAACCCGGGCGTGGCGGCTTCGGCGATGAACTCGAAGCGACTTATCGTCTTCAGACCGACCCGGAGACGCGACAACGCGTCGAGGCCTTTCTCGACGGCGCTCGGTTCTGACAACCGGAAAGCATAGGAGGGAAAGATGGAATTTGTTAGCATGACAGTGCTGGTTACGGGCGGCGCTTCGGGCATCGGCAAGGCGACGGTGATGCAGCTTGTGCGTGAGAACGCCAGCGTGATCTGCGCCGACATCGACCAGACCAAGGGCAAGGCGCTGGTCGAGGAAGGAAAGGCATCCGGCTCCGCCATCGACTACGAGCCGATCGACCTCAGCGACACGGATTCGGTGCGGCACTGTGCTGCCGCGGTGCTCGCGCGTCACCCGAAGATCGACGTCCTAATCAACGCAGCGGGCTTCGGTGAATTCCATCTCTTCGTCGATACGCCGCCGGACTATCTTGATAAGGTACTCCGGGGCAATCTGACGGGGGCGCTGCACCTCACGCAGGCCTTGCTGCCGCAGATGATCACCAACCGCCGCGGTAAGATCGTCAATGTCTCAAGCGATGCCGGCCGGGTCGGCTCGACGGGCGAAACCGCCTATGCGGCGGCCAAAGGCGGCCTCATCGCTTTCACCAAGTCGCTGGCCCGCGAAGTGGCCCGCTATAATATCAACGTCAATTGCGTCTGTCCGGGTCCAACCGACACGCCGCTACTCAACACCCGCTCGGAAAAGCTCAAGGAGGCCTTCGTTAAGGCGATCGCCTTCCGCCGTCTCGGCAAGCCGGAGGAGATTGCAGATGCCATCGTCTTCTTTGCTGGCCCGAAATCCAACTACATCACCGGACAGGTCCTGAGCGTCAGCGGCGGCCTGACTTTCGCAGGCTGAAGCGAGGGCTTTTCTCACAGGCGACACTAGACCGAGTTAACTTAGAGGACCGACCCATGCTCGCAACGGCTGCTCGTTTCCGCCCTTCCCGTGTCGATTTTTCGAGCTTTAAGCCACAACACTTTCGCTGGGACCGCGACAGCAAAGTTGCGACCATCACGCTCAACCGACCCGAGCGCAAGAATCCGCTCACGCTCGAGTCTTACGCGGAACTGCGCGACACATTTCGCGATCTCGCCTATGCCGACGACATCAAGATCGTTGTCGTCACCGGCGCCGGCGGCAACTTCTGTTCCGGGGGCGATGTGCACGAAATCATCGGACCGTTGGTGGAGATGCAGCGCCAGGGCGACATGGCCGGCCTTATCGCCTTCACGCGGATGACCGGCGATCTGGTCAAGGCCATGCGCGCCTGCCCGCAA
>Ga0181532_10005058_pt1 | contig 11312 bp, 14 predicted proteins | sample PEATcosm2014_Bin_33_FD_119768 | JGI IMG/M metagenome (GOLD analysis project Ga0181532, IMG submission 119768) | Peatland microbial communities from MTU Mesocosm Facility, Houghton, MI, USA - PEATcosm2014_Bin11_30_metaG | ecosystem: Environmental > Terrestrial > Soil > Wetlands > Peat | place...
GCCGCGGTGCATCGGTATTGCCTCGCCCAAATGCCGATTAGGAGTCTCGCGAAGATAGCCAGACTCTGTTGTTCTGATAAAAACCCAAGAAAACCGGATCGTGGCGTCACGGAACTGCCTTTCCTCAAATGTTCTCGCCAGGATGCGTTCAAAATACGGCCAAACGTTTTTTCATGATTCGATTGAATGAAAACAAGGCCGGCTTCGGGGAACACATCGATGGCGGCGCCCCTGAGACTCCGAGCGGAGAATACCCAAACTCATACGCGTCGCTGCCGCCAAACGTCAAAAGCGCGCTATGCCCGCATACTGGGTTGCGTCACGCGCATCTCGCAAAGCTCTTGAAACCCGGGGGATTAGCGGCTGCCCATGTTCGTACAGTGATGCTGCGACAGCCAGGGGCACGTCACGGTAAGACGCTCTTCCATGTGGGAGACATGCTCCGTTGGCTGGACGGTTTGGCAGCCCAGCAGGCAACACAAGGGCCGCCCATCGAATAGACGGTATAGTCCGCATCCAAGGATGGCGGCGAGCGACAGCCCAGACGAGCTGATGGATGGTTAGCGCGGCGGTGAAGGCGAAGCTGGCTGCGATTGCCCGGGCGAGATGGGCGAAGGTGCCATCCTGGATTTCGAACTTGCGGCGCCCGTGCCTTCCCCGCCATCGAAAATCATGGTGTGGGCGTTCCCGCGGCAACAGGAAATCGCGCCGTGATCCGCGTTGGGTAAATCGGTGGGACGGGCCAGCGCGCCAAGTGAAACCAAATTGATTCATGGTGGGGACTCGAACTTGCATTCTTCATGAAAAACCCGAAACGGATCGAGCTTTTTATCTGCCCTCCAACCCGGCAGCCCGGCGACCGCTTCCCGCCGTGGCCATGGCCTCGCGTCCGATGCCGCTGCCCACGAGTCATAAAAGCTCCGACCGACTTTGCCAGGGATGCTAACTCGATTCTTCGCCCACACGCGGCAGAGTGAGCGGTGCGAGATGTCGTCGGCAAGAATTTGTTCGGTTATCTTTCCGTCCAGCGATTTGATCTCCACTCCTTACCGAGCTTCTCTCCTTTCGCGGCGGCCACCAGCGGAGGTTCGAGAAACTCGACCAACCGCTGCACGATTTCTTCAAGCGCCGGCACGGCTGCCTTGGATACTGTTTTTCGGCAGAACGCCTCCCAGCCCCGAATTTTCGCTTGGTCTTGCGAAAAAGCCAGCGTTAGCCCCACCGGCAGACCATCGGGAACCGGGGTGCCCCTGCGCTTGAATGTCGTGGCAATGGAAGTTGACAGAGCCGCGCCCTCGAAAGTGAATTTGTACGCGAGAAAGTGGAGATCAAAATAATCTTTGAAGCGCGTGTTCAACATTCCCAATTCGACAAGGGCCTCAAGTTTTTCCGCTACGACGGTTTCGCGGGAATAGGCCCGCAGTTTTGGCGCATCCATGCCCAGGAGAACGGGGAAAGTGATTTCTTCCGGGGTGACCGAAAGCGCATCACCGAAACCGACATCCACTTGCAATGGGATGACCGCCTTGCCGATACGCACCTTGAGTTTCACGCGAATGCCGGCGTATTCGTCCTGTGCGCGAATCTCCGCAGTGGTGACGCTGGCCGCATCAAAATCAACGCCATCAGCTTCAACTTCCACGCGACACAATTCGCGGAAGATTTCGGTCAACTGACCGCGCGACGGGTTTCCGAATCCCAGCAAGTCTAAATCACGGGTAACCCGATGCAACGTCGGCTCCCAAAGTGCAAAGAGCATGGCTCCCTTCAAGATGAACTGTTCCCGATGCGTGGAACGGGATAGACGGTAAAGCAATCGCTCCAGGCTGAACCGCACCAGCAGCACGTTGAAGTCTTCCCCCGTTTTGGCCCGACGCTGTGCAAGACGGGCATGGACTGAAGCGGCGAGGTTCTTCATGCGAGACTGTCAAAGTAGGGCCGCATGACATTGAGCACATGGCATATCTTGGCGAAGCGCCACAGTTCGTCGGATGTGGTTTTCTTATTCTGCCACGCATCGCGCAGCGCCTCAACCGCGACGTTGACGCCGATCCGGTTTCGGAAGCGGAAACAGTCGGCGACGGTCTTGGCGACGGAGTAAACCGGGACGCTCACTCCTTCGATAATGTGCTTTTCAATGCCGGACATCATCATTTTTCCAGAGAACTGCAGAATGCGGAGGGCGGGAACGCCGGACCTCGGCCGTCGTGTTTCCCGTGGGACGGCCAGCCAGACCTCGGCGGGATTTTCCGTGGTGAGATCGTGAAATCGCAGTGCCGATAGCAGGCAGACAACACCCTTGGGAACCAGCTTGGCCACTTCGGCAAGGGAATGGTTCTCGGTGAGCGGGCTGTTCGCATGGACGTAAAGCCCCCGTCCTGTCTTCAGCAATTCGCCCTGCTCGACGAGTTTGGCCAGATACACTCGTGGAATGCCCGCCGATTGCAGGTCACGCGGGCGGAGCAGCCCCAGCTTGCCGACAAGCCGCAGCAGCCTTTCTTTGTGATTTTGTGCCACGTCTCCATTATTACATAATGTATGCAGATGACAACAAGTGAATACATTGTGTAAAATCGTCGGTGCCTATTTCGCGCTCGCACTGCATTCTGGAGCCATTGTATGGCGGTGCTGCAGGCGTGCAAGATATTGCTCGTGCCTGCGCTTGCTTTGCCGGGGCGGGAGTAGAGCCACCGGTATTTGTGCCTTTTTAGGGCCCTATGAAATCGGAGCAGCGTTGAGGGACTGAGGATAGCGGCGTGGCGCAAAATTCGGCGCGGATTAAAAAACAAGGTCCAGAACCTCAAGAGCAGCCGCTGGAAGGCGTAGAGGGTGGGCTGCCATGCCTATGTGGTTGCCTATGCCAGGCTCTCGGCAGCGGCAAGGAACCCGAAAAATGCCTTTCGAACGCGAGAATTATCAATTCGTCACACATAACAAAAAATTAATATGCGACCATCATATTCACTTGCAGGTTAAATATCTAGTTGCAGGTTTAATGTGAATGCTGCAAGTTAATACCAAGATGAGCGCCAACTCGAGCCAATTCAAGCGTCCGCAGCGTCACCGTGAGGTGGATGTCTTCCAGAGAGCTGTCCAGTTCGAGGGCCTTTTCCGCAGCCTTCACCAGCACGGGCTGGCAGAGCGGATCGTAGTTGTGGCTCAGCCTTTCCCAGGAGTCGAAGACCAGGCTGGTCTTGGTGCGCCAGGCAAAAGATTGGGCGATGATGACGCCCCTGCGTTCCAGCACGTAGAAGCTGGCCTCGGGGTCCAGGGTTCCAGCCTCTGCGCAACCGCGAGCGTCCGGCCCGAATGGCCGAACAACTCTTTTGGCGGATCCTGGAACATCTGAAGGAACAGACACCCGGCTTTGCGGCGGGAAAGCGGCGGGGCCCCGCCTTCCGTTTCAAGAGGCCCATTCATGTGATTGACAGCACCACGATGGAACTGGTGGCCAACTGCCTGGACTGGGCCAAGCACCGCCGGCGCAAGGCGGCGGCCAAAACCCACATGCGGTTGAATCTACAGAGTTTTTTGCCCAGTTTTGTCATCGTGGACACCGTGGCCGAACATGACAACAAACGGGCGCACGAACTGTGCGCCGACTTGAAAAGCGGCGAAATCGCCTTGTTTGACAAGGGTTATGTGGACTTCGGCCATTTGCGGGATTTGGATGAGCGCGGGGTGTTTTGGGTGACGCGGGCCAAGGAGAACATGGTTTATGAGGTGGTGCGAAAAATGCCTGCTTCCAAAGACGCGAAGATTTTGCGCGACGAAGTCATCGTCCTGCGCAACGAGAACAAACCCGCGCCGGAACTGATGCGCCAGGGTGGTGGCGCTGGTCAAGATCGATGGAGAGGAACGGGAAATGACCTTCCTGACCAACAACTTGGAGTGGAGTCCGCGCTGCGTAGCCGACCTGTACCGCTGCCGCTGCATAAGCAGAAAGATGACACACCCGTCAATTCACTGGAAGTCCGACATCCGAATATTCCAACCTCTTGCTGCACAAGCAGTTAAAGTTGGAGGCGGGGGTCGGAATTGGGGGCCGGACGGGGTGATTGACCCCCTAAACCTGTACCCCCGTGTTCAGGCGTGTTCAAGACCGCTAAAGACCGTTGAAGCCAAACAGGGCCTCTGGGTTCGCGTTTTGGTGCTGACGACGAAGATTTGCTCATCGCTCCCTAATAGCGACGGGTTGGCTTGAAATGACCCAAAAATTAACTGGATGGGAAATGCCGATTTATTCGCTTTTGGGCTTGACCATTCGCCATTCGCGAATAGAGTATAGGCATGATTGCAAAGTCTTTGGATGTGGTGGTTCTGCTGAAGCTCCTCTTAAAAAAGGGGCCGGTCGCTTATGCCGATCTGTCCAAGGAACTTTTCATCAGCGCCTCGGAGATACATGCAGCAGTTCGTCGGGGCATCGCCGCCGGACTGATTGACGAACAAACCAGGACTCCGCGGAGGAAAGCCCTGGCAGATTACCTGATCCATGGAGTCCGGTATGCTTTTCCAGCGAAGATGGGGCCCTTGGCCCGTGGGACGCCCACGGCTTATGCAGCACCACCTCTTTCTGCGAGCATCAGCCAAGATGATTTGCCGCCGGTTTGGGTTGACCCCGAAGGAAAGGTTAAGGGCATTTCCATCGAGCCCCTTTACCGTTCCGTTCCGTCGGCGGTAAAATCCGACCCCGCCCTTTATGAACTCCTTGCCCTGGTCGATGCGTTGCGGATGGGCCGGGCCAGGGAGCGCAAATTAGCGGAAGAGCAATTGAGCCAAAGGATAAACTATGCCGGCGCCGCCTCTTGAGGAAATGCGCATAGTCGCCTCTCGGCTTAAACCGCTGAACGTTCCCTTTGCGTTTGTCGGTGGTGCTGTGATGTGCCTTCTGGTGGATCATCCGGAATTGACGGATTTTAGGCGCACCAAGGATGTGGATGTCGTGGTGGCAGCAATTACTTACTTTGAGTTTGCAGCGTTGGAAGCTCGCCTCAGGGAGGCCGGTTTCCAACACGACACGTCCGAAGGGGCTCCGATTTGCCGTTGGATTGTGGATGGCTGCAAGGTGGACATCATGCCTCAAGCACCGGCCAACCTTGGGATGAATACCCGGTGGTTTCCAGAGGTGCTTCAGCAGGCGATGAGCGTTGACTTGGGCCAGGGATGCACGGCCCATATCGTGACGCCTGCTCTATTCTTGGCGACCAAACTCGAGGCTTTCAAGGATCGTGGAAAAGGTGATTACTACTTAAGCCATGACCTGGAGGACATCGTTACACTGTTGGATGGGCGCGCAAGCCACTCGGCGGTCACTGCTTCATCGACGGTGAACCAGCGATGGAGCAGGAGTTTGAAAATAACGAAGGAGTAGTCCGTTCGTATGGTGTTGGCTTTCCCGCGTTCTGATTCAACAATATTCGAGAGTACGCGCTGCATGTTTGCATCCGGGTCGTGAGGGATGCCGGTGAAGCGGCCTTCCTGCTGCAAGCAAATGGTGAGGCGGCGAAGAACATCTTCTCGCAAAACAGTGGCGGCGCGCTCCCATTCGTCACGCAATCTTTCCAGAGTTATGGGCGAATCAACCAAAACGACGAAGCCTTCAGAGACCCGGTCTTCACTGAGCGGATACGCAACTTGCATGAGGCTGGTGCGGATGGTGCGGAGTGCGTCCACACCGAACTTCACTTCGATCAATGCATTGCCGACACGGGCAAGCGCGCCCTGCTTCGATGGCTCTCCTCCTGGCGGCATTTGCCTACGGCATCATGCTCATCTGGCACCGTGGCGCCAAAGCAGTTTCCGCGCGGCTTCAGGAGACGGTCGAACTTTGCTGAAAACTCGCCTTTGACTATATTTATCCTCGGTGTGTCGGTCTGACTTCGTTTTGGACCTCGAAAGATTTTCCAAGATTTCCGATCGTTTTCTCGATCGTCCCGATATTTATTCTCAGAAAGGGGGTGATTTTATGAACCAAACATTCCTAATCCGAATACTGGTCCTGATGGTGGTTTTGAAGGTGGGGACCCCCGTAATCATCAATCTAACGATTGACGGTACGACCCATCACATCGAAATCATCTGACGGATCGGTTGAGGGACACCGGAAAACGGTGTCCCTTCTTTGTGTACTAAACCTGCGGCCCGCCGCCAACGGGAGATCGGCAATTGAGTGTCCGATTCCGCCCCCCGCCTCCAGTCCTATCCTTCGTATTGGCAATACCTACGGTGTTTCCACCGGCCAACGCGAACCTCAACGCGAACCCAGCCCAGTAGCGGACTGTAGCGCGATTAAGACCGCCATAGACGGTTATTGCCCTACGAACCCGTTTCTGAATTCCCTCGGCACGAGAGCGATTTGCTTCGTGAACTGACCCTTGATTGACTAAAGTGCCGTGATCGCCTCAAATCGCCCGGCAACGATAGGAATCCGCTGTTTCGCACCCAGCATCCCTGAAAGATGTCCAGGAAGGGAATCAGCAAAGTCAGGGTGCTGCACGATCTTAACAAATTCTGAAGCCACAAATTCTCGAATTGCAGCATCCGCTTGGGCAACATCCTCCACGATGCTGGCGCGCACGGCGGGTTGCTCTTATCCAACCGTCGCACGAGCCTTGCGTCCGCTTGGAAGTTTATTGGAGCGCAACTCGGATCGTCGTGTTGCGCTTCGCTGGTTTCCCAAGGACGAGTTCGCCCGTTTGCTGGCCAATGCCGATCGTGCCCGCTTCACCGTTCGCTACTCGGATCAGTCAGGACAGCCACGTTCTGCTGAATCGCAATTGCGGCGCTTGGAAAAACTCAATCCACCCGGCCTCGCCATTGGCGGCGTCCTCGGAGCAAAGCATTATTTCTCCGACCTCGACCTCGTCGGCACGCCACGTCTTGATCTCTCGCTACATTGCCCGGGCTGGCAGATGAATCTGGACTTCATCGGGAAACTTGATCCGGCTCTGAGACGGGTATCCGACCCGCTCCAACCCGCAAGCCTCGTTGTCCACGCCATTCGTCACGCCGACGCGCTATTCACGCCTCGCGATGGAGGCTTGGCTTGGGCCGATCCGGTGGAATGTTTGCTCGACTTGCATGAAGCCCGGCTCGCAATGCAGGCGTCGCAATTCCTCGAAGCCCTACAGCGCAATCGCCCGGTAAAGCCATGAAGCCCAAAGCCGAGGAAGCCAATGTCCGGCACTTCACTTCCAACCAGGCGTTGCCAGCCTCCATGGCCCGAAGGCCAATCACGGCCGCTGCGGTCTGGTCCCGGCCCAAGCTGGGATAATCAGTCAATACTGCTCCAAGAATGGAGGTGTAGTTGGGCTTCACATAAGGAAATCGAACGGCTTCGCGGTAATTCGGGTTTCACTGAAGCCGTCGACATCGGCGACGCGGTGGTCTGTCTGCCCCACGGTTGGCGAGGCGGAAGATTCGGTCTGAATTGCGTTAAAGGCTTGATTTTGGGTGCGACATTATTGTTGGATTGAGCAGCCCGGTGCCGTTTTAGTGTTTATTCGTTCAACCATCTGATTTCTCCTGACGGTGGATTGCTTGAAGGATACACACTTGTTCGCTGAAGTGTTTGTTCGTTCAGCCATCTGATTTACTCCCCATTTTTACTCCCCATAAACTCCCCATGACCTATTCACCGTGAGCCTGCCGACCGACACCGTTATAGATTGACTTACCTCGGAAGAGGCATATCTTACGAGGGAGAAAAATGGTTGCAGCTGACTACGGATCAGAAGGTTAGTGGTTCAACTCCACTTGGGTGTACCACGTTATCAACGACTTACGTAAACTGCCCGTTCACCCCCATGCCGGAGTAGTATATATAGTAGTATATTGTGCCTCTTTGGCTCAGGCTGTTTCAGCGCGATGCATTTTTCATGATCCTGGCCTTCGGGCACCCCGTGGAGGCGGTAAATCAAACAAATCTGAGAGGACGGTGATTTTGCCAACACTCCCTTCCGTGCGCTCTCAACTCGTTGCTCAGCCGTTAACCTCTTCGCCCGCGCCCTTCCGCCCTTGAGGCCACCGAGTCGGCCAAGTGCGACCGCTGCAGCATGCTTTTTCGTCTTTGCCATCTGCAACAAATCTCACAAAACCTTAGCGGTTGAAAGCCGCAATTAGGCCGTAAACCAACAAATAATTCTCAATCTTCGTTCCTCTCCTGCGTATGTGCCAATCGCAAGCATGGCGATGAAGATGAAAACGTTCCTACGACCATGCTGATCAGGCTTCGACTTTCTGCCGTAATGTGGTATAAGCCCTGGAATGGCAGAAACCTTGAATCCAGAACGGGGGGCTTGCGGCTGCCGCGAGAAGAAGCAGTGGATGCTGAACTAGTCGCTTGCGGTGGGTTGCTTTATGCTAAAAACGATCAAACTTGAAATCAAGCGAAGAGTAGATTGTATTCGAGTCCCGGGTCCTCACATTCCCCACGAGCCCACCGCCCAGGTCGCTGCAAATCCTCGAGCATACGATCAAAAATGTTCTCTTCGCGACGCTTGGCAGAGAGCAATCCCTTTACATTTTCCATCACAAACACTGGCGGGCGATGGACAGTCAAAATGCGCAGGTATTGCCGGTAAAGGGTGTGACGCGGGTCCGAATCATATTTCTCCTGCCCTTCTTTACCAATGACCCGCGACCGGCCTACAATAGAATATGCTTGACATGGAGGTCCACCAATGAGCACCCATTTAGCCGTGTCGGCAAGAGCTTCACGAATTCGATGATCAATCTGTCGCTTTGGCAGGCCTGCGCTGCCCAACGTTGCATTCCAAGCTTCATGCGCTGCCGCAGCTGCTTCTTCAGGAAACTTCTTAAATAACTCCTCACGCGACAGCTTTTGGCATAGATAATCGTAATACGCCTCGGAACCTTTCCGACAGAAAAGTTCCTGAAAAAGGCTCGAAGTTCCAACGTGCGATGGGCGCAGACCTCTTTCTCAATGGAGATTGCAATTTTGAACATCCGCGCTCCCTCTGATTGCAGCGCGGAGAATCCTTCACCCAGCCCTCCTGGGCCTGCGAATAAATCAACGACTGGAATAGGTGCTTTCAAGGAATCAAGTTTGTGTTAGAATTCCCACCGATCGGGCAGCTTCGATGATGGCTGCGCCGTGCTTGGCCTGCTTGGCTGTCGGCATTCTTCAAAAACAGATTACGGCGGCGGCTTTGGACCGCTAAACAGCGGCAACGTTTTCTGCCACGTTTCCACGAGAGTCAACTTACACAACCGGATTTTGCCGGTCGCCGCGGCGTCGGGTTTCTCAGCTTGGGCAGCCAAGTGAAAGCGCTCTCATCCGGGCAAGGCAACGCCAGCACGGGCGGCGGACCCTGCGGCCAAAGTCCGCTGGCTGGAGGCAGTCATCGACCAGGTGCAGGTCGTGGCTGGCCAAGGATTCCCTGCGTTGTTGATTGACTTCGACAGTGGAGACCGCGTGGACATCTCTGACGCCAGGCAAGTGGAGTTGGCGTAGCCGTAGGCCGGTCCACCGAAAGCCGGCCGAACATAAGGCATGAAAACGAATCACATTCAGGAAAAATCTAATTCTATAAATATATGGTTGACACGCAAAAAGGCCGCAGCCAAAATATCGGTCTCCGAGCACACAGTAGACCGGAGGGCAATCCCCTGGCAGGAGGAGTCGGTCCCATTTAGGCTGCGCTACAAAATCCTAGATTTAGGATCAGGGACGCCAGAGGGTCGGCGTTACTTCGAGCCAGACGTAGAGTCGTTGCTGGTGACTTCCGGTCGACGGGATAGGGCGTCCCGCTCTGGCATCTGAAAACAAGCCAAACTGGGGTATACTTCAGCGGAGATCGCCTTATTTCATCCGAGCGTGAAGGGACTCGAACTTGCATATCGAGTCCCGCCCCAGAACCGTTCAATTTTAGATAGGATATGATACCTTCAAAAGTCATTGACACGAGACGACGTTGTAACTAATGATGTAATAATTATGGCATCACTGCGACGTTTATCCAACTCGCCATTCTGGATTGCCTGTTTCACCCTGCCCGATGGACGCAGGACCAATCGGAGCACAGGCACCAGGGACAAACGGCAGGCCCAGCGCATTGCGGCGCGGTATGAGGACGCGGCGCGAGAAGCCCGGCGAGGTCGATTCACTGAGGCGCGGGCGCGGAAGGCCATCGCCGACATTTTTACCCTGGCCAACAAGGACACGCTGGCCAGCTCCACCATTGAGGATTTCATCCAATCGTGGCTGAAGCGCAAAGAGATTGAAGCGGGCACCAGTACCCATGCGCGATATGCGGCGATTATGGATGACCTCCGAGAGTTCCTGGGGGCGCGGATCAAGCTGGACATCGCGCACCTGACCGTTAAGGAAATTACCCAATTCAGGGAGGCATTGGCCAGGCGGCTCACGCCGGGCTCGGTCAATATTTCGATGAAAGTGGTGAGGTCGGCGCTGGCTCAGGCGCGGCGTGAAGGGCTGGTGGACACCAACGAAGCAGAGCGTGTCAGCTTCCTGAAGACCCGGCGCGTGTTTGAGCGGCGTCCGTTCACCTTGCCGGAACTCAAGCGTATTCTGTCCGTGGCCAGCGATGAGTGGAAGGGCATGATTTTGGTGGGGCTCTACTGCGGCTTGAGGTTGTCCGACGTGGCTACGCTGAGGAGGGGCAATGTGGATCTGGCGCAACGGGAACTGGTCGTTACGACACGGAAGACCGGGCGGCGTCAGGTCCTCCCTTTGGCGGTGCCGTTGCTTCGCCACTTGGAGAGCATTCCCGCCAGCGAGAATGCGACCGAACCCTTGTTCCCGAAAGCCTATGCGACCCGAGGACGGAGCCAGTGCGGCAGCATGCTCTCAAGTCAGTTCCACGGCATCCTCGTGGCCGCTGGACTGGCCCAGCCGCGTCCGCACACAAACACCGGCAAGGGCCGGGACACCAGGCGCGAGGCCGGTGGGCTGAGTTTCCATTGCCTGCGGCACACAGTGACCTCGCTGCTCAAGAACGCTAGCGTGAGTGACGCGGTGGCGCGTGACATCATCGGCCACAATTCACCTGCCGTCAGCGCCTCCTACACCCACATAGATATGGACGCCAAGCGCCGGGCTGTGGACAAACTGCCTGACATCCTGAAATAAAGAAATCCCCGGCCGTTTGGACTGCCCGACAGCTCCAGAAACCCAACTCTATGATTACTCTTTCGTTCCGGTTGTAGTGTCCATTGCCGGCTTACGGAACCACTCTCCCAGCAGCCGGTCCAACTGTCCCACCGCATACAGGGGCAACGAGAGCAGTTGCACCGTTATTCCATCTTCGCCCGGTAACTCGATATCCTCC
>Ga0181532_10005060_pt1 | contig 11305 bp, 9 predicted proteins | sample PEATcosm2014_Bin_33_FD_119768 | JGI IMG/M metagenome (GOLD analysis project Ga0181532, IMG submission 119768) | Peatland microbial communities from MTU Mesocosm Facility, Houghton, MI, USA - PEATcosm2014_Bin11_30_metaG | ecosystem: Environmental > Terrestrial > Soil > Wetlands > Peat | place...
CGCGGGTCTGTCGTTCCTCGGTGGCTCGTTCATTCCCCTGTCGTTTTGCGTTCCTTGGCTCTTGCCGAAACGAGGCCTCGCGGCAGCAGCGGTCGTGGCATTGGCAATGGGCGCATGGGCAAGGTGGATTTCCTCACCGCAGCAGCTCGCCGCGCTCCACATGCAATTGGGATTCACGTCGACGTCGGCAGCTCAGCTCGGACTGTTCACTGTCTGCGGAGCGCTCGTGCTCTGGCTCGCGGTGAGCGATATTGTCAAACACGAGTCGGCGGATGCCTGCTTGCTGGCGCTGTGGGTTTGGGGAACTTTTGGATTTGCGGCCTTCGTCAATTGGACGTGCAATGTGCGGGCCGTCCTGCCCATTGCGCCCGCATTGGGCATTCTCTTGGTGCGGCGAATCGATGAAGAGCGGACGCGGCGAGGGGGAAGACCGGTTGGCTGGCGCTGGGTTCTGGCGCCCGCTGCTGCGGTCGCGCTCATGGTGGCATGGGCTGACTTTTGCCTCGCCAATACGGCCCGTACAGCGGCGACGGAAATTGCCGCGGTGCTCAGGCCGGAGGCGGGCACCGTTTGGTTTCAGGGACATTGGGGATTTCAGCACTACATGCGGGCCAAGGGGGGGCGCGACTTCGACTTGAGTCACCCGGCTTGCAAGCCAGGGGATATCCTGATCAATCCCTTCAATAACACGGACGTGTATTTTTTTGACGCGGAATTCTTGGATCCGTTGCCGGAGATGGAGTTTCCGGCGTGTGGCTGGCTGTCGACTGTGCAGTGCAGATTGGGCGCCGGCTTTTATTCAGCGATCTGGGGCCCGATGCCGTTCGTTTTTGCTTCCGCTCCCAAGGAAAAATACGGAATCTGGCGACTGAAGGTGCCGATCGAATTCAAGCCGCTTATAAGGGATGAGGGATGAGGGAACGCACTCTGGTTTCTCCTTCATCCTTCCGCCTTTCACAACGAGGAACTCAGACGTGTCGATGCTGCCCCAGAATCGGGCGACGTGGAACCGTTTGGCCGAAACGGGGAGCCTGTTTGCCACCGTCGCAACGGATGACGAATGTCGCAATCCGCTGGCTGCGCTCGACGGCCGGGGCTGGATTCCCGCTTCGGTCAAGGGGCTCGACGTTTTGTGCCTGGCCTCCGGAGGCGGATGGCAGTCGATCCTGTACGCGTGCGCCGGCGCGAACGTGACGGTCGTCGACCTGAGTCCGGGGATGCTCCGGCTGGATGAGCGCGAGGCGGCGCGGCGGCACGTGCCTGTACGGGCCATTGAAGCGTCCATGGACGATCTTTCCATGCTCGGCGCGGCACGCTTCGATCTCGTGCATCAGCCGGTCAGCACTTGTTATGTGCCCAAGCTCGCGCCCGTGTACGGCGAGATTGCCCGCGTGCTCCGCCCCGGCGGAATCTACATCAGCCAGCATAAGCAGCCGACGTCGCTCCAAATCACCCACCGCGACGCGAAAGACCGCTACGTACTGGGGATTGAGTACTACCACACAGGAGCGTTGCCCCGCGTGCCCGACGAATCGTACCGCGAGCCCGGAACGGTCGAGCATTTGCATTCATGGGAGGAACTCATCGGCGAGCTCTGCCGGGCCGGCTTCGTGCTGGAAGACCTGAGCGAACCGATCCGGGCCGGCCGCCAGGCGGCTCCCGGCCATTTTGCGCATCGGGGCCGTTACGTTCCGCCGTACGTTCGGTTGAAGGCCCGGCGGCAGGACCGCGAACCTTCGGCCGTCGGCAAGCACGTCGTCTGGACTCCCTGAGACGGCCGGAGGGAATCAACTCCGCGAGGAGCCGCGTTTCATTTCCAACGTGCGCGCCAGTTCGCGTTTCGCGATCTCATCATTCGGCGAGAGTTCGACGGCATACCGCAGCCTGTGGATTGCTTCGTCGAGGCGTCCTTGACCGCGAAGTGCCAGTCCGATGCAAACATGACAAGCCTGCGGCTGCGGCGGATGAAGCTCGAGGGCACGCTCCGCGTGAGCGATCGCTGCGGAGTTGTCGCCCATCGTCAAGCACAAGAAGGCCAGGTTGACGTGAGCGTTAACGAACGTTTCGTCAATCTCAAGGGCCCTGAGATAGTGCCGCTTCGCCTCTTCGAATTTCCGGCGTTTTAGCAACAGGAGGCCCAAGTTAGTGTGGGCCTTCGGAAGCCGGTCGTCGATCGCTAGTGCCGTCCGGTATTGTTCGGCCGCCTCGTCGAAGCGGCCAACCTTCTGCAGCCCGGTTGCCAGGCGGTAACGCGTGTCAGCGGACCGCGGTCCCATCCGAACTGCCGTCTCGAGCTCTGCGACCCCCTCGCTCACGTCGCCCCCGTTCGCGGCGCCTTCGAGAACGAGCACGCACCCGAGATACTGATGCGCGAGCAAATTATCGGGCGTGCAGTCCTTCGAGTGGCGCATGAGCGTGACGTTGTCGCGCCAATAGCCGATTTGCGTGAACGTGGCCGCTGCGAGAAGCACGACGCTTGCCACCGCCACGGTGGGCAGGACCCGCGTTCGCAGCAATCCGGCCGGGACCAATTCGGGGACCAACCAGGCGACCGCCAGGAAAATTCCGATCAAGGGAAAATACGTGTAACGATCGGCCATTTGCTGCAGGCCGATTTGCACGAGCCCGATCACGGGGACGAGTGTGCCGAGATACCAAAGCCAGCCGATCAAGAGAAAGGGATAGCGACGGAAGCCAGCGATGGAAGCGGCGGTGATCGATAGGAGCAATCCGGATGCAAAACCCACGGCGACCGAACTGAACCCGGCCTGCGGGTACGGATAAAAGACCGCCAGGTCATGCGGGTAAACGGCTTTCCAGAGATAGGCGACGTAAACGACAATTGCATTCGTGCAGCGCGCGGCGAGCGGAAATTGTTCCAAGGTCCGCACCGAACCGGCATGCGTTTGCGCAAACATGGCAATTGCCGAGAAAGCCGCCGCCGCCGCGAAAAAGGGGAGTTTTTCAGCGACCGGACGTGGGGCCGCACCGCGCCGGTCGGAAAGAAGCGTTTCGTCGCGTTTCGTCGCGCTCGGCCCGACTTCCCCGCCGGGTGGCGCGGGATTCACAGACGGGAGCCAAGAGTTTCCGGCCAAGCTCAAGCGGCCAAGCGGCCAGAAATCGAGGAGCAAGAAGACGAACGGCAACGTCACCAAGGTCTGCTTCGACAACAGGCTGCAGACGAAGAACAAAAACGACGCAACCAGGCACCACCACGATGCTCCCTTTGCATAACGAACGTACGTCAAGAGCGACAGCATTCCGAACAGCGTGCTGAGGACGTCCTTCCGCTCCGCGATCCAAGCCACGGATTCAACATGCAGCGGATGCAGCGCGAAAAGCGCAGCCACGAATGCGCTGCGCGCACGGTTCTGGGTCGCGCTGAGCAATGCCAGAAAAAGCAGTACGACATTTGCCACATGCAGGAAAATGTTCGTGAAATGGTACCCGCGCGGACCGGCGCCGTAGAGGTCCGTATCGAGCATCAACGACAGCCAGGTGAAGGGGATCCAGTTGCAATCATAGATGGTCGTGAAGCTCCACTTCAGACTCCCGAGCGTGATTCCTTCCAGGACCGGCCGGTTTTCGGAGACGTAAGCCGGGTCATCGATGAACATGAACCCGAGATTCCAGGCCCGCGCGTAAGCGAGCAAGGTGCCGGCAACCAGGAGCGAAATCAATAAACAGGATTGCGCTTGTTTCACACGCCGCGTCGCCGACGAAGTCGGGTCTTGGCTTCTCCTGCGATTCATCGAGTTCTCAAGGACAAGGCGAACAAGGACGATGTTCCGTCAGCGCGACGGCAACAAGATGCTCGTTGTAAAAACGGCCGTTCTGCCTGCGGGCTTCGCATTCGACAACGTCTCAGCCGGCGGAACACGAATTTCATTCTCGAGGCGCCGTCGTTACACCCATTTTGCTTTCCGATCTTCCTCCAAGTCAAACCGCGATCCGGGCAAATTCGGAAAGCCGTTGAGCCGCGCAGAGCACCAATTCGGGGTTTCCGCCGTTGGCGCAATTTCGACAGGCGCGCAAAAAACGACCGCTCCTTGTGGGAGCGGTCGTCGTTTTGAGATCAGGACAGTTGCAGTCGAACTTTAACAGCAGCCTAGTTGGCCGGCAGGCTGATGACCTGCTGGTCGCCACGGTTGCAGATGTTTTGCAGCAACGTGTTGTCGGTGCTGGTGCTGAAGTATCGCACCGAACCGTCACACAACGCCATTTGCGCACCGGCCTCATGTTGCGAGCTGATGTCGCCGGGTGCGCCGACTCCAGCGGCGGGATGGATCGCGGTGAGTGCAGCGTTCGCTGGGACCGCCGCATTGCCGTTGACCCCGCACAGCGAACTGAAGCAAACGTCCCAAGCGACGGTGATGCCGGTGGAGCCGGTGTAGCCGTCGGCGTTGGCCCAGTAGGCGAAGCAGGAGTCCGTATTGCTGCAACTCGCAGAAAGCGTGATGCCCGTAAGACACGTCGCCCCATAGTGCTCGGCGATGAGGGCCGTGTTCGACGTGCCGTCGGAGATATCCGAGATCTTAATTCGGCTATCCTCGAACATGATACCGCCGTTATCCACGACGCCGGCGGTCGCCGGACTTGAGCCTGTGATGTTCCCCGGCACGCCGCTACCGGCTAATACTGGTGAGTTCGAACCCAACGGCGGGACGTTTGGACCGGCACCGTCGACCAACAGCGTGCCCGCGTTCGCCAAGTAGTTGGCAGTCGCCGCCAGGGCTAGCCGGGCTTGGAAGTCGCCGGTTCCTGCACCCGATTTGTTACAACGGGTGGTCGCAACGGCTTGCGAGTCGCCCGCCGACGGACATTTAAACAAGTTCAGGACGAGAGCGATTTGATCAATGTTCCGGTTCGGCGCCGTCTGGGCGATCGTGTTGACCATCACGGCGTTGAAATTGACCAGACCGTAGATCGGCTTGAATTCGCAGTAGGGCAGCAACAGCATACCCCAGGACGCCTGGTTGCCACCCATCCACCCTGGCGGGAAGTTGAAGTTGGTGTCATGGTAGTTGTGCAGAGCCAGAGCGAGCTGCTTCATGTGGTTCTTGCACTCAGTCCGCCGGGCCGCCTCGCGGGCCGCTTGCACGGCCGGCAGCAGCAGGGCGATCAGGATCGCGATAATCGCGATCACGACCAGCAGTTCAATTAGCGTGAACCCCTTCTTTCGTCGTAGCATGCCTTCACCTTCTCTTTCAGACACAAAGACGCGGAATAATGGACCGGCAACAAACCGACCCGAAAAGAACCCACGCGTCAACCGATCGTCCGGCAAGTCTCGACCACCGCTCATTTTCCGGCGGTCTACCGGCAGAATGCAGAATGAAGTAGTAAGAATCCTAACGTGGCCCGGCGAGCTTCCCGAATGAGCGAATTGACGTCCGAAATGGGTCAGCCGCCATCTCACACGCACGCGTCCAATTTGTCAACGAGTAAAAGTGAAAAAATCAGTAAAAACCCCAAATTCCATTTGCGTGACGACTGCACGGCAGCGTACGGACGCGGACAAAAAATGGCCGTCGACCGTTTCGCCGCAACTCGCGAGAGATTGTCGAAACACTCGTCTTGACGAGAACGGGCCAGTTTGCAAAATACGCCGCGGCGTCTGGTTCTCTTTCAGCTCCAAAGCGGACGCCTGTTCACCATCCAATCCGTCTGTCTCACTCGGCCCCACGATCGGGGGCGAACGGCAAGCAAAGGAGTGCACCCGCCGTGAAGAATCTCACCGTCAAAGCCAGCGTGTTCGTAATGATGGCAGGCATGGCCTGGGCGCCGGCCATTGTGCAGGCTGAGGGCAGGGCCCCTGAATCGCCCCACCGAATTGCCCTGGTCGACATGGCCCGCGTCTTCAAGAACTACAAGAAGTTCGAGAACCTCCGCGAGGAACTCAAGGGTGATCTGACCAAGTCGGAAGAACGCTTCAAGCAAATGGCCGAGCAGATCCGCAAGGAACAAACCGAGCTCAAGCTGCTCAAAGAGGGAACAGACGAGTACGCCCAGAAGGAAAAGGTCGCCCTGGGCCATACGACTCAGGCCGAAACCTACCGCAAGAGCCAGCAGCGGGACCTGATCCGCCGAGAAGCGCAGATCTACAAGACGATCTACCTCGAAGTCGCCGACGCCGTCCAGAAATACGCGAAGCACTACGAGTTCTCACTCGTGCTGCGATTCTCGTCCGAAGACGTTGAAGCGACCGAGAACCCCGAGGAAGTGATGCGCGGCCTCAATCGGCAGGTCGTCTATTACCGGCCGGGCGACGACATCACCAACGCCATCACCACTTATCTCAACAAAACTTACCAGCGAACGGCGGCTCAGCCCGCCGAGCCTGGAGCCCCGGCACGCCAATAGTGACCGGAACTCCAGGATTCGCCTCGACCCGAGGGCAATGAGCGGGGGTTCCGTCCCCGACCAGCTGCGAAAGACATGCAAGGCAACGACCAGGACGGTCTTTGCCGGCGCCTCTTGCGGCAGGCCAGACGGTCTTTCATCCCCTGCCAATGCGACCGGGTTTCAGGCGTTTCAGGCTCACGAAGTCTGACAACGCATTGGATGAATGGTTACTTGACAGGCCGGGCGGGTGCTCCGGCCTGTCAATTCCAATCGGACAACTATCAACGGCACGGAGCAGGGATGCAGGGCCGATTGCAGCGGACGATCCGGCAGTCCGTGAAGACATCCGGGATCGGATTTCTCACGGGCCAGGACATCAATATCCGGTTCGTCCCGGCGGCGATCAATCGGGGAATCGAGTTTCGACGGACGGACCGCCCGGGATCGACGGCGATCCCGGCCCGGATCGAGTTCGCAGTCCATCGACAGCGGCGGACCGCAGTCGAGCGGAACGGAACGGCCGTCGAAATGATCGAACACGTGACGGCCGCGCTGGCCGGGCTGCAAATCGACAACTGCATCGTCGAGCTCGACGGGCCGGAGCCCCCGGGCTTGGACGGGTCGTCATTGCGGTTTGCGGAACTGCTCCTGGAAGCCGGCGTTGTCGACCAACCGGCGACACGACGGAAAATCGCCGTGGATGGAACGATTTTCGTCGGAGAGCCGAAAGACGAAAGCGAGATCACGTACCGTCCCGCGGCCCGACCGGGTCTGGTCATCGCCTACCATCTCGATTACGGCCCGCGCTCGCCGATTCCCGCGCAGAAGTATTCCATCGAGGTGACGCCGGAGAGTTTCATGCGGGAATTGGCCTTTGCCCGCACGTTTCTGCTCGAGACCGAGGCGACGGCCCTGCGGGCGGCCGGATACGGAACGCGGACCAGCGCTCAAGATCTTCTGGTGTTCGGGGCGACAGGACCCATCGATAACAAAGTCCGCGCGGCCGACGAGTGCGCCCGCCACAAGGTCCTCGACTGTCTGGGAGACTTCGCGCTGCTGGGCTGCGATGTTCACGGCGAGTTTTGCGCCTATCGATCGGGACACCATTTGAATCGGGAGATGGTTCGAAAGTTGGCCGCACGCGCAGCCGCGCGTGACGGAAGACCGATCGAGCGGGCCGCATGAGCCGACTGGCAATAAAGACACGAAGAATTAGGTGACAGACATTTCGGCCGGTCCCTTTGGCCGGCTGGTTGACATTCGGGCAGAGAAAGATGTCTGCCCATCCGAATACCCCCTTCGGCGGAAAGAGTGGGACAAAACATTCTTGTCTGACGAGTTGGAACTCTGAAATGCCCGTCAAAATCTCTCATCTGTCGCATGTGGATCCCCGTGCCGAGTTGGGCGAAAACGTCGACATCGGACCCTTTTGCCACATCGGGCCCGACGTCATTTTGGGTGACGGCTGCCAGCTCCAAAGCCACGTGACGATCGTCGGTCACACAACGATCGGCGAGCGGAACCGATTCTTTCCCGGCGCGGTGATCGGCGGCGATCCGCAAGACGTGAGCTACAACGGCGCGCCGACGCGGCTCGAAATCGGACACGAAAACGTGTTCCGCGAAGGCGTCACCGTCAACCGCGGGGCCGAAAAGGAAGACCACACCACGCGGATCGGCCACCAGAACCTGCTCATGGCGAATAGTCACGTGGCCCACAATTGTCACGTTCAAAATCGGGTGATCCTCGTCAACGGCGTGCTGCTGGGAGGCCACGCGCACATCCACGACGGCGCGATTATTTCCGGGAATTCCGTCGTGCACCATTTCGCGACAGTGGGGATGCTGGCCTTCGTCAGCGGGGGCTCGCGCGTTCCTTACGACATTCCCCCCTTCATGCTGGCTTCCGGCTCCGACGACCCGTGCATCAAGACGATTAACCTCGTCGGTCTGCGCCGCGCGGGAATGACCGAAGCGTCGATCGAACTCATCAAACGGGCGCACCGGCTGCTCTATCGCGAAATGAAGTCCCTGGAGGCGGTGCGCGAGATCTTCGCCGAAGAGCTCGACGGGATCTTTCCGTTCGAGTTGTCGACCCTGCTTGGCTTTGTGGAGAAACAACGACGCGGGAAGCTGGGCCGGGCGCGGGAGGCGTTGCGAAACCAAGGCCATCCTGCCGCGTCGCATGCTCCGCAGCGGAGGGCCGCATGACGAGGCTCCGTGTCGGAGTCGTGGGGACAGGCGCTCTGGGGCGGCACCACGCCCGGATTTACGCTGAACTCGACACGACCGAACTCGTCGGCGTCGCCGACAGTTCGGCCGAGCGCGGCCGGATCGTTGCCGACGCCCATCAGACTCGCTGGTTTGCCGACTTTCGCAGCCTGTTCGGAGAGGTCGACGCCGTTTCGATCGCCGTCCCGACGGTCGCCCATCAGGCGGTGGCGTCGGAGTTCCTGCAGCGGGGCATCGCGGTCCTGGTCGAAAAACCCTTGGCTGCCAATGTCGCCGAGGCGGCCTCTCTCGTGGCGGCGTCCGAACGCACTCACGCGACGTTGCAGGTCGGGCACGTCGAGCGCTTCAACCCTGCGGCGCAAGTGGCCCGCCGCTTGTGCGGACCGGCGAAATACATTCGGGCGGAGCGCGTCAGTCCGTACGCGTTTCGCTCGACCGATATCGGCGTCGTGCTGGACGTCATGATCCACGACATCGACCTCGTTCTCGACATGGTCGGCTCGCCGCTGCAGGATGTCGAGGCGTTCGGCGTCTCGATCCTGGGCGAGAACGAAGATTGCGTCCAGGCCCGACTCCTCTTTGAGAACGGTTGCGTGGCCGATCTGGCGGCGAACCGCGTTCATCCGACGGCCCGGCGAACGATGCAGATCTGGTCCGAGTGCGGCTGCGTGACGGTTGATTTTTCCTCGCGTGAGGTCGTGCATTACAGCCCCACCGATCGACTCCGCAGTGGCGACTCGCCGCTGGACCGCGCCCGCCAGCCGGGAGCCGACATCGCACAATTAAAGGCCGAAATCTTCGGCCAATATCTCCACGTCGAGCGGCCCGAGGTTCCCCAGACCGACGCGCTGACGGCTGAGCTTGCGAGCTTTGCCGACTGCGTGATTCATGGACGACAGCCCGTCGTTGACGGCCACGCCGCACTGGCCGCGATGCAAGCGGCCGATCGCGTCTTGAAATCAGTCGCCTCCCATCGCTGGAACGGTCGTGTGGATGGGCCGATGGGACCATTTCTGACGGAGTCTGTCGCGCAGCTCCGGACGGCGGCCTGAGCAAAGACCGATCTCAGCAGAGGCTTGCCGAGTCGCAAAACATTCTGCACAAGAGTGTTATGGCACATTGGCCAGGTCGAGCCTCACCGGTCGTTCGCTCGACATTCTTGATTCTGCCTGCTCCGTTATCCATCTGAATGAGCGCTTCCTCGGCATCCTCGCGGTTTGATGCTGCGCAATCAGCAACCTTGACCGCTCATGCGAGCGGATTCATAATGGTTTGCTTTGCGCCGCAAAGCGGGAATTGCCAATCGGAAATCAAGGCCATGTTGAAAAAGTTGGAGTTGACCGAATTTAGGACCGCTCTTTTGGGACTCCGGTCCCGGATTAGCGGCGATGTGCAGCAGTTGACGAAAGAGGCCCTCGACCGCAACGACGGAGGGGGTGACTCCAAAAGTCCCACGCATATCGCCGAGCTGGGAACACAGACGTTCGAGCAGGATTTCTCGCTCCGCGTGGCGGAAACAGACCAGGATGTCCTGACCGAAATTGACGCGGCCCTCAAGCGAATTGAGGCCGGCACGTTTGGCTCCTGCATGGCTTGCCTCGAGGAGGGCAAAGCCCCCTCCAAGGCAGTGATTCCCAAAGCGCGGCTCAAGGCAATCCCCTACGCCAAGAATTGCGTCGAGTGCGAACGGAAGCGCGAAAACCTCACGCCATGAGCCGGATCCCCGCAAGTCGATTGCTGGTTTTCGCGATCTTGGCGGCCGCTGTCCTGGCCATCGACCTCTCCACAAAGTCGATCGTTTTCAACGATCTCGGCTATCCCGGAGGCGAGCTGCAGGCGACTGCTCCGGGTGCCCACGTCCGCTTCGCCGCTCCGACAACCCGAGATGGCGAAAGCAGCCCCTATCTCGACGGCTGGGTCACATTTCGGCTGTTGACGAGCTTCAATCGGGGCGCGCTGTGGGGATTGGGGCAAGAGTATACGTGGTTGTTCGCTTCGTTGAGCATGGCAGCCGTCGTGGGGATTCCCGTGTGGCTGTTCGGTTTTTCAGCCGCGCGAAGTCTCTGGCTGACAATCGCCTTGGCCCTTATCCTCGGGGGCACGCTGGGAAATCTTTACGACCGCATCGGCCTGCACGGCTGTCGCGACAGCGACGGCGCTCCGATCGCGGCCGTCCGCGACTTTCTGCTGTTCACGTTCGGCACGTTCCATTGGCCGGTCTTCAACTTTGCCGACATGTTTCTCGTGACCGGCGCCTCGATGCTTGTCGTCCATTCGCTGCTGCCCGTGCATTCGCCCGCCGTAAGCGATGCGGAGCGACCCCGAGTGGCCGAGACCGTTACGAGCGTTGACGCCGTCGCCGCGTCCCTCCCGCCGCAGCCTCACACGCGATGAAGCTCACCTTTCTCGGTGCCGCGGGGGAAGTCACCGGCAGCCAGCAGCTGCTCGAAAGCGATACGTTGCGGATCCTGCTGGATTGCGGGCTCTTCCAGGGCCACCGGGCGGAATCCTACGCCAAGAATCGGCGCTTCCGCTGCGGTCCCCGTCAGCTAGACGCGGTGATCCTCTCGCACGCCCACATCGATCATTGCGGCAATTTGCCGGGGCTGTTTCGCGCCGGATTCCGCGGTCCCATCTATTGCACTCCGGCAACGGCCGACCTGACTGCGATCATGCTTCGCGACAGTCTGCATATTCAGGAGGAAGATGCCCGCTATCTGGGCCGGCAC
>Ga0181532_10005065_pt1 | contig 11302 bp, 13 predicted proteins | sample PEATcosm2014_Bin_33_FD_119768 | JGI IMG/M metagenome (GOLD analysis project Ga0181532, IMG submission 119768) | Peatland microbial communities from MTU Mesocosm Facility, Houghton, MI, USA - PEATcosm2014_Bin11_30_metaG | ecosystem: Environmental > Terrestrial > Soil > Wetlands > Peat | place...
ATGAATGCATTGTGTTACCAAATTTATGCTCCCGGAGCCGAGGAGGCGTCGTGAGCCAGCAATCTGCTCTGACGGGCGCCGTCCTTCCGATGCGGCGCCCCGCGCCGTCCCGGGGATAACCAGTGGCGATCCGGCTCAGCCGGGCCGAACCTGCCACCGCCGGCTCGTGGCACATCCTCGCGGTGGTGGCCGGAGGGCCGTTCCTGGCCGTGCTGTCCACGACGGTCGTCAGCGTCGCGCTTCCGACCATCGGCCGCGATCTGCATGCCAGCCCGGTCGACCTCCAGTGGATCGTTGACTCCTACGTGCTGGTGTACGCGAGCCTGATGATCGCGGGCGGCGTGATCAGCGACCGCCGCGGGCGCAAGGGGATGTACCTGCTCGGCGCCGTGATCTTCGGACTCGGGTCCTTGGTGACCGGTATGGCGCCGTCGATAGGGGTGCTGCTGGCCGGGCGGCTGCTGCAGGGTCTTGGCCCCGCGCTGCTGGTACCAGGCAGCCTGACCATCATCCGCGCGACGTTCGCGGAGCCCCGTCGGCAGGCCGCGGCGATTGGCCTGTGGTCGATGGGCTCAGGCCTGGGGCTGGCGGTGGGTCCCGCGCTCGGCGGTCTGATCGTTGGCGCCGTCGGCTGGCGCTGGGTGTTCCTGATCAACGTGCCGCTGACCGCGACGCTGATCGTGCTGGCCGCGTATTTCGTGCCGCGGCTGCCGCGCAGTCCTGCGCGCAGCCGGTTCGACTGGGTCGGCGCGATCCTGACCGCCGCCGCGGTGGCGAGCATCACGTTCGCCATGATCGAGGGCCAGCGGAAGGGCTGGGACTCGCCGCTGATTCTCGCCGCCTTCGCCGCCGGCCTGGCGGCGCTCCTGGGCTTCGTCGGATGGGAGAACCGTCAGGCGGAACCGCTGGTCGATGTGTCACTGTTCCGCCGCCCGGCTTTCACCGCGGCGAACGTGGCGGCGCTGGTCGTGTTCTTCGCGTTCGTCGGCGCGATCGTCTACTTCAGCGCGTTTCTGCAGCAGGTGCAGGGGCGGTCGCCGGTCGACGCCGGATTCGAGGTTTCCGCGCTCGGCGTCGCGTTCGCGCTGGCTGCCGTGGCATCCGGCCGGATCGTGGGCCGGGTAGGCGCGCGCCTGCCCATGCTCACCGGGCTGATCATCGGCGGCGTGGCGACGCTCGGCCTGCTCCGGCTGGGGCCGCACACCAGCGTCGCCGCGATGTGGTGGAACTTCGCGCTGGTCGGTGCCGGGATCGGCCTGTGCCTGACCCCGATGACCGCGATCGCGGTAGCGGCGGCTGACATGTCGCACGCCGGCATGGCTTCGGCTGTCTACAACGCGATACGCCAGCTCGGCCAGGTACTGGGCGTCGCCGTGCTCGGCGCGCTCGTCTACGCGCGGCTGCCGGTCACCAGCACCGCGGGCCAGCGGCTCGATCCAGCGCAAGGGGCGCTCTTCGTCGATGGGCTGCATAACGCGGTCTGGGTGTCGGGCCTGGCGCTGCTGGCCGCGGCGGCGCTGGCCGCGATCCTGCTGCCGCGGCAGGAGGCTCAGGCAGTCAGCCCTCAGCACGAACCTGGAGTCTGGTGAGCCGCTACCAGTTTGCGGTGCATCCGGTAGTGGAGAACGAGGAACGGAAAGCCGAAGACGGAGAAGGCGTGCTCGGCTCGCAGTTCATCGTCTTGCAGGTAGACGTCGAGCCGCTCGGCGAAGCCGTGGACGGCCAGCGCGGTGAGGTCCCTGCTGGCCGGGTCGATATAGGCGAGGTAATGACCGGGCTGGTCCAGCTCGCTGCGACTGGTCAGGGTCAGGCCGCCGCCCGGACGGTCGCGGGGCAGCAGCGTCGCGGTAAAGCTGGCCTGCGGTAGCGGGAAGCCGACGCTCACGTACCCGCGGTCGCCGTGCCGGTAGGTGGTGTAGACGCCGACGTAGATCGGCTCGTCGGTGTCGGCGAACGACCGGATCCAGCCGCGGATCGCCACCACGTCGCTGTCGCCCGAAGAGATGGTGTCGATCCTGCTGCGAATGCCTCGCTGGGTCTCGCGCTGATTCATCGGCACGTTGGCCTGCCCGAGCGGGCGCGCGACGGCGGTCCGGTAGAGCAGGTAGCCGGGGCGGACCCACATCCGCCACTGCGGCACGATATCGAGAGTGAACCTGGTGGTGTGCTCATAGAACTCGCGGACCCGAGGGTCGATGCCCGCCGGGTCGAATTCCGGACCGGCCAGCTCGTCCACGGAGGCGATGATCCCGGCGTCGGCCGCGTCAGCGAGGTAGCGGCCGCCCACCACCTCGGCCAGCTCGCGGAAGTAGCCGGTGCCGACGTACCTTGACCGGGATTCTCGCGGCACGACGAACGGCAGATCCTCCGCCCGGACCCGCTCGGCGAGCAGGCTCACCTGCGCGTCCCTGAAGGCCAGCGCCGACGCCACCCGGTAGGCCGCCATCGTGGTACTGGCGATGACCGCCGCCGGCGCCGGGCGTCGCCCTGCCGCGAGCACCCGGCCCACCGCGGCTCCGAACAGCGGCCCGAGCAGCACTTTCTGCGGGCGGATCCCGAGCAGGCCGCCGAGTGTCCCGGTAGCTGCCCCCACTGCGACGGGCCCGGCGCCGGTCAGCCGGCCTGCGGCCCAGCCGAGCGGGGCCACCAGCGCGGCACTAGTCGCGATCCGCTGCCACAGCGGCGGGATCTCGCCGGGCCGCTGCCGGGCCCGGGCCACGGCTTCCGACGCCGACAGGCCGGCCGCGCCGGCGAACGCACCCACGACAGCTGCTCGCGCGCCCCGATGACCCGCGAGGGCCGCCCCGGCCGCCGCGCCGATAGCGGAGGCGGCGAGGACTGCCCCGTTGCGCTGCGCCACTGCACCAGGCTCATCCACGGCCACGCCCAAAACGTACCGGCCGTCCTGGCCGCCGCGGCGGCCGGGCTCCTGGAAAATTGTTGCGGCTGGTATGCAACCCGATGCGGTGTCTGATGCATCTCTCGTGCGTCGGCATGTCGGCCGTGGGGGCGTGGACATGACCGGTTTCGGGTCGGTCGTCTTTGAAGGAGCACTGGTCATGTGACATCCGCGGAAGAGTTCGTTGAGTTCGCGGAGGCCTGCTCACCGCGACTGCGGCGGACGGCGTTCCTGCTCTGCGGCGACTGGCATACCGCGGAGGATCTTGTCCAGACGGCGCTGGCGAAGGTCTTTTTGTCCTGGCACCGGATCAGGCGGAAAGACGCAGCGCAGGCCTATGCCACCCGCACGCTCGTGAACACCTATCTCGCCGACAAGCGGCTGATGCGCGCGGGCGAGATCTTGACCCACACCCCTCCCGAGCGCCCGGTTGTGTCGCCGATGCCCGAGACGCGAATAGTCGTGCTGGATGCGCTAGCCACTCTCCCGCCGCGGGGCCGTGCCGTCGTCGTGCTGCGCTACTGGTCCGACCTGAGCGTGGAGCAGGTGGCGGCCGTACTCGGCTGCTCGCCAGGCAACGTGAAGAGCCAGAGCGCTCGTTCGCTGGACAAGCTGCGGGAGGTATTGGGGGAGACCATGCACGAAACTGGCTCGCCCGATCGGCCGCCGGGAAGACGGCCCGAGGGGGGCGGTACCGGCCATGAATGAGACATCGCTGCGCAGGCTGCTGGAACGGGCCCTCGTCAACGAGCCACCGATCGGGCCGGTCGCCCGTAACTCGCTGCGGGCGGGCCTCCGGCTCCGCCGTCGCCGCCGGGCCTGGGCCGTCGCTGGGAGCGCCGCCGTGGTGGCCGCGATCGCCGCCTCCGTCCCGGCGGTCTCCGGGGCGCTCGGCCATATGCCCTCCGCGCCGGGCCCGGGGCCTTCGAACCGGGGGCGCGGGACGACCGTTTACGTCGACAACGGTGCCAACACGGTGACGCCGATCACGGTGGCCACCAACACGGCGGGCCGGTCCGTCAAGGCTGGCGACGGGGCCGGGCTCATCGCGATCACGCCGGACGGGCGGACCGCCTACGTCGCCAACGCCAACTCGAACACGGTGACGCCGATCACCACTGCCACCAACACGCCGGGCAAGCCGATCAGGGTCGGGCGCTATCCCGACGGCATTTCGATCACGCCGGACGGGCGGACCGCCTACGTCGCCAACATCAACTCGAACACGGTGACGCCGATCACCATTGCCACCAACACGCCGGGCAGGCCGATCAAGGTCGGGGTCCGACCCAGGATGATCGCGATCACGCCGGATGGGCAGACCGCCTACGTCGTTAATCAAGGCGGCACAGTGACGCCGATCATGACGGCGACCAACACGCCAGGAAAGCCGATCAGGGTCGGGAGCGGCCCCCTGGTGATCGCGCTGACACCGGACGGGAAAACCGCCTACGTCCTCAACGGCAGGGATACGGTGACGCCCATCACGACAGCCACCAACACGCCAGGCAGGCCCATCAAGGTCGGCAAGTTCCCGTTCGCGATCGCGATCACGCCGAACGGCAAGACCGCCTACGTGGTGAATCTCGACTCGGGTACGGTGACGCCGATCACGACCGCCACCAACACGGCGGGCAAGCCCATCAGGGTCGGCACGGAACCCCAGGCGATCGCGATCACCCCGGACGGAAAGACCGCCTACGTCCCTAACTATGCGTCGGGTACGGTGACGCCGATCACGACCGCTACCAACGCGCCAGGCAAGCCCATCGAGGTCGGCGGCGGGCCGTTGGCGATCGCGATCACGCCGGACGGCAAGACCGCCTACGTCGTCTGCAACGCTTCGGGCACCGTGACGCCGATCGCGACCGCTACCAACACGCCAGGACGGCAGGTCAAGCTCGGAAACGGCCTGTTCGCGATCGCCATCACGCCGTGAGCGGTCTGCGTCGGCGGCCGCGAGCGACGGCCCTACAGCCGGACGAGGGGGAGGAATACCTCATCGACTATTTCGGTGCGGACGCGTTCGGGCGGCGGGGTGCGGGCCCGGAAAAGCTCGTTCCTGAACAGGTCGGTGGGGAGCGTGGCGACGCGGGGCGTGATGTCGCTGCGGGCCTCGCCCCGGTCGGCGGCGCGCTTGAGGATCGTGGTCATGACCCCCGCGCCGATGTGCAGGACCTGTTCCTGGGCGCGGGAGAACAGCTCCGGATCGGCAAGGTAGTCGCTGAGCAGGCCATAGACGGTCTCCGGCCCGACCTCGGCCAGCCGCTGAGACATCCGGCTCAGCACGGCGAGCACGTCGCCGCGCAGGCTGCCGGTGTCAGGCACCTCCCCGGAGAGCATAGGCCGGTGTCGGCGCATCGCGGCGATCACCAGTTCGGTCCGGTTCCGCCACCGCCGGTACAGGACGGCCCTGCTGGTGCCGGCCCGGTCGGCCACGGCCTCCATGGTCAGGCCGGCGTAGCCGGCGGCCTGGAGCTCGTCCCAGGCGGCGTCGAGCAGCGCGGTCTCGAGCGCCGCGCCGCGCCGTCTGGTCTTGCCGCCGCTGTGCCGCAGCGCCGACTCTGATGGCGCGGGCGGGCCCGGGAATCTCGTCATGCTCGCTCCTTAAGGGACGCTTGCATCTTAGCGCGCCAGCTAGTTAAGATACGATCGTATCTAATTAAGATACGATCGTATCTTGACTGGAGGCCGGCCAATGCATCCCGCCCCTCCGTTGGCAAGCCCCGCCCTGGCCGCCGCGCCGCACCGGCAGCGTGGCTGGTGGCCGCTGGCCGTGATCGCCGCGGCCCATCTCATGGCCGTCCTCGACACCACCATCATGTTCGTCGCGCTGCCGTCGGTTCAGCGGGGGCTGGGCATGACGGTGACGAGCCGGCCGTGGGTCGTCACCGCTTACACCCTGGCCCTCGCGGGCCTGCTGCTGCCGGGCGGCCGGCTCGCTGACCGGCTCGGCGCCCGGCGCACCCTGCTCATCGGGGTGACCGGCTTCGCACTCGCCTCGGCGGCCGGCGGTGCCGCAGTCGACGGCGCCATGCTCATCGCCGCCCGCGCGGTGCAGGGCGCGTTCGGCGCCGTGCTGATCTCATCCACGAAATCGCTGCTCATCAGCGTGTACACCGATGAAGACCAGCGGGCCCGGGTGATAGGCATCTTCACCGCCACCCTCACCGCCGGGATGGCACTCGGGCTCGTCCTCGGCGGGGTGCTCACCAGCGAGCTGAACTGGCGCTGGTGCCTGTACGTGAACGTGCCGCTCGCCCTGGTGGCCATCATCGGCGCCCCCCGGGTGCTGCCCGTGATACCCGGCCGGCCGGAGATAAAGATCGACGTGGCCAGCGTCCTGCTGGCGTCGGCCGGGATGGTGGCGCTGATCTACGGACTGGGCGAGGCCGCCGCTCTCGGCTGGGGATCCGGCCGGGTCGGCGGCTCGCTGATCGCCGCGGTGGTGCTGCTCGGCGGCTTCGTGGCCCGCCAGGTCGGCCACCCGAACCGGCTGCTACCGCTGCGCGTGGTGCTCGACCGCAGCCGCGGCGCGGGGATGATCGCCATGATTGTCAACGCGCTGAGCACCTTCGGGATGTTCCTCATCCTCACCTACCAGCTCCAGTCCGTCATGCACTACTCAGCGCTCCTGACCGGCCTGGCCATCGTCCCGTTCGCGGTCGCCGCCGCCCTGGGCTCGGCGTTCCTGGCCCCGTGGCTCATGGCCCGGATATCGAGCCGCTGGCTGATCACGGTCAGCATCGTGATCGAGGCCGCGGGCCTGCTGCCCCTCGTCTGGCTCACGCCGGACAGTCATTACGTGCCGCTGATCCTGACCGCCACCATCGTCGAGGGAATCGGCACCGGCATCGCCGGGCCCGTTGCCCTGGGCACCGCCCTGCGAGCGGTCCTGCCCGCGGACCGGGGAGCGGCTGGCGCCTGCTCGAGTGCCGTCGGCCAGCTCGGCTCATCGGTCGGCGCCGCCCTGCTGAACACCATCGCCGCCGCTGCCGCCAGCAGTTACCTCGCCGCGCACGGCTCCGCCGGCCCCACCGCCGCCACCGTCCACGGATTTACCGTCGCCATGGCCTGGGGCGCAGGCATCCTGCTCGCCGCCGCTCTTCCGATAGCCATCCTCGTCACGGCGCCGCACCGGCACCGTTAGCCGAGAAATCGAACACATTGTCGGTACCTCCCGGCAGAGTGGTGCTAACCGTCGCCGACGTGAAGGAGGCACCACATGTGCTGGGCATGCGACCACCCTGGCAGCACGCGGCTCGATTATCTCGAGCACCTGCGTGATCTCATCGCCCGTTACGGCTGGGCCGTGCAGGGCGTCGAGCGTGACCGGATACATCCGCCCTGGGCGTACACAGTGGGACTGACCCCGCACGGCAGGCCCGAGTTAGTGGTGACCGGCTTGCCGCTGGGCCGCGCCACCGGGCTTCTGAACGATGTCGCCTCGCATGTGCTGCACGCCACCGCTCCCCGGCCAGGCGAGCAGATCCCGCTGCGCGGCGGCCCGGTGATCGAGATTGTCGAGGTCGCGGAGCCGGCGGCGCACCTGGTGATCGGCACCGAGTTCTACGGGCCCCGGATACGGGCGCTCCAGCTGGTCCATGCCGACGACCGTGGCCACTGGCCGTGGGAGGTGGGATACCGCGGCGTCCGGGGCGGCCAGCCGGTCCTCGGGGTGCGGGCGGCTCCGGTCAGCGCGGCGTGACGGCGGCGCTCAAGCGAGCTGCGGGCGGGCGAGAGCATCGCGCACCCCCGAGCCACTCGTCTCAGCTGATATTCAGGCGCGCGGCGAGGCCGTCGAGCAGGGCCTGGAGGCCGCGTTCGAATTGGCTGGCGAGGGCCCCTTCGGTCATCGGCGGCCCGGCTGGCGCCGCGGCCTGGGCTGTGGTGCTTTCCTCGTAGACCGCGCTTAGCTGAGGGAAGTCCCGGGTCTGGAGTTGCTCGAGCCCGTATGCGATCGCGGCGGCGGCCATGGCTGAGTCGGCTTCGGCCGCCTTGGCCCGGGCCAGCGATTCGACGGCGTGCAGGGCGTTGCCGACCACGTAGTCGTCGACCGCCGCGAGGAACTCCAGCCTGGCCTGGGCGGGCAGTCCGGTGCCGGCGGTCGCGGTCAGGGACTGCTCCACGTGGCGCATGGCGTTCGGCCCCAACTGGGCATCGCTGAGCGAGGCCAGCGACCACGGGTGGGCGATGAGCACCTGCCTGGTCCGCCGGGCGATGGCGGCGATGGCGTCCCGCCAGCTGCCGGGCAAATCGGCGTCGGGGACCAGGACGTCGGCCAGGATCGCGTCGTGCATGAGCGCGACGATGTCGGTCTTGGTGCGCACGTAGTAGTAGAGCGTCATCGTTCCCGCGCCGACCTCGGCGGCGATGCGCTTCATCGTGACGGCGTCGAAGCCCTCGGCGTCCGCGATGCGCAGCGCCGCGCCGGCGATCTGCTCGCGCGTGTAGCGCGGCTTGCGGTCGGCCGGCTGAGGGCGGGCCCAGATGGGCCGGCTGTCGTTTTCGCTTGCCACTCGTATAGCATACGAATAAGCTATTCGTATGTGGTACGAACAAGGTCCAGGCCCGATCGGAAGGACTTGCCATGGGCACTAGCGAGGCTGTGGGCTCGCGCCTGCATGAGGCTCTGCACCGGCTACCCGGGATGCCCGCGCATGCCAGGGCGCCGGAGCTGAACGCGAACGCGGCCGCCCGGCGGCGCCATCATCGCTCGCTGCCGAACCCGCCGCTGCGCAACGCCCCGCTCAGGAGCCCGGGCGCGCATCACGAGCACCCGCCGCGAGTGCTGGTCAGGTGGCAGGCATGGATCGGGCGCCACCTGGGCCAGGGCCAGCGATAACCAGCCCGCCCCTCGCTGCCCCGCCCTGCCGGGCGGCCACGACCGGCGATGCCCCACTCGCCGCCACTGACCAGGAGCGGTGACGCGCGCCGCCAGGCCCGCGACCACTGATCGCGTAGTGACGTGCTCACGTTCTCGACGGCGCCGCTAGCCGATCGAGGAAGGCTGTGGTGAACCGCCGTGAGCACGCGGCACGCTTCCTCGGACTGCTGACGCCGGTCCGCGACGACGCCTCCTGCTGCGGTCAGGTAACGGCGATTACCGTGACGCCGACGGCGTCGTAGGTGCCGCGTGCCCGCGCATCCCGGGTGGCGAGGGCGGCCCCGTGCTCTTTGGCGGCCAGCGCCACCAGCGCGTCGTAAACGGCGCCGCCTGCGATGCCAAGGCGGCTGAGCCTGTCCGGCAGCTTACGGGCCAGCGGCCTGCTCAGCATGAAAGGCGCAGCGAAGCGCGCGTTGAGCAGCCGGGCGGCGTCGGCTGGCGCGAGCCGCGCGTCGCCGGGCAGCCGGGTAAGAACCGAGTACGTCTCGGCGAGGGCGTGACCGCTGAGCGCGACCTCCTGCCCGGCCCACCATCGCACCACGCGCGCGTGACCGTGATGGGAGCGGACAAGCAGCGGAACGGCGACGCTGGCGTCGACCGCGACCGTCACTTGCGGCCCGCGTCGATGAGGGCGAAGACCACGTCGTCATCGACCAGGGTCTCGGCGTCCGCGACGAGCACGCCGTCCTCCTCGACCAGGCGCGCGGTCCGGCCTGCAGGCAGGATCTGCGCGCCGGCGCCATAGGGCGTGATGTCAACCTTCGTGCCGGGCAGCAAGCCCAGCGCATCGCGGATGGGTTTGGGCAGTACGACCCGGCCAGCCTGATCGATGACCGCTTCCATGGGAAAACGATACCATCGAAATCCCGTAACCACCTGCCCGGAACGGCGTGCCCGTGGGGGACCTGGCCGCTGAGAGCCTTGGCGGCCTGGTTTACGTCGTCGCCGTGGCCGCAGTCCGGGGGGCCGCCGGGCAGGTGCGGCAGCATCCCCGGCGGGCGTCTCCTAAGCTGAGGGTCATGCTCAGCGGACGGCAGGAGGCGGCAGCGGCGGAACTGGCGCGGTGGTGGGACGGCCTAAGGCAGCCGGACGCAGGCCCGCGGGCGGTCCTGCTGGAGGTGCCGGCCGGCTGGGGCCGGACCGCCGTCCTCGACCAGCTGGCCGACGTCGCCGGCCGGGCAGCGGACCCGGCCGGGCTGGTGGTGCGCATCGACGGCCGGTCGCTGCCGGGCGGGCTTGGCGCCCAGGCGCTCGAACTGCGGGACCTGCTTCTGGACTCCGGGGTACGACGGCGGGCGGCGGGGATGCTGTGCGCGGGCTGGCCGGCCGGCGCAGTCCGGCTGGGCACGGTCAGCTTGTTCGCATCCGGGATGGCCGCGGCATCGGCGCTGTTGCGGCGGGGGCTGACCGCGGCGGCGGCCCGCGACCCTGACGACAGCCCAGCCGGGCGGAACGGCCCGGTCGCGCGCGCGGCGCGCGTTCTCGCCGCGGTGTCGGCGAGGGCGCCGGCCGCGGTACTGGTCGACGACGCTGACTGCCTGGATCCGGCGCTGGCCCTCACCCTGGTCGAGGGCCTGATCGAGCACCGCGACAGCCGGGTCTTCGTGGTCGTCGCGGTTGCCCCTGGCAGTGACCTGGCCGCGGCCCTGACGTCGCGGGCCCGTTACGGCCCGACCGAGAGCCGGGTGCACCGGGCGGCCGCCGATCCCAGGATGGGATACGCCTCGCGGGCGGACCTTGCGGCCGAGCTGTGCCCGCGGCTGCCGGCCGCGGCAGTCCGGCAGCTCGCGCGGCAGACTCAGACCTTCGCCGAGGTGTTCGCGGCGGCGGGGACCGGCCCGGCGGCGGGGACCAGTCCGGCGGCGGGGCAGGATCAGCGGTTTACCGGGGAGGATCAGCCGCCTCGGCGACTGCCTGGCACAGTCGGGTCGCCAGCGTGGCGGGCTGCTCGTGAGCGCCTATGACAAAGCGCGGGACCCCAGCGACCGCCGCCAGCAGCGCGAGATCGCCAGAGCCCGCAAGCTTCTGACGGCCCACCGGGAAGCTCTGAGACGGGCTGCCAAACGGCGCTAGCCGGAGGGAAAGCCTTGACGGATCGATACGTTAAAGCGCATAGTAGAGCGATACGTTAAAACGTATCCACGTGGCGTCGGCGATTCTGCGGAGGATGGAGCAGTGGGAACCAGGTTCGATGAGTGGGTGGCCGGGCGTGAGGTGGCCGAGACTCCTGGCGAGGCTGAGCTGCGGCGCAGGTTCGCGGCCGCTATCGAGCTTGGCCTGCAGTTCCGTGACGCCCGCGTCGACCGTGGCCTGTCGCAACGAGAGCTCTCAGAACGGTCAGGGGTCCGCCAAGCTGACATCAGCCGGATCGAACGCGGCGCTGGCAACCCCACCGAATCGACGTTGCAGCGTCTCGCGAGTGCCCTCGAAAAGCGCCTTGAACTCGTCTGAACGGCGAAATTGACCGAGCGCACTCTATCGTCGCGTCGGCAACGCACTGTTCGTCGGAAGGTGCA
>Ga0181532_10005066_pt1 | contig 11301 bp, 7 predicted proteins | sample PEATcosm2014_Bin_33_FD_119768 | JGI IMG/M metagenome (GOLD analysis project Ga0181532, IMG submission 119768) | Peatland microbial communities from MTU Mesocosm Facility, Houghton, MI, USA - PEATcosm2014_Bin11_30_metaG | ecosystem: Environmental > Terrestrial > Soil > Wetlands > Peat | place...
GTCCGGCCAGACTACTCGCACAGGCGTCCCCCGACCACGCGCATATGCCACAACGTCAGCCGTTCCGCCGTACCCACGCGCCGGCTTGCCATCCCACACGGCATACAACTCGTCCGCCTCATCCACCATCAGCTTGCTCGCGGCCATGTGCGACTCAGAAGTGGAGTCGCCGAATGGCAGCCGCCGGACAGAAGCCGCCTGTGCGAACAGACGGTCATACTGCCCATGCGCGTCCTCTGACAGCCCCTCCCGGTACCGCTCCGCCGGCACAACGACCTCAATCCTGCCTCCGAGATCCCTCACCGCCAGCGCGAACACCTGATCAGCCCCGTCCGCCAGGCAGGACACGCCGACCACGTCGGGGGCATACTCGGAAAGCAAGGCCCGTATCCGCTCGTCAATAAGCTCAACAGTCTGCGCGGGCAGCGACTGATGCCCGGAAACAGCTATCCGCCGCATACGGCTCCCTTCACACGGCCGCTGATCGGAGCTTGCCATCGAACTCACGCACGCAGGAAGTAACCGGCCCGGCGTATCCATGCCGGAAACGCCGCGCCCGCTCCACCACGCGCTCAGACGAGTACGTCAGACCCACCGCCAGCCCATCACGGGCAAGCTGGAACGCCTGATCAACCCTGTACCCGTCCCGGCTGCTCTCACCGTCCTGCCGGGCTGCGGTCGCCACCTCCAGCATGATCATCGCGCGCTGCTTAGGGGCCGGATGAGTGGCAGGCAACGACTCCGCGAATGCAGCCAGCGCATCGGAGGCACGGCCGAGGCTCACCGACACAAGCGCCCGGTAGCCCGCGAGCTTGACATGATCAAAGGGATACACCCATGGCCACGGCGGCGGCACTGACGGATCGCCCTTCTCGATCGTTTCCTCCGCGCGCAGCAGCGCGCTATCTGCCGCCCTGCCGTCGTTGCGGCAAGCCGCGAGGCTCAGCGCCTCAATCGCATCCAGCCAGGCGCGCGGCGTCGAATGCGCCGCCACGCCAACCTGCTCCCTCGCCTGAGCAACCAGCGGCAACGCCAGGCCAGGGTCTGCCCCTTCAATCTCGAACGCGGCCAGGCTGCCCAGCATGTACCCGGCAAGCAAACCCTGCCCAACGCGCCGGGCCCGGTCAATAGCCAGCCGGTAATAGATACGCGCGGTACCGACATCGTGCATGTCACCATGCAGCCAGGCGGCAAAACCCGCCGCCTCGCTCACCGCAGCCGCCAGCGCCGTACTCAGCGACGACGACTCCTGGGTACGGACGAACAGCCGGTTGGCCATCTCCACATGCGCCGCGACCCCGCGCGCCAGTTCCCGAGACGAAGTCGTGGCATCAAGACGCCGCTGCGCGCCAGTGATCGCCGTAAGAGCCGGTGCCGTCGTCTCATCAACTACCGCCCGCATGGGCAAGGGCACCAGCGCGAGAGCCATGGCCTTACCGAAATCCCGCCGCCTCGTTTGATCATCACTCCCTGCATCGCCGAACCGGAGCAGGTGAACAGGTATCCCGAGCTGACGTGAAACCTCACGCACCTGGTCAACCGTAAGCACCTGCCGCCTACGCAGGACATTCGATACCCAGCTCTGCGAATAACCCACCGCCAGCGCAAGCTGTTTCTGGCTCCAGCCGTGGGCACGCCGGATTTCCTCCAGCAATGTCGCGGAATCGCAACTCGCAAGTGCGGACGCGACAATCGGCGAAGACCAGAACTCGGGCGCTAGACGCCCTGCTTCCTGCTCCATGGTCGCAGGCTACGCGAGAAATCCCGCAAAGTACCAGTAATAGTAATCGCTCCACGCCTGGTAGTAGTTTCCCATAGCCCTCAGCCTCTCCCCGTCCAAAAATCGACACGTGCAGTAGCGCATGGCCAATAGGGGAAGGCGTGAGCAAGAAGTGACGGCAATGCCACCGCAAGCCACCGGGCGGGAAACGGTACCCGATGATACCGCCCGCACTGAGCGCCACCCATGCAGATCACCGGTTGCGAGCGAAGTGAGCCATGACGATGTGCGACGTGAGTTCGGGGCCCGGTGGGACATCGCGGCCATCGTCCAGGGTTACCGGGCCATCCTGCGCAAGACGGGTGGGCACGCGCCGGTCGTCCTGTATGGCCGTACGCCTGGCGAGCTGGCCGAGTCCATTCGCATGGCGGAGGTCTCCCGATGACCGGACACGCCGCGAGCACGTGGGACGTGTTCACCGGCTCGCCCACCATCCACCCCGGCTGGGCACGTGAGGGCACGTCATGAGGTTCCGCGAGGACAACCCCGCCGACCTGGAGCGGGCCCGCGCCGCTGTCGCGCAATGGCGCGAGCAGAACCCAGAAGGCACCGACGACCAGCTCACCGCCGCGCTCGGCCCCCAATTTCACCCCGACTACGGCCCCGTGCTCCGCGCGATGCTGTTCAGGGTTCGACGAGGACCACGCCGGCACCACCGCACCGGACAGGCCGTGACCACGTGGGACGTGTTCACCGGCTCAGCCAGCGTGCCGTCCAGCGCGCTGACCGAACTGGCGGCCCTGCGCGCCGCGCTGCCCGGTTACGACGTGATGGTGACCAGCCACAGCCGCACCCACCGTTTCGAGGCCATCCGCCGTGGCGACGGCCCCGGAACCTGCTGCGTGATCAGCAGCGACCCCACCGACCTCTGGCACGAACTGGCCGGCCGGGCCCGGCCCGCCGCCCCGCATGAACACGAATCCGTTCACCGCCCTCGGCCTGCCCGCGGACCCGGACCTGACTGATGAGCAGGTGCGCGCCGCGTGGCGCACCATCGCCGCCGCCACCCACCCCGACCGGCCCGACGGCGGGAACGTGGGCCGGTACACCGCCGCTACGACTGCGTACGCCGAGTTGCTCACCGCATGGGGACGGTCCAAGGCTTACGCCGACCTGACCGCTGAACAGCCGCATGTGCCCGCCCCAGCCCCCGTACTGCCGGTCAGGCCGGCAACGGGATCATCGGCACGGTGCGGCTGGTCCCGGCCCGCATCCGCCACGGACGGCCGGTGCAACTGCTGCTGCGCGCCGTCATCGCGGCTATGCTGCTGGTCCTGCGCCTGGTGCCACACTCCGACGCCTGGCAGGTGGCCGCCGCCGCCGGCATCCCCCGCGACGGCGGGATAGCCGATCTATTGCACGAGGCGAAATCACCTACACCCGATTTCGCGTTGGTTATCTGCGAGGACATCGAGCGCAGCGCCCGCAGCATGTACAACTCACTGAAACTGGAAAGAGAACTCCAGCACCAGGGAATCCCGCTATTCGCCACCGACGAGCCGTTCAACATCGAGGGAATCAACGCGACCACCGTCCTGGTCCGCCGGGTGAAGCAGGGCGTCGCGGAATGGTACCGGCTGCAGCTCAAAGGCAAAGTATGGGACGGGCTGAAAGAGCATTCCCTGGACGGGTGGAACCTCGGCAGGCCCCCGGTCGGGTACCTCGGGGAAAAGCACCCGCACCCCAACCCCATCAAGGCCGCCGAAGGCCGCAGCAAAACCCGCCTTGCCACCCACGCTGTATACGGGCCGATTATCGGCCAGATATACCGCTGGCGGGTCAGTGAGCACCTCGGCAAGCCCACCATCCGGGCACGGCTAGCAGCCGACCCCCTGACTTACCCGCCCCCCGACCCCACGGCCGGGTGGTCGCTCGCCCTGGTGGATGAGATCCTGTCCAACCCCAAGTACACCGGGCACCAGGTGATGGGCCGCCGTCGCCGCAAAGGCGGCAAGAAAATCTGGGCCCCGCCGCAGGAGTGGATCTGGACACCCGAGCCCACCCACCCCGCCCTGGTGGACAAGGCCACCTGGGATAAGGCCCAGCAGATGGGCAGAAGGCACGGCAACGTCCGTGACCCCGAAATGCCACCCGGCGGACCGGCCGCCGTCACAAGTTCCGGTCCCGGCTGTACTGCTCTATCTGCCACCGCCGTCTCAGCGGCACCACCATCCGGAACAACACCTACTACCGGTGCCCGCACGAGCCCGGCAACCCCCGCCACTACGCCGCCTACCCCGGCCACCGCACCGTGAGCGTCCGTGAAGACCTCATGATGGCCGCCTTCGCCCGGTTCTTCACCGAACGGGTGTTCGGCCCCGGCCGGGCCGCCATGCTCGCCGCCGCCCTCCCGGCCAGCACCGCCGCCGCCGACCAGCGCCGCCAACAGCGCGCCGCCGAACTCAGGAAGAAGCTCGCCAAAATCGACGTATCGGAACGCGCCCTGGTCACCGAACTGGAAACCCCCATCGATCCGGCCGACGCCGCCGCCCAGGCCCTGCGTAATCGCGTCCGCGCCCGGTTCACCGAGCTGTACACCGAGCGGACTGGGATCGAATCAGAGCTCGCCACCCTGGAAACAGCCCCCGTCGACGAAGACGACCCCACTGGACGAACTCCCCGCCCTCGGGGACATCCTCACCGGCGCCCCCGCCGCACTCACCGAACGGCTGCTCGCCGCCTTCGACATCAAAGCCACCTACAACCGCGACAAACACCAGGTCACCATCCACGCCACCATCACCGACACCACCCCCCAGGCCGTCACAGACCTGCTTACCGACCCCCTGCGCCGACCACAACAAGCAGCCAGCATCAGTCCCCCCACCCCAAGATCATGTTGCCCATTTGACCGGGCACACTGGGTCGTCCCCCCGGGTCAGTACAGCGAGTCCCGGGCCGAAGGCCCGGCGAGTGGCCGGTGTGCCGACGAAGTACCACCGCGCGGGCGCGAAGCGCGGCGGGCGGCTCCGGGGGCTCGTCCCCCCGGGCTAACACGGCCGGGTCGATGTGGATCTTCGGGGCGTCGCCCCACTCGGGCGGCCGGTGACCGGCCAGCACGGCGGCCACTTGCTCCAGCCCGACGGTAGCGGCGACGATGGGCCGGGGGTCGACGGCCCCGCCGGCGTACAAGGAGATCGTCTCGCCTAGGCCACCGGAGGCGCTGAGCACGCCGGTGACGGTGACGTCCTTGAGCACCAGCGTCCGCGTGTCGACCACGCTGGGCTCGGCGGACAGGCCGATAAAGACGACGCGGCCGCCCGGCTCCACGATCCCGGCGGCCAGCGACGGCAGTTCCTGCGCCGTCGACGCGTCGAGGACCGCATCGAAGGGCAGATCCGGAAGGGTGTCCCGGAGCCATGCGGCACCGAAGCCGAGCTCGCGCGCGAACCGCAGCGACCGCTCATCCCGGCCCAGCAGGTGCACCTCGGCACCGAAGGACCGCGCGATCTGCGCGGCGAGCAGCCCGATGGTGCCCGGGCCCATCACCAGCAGCCGTTGCCCGCCCCCCGCCAGCGCGGCGCGGACGGCGCGGAGCGCGTTGCCGCCCGGCTCGACGAGGGCGCCGATGGCCGCGCCGACACCGGCAGGAATCGGCTGCAGGGCGCTGGCCGGCACGAGGAGCTGCTCAGCCAGGGCGCCCGGCCAGCCGCCCCGGACGCCAATCTCGTACCGCTCCGCGCACAGGTGCTGCCGCCCGCCGAGGCAGCGCCGGCACCGCCCGCAGCCGAGCATCGTGTCCCCGGTGACCCGCTGCCCGACCCAGGACTCGGTGGCCGCATCCCCGGCCCGGGTGACAACACCGCACCATTCGTGGCCGATGCGCACTGGGTACTGCGCCTCACCGGTACGCAGGTAGGCCATGTGGCCGGTGAAGAACTCCATGTCCGTGCCACAGACGCCGGCCCGCTCGACATCCACGACCACCTGGCCCGGCGATGGCGACGGCGGGTCGATATCGCAAACCGCGCCCTGGCCCGGCCCGGTGATGACGAAGGCGCGCACGCCGGGCTACCTGTTGATCCGCGCGCCGGGCGCGGTGGCTGCGAGGGTAACGTCCATGGCGTTCCGAATATTAGGTCGAGATGTCGGGAGCAGGAAACAATGTCTGATCTGCGGAGCGCCCAGTGGTACGGCGGACAGGATCGGGACGCGTACATCCACCGGGCGTGGATGCGCCGGGGCGCGCCCGACTCGGCCTTCACCGGGCGCCCGCAGATCGCGATCGCCAACACGGCCTCGGACCTGGTGCCGTGCAACCGGCACCTGAGCGAGGTCGCCGGGCACGTGGCCGCCGGCGTGTGGGAGACCGGCGGGGTCCCGCTCGACATGCCGGTCGTGTCGCTCGGCGAAACACAGGTCCGCCCCACCGCGATGCTGTGGCGGAACATGGCGGCCATGGCCATCGAGGAGATGATCCGCGCCAACCCGATCGACGGCGTGGTGCTGCTCGGCGGATGCGACAAGACCATCCCCGCCCTGCTGATGGGCGCGGCGTCGGTCGACCTGCCTGCGGTGGTCGTGCCCGGCGGCCCGATGCTGACCGGCACGTTCCGCGGCGTGCCGCTCGGCTGCGGGACCGACGTGTGGCGGCTGAGCGAGGACGTCCGCGCGGGCAAGCTGTCCGAGCAGGAATTCCTTCGGTCCGAGTCGTCGATGATCCGCAGCCGGGGGCACTGCAACACGATGGGGACCGCTTCCACGATGGGGCTGCTGGCCGAGGTGCTCGGCACGACGTTGCCCGGCACGGCCGGCCTGCCCGCTCCGGACAGCCGGCTCCTCGGCCAGGCGCACGGCACCGGGGTACTGGCCGTCGAAATGGCCCGGGAGGGCAGGCGTCCCAGCCAGGTCCTGTCGGCCGCCTCGTTCCGCAACGCGATCGTCGCCCTGGCCGCACTCGGCGGTTCGACCAATGCCGTCGTGCACCTGCTGGCCATCGCCGGGCGCCTGGGGATACCGCTCAGCCTGGACGATTTCGACCGCATCGGCGCCGGCGTGCCGCTGCTGGTCAACCTGCAGCCTGCCGGGCAGCACCTGATGGAGGACTTCCACCGGGCCGGGGGCCTGCTGGCCGTGCTGCGTGAGGTGGAGGACCTGCTCGACCCCGCGGCGCTGACCGTCACCGGCCGCCCGCTGGTGCATTACCTGACCGGGGCGGAGATCTACGACCGTGAGGTCATCCGCGGCCGGAAGGAGCCGTTGCAGGACGCGGCCGGCATCGCCGTGCTGCGCGGCAACCTGGCGCCCAGCGGGGCGATCATCAAGCCGGCGGCGGCCTCGCCGCACCTGCTGCAGCACCGCGGCCGGGCGGTGGTCTTCGATTCCGTCGAGGACCTGCACGCCCGCCTCGACGATCCGGAGCTCGACGTGGACGCCGACTCGGTGCTCGTGCTGCGCGGCTGCGGTCCGCGCGGTTACCCGGGGATGCCGGAGGTGTCGAACGTGCCGCTGCCGGCCAAGCTGCTGCGCGAGGGCGTGCGGGACATGGTCCGGATCTGCGACGGCCGGATGAGCGGTACCGCCTACGGGACGGTGGTCCTGCACGTCGCCCCGGAGGGGGCGGCAGGCGGCCCGCTCAGCAAGATCCGGACCGGTGACTGGATCGTGCTTGACGTGCCCGGACGCCGCGTCGAGGTGGAACTGGCCGTGGACGCGCTACGGGACCGCCCGGTCGCGCGGGCGATGGCGGAGGCCGTCGCGCAGCCCCGGCGCGGCTGGGAACTTCTGTACGTCAACAGCGTGCAGGGCGCCGAGACCGGAGCCGACCTGGACTTCCTTCGCGGTTCCAGCGGGGATCAGGTCAACCGCGAATCTCACTGAGTGCCGTCGCCGTCGGCGCTGACGTCTATCTGGTTCATGGTCGTGATGTCGGCCAGGCCGGAGATCGTCAGCACGGGGGCGAGCAGCGGCGTGGCAATCAGCTCGATGTGCGCCGCGTGCCTGAAGAGAACCGTAAGGCCGGCGCTGTCCAGGTACTCGACTCCGGTGAGATCGACCACGAGCCGGCCGTCAGCGGCGGAGGCCCGGGTGAGCGCGTCCCGGAAGGTGCCCGCGTTGCTCATGTCGATCTCGCCGACGGCGGTCACGACCGGGATCCCGTCCGGTCGCTGCTGGGTGGACAGGGTGAGCGGAGTGGTCATGGGGTGATCCTCAGCTGCATGTCGACGGTGGTGCCGGCATCGCCGGGCTCGATGGTTACCTGCTGCATGAGGGCGCGCATAAGCGGGATGCCGTGCCCGCGATTCGTGCCGTCCACCGGCTGGGAGATCTTCCAGCGGCCACTGTCGGTGATAGTCAGCCGGAGCTGGGTGACGGTGGTGGCGGCCCGCAGCCGGATCTGCTCGCCGGGAGCGTGCCGGTGACCGTGCTCGACTGCGTTGGCACATGCTTCGCCCGCGGCGACCAGGACGTCCTGCATGGTCTTGTGGTTGAGCCCGCAACGGGTCAGCCAGGTCCGGAGCGTGGCCCGGACCGGTGCGAGCTGGGCCGAATCCGCCGGGAAAGTCAGTTCGAGCGGGGCGGGGTGGCGGTAGAGAACCAGTGCGACGTCGTCTTCGTAGCCGCCATCCGGGGCCATGGCGGTCATGATGGCGGTCGCGAGGTCCTCGACGGCCGCGGAGGCCCCCCGCTGGACCGCCGCCCCAGCCTGGGCGATGCCGGTGTCCATGGAGCGGCGGCGCCGCTCGACCAGGCCGTCGGTGTACAGCAGCAGGGCCGCCCGGGCGGGCACGGTGCAGCTGGCCTCGGTGCGCTCCGTGCCGGGCCGCACCGCGAGCGGCAACGAGCGGCCGTCCTCCAGCAGCTGGGTACGTCCGTCGGGCAGGGCCACGATGCCCGGCGGATGGCCCGCGCTGCTGTAGGTCAGCTGGCCTTCTTCCCGGTCGAGGATCCCACAGAAAACCGTGCTGCAGATGGCCCCGGGGATGAGGGCGGCGAACCGGTCCATGGCGATGAGCGTCTGGGCGGCGCTCGCGTCCTGCAGCAGCAGGGCACGGCAGGCGCTGCGGAGCTGGCCCATCACGGTCGCGGCGTCCAGGCCGTGCCCGACGCAGTCGCCGACCACGATCCCGATCCGCCCGTCGGGCAGCTCGACGATGTCGTACCAGTCCCCGCCGACCTCGAGCGGGCGGTTGGCTGGCTCGTAACGCGCCGCGAAACCGGCTGGCAGCCGGGCCGGCCCGAGAATGGCCCGCTGCAGCGCGAGGGCCGTCTCCCGCTGCTGATCGGTCTGGTGCACCCGGTGCAGCGCCTGGCCCAGGTAGCCACACAACAGGGCCAGCAGGGCGCGGTCCTCGGCGCTGAACGGGCGGCCGGCGTCCACGTCGATCCAGACGGCCAGCAAGCCCAGCGGATGCTCAACGGTGATTCCGACCTCGGTGGCCCAGCCGTCGACGGCCGGGGCGTCGCCCGGTGCCGCGGCCCTGCCGCCGCCGGCCGGGCTGAGCAGGGGCTGGCGCCGGAGCGCGCTGATCCGCTCGCGCAGCGGGTCCGGCAGGCCGGCCCAGCTCGTTTCCGCTCCGGTCGACATCACCGACGGCTCCTTGCCGCCGTCCCAGGTGACGGCGAGCGCGCGCCGGGCCTGCCAGAGCCGCCGCAGCTCGTTGATCGCACCCTGGAGCGCCTCCGGCACGCTGCTGGCCTGCGAGAGCAGCAGGCCCATGGCGGCCAGGGCCGCCTCGCGCTGCCCGGCGTAGTGCTCCGCGGTGATGTCGCGCAGGGTGCCCACGACCATGCGCCGTCCGGTGTCCGGGTCCTGAACCTCGTTGAAGCTGGCCGCCACCCACAGCCGGTGGCCGTCCTTGTGGGTGACCGGTGCCACGAAGCTTCCCTTGCTCTGCCTCATGAGCTGCCCGAAGGCCTCGCCGAGCTGGCGGTGAGCCTCTGGCTCGGTGTCCTCCCCGGGCCACCACGCGTACTCGGCCGCGTACGGCAGCCCCTCGGGGCCATAGCCCAGCATGTCGGTGAACGCGGCGTTGATCTCGACCACGGTGCCGGCCTCGTCGCACAGGAAGAACGCCTCGTGCAGCGAGTCGATCAGGGCCGCGCGCCACCGGGCGTGGTGGTTGCGCAACCGTGCCAGCTCCACGTTAGCCCGCACCCGCGCGAGCAGTTCGGCGGCGGAGAACGGCTTGACCAGATAGTCGTCGGCGCCGGCCTCCAGGCCCTCGATCGCAGCCTCCTGCCCGGCCCGCGCCGACAGCAACAGCACCGGCACGTCGGCGGTGCGCGGATCGGCCCGGAGCGCGGCGACCAGGGCGAGGCCGTCCAGGCCCGGCATCATCACGTCGCTGATGACGAGATCGGGTGCACTGGCGCGCACCTCATCCAGGGCGGTCAGCCCGTCCGGCACCGCCGTGACCCGGTAGCTGGCCCGCAGCAGCCGCTGCAGGTATTCACGCATGTCGGCGTTGTCGTCCGCGAGCAGGACCCGCGCCGTCGACGCCGGGCCCGCCGGGCCCGCCCGGCCCGGTGATTTGCGGAGCAGGGCACCCGCGGCGGGCGGCAGCGCGTCCAGGGGCGCCTCACCGCCAGGCAGCCAGCGCAGGGCCTCCGCGACGAATGGGTCGGCGGCGGCCGAGACCATGTCTGGTCCGGCGGCCGGGGCCACGTTGGCCGCCGGCAGGTGATCGTGACCGAAGGGCAGCCGGATGGTGAAGGTCGTTCCGGCGTCCTCGATGCTGTCGGCGTTGATCGTGCCGCCGTGCAGGCCGACGAGTTCCCGGACCAGGGCCAGGCCGATGCCGCTGCCCTCGTTGGACCGCGAGCGCGCGCTGGGAATGCGGTGGAAACGCTCGAACAAGCGGGCCATCTCGCCCGCGGCCACCCCGATTCCGGTGTCGGTGATCCGCAGGGCGGCCTGGCCGCCCTCCGGCCGCAGCGTCACGCTGACGGTGCCATCGAAGGTGAACTTCAGTGCGTTGCTCAGCAGGTTGAGAACGACCTTCTCCCACATTTCCCGGTCGATGTAGACGGGCTCCGGCAAGGTGGCGCAGTCCACCTGGTATGACAGTCCAGCCCGTTCCATAGCCGAACGGAAGACGCTGGCCAGGTCGGCCGTGAACGCGGCCAGATCCACCGGCTCGTAACGCGCCTGCACCCGCCCGGCCTCGATGCGCGAAAAGTCGAGCAGGGTGTTGACCAGTTTGCCCAGGCGCAGGCCGTTGCGGTGAATGACGTCGAGTTCCTGCCGGACGGCCGGGTCATCGGCCGCCAGCCGCGCGCGCAGTTCCTCCAGCGGTCCCATGATCAGGGTGAGCGGCGTCCGGAACTCGTGGCTGATGTTGGAGAAGAAGGCGGTCTTGGCCCGGTCCAGCTCGGCCAGCTCCTCGGCCCGCCGCTGCTGGAACTGGTACGCCACGGCCCCGTTGATCAGGCCCGCGGCCTGCTGGGCGACCAGCCCGAGAAAGGATACGTAGGCCTCGTCGAGTGCGCGCCCGGCGCTGGCCGCGAGGACGATCACCCCGACCGTCTGGCCACCCGTCTCACCCGGCAGCGGCAGCACCACGGCCTGGGCGGGGGAA
>Ga0181532_10005069_pt1 | contig 11300 bp, 9 predicted proteins | sample PEATcosm2014_Bin_33_FD_119768 | JGI IMG/M metagenome (GOLD analysis project Ga0181532, IMG submission 119768) | Peatland microbial communities from MTU Mesocosm Facility, Houghton, MI, USA - PEATcosm2014_Bin11_30_metaG | ecosystem: Environmental > Terrestrial > Soil > Wetlands > Peat | place...
GACGGCCTCGCCTTTCGCGGTCAGTCGCGCGATCAGCTTGCGGCGGTCCTCGCCGTCTACCTGCGATTTCACCAAACCATCGCGCTCGAGAGCTGCCATGAGACCGGACACGGTTGCGCGCGTCACCTCCATAGCCGCCACGATGTGCTTGTGCGAGATGCCTTTCCCTTTGCTCGCCCACAGCGCCATCAGGATCTGGTAACGTGCGACCGATCCCACGGAACCTGCCATCCACTCGCTGATCGCGTTGTCAACATGCTGCGCAGTCGCGCGCAGCGTGAACATCGTTGTCAGCCCCTGCAGCTCGCGTTCCGAGAGGTGCTGGCGAATCTTCTCCATGACCGCGGGCGGTGGTCCCGGAGGACGCTCGACCTGCTTTCGAACGCTCATGGCCTGTCTCCGGAATCAGTTTGGCACCTAACTATCTGACACGTCAATACATTCCAGCTGGCTCCGGACCCGCAAGCGGGCAAGTCCTGCCCCACAAAAATTGTGCGACCATTGTTAGGAGCCTAACATCAATTTGTTTGGTGGCTAACCATTATGGCCCAACCAAAAAGGAGAGTTTCCCATGAACACCCAAATCACCGTCCATCCCAAACTGCAGCATTACGGGCTCACCACCGCAAACCTGGATGCCATGACTGACTGGTACCGCAAAGTGCTTGGCATGACCGTCAACCATCGTGCGACGGTGCCGCCCGAAGCACAGGGCCGGCCGCCATTTTCGGCGTTTGCATTTCTCAGCAACGATCAGCTGGATCATCGCCTCGTGCTCTTTGAAGTGCCTGGCGCCTCAGTCGATCCCGACCGACGCCGCCACACGGCACTGCAGCATGTCGCTTTCGAATGTGCCACCTTGGACGACTTGCTTGGCACGTATGTTCGGCTGAAGAACTTAGGTGTCCTGCCGCAGTGGGCTGCCGATCACGGCGTGGGAATCTCGTTCTATTACGAGGATCCCGAGCAGAACAGAGTCGAGATCAACGCCAGCAATTACAGCGATGCCTGGACCGCGACTGAGCACCTGAGAGTCTCGCGCGGAATGATGATGGCGCATGTGGATCCCGAGAAGATGGTCGCGGCACGCAAGGCGGGGGCGTCGCCTTGGGAATTGCACGAGTGCGCGGTCGCCGGAGAGTTTTCTCCGGCCAAGCCGCACGATCCCAGCGCACGCCCATAGGACATCTCACGATGGACTAAAGCATCAGAATGCGCAGTTCCAATCGCGTTCACCGCGTCGTTCAGGGCGTAGAATTTCGTCTGCTTGTCTACCGGCTCGCGCAGAACAACAGGAAAACCCTATCGGCTGCCGACGGCTGCGGAAATGGAATATGCCATCCGGGCTGGCTCGTCTACGCCGTATCCCTGGGGTTCGGCTGCCGAAGATGTCTGTCAATACGGAAACGTCCGCGATGTAACCGCCAACGCGCGGTTTCCGCAATGGAAAACAGGCGTCGCTTGCAACGATGGAGCACTGTTTACCTCAGCCGTGGGTCGCTATCGGGGCAACGCTTTTGGTCTGTTCGATACCGTCGGCAACGTGGAGGTGTGGACTCAGGACTGCGGTGTGGAGAACTATGATTCCGCTCCCTCGGATGGCAGCGTCCAGCGGTCGCCAAGCTGCGAGCAGCACACGCTGCGCGGTTCCTCATGGAACTTCCCCCCACTGGCTTCCGCTCTGCCCATCGTCAGAATCCTCCAGCAGCGGGTCGCAGCTTCGATACAAGCTTGCGAGTGGCCGAGGATCTCCCATGACATTAGCAATGACCAGGGAGAGGACCGCGCGGCAATTGGACGGAGCATCGGCGCTGATTCACGCCTGCTGATGGAAGTCCTTCCGGCTCCCACAGTTGAATCGGATTTCCATCAGGGTCGTTCACGTACGGACATAGTCGCAAACGAGCACGGTCAAATCGTCGTCCTGCTTCGCCGACCAGTGGCGGACTGAAGACATGATCGAGTCCGCCGCTCCCGAGGGCGAAAGCCCAGCAGTTTTCCTCAACAATTCACATAGGGCGTCCTGCCCGAAGAAATCTCCTGTCGCATTGGAAGCTTCCACAATCCCGTCCGTATAAAGCAGGAGCCGATCACCCGGTTCCAGCTTGTGGATGGCGGTCGAGTAGGAGGCAAAATCGAATGCCGCGAGCATTAAACCATTCTCCTCGATTTGAGTGATCCGGCCATTCCTCAACAGAAACATGGGAGGGTGCCCTGCCGCCGAGTAGCGGAGTTCTTGCGATTCCGAGTTCAGGTGGACGTATGCCGCCGTGACGAACTGGTACTGTGTGTTTCCAAACAGCGCCGAGTTCATGCCTGACAGGAGGCGGGAGGGGGCGGCAGCAACCGCTCGCTGCGAAGCTGCCGCGAGCTTTACCATTGACGCGATCAGGGCGGCGGGAACGCCATGCCCGGACACGTCCGCGATCAAAAGCCCAGCTTGGTCGTCATCCGCAACGATGTAATCGTAGAAGTCGCCCGCCACCGCTGTCATCGGCACATAGCGGGCTGCTACACGGAAGTGTGTCGAGTTGGGGAACTCTGCGGGCAAAATGGATAGCTGAATACGGCGGGCTACTTCCAGTTCCTTCTGGATCTCGTTTAGCTGTTGGTCCCGCTGCAAAGTCCTACGCGCAGCCACGTAGCCCAGAGTGCTGAGGAACGCGGCAAACCCGAATGGCTCCACTTTCGGCGAGGATATGGACAAGAGTTTAGCCATGTTTTCCCAGACCACGAAAACGGCAAAAATCAGCAAGCCCCAGCGAATCACCGCGAAATCGGCAGCGGCGGGACTGTAGCCCTCGGCAAAGCTAAAGCTCATGAATCGAATGAGAAAGAAACTCGATGCCGCGATCACACCGACGCTGTTAATCAAGTGATAGAAACCGGAGTCGCCGAAAAGGAAGGTGGCCACAGCCAGTGCACCGCCGATGCCAACCATTGCATACGGAACTACCCGCTCAAACCGCCTCGGCAGCCCCAGAGAGGTGAAGAACAGGAATGCGGGAATAAGGACGATGTAGTCAATCCCCCCTGAGCGCAGTCGGGTGTAGAAGGTCGAGCCGTGCGCCGTCATTCCCAGCAGGCTTGATTGAATCCAAAGGCGAAGCCCGTAAAGGGCGGCAAATAGGGCGAAGTAGATCAGTAGTGCGTTGTACTTGCGGCGGATGACGGCAAATGCAGCCGATACGACACCCACGGCAACAAAAGCCCCTCCCAAGAAGAGGTACGGAGCGTCCCGATGAAATGCATTCAACACGTCACCAGCACTCATCGCAGGAGGGGTTGCGCTCATGCCACGGATATTAAACCATGGTCAAGACCTAAGTGTGCCGAACTACGAAAACCACTCGCCGAACGAGGGTGGTATCGTGAAGGCAGGCTGAAACGTCCATGAGAACCTTTACCAGAACGATCCCCTGACCGATGCGGAGATTGACCGCCTCGGGGACTTCCTCAAAAGTTGCAGACGGAACGGCAGGGCTTTTGATTTTCCCACCCTTCCAACGAAGAAGCGGTGCAGCCGTCGGCTCTCGGAGAGAGAAGCCCAATCTGCACCGCCGCAGGGAATGTGCCGTCAAGTGCTCATTTGGGAGTGTCTTGTCCGGCAGTCCCTTCTCATCCACCCTCGGCGTACAGCACGGACTTTAGCGTCTTCACTTTAGTATCCGACCTGTGGCAAACTACTGCCATGCCCCGCTTTCGGCGCATCACTGTAAAGCGAGCAAAAGCAGCGGTCGCCAGATACCGAGCTAGTAAGCGACGGAAGAAAGCACAGAAGAAATAACCCGAACGGTGCCGCCTGTTCAATATTGCTTTTCTTGAGATAGCAAGCCACCGCAGAAAGTCAGGACCCAGCCGATTGGGTACAGGAGATAGCTTATAGTTTCGCCGGGAGCGATCAAAGTTGAGTGTGATAGCCAATATTGTCGGCATCGCGCAGATTGTGCATAGCCGACCAGGTAGCCAAGAATGTCGGTTCCATAGAGCCGAGCCTCTGGGTCATCAGTGGGCAAGAATTCGACCGTGCAGAGCCAGTCCTTCTCATCTTGCCAGTACGGCTCCAAATCATCCGTCGCAGGCTGGTGTTGTTATTCGACGGCGCGGGACTCGGCCTGTTTGCCGTCGCCGGCACACAAAAGGCGCTCATCGCGGGGCTCAATCCGGTGATGGCGATTTTTATGGGAGTGCTAACCGGGATTGGTGGTGGAATACTGCGCGATGTGCTTGTCAACCAAATGCCGACGATGCTCCAGGCGGACATTTATGCTGTTGCTGCGCTAGCCGCTGGCGTCGTAGTGGTGATCGGATATGATTTGCATTACCCCGCTTTTGTGATGTTGACTGTGGGCGCACTACTTTGCTTTTGGCTGCGAGTTATGGCGATATACCGAGGATGGCATTTGCCCGTCGCACAATCGCAGAATCGGCGGGATTGAATCATCGTTTGTTACGTCATTCCAGAATTTATGGTTCAAACTCGCGGTACAAGAACGGTACAAGTTGAGCTTGTTCCTTCGCCTTCTTAGCCGTTCCTTACGAGGCATTGCAGTGCGACCGCTGCCTTGTAATTACTACGTGATCCAATAGATCCGCGCCCTTTCACGGCGGTGACCTGAAATCATTGAAATTTGAAGCCGCAGCAAGCGCTGAAAATAGCGCTACGAGAGCTTGGCAAATGACGAGGGCAGCCCAGGGGCAGACAGGATTACAGTTCGCTCTTTTTAAGAACAATGCGTTACTGTTTGCGTCGCGCATTGTCTTTAGATTCTGTTGATGGGGGCACTCATAACCCAAAGGTCGGTGGTTCAAATCCAGCCTTCGAAACCAAGAACAGTTCGGAGCCAACGCCTTCCGGATACCCCGCAACCATCCGAATTGACAAATTGACAAGGGTGAAAGGCGAGTCACCTGTCTGTCACGTAGGAGATCGCGGGATCGAGTCCTCCTGCAAGCAGTGGATAATGCTCACCATCTCTCTGCCTTCGTGGAATTTCCTGGCAGCGCAGCACGACCCAACGTTGACCGCAGCCGGGAGAGTGCAGGGGCCGTAAGATTCCGACACTTAAATTAGGTCAGAACTGCCGCTACAATTCACGTGCTCGCTCGATTTTTGCAATCCACAAGTCACCCCACACCTAGAGTGCGATGGCTTTCTGTGTAAACTCAGGCAATCTGTTGTGTCATTGGCTCGGAAGGCCTGGTGCCGGACTCGCGCAGGGCACGCACGTCTCTGACGGGTGGCTGCCCGAAGAAGCGGCTGTATTCGCGATTGAATTGCGTTGGACTTTCGTAGCCAACCTCGAAAGCGGCGCTCGCCGCATCCATACCGCTGTTCAGCATCAGGTTTCGCGCTGACTGAAGTCGCAGTTGCTTTTGATACTGAAGCGGGCTCATCGAAGTCAGCATCCGGAAATGGTGATGCAGCGTGGACACTCCCATGCTCGAAAGTTCCGCGAGTTCCTCTACGCGCAGGGTTTTGGAATAATTTGCAGCAATCCATGCTATGGCTTTTGCTGTTCGGTGACTTTGATCTCCAAGTGTTGCAACCGAGCGCAAGCGCGCGCCCTCGGGTCCCCGCAGAATGCGATAGATAATCTCGCGCTGAATAAGATCGTTAAGAAAAGGAATGTCCTGCGGGCTGTTCAGCAAATCCAGCAGGCGGCAGCAAGCGCTCATGAATTCGGGTGTCGTCTCGCCGATGGACATGGCGGGACTGTCAGACGGCGAGTCCGCGACGTGAATCTCCTCACGGCTGAGCAGCTCCCGAACCATCGAGATGTCCAGTTTGAGCGAGAGTACGAGGCACGGGACTTCCTGTGTGGCTTCGGCAACCCAGCTCACAATCGGTAGATCGACTGCGGTCAAAAGGTAGTGAGCCTCGTCATAGATGAAGCTGCTCTTGCCGAGGTTCACTTGCTTGCTGCCCTGGGCGACCACGATGATGCCCGGCTGATACGTTGTGCGGCATGGAGGGGTAGGGGCGGTCCGCCGGTGTAAGGTAACGCCGGGAATTCTGGTTATCCGATTCTCTTCATTGCCGATGAGCAAGGCAATCTTGCCAGCCAGTTCGGCGCGAAATTGACGAGCCGGGTTCGGTCTGAGAGTGGCAGCTGGTGCGATGTTTTTCATGTCAGCCATGTATAAAATCCCTTCTAAAGATAATCCTCGCGCCGCTGGCATGCTATTGATTTCTCTCGTTCCAAGAGAAATAGGCAATAAGTAGGCAGGATCGGGCTACCGCTCCCTTGCCTCGCGGTCCTATTGTCAGAGCAGATAAACATCAATGCAGGAGAGGCACATGAACAAACGCACGTTGGGAAAAAGCGGCCTTGAAGTCTCGGCTCTCGGACTGGGTTGCATGGGGCTGAGCTTTGGATATGGCCCTGCCACCGAAAAGAACGAGGCGATCAAAGTGATCCGCGCGGCGTATGAGCGCGGCGTGACGTTTTTTGATACGGCCGAGGCTTACGGTCCCTATCTGAATGAGGAATTGGTAGGGGAGGCGGTTGAGCCATTCCGCAAGAAAGTCGTCATCGCCACGAAATTCGGTTTCAAGGAAGGCACTCCGGCAAAAGGGCTCGACAGCCGCCCTGAACGCGTTCGTGAGCACACGGAAGCAGCGCTGAAGAGACTGCGGACTGATGCAATCGATCTCCTCTACCAGCACCGGGTCGATCCCGATGTGCCCATCGAGGATGTCGCTGGCACTGTTAAGGATCTGATCCGGCAGGGCAAGGTAAAGCATTTCGGGCTGTCGGAGGCGGGAGCTGAGAGCATTCGGCGCGCCCACGCCGTCCAGCCGGTCGTGGCGCTGCAGAGCGAATATTCATTGTGGTGGCGCGAACCGGAAAAGGAAATCCTGCCGACGCTCGAAGAACTGGGCATCGGATTTGTGCCGTTCAGCCCGCTGGGCAAAGGGTTCCTCACCGGCGCCATCTCGGAAAAGACTGAGTTCGACAAGACGGATTTTCGCAACATCGTTCCGCGCTTCTCCGAGGAATCCCGCAAAGCGAACCAGGCGCTCGTCGATGCGCTCGGAAGGATCGCAGACCGGAAGAAGGCGACGAAGGCGCAGATTGCGCTCGCGTGGCTGCTCGCCCAAAAACCGTGGATCGTACCTATTCCCGGAACCACGAAGCTGCACCGCCTGGAGGAAAATCTTGGCGCGGCGAACGTGACGCTGACCGCGGGCGACCTGAAGGAAATCCACGATGCGGTTTCCGCGATTGACGTTCAGGGCGACAGGTATCCGGCGCACTTACAGAGCCTTGTGAACCGCTAAGTTCGGAAAGAACCATTGGGAAGGATCAATTATGCAAAAACGCAAACTCGGAAATCTTGAAGTATCGGCCCTTGGATTCGGCTGCATGAGCATCAGCGCCAATTACGGACCCGCCGCCGATAAAGACCAGGGCATTAAGGTCATCCGCGCGGCCCATGAAAAGGGTGTCAACTTCTTCGATACGGCCGAAGTGTACGGCCCCTATACCAACGAAGAGCTGGTCGGCGAAGCGCTGGCTCCATTCCGCGACAAGGTCGTTATCGCATCGAAGTTCGGCTTCGACAACGAGAAGGGCGGCGTTCTTAACAGCCAGCCCAAGCACATCCGGAAAGTGGTTGAGCAATCACTGAAGCGCCTGAGGACCGACCGCATTGATCTCTACTATCAGCACCGGGTCGATCCAAATGTACCCATCGAAGATGTGGCGCATACCGTCAAAGAGCTGATTAAGGAAGGAAAGGTTCTGCACTTCGGCCTGTCGGAGGCGAGTGCCAAAACCATCCGCCGGGCGCATGCGGTGCAACCGGTGACAGCAATCCAGACGGAGTATTCGGTAATGCAACGGGACCCGGAGAAGAACGGAGTGCTCGCAACATGTGAGGAGCTGGGGATAGGCTTCGTCCCCTGGGGTCCGGTCGGGCAGGGGTATCTCACCCGGAAAATAGATACGGAAACGAAATTTGACGCGCAAAAGGATATGCGAGCCGGGTTTCCCCGGTTCTCAGTGGAGAACATCGCGGCGAATGCTCCGATTGTTGATTTGCTCGGGCGAATTGCCGAAAGGAAAAAAGCGACAGCGGCGCAAATCTCCCTGGCCTGGTTGCTTGCACAAAACCTTTGGCTCGTTCCCATCCCCGGCACACGCAATCTCGATCACTTGAACGAGAACCTGGGAGCGATCAACGTGGCGCTGACGCAAGCCGATCTGCGAGAGATTGAGACAGCTCTCTCTCAAATCACCGTGCATGGCGGCCGAATGAATGAAGAACAAATGAAGGTCGTTGACCAGGCGGCGTAACGCGGTTCGGGGCGGCTGTCACGGCAGAGGTCGCGAGTTCGAGTCTCGTCGTCCCCGCCATTCTTTCTAAAGCACTTGCGCTGGTTTTCAAGAAGCCATCGCCGACCCAAAAGGGCACGTTTCCGTGCCCTTTTTTGTGTCCCTTTTCGGCCCGTGCCCTTCTTGCCGTGTCGATTTCCTCACGCCGCAACGTCACTCGATGACGATTGCGACGTTCCATTCGCTTCCCGCGAAAAACACCAAGGACAAGACCGCTGCTTGAGCTGCGTGTTTGGCTGGCGTGATTGCTTGGGTATACACATCCAAGGTTGATCGCAGCGTTGAATGCCGCAAGAGTTCCTGCATAACTTTGAATTCCGTACCCACGCTTCTCAAAAGCGTCGAATACGTGTGACGAAACGTGTGCCAGCCGATGCATTTCTGGATTCCGAGTCGTTGCGCAACCGGTCGAAGATATTTGCGCAGGATCGCCTGTCCCCAATATGGCCTCCGCCCTCGGTGGCGCTTGCTGGCAAAAACCCAATCGTCTGGTTTGGTGTAGGCACATTGTTTTCGCCAGTCTGATAAAGCATCAGCAAGGAGCGGATGAACGGGCACGGGCTTTTGCGATGACTCAGTCTTGCATGGCCCTACTACGCCGTAGACTATGGATCGCGTTACGCTCATCGTGCCTTGAACGAGATCGATGTCGCCCCATTTCAAACCAAACAACTCGCTCTGCCGCAAACCGGTCGATACCGCGAGGAGAACCAAGGTTCGTTCGCGAATTCTTAAATTGTCCAACATTGCCTTGATTTCATCGGGCATCAGGACGGTTGGCGCTCTGCGGCGCTTTGCACTCTGACGAACGAGGTAGATTGGATTGCGGTCGAACAGTTCGTATCGGCAGGCGTGGTTGAAAAGAACGGACATCAGATTTCGGATTTTGGCGCAACTACTTTTCGCCAAAGGCAAGCTTCGAAGCCAAGACTCAACTTGTATTGTTCTGATCTCAGCCAGTTCGTAGTGCCGCCAGTGAGAAAGAACCCAGCGGTTCAGATACGCGTGGTAAGTCTTCTTGGTTGAGTAACTGCGCCACGTGTTGTCCCTTGTTAGTTCACGTTGCTCGAAATGATCGCAGAGCTGCGCGACCGTAATCGAGCCACAGCTAATCCTTGCTTTCCCCGAATTAAGTTCTGCCAAGACAATGGTCATCGCGGCGCGGGCCGCAGCCCCGTCCGGGTAGCGCTCAACCGTGCCGATCACTCTTTTCCGTTGGATACGAGCTCCATGCAAATCCTTCTCGGACCAGCGAAACTGCCAGACATCGGGCCCCTCTTTGCGCCTCAGTAATGCCAAACTTCCGTGTTGCATTGTGATCCTCCTGCGCCACAGTTTGGCGCAGAAGAATCTTCAGGCATCGGTCGGCCCAATGAGGCAAAGGGGAGCCGCTGAGTGAATTGCTTTGCGGCGGCAGGCACCTCGCTAAAGGTTCAAAACGAAGACGGGGTTGTCCTCGTTCGGGCGAACCCGCCCCAGTAGGCACGGTTGGAGTAGGTTCTTCTTCGCGGACACTCGTCAGGAAACATGGCAATCACTTCCCACAAGCCCGTTTGAACGAAGCCGTTTCGCGGCAGACGCTTTCGCGTGTATAGACACACGCGTCGGAACTTCTCTCTTGAAGAACGGATGGCGCCGGAGGTAAGATCAAGCACATGGTTGCAGAGAAGTATTATATCGATGAACATCAATAACAGCCTTTTGGCGAAACTCCCTGTCTGGCAAGGCTTTTGAGACCAAAATCGATTCAAATTCCATAGAGTCCACCGCACGCACGGGCGGCTTCCTTCAAACAGCTGTATCGGACGCGCCCCGTACGACTTCTCGAACCTACCTGCCCACCTATTATGGGGCGCATCCGATACAGCACTTCTATGAGAAGGTCATAAAAGTCAAGGCCGGCGTGGCGGCCCTCCTTTTCTTGTTCTTTGTGGCTTTCGCCACCATTTCCACAGAAAATTTTGCGTTAGGATCGCTCAGGAGCGACGACTGGCAACTTGGTCGACCCACAGCACCCCCCGTTTTGTCTGTCTTCCCGTGAAACCTTGCTAGTTTTCTTCCGTGTTGCATAGAGCTCCGGGGTGACGTGCGGGGCTGTTAAGGGCGCCCGGAAGGGGCGTTCATCTTGACCCTTGACCGCCCCGCACGTCACTTCACAATCGAGCTGGGAACGAAGCGAAACGCAGTTCAGTGGAGCTTCGTTCCTTAGTGGAGTGGGTTCCGCTTTTTCTGGAGCGCCCTTGTTTGGCCCAACTGCTGCTGCCACCACCCGCTGGGCATACGTCCGGCTGCTTGTCCGCCACGAATTCGGTGTCGGTAAAGACGGGTCCATGCTCCAAATCATCGATTCCCAGAGCTACCGCTTCCGGCCAGGTCACCGAGCAAAGATGCCCTGTCAGTTTGAGCTTGTGCGCATGTGCCTGCTGGATTGCCACCCTCAACTCGTCGCGCGTGATGTTGGTGTACGCTTTGTACGACGTCATGCCCTCAGCGGCCCAGTAGTCCACCAGGCGTTTCGCGTCGTCCGGGCCGGTCAGTTCATGCATCTGAGCAAACCGCGTCGGCGCACCTTCTAGGTATGGTGCGGTAACGTCAATACTGGGCCCTGGCATCAGGTTCGCATCGATCCGGCTCTTGACCTTCAAGTCGGTGTAAGGCTCCACGCTTCCGGTCGTACGCATGGTGGTCACACCGGCGGCCAGATAGAGTCGTGGCGCCGTATAAGGAATCTCGACAAGGAACGCCCCCGGCTCGCCAGTTTTTCCGTCGACAACTTGCAAAGCGTAGGAATCGGTGTAGTACAGATGGTCGTGCATTCCAACCAGACCAGGGATGACCGTGTAGCCAGAGCGCCCCATTCGTTGCGCACCCGGAGGGATTTGGGCGGACTCCTCCGGGCCGATGAATTGTATTTTGCCGTTCGCGATCACGACTGCCTGGTCCTCCTTCGCCGGCGTA
>Ga0181532_10005070_pt1 | contig 11294 bp, 10 predicted proteins | sample PEATcosm2014_Bin_33_FD_119768 | JGI IMG/M metagenome (GOLD analysis project Ga0181532, IMG submission 119768) | Peatland microbial communities from MTU Mesocosm Facility, Houghton, MI, USA - PEATcosm2014_Bin11_30_metaG | ecosystem: Environmental > Terrestrial > Soil > Wetlands > Peat | place...
AACTATGCCGCTGGCTGCTGCTAAGCTTGGATCGATTGCGCGACAATGAGCTCGTGATGACCCAAGAACTTATCGCGAACATGCTGGGCGTGCGTCGCGAAGGGGTGACTGGGGCCGCGCTTAATTTGCAGAAGGACGGACTCATTCATTACACGCGCGGGCACATTTCGGTGCTCGACCGGGCCGGGCTGGAGAAACGCACCTGCGAGTGTTACGCGGTGGTAAAAAAAGAATATGACCGACTGCTTCCCGCGAAGCCTGCGACGTAGCGGCGGGCGGGCTCGGCCTGCCAGCTAGGACAGTCTAAGTCTACGCATCGCGAGCGGTGCGACTCCCGCCGCCAACAGTACTCGCGTGGCCTGTTGAACTTTGACTCACAGCGCTAAGCGGCCGACTGATTTCCGGAGCACCCCTGCACGGCAACTGAGCAGCTAAGTGCGTCAGCGTACCGACCTTTCCGTCCTGCGCGCGTATTGTGCTTCTCGGTACTAAACGGAGCAGATCCACTATGCGTATGAAATTATCAAGACTGACCAAGGGCGCCGCCGTATTCACGGCGACCGCAGTGGTGTTAGGGGCATGCGCTACCAGCCCGGTCGCAGATGAGAAGATAGCCGTGGCGAAGGCATCGCTGCAGCGCGCGGAAGGCTCCGGGGCGCCGGAATTCGCACCAGTCGAGCTGGCGACCGCCCGCGACAAGCTCGCCCGCGCGGAGAAGGCCAATGCCGACCACGATCTTCAACCGGCTACCAATTGGGCTGAGCAAGCGAACGTGGATGCCGAACTTGCCGAGGCAACCGCTCAGGAGCACCGCGCTCACAAGGCGGCAATGGAATTCGACTCAGGTATTAATACGCTGCAGCAAGAATCGATGCGCAGCTCACCACCGACTCAATAAGGCAGTCACATGAACGCAAAAGTAGTGATGAGTGTAGGTTTGGTGCTGCTCATGGCCGGCTGCGCCTCAATTCCACAACCGAATGCGGCGTTGGAGAGTGCGCAGGCCGCGGTGCAAGCGGCGGAGGCAGATCCCAACGTCAACAAGTATGCGGCCGTGGATTTGGATGCAGCGAAAAAGCAGCTGGAAGTCGCTGAGGCTGCGGCATTGCATCACGAGGATGCTGCTATTGCTCAGCCCGCATATCTCGCTGCGCAGACGGCGCGTCTCGCGCAAGCGCATGCGGCCGCGAAAGCCGATGACGCCCGAGTTGCGGCGGGTCAGGCCGAGCGAGACGAGATTCAGCTCGCTGCCCGTACGCGCGATGTCGACACCGCAAATATGGCGACCAATACGGCCATAGGGCAACGTGATGCAGCGACAGATCAAGCGGCTCGCTTGCAAGCGGAAGTTGATCAGCTCAAAGCGACTCCCACCCCGCGCGGCCTGGTGCTCACGCTGGGTGATGTTCTGTTCGACACGGGAAAAGCGCAATTAAATCCAGGATCGGCGCGCAAGCTCGACCAGTTGGCGCAATTTCTCAACAGTCATCCCGAGCGGCGTGTGCAAATCGACGGGTATACCGACAGTGTCGGCACGGACTCGTATAACCAAGATCTCTCGCAACGACGTGCCGACGCCGTCAAGTCCGCGCTGATCGTGCGGGGCGTAGATCCGTCGCGTATCGGAACCCAGGGCTATGGAAAGGGCTTTCCAGTCGCGGATAATACCGACTCGGGCGGAAGACAGCTGAATCGCCGCGTCGAAGTGGTGATCGGTGAAGACAGTGGCGCATCCATCGAGGCGCGCAGCTAAGGTTAAGCTACGTATCTATCCCGTTGAGCCGGCAGCTGTGCGCCGGCTCATCTTTTCGCTGCCGAAATCGAGTTTCAATATGGGATCCATCCCTGTTCCACTCGCATTTGAGGCTCCCGACTCGACGCACGCGCTTGAGCGGGGCGGCTCCGCCGTCGACGCATCGCTCGTTACCCTCCCGGCGTCCCGGCCGGCAGTTGATGCGCGGGGTATGGCGTTGGGGGTCCTGGCAGCCCTCGCATTGATTTTTGCTTTGTGGTGGGCGAGCGCCTTTGCGATACCGCTGCTACTCGGCATCGTCATCTCCTACACGCTGTATCCGCTCGTTGCATGGCTCGAGGTGATTAGAATCCCCCGCGTCGTCGGTACGGTTATCGTGATGGCAAGCGTGATCAGCGCCCTAGCGTTCGGCATGTACTCATTGCGTGGACAGATGCAAACCATTGTGGGGCAGTTGCCCGAAGCGGCGGTGAAGCTCTCGGCGGGGATTGCGGGCATGCACATCGGCCAGATTGGCGACATGCAGAAAATGCAAAACGCAGCGACGCAGGTGGAAAAGGCGGCATCGCAGGCGGCGGGCGGCCCGGGAGCACCGCATCAGGCGGCCACTCACGTCATCGTTGATCAGCCCACCTTCAAGTTGAGCACCTTCCTTTGGCAAAGTTCGATGGGCACCCTCGAAGCGCTGGGTCAGACGGCAATGGTGGTTTTTCTGGTGTACTTCTTGCTGGTTGGGGGAGATAGGTTCAAACGCAATCTCGTGCGGTTGACCGGACCCTCGCTGTCGAGGAAAAAGATCACCGTACATATCTTGAATGACATCAACCATTCGATTCAAAAATATCTACTTATGCTGGTGACAACCAACTTACTGACGGGGTTGCTCACGTGGGTCGCGTTTCGCTGGCTCGGTTTGGAGAACGCCGGAGCATGGGCGGCGGCCGCTGGGGTGCTGCACATCGTGCCGTATCTGGGGTCGGCCGTTACCGCGGTGGCGACGGCAATGGCGGCCTTCCTTCAATTTAACTCACTGCCAATGGCGGCACTGGTCGCCGGTGCATCGCTTGCGATCGCTACCGTGATCGGCACCTTCGTTACTACGTGGATGACAGGGCGTATCGCGAACATGAATTCGGCGGCAGTGTTTATTTCGCTTATGTTTTGGGGCTGGCTGTGGGGCGTCTGGGGCATGCTTCTCAGCATTCCAATCATCGTCATAGCCAAAGTTGTCTCGCAACACGTGGAACAACTACACCCGGTAGCGGAAATGCTCGGAGATTAGCTACTCCTGCCTGCCGCGCAGGAGCAGGAGGCCACCAATCACAATTGCCCCGATACCGGCCCCGTTAACGAAGCCGCGACATGGAACCTGCCGGCCACCGGGCTGGGCGGGATCAGCGTATTCGCGCGCTTGGCTACACCAGGCGACTTTTCTTCAGCTACCGCAGGTGAAATGTACTACCACCGAGCAATCCGGTTAGTCCAACGACGATCAAGTAGATGGCTACGATGTAGTTCAACAGCCGCGGTACGATCAAAATCAATATACCCGCGATCAATGAGATGATCGGGGTGAAACTCAGGTTCAGATTCATGAAGACACCTCGCGATATCGGTTCGAAGCAGTCGGGCGCCGTGATGATGCACCGAGGCACCCGGGTGGCGCTGTGCGCTGGCATACACAGTGAGAGTTGTCACGAGGCCTGTGAGGGAAAGTCCCGCGCGAGGGAGCTGGTCAAGGTTCGCCGGAATCTAGTGAATTTTCTGAGTGAGCCACAGTCCCGGCTTGCCTCTTGGATTCAGCCCGATGCTGAGCAAAGCCGACTTGCTTTCCCATAGGCGCGCGACCGGCAATCCCTCCCGGTGTATGCGGTGCGCTGAAATTTCCGCCTGACCCATCACGCGAAAATTCAGCTCGCCGCCGCTCAACGCGGGTGACCAATTGCGATCATCCGTGCCGAGATCCGCCTTGCCAAGATCCAAGTGGTGGATTGCGGAGGGGAAAGGTGCGGAGGCGGTTGCATCGGTGCCCCCGTGATGGATCGTCGGAGCCGACTCTGCTGGTGGTCGCAGATCCAGGTGCGCGGCGGGCATATACTCTTGGCGGGCGACCGACCGGCTGGTCGCCGATATGGATCGCGCAGAATCGACGATGGAGGGCGGAAGGCCTCCCCGGCTGAACGGAGGCGAAGCGAGGGCCGAACAAACCAGGCAAAAGCCGCACGCACCCGTGGCGGCACGTATTAGGCGATTTGTGGCTTTACTCTTCATGGCGCAACATCAACTCGTATTATCGATTCGTGCACTCGGCAAACATGCGTCAATACCGCCGACAGACATAAAGGATCTCCGCTGGCAACCTTGGATGCTCATTGAAGCACGATAAAGTCAGGCGGTCGGGACGGTGGCGTACATTCCTGTTGAATGGATTAATGTACGGCAGCGCACGGACGTGGAAGCGCATACGGGTGATGATGGCAAATTAGCGGATTACGCGCGGCGGCCGCTCAGGCCCGCAGATACTTTGCAAGTGGATTTTAGATGGGCAAGACGGGAAACATACGTATCGGTAAAGAAGATGTCGGTGGCGTGGCCGTCTTGTTGAACGCACCTTCGCAGGAGAGGCTCGCCATCGCGCCCACCTTGCAGCGGGCGATATTCAACAGCGCAAATTTCTCTAGTATCGCCACCGATGCCAAGGGCGTCATTCAAATTTTCAACGTTGGCGCCGAACGCATGCTCGGATTCACGGCGGCGGATGTCATCAACAGAGTCACGCCGGCAGACATTTCGGATCCGCAGGAAGTGATCGCACGGGCCAAACTGTTGAGCATGGAATTGGCCACGCCGATCGAGCCGGGTTTCGATGCCTTGGTGTTCAAGGCCTCGCGCGGCATCGAGGATATCTACGAGCTCACCTATATCCGCAAGGACGGCAGCCGCTTCCCGGCCGTGGTGTCGGTGACGGCCTTGCGCGACTCGCGCGACGAGATCATCGGTTTCCTGCTGATCAGCACGGACAACACGTTGCGCAATCGATTCGAAACCGAGCAGAGGCGGCTCGATCAGCGTCTGCGCGACCAGCAGTTCTATACCCGTTCGCTCATCGAATCGAACGTCGACGCACTTATCGCGACGGATCCCTCCGGCATCATTTCGGATGTTAACAAGCAGATGGAGGCGCTCACCGGCTGCACACGCGACGAATTGATCGGTGCGCCGTTCAAGAACTACTTCACCGACGCGCAGCGTGCCGAAGCGGGCATAAAACGCGTGCTCAGCGAAACCAAGCTCACCAACTACGAGCTCACCGCACGCGCCCGCGACGGCAAGGAGACTGTGGTGTCCTACAACGCCACGACGTTCTACGATCGTGACCGCACCCTGCAAGGAGTGTTTGCGGCGGCCAGAGACATCACGGAGCGCAAGATTCTTGACCAGGCGCTCGAGGAAACGAACCTCGCATTACAGGGGGCCAAGCTTACGGCGGAAAAGGCCAATCTCGCGAAGTCTGATTTCCTCTCCAATATGAGCCATGAGTTGCGCTCTCCGTTGAACGCGATTCTCGGGTTCGCGCAGCTCATGGAATCGGGTACGCCGCCACCCACACCGGCCCAGCGCCAGAGCATCGACCAAATCCTTCAAGCTGGTTGGTATCTGCTGGAGCTCATCAACGAAATCCTCGATCTCGCGCTGATCGAGTCGGGTAAGCTGTCTTTGTCGCCCGAGCCCACCTCACTCGCCGACGTGCTGAGCGACTGCCGCGGCATGATCGAACCCTTGGCATTGAAAAACGGCGTCGGTTTGACCTTTCCGCGCTTCGACAGCACGCTTTTCGTCAAAGCGGACCGGACTCGCCTCAAACAGGTTCTCATCAACTTGCTTTCCAACGCGATCAAATACAATCGCATCGGCGGCACGGTCGAAGTGATCTGCACCGTCAGTGCGACGCAGCGCACGCGCATCGGGGTATGTGATACCGGCAATGGATTGCCGCCGGAAAAGCTTGCTCAGCTGTTCCAGCCCTTCAATCGACTTGGACAGGAGTCCGGAAGCGAGGAGGGGACGGGCATCGGCCTGGTTGTGAGTAAGCGACTGGTGGAATTGATGGGCGGGGAAATCGGCGCGCAAAGTACGGTCGGTGTGGGCAGCTTGTTCTGGATCGAACTGCACGCGACGGATGCGCCGAAACTGGTCGCCGTCGCGACGGAACTCAAAGCGCCCGTACCGGCGCGCGCGCCTAGCGACGCACCGCTGCACACGCTGCTGTGCGTCGAGGATAACCCGGCGAACTTGATGTTGGTCGAGAAGCTCCTGGAGCGACGGCCCGACATCCGACTGTTGGTGGCCAAGGACGGTATCCGCGGCGTCGAGACGGCGCGCGCTGCGCGGCCCGATGTCATTTTGATGGATATCAACCTGCCCGGTATCAGCGGACTTGTAGCCCTCGGCATCCTGGCGCAGGATTCAGCAACGGCAAGCATTCCGGTGATCGCCCTCAGCGCCAACGCCATGCCGGGCGACATCGAGAAAGGTCTTGCGGCGGGCTTTTTCCGCTATCTGACCAAGCCGATCAAGGTCAATGAGTTCATGGACTCGCTGAACAACGCCCTAGCATTTGCGGAACACCAGGCAGGCCGCGCCTGCACGCGAGGCGCTCCATGATCGATGCCGAGGACATTCTCGCTGCGCGCATTCTAATCGTCGACGATCAGAGCGCCAATGTGCTGTTGCTTACGCGCATGCTCGATGAGGTCGGTTATCGCAACGTGACCGCGACGACGAAACCGATCGAGGTCTGTGCTTTGCATCGCAAGCACCGCTACGACCTGATTCTACTCGATCTGCAGATGCCCGGCATGGACGGATTCCAGGTGATGGAAGGCCTCAAGACGAACGAGGCGGACGGCTACTTGCCGGTCGTCGTGCTCACGGCGCAACCGGGGCACAAGCTACGCGCGCTACAGACGGGCGCCAAAGATTTCATCAGTAAGCCCTTCGATCTCGCGGAGGTGAAAACCCGCATTCATAACATGATCGAGGTGCGTCTGTTGTACCGGCAGCTCGAGCATCTCAATGCCATCCTGGAGCAAACCGTACAGGAGCGCACGGCCGAATTGCGTGAAAGCGAAGCACGCTACCGCAGTCTCACCGAACTCGCCTCCGATTGGTATTGGGAGCAGGACGAGAGCGGCAGCTTTACCAAGGTATCCGGCCCGGTCCTGGACATGCTCGGGATCCGCGTAGACACGTTGATGGGCGAGCGGAGTACTACCCCGACTATCGGGTGGGACGAGACGCAGCGCCAGGCGCTGCAAGCCAAGATCGGAGCACGTCAGCCCTTTCTGGATTTCACCTTGAGTCGCGTCAATCCGGACGGTACACGCCAGCAGTTTCGTGTCAGCGGCGAGCCTATGTTCAACACCGCCTGTCGCTTCCTCGGTTATCGCGGAATCGGTGTAGAAGTCACCGCGGGGCATTAGGATTAGGACGCAAAATCCCGAGCAGCGACCTTGCCCCTAGTTCATCACCCTACTCAAAATCACCTGCTTGCCGCTCTGCCAGCCGCCGAGTTCGAGCGCATGTCCGCAGGGCTGGAGCTGGTCCCGATGCGTCTCGGCGACGCACTCTACGAGCCTGCCCGGCAACTCGAACACGCTTATTTCCCGATCACGGCCATCGTTTCACTGCTGTACGTGACGCAGTCGGGTGCATCGTCGGAAATTGCGGGCGTCGGCCCTGAAGGCATCGTCGGTATCCCGCTGTTTATGGGCGGCAACACCACGCCGAGCTCCGCGGTCGTGCGCACGGCGGGGCATGCTTACCGGCTCGCGCGCCGTGTGCTCGCCTCGGAATTCATGCGCGCCGGCGCGGTGCAGCGTCTGCTGTTGAGTTACACGCAGGCGCTGATTACACAAATGTGTCAGACAGCCGCTTGCAATCGCCACCATTCGGTTGAACAGCAGCTCAGCCGCTGGCTCTTGTGGACCGTGGATCGACTACCTTCGCAGCAAATGACCATGACGCAGGATTTGGTCGCCAGTCTGCTCGGTGTGCGCCGCGAAAGCATCACCGAAGCCGCGGGGCATTTGCAGCAGGTTGGTTTCATTCGGTATCGACGCGGGCACATCGACGTGTTGGATCGGATTGGCTTGCAATCCCGCGCCTGCGAGTGTTACGCCGCCGTCAAGAATGAGATGAATCGGCTGTTGCCGGGATCGCTGTCGCGTCAGGGCGTCGCGTCATTCACTAGGGACGACGACCGGTTGCGCACAGCTGCGGGATCGTAGAGCAAGGCGCGTCCCATCGAGGACGCGCCCGCCACTTTGACAGCTCAGATACTCATGCAGATCGACTTGGTCTCGAGATAATTCTTGAGGACCTCACTGCCCATCTCGCGGCCCCAGCCCGACTGCTTATAGCCGCCAAAGGGCATCGCCGCGTCGAAGATATTGTAGCAATTGACCCAGACCGTGCCGGCCCGTAGCTCATTGGCGATGCGATGTGCACGCTTGATGCTAGTGGTCCATAGACCCGCTGCCAACCCGTACACGGTGTCGTTGGCGCGGCGAATCAACTCGTCGTCGACTTCCTTGAAGGGCATCACAGTCACGACCGGGCCGAAAATCTCTTCCTGGTACACGCGCATCTTGTCACTCGTACCATCGAGCACCGTGGGCTCGACGAAAAAGCCCGTCTCACCGTGGCGCTTGCCGCCACAGACCGTGCGAGCCCCTTCCTCCTTGCCAGATCGCAGAAATCCCGTGACGCGATCGAATTGGGTCCTCGACACCAGAGGTCCCATCTCGCTCTGCGGGTTCAGGCCAGGGCCCAACCGGATGGAGCGCGCGGCCTTGCTGACGCCGTCCAGTACGCGATCGTAGCTCTTCTCCTGCACGAACAGACGCGAGCCCGCGCAGCAACACTGGCCGTGATTGAAGAAGATCGCGTTCGCCGCACCTGGAATCGCCACATCGAGATCCGCATCGTCGAGGATTATGTTGGGCGACTTACCTCCCAGCTCGAGCGTGACCTTCTTCAAATCATTCGCGGCGGCTTTGACGATCAGCTTGCCGACCTCGGTCGAACCGGTGAATGCCACCTTGTCCACGTGGCGGTGCGCCGCCAGCGGCGCACCGCAAGTCTCGCCAAATCCGGTGACCACGTTGAGCACGCCGGGAGGCAACCCCGCGTCCATGCACAGCTGCGCGAGGCGCAGTGCCGACAGCGGAGTTTCTTCCGCAGGCTTCAACACCACGGTGCAGCCGGCCGTCAGCACCGGGCCCAACTTCCACGCTGCCATCAACAGCGGAAAATTCCACGGAATGATCTGCGCTACGACACCGATGGGCTCCTTGCGCGTGTAGGCGTGGTATTGAGCGTCAGGCGTGTAGGGTACTGAAATTGGAATCGTACTACCCTCGATCTTGGTTGCCCAACCCGCCATATAGTGGAACAGATCCGCCGCCAAGGGCACGTCGGCGGCGCGCGCCACTCCAATGGGCTTGCCGTTGTTTAGCGATTCCAACTGCGCGAGCTCCTCGAGATTCTCGAGGATCAGATCGCCGATCTTCCACAGTATCTTGCCGCGCGCCGAGGGCGACATGCGCGGCCAGGGTCCGCGATCGAATGCCTTGCGTGCCGCTGCCACCGCCAGATCGACGTCGGCCCGCTGGCAATCGGCGACGCGCGCAATCACCGCTTCATTGGAAGGATTAAAGACCTCGAAGGTCTCACCCGATAGCGCGTCCTGCCAGCGGCCATCGATCAAGGCCTGGCGATTCTGACTCACGAAGCGCTTGACGGGCGTGCTCAGCGACACCATATCGACTGCAGTGTTCATGGATATCTCCTGGGTTGATACCGGCCCTAAACGACGGAAGCTCTGCGGCTGCTTAACGCCTTTTACGCCTTTCTCCGAAATTTGTCACAAGGCGCCGGGAGCCGTCAGCACAACGGTTCCATGCCGCTCTGCACTATGACTGCCGCTGCGATAAGATGCTGTATGCCGTTCATTGCTGCAAAACCGGCCGCGCTGATTGCCCACCCGTCGACCCCCAACGACGCGGTGCGCAGCCTCGGCGTGCGGCTGCGAACGCAAGGAGCCGACATTCTCGTGTTCCATTACTCGCTGGAGGCGGACATGTCCCAGCTCCGCGTTCCTCCATCCGGTGCGGGGGGACGGATGGATGCCCTGTGGAAGCACACGTGCTTCGAGTCGTTCGTCGCGCCTGCGGATGCACCCGGCTACTACGAATTCAATTTCTCGCCCTCGCTCGACTGGGCGATCTACCGCTTCAATGCCTACCGGGAGGGAATGTCGCCCGCCGAGACCGGCCGCGCTCCAAAAATCCTTGTGCATCGAGGCGAGGAGGGGCTCGAGCTGGAGTCGGCGGTGCACTTGGGGGATCTGGCCGGCTTGCGTGAAGCTCGTCACCTGCGGATCGCTCTGGCCGCGGTCATCGAGGACGAGAATGGTAAACTTTCCTACTGGGGGCTGCGGCACCCGTCCGGCAAGCCCGATTTCCATCACCGTAACGGATTCGAACTGGAAGTGGCCCGCGCGTGAGGTTTGGAATCGACCGTCTGCTCGAAGAGCCCGAGCTGCGCAAGCCGCTGGCGGGACGGCGCGTGGCGCTGTTGGCTCACCCCGCTTCCGTCACACGCAGTCTGGCCCACTCCCTCGACGCACTGGCGGCGATCGGCGACATTCGCCTGAGCGCGGCGTTCGGCCCTCAGCATGGGCTGCGCGGGGACAAGCAGGACAACATGGTCGAGTCGCAGGACTACACCGACCCCGTGCACGGCATTCCGGTCTTCAGCCTGTACGGTGAGGTGCGCCGGCCGACGCCCGCGATGATGGACACCTTTGACGTTCTGCTCGTGGATCTGCAGGACCTCGGGTGCCGTATCTACACTTTCGTTACCACGCTGCGCTACGTGCTCGAGGCGGCAGCGAGCAAGCACAAGGCCGTTTGGGTGCTGGATCGCCCGAACCCTGTGGGCCGGCCGGTGGAAGGGCTGACCCTAAAGGCAGGCTGCGAAAGCTTTGTCGGCGCCGGTGCGATGCCGATGCGTCACGGTCTGACGCTCGGAGAGCTTGCGCGGTGGTTCGTGCGGACGTTGCATCTCGACGTCGACTGCCGCGTCGTGTCGATGCAGGGATGGGAGCCGCACGCCGCACCGGGATACGGATGGCCGCTCGGCGCGCGCACCTGGGTCAACCCGAGTCCCAACGCGCCGAATCTGTGGATGGCGCGCTGCTATCCGGGCTCGGTGATGATGGAGGCCACGACGCTGTCGGAGGGTCGCGGGACCACAAGGCCGCTGGAGCTTCTCGGGGCGCCGGATCTGGACGTGAGGGCATTGTTGGCAGAGATGCGTTCCCTTGCGGCGCCGTGGATGAGCGGCTGTCGGCTGCGGCCCTGCTGGTTCGAACCCACGTTTCACAAGCACGCCGGAACGCTCTGCGCGGGTGTCCAGGTGCATGTGGAGGATGCCGCGTACTACGACCACGAGCAATTCAAGCCTTGGCGATTGT
>Ga0181532_10005071_pt1 | contig 11292 bp, 11 predicted proteins | sample PEATcosm2014_Bin_33_FD_119768 | JGI IMG/M metagenome (GOLD analysis project Ga0181532, IMG submission 119768) | Peatland microbial communities from MTU Mesocosm Facility, Houghton, MI, USA - PEATcosm2014_Bin11_30_metaG | ecosystem: Environmental > Terrestrial > Soil > Wetlands > Peat | place...
TGAAGCCGTTCCCTTGCGCCCGGGGCAGATGCCCCTGTTGGTCGTAAAGCGTGTAGAAACGGCCCAGCGATGCCGGAACATCCGCGATCCACACGTTGCCCTCGGCGGGAACCGGCAGGCTGGGCAGGATGGTCTCCGATTTCTTCCAGCCCTCGATTTTCACGCCAGAAGTAAGGATTGGCTCCTCGCCGGAAACCGCCTGGTAACTGACCGAGTACTGATTCGTGCCGGAATCCTCAAGTCCGAAGACCAGGGTGTCCCGCAGCGTATATGTGCCACCGTGAATCCAGACGATGACGTTGGTTTTGAGACCGCCCGCGATGAGCTTGCGTACTTCGTCGCGAGCTCGCTGAATAGTGGCGAAAGGCTTGCCCTTGTGGCCGGGATTATCATCCTTGCCACTCGGTGCGACGTAGAACTCGACGGCATTCGCGGCGGACGCGCCCAGGCCCTGCAGGGCTGCGGCCGCGGCGATACCGGTGGTGAGGAACGATCGGCGGTTCATGGTGTCTCCGTGCGGTTCGCTACGTCTATTTGGTTCTTTACCGCGTCAGCCGCGGCGTAAGCTGCAGATCGCGCGGTGAGCCAGCCGTACTCGATGAGGATGCGCGCATGCGCCGTAGTGTGTTTGACCATGTTCACGCCAGTAATCCGCCACCGCGGTATAGGTCTTCGTCGATCCCGGCTCATACGACGGAAAGGAACAGCCGCCGGACGAGGCTCACCTACGTCTTGACCGTATGGAACTCCCATCCCTTACGGAAGGTAGGCTTGAGGAGCTTATTCGCCTCGCTATTATTTGTAATGCGCATCCTCGCCGGATCGTATTCGATCTTGCCCTCGTGGCGCAGTGCAATCACGCCGAGCAGCATCCATTCCACGAACGGCGCCGCCACCTCGAAGTTCGAGCATGCTGCGTCGCCGCCCTTGCATGCGCGGATGAAATCGCGCATATGGCCCGGGGAGCGCGTCAGCAGGGGCGGTGGCATCCGGTAGTCCCGCATTTTCTCAACCGGGATCAGGCGCGTCGTCTCGCCATAGGTGCCGGTAGTCAGCATGCCCTTGTCGCCGATGAAGATGCTGCCATTGGGTGACGGGAATCTCAGCGGCGTCGTAGACGCTTTCAGCGCCTGGAACTGGCCCCAGTCGAAAGTACGGCCGGGAGACTCGAATTCATAGCCTGTCCGGGCCGCCCCGCCCCTTGCTCTGGCATTGGGCGAGGTAGGCGGCCCTCCCAGCCACTCACCCTCCGGTACGCCCGCGATCGCGGGAGTCTTTTTCAGTCCGTCATACCAAAACACGTTGAGGGCCGGCATGTTGCCGTAGGCCGCGAAATCGTACCGGATCACGGATCCGTTTGGAAACATGAAGGAGCTGGCTCCTTCCTTCTTGATGCACTCGACACTCAGGATCCGCCGCTTAGAGAGATGCAGCGCCATGTTCGGCGCGCCCAGTATGTGGCAGGCCATGTCGCCCAGGGCGCCGCAGCCGAAGTCGTAGAAGCCGCGCCAGTTGAATGGCTCGTAGAAGAATCCTCCGTTGCCGTCGGGGTCGGTCTTGCCATCCGCCGTGAAGGGCCGGTTTTCGGCGATGCCAAGCCACAGGTCCCAGTCCAGCGTGGATGGCACGGGATCCGGTTTCGGAATCGCGGTGAGGCCCTGCGGCCACTCCGGCCGGTCGGTCCAGGCGTGCACTTCGGTAACATTGCCGATGTCGCCGTTCCAGATAATCTCGGCGGCTTGCCGCGTGCCTTCGTTGGAGTAACCCTGGTTGCCCATCTGGGTGGCAACCTTATATTTCACCGCCGCTTCCCGCAACTGGCGCGCTTCCCAGATTGTGCGTACCAGCGGCTTCTGCACGTACACGTGCTTGCAGCGCTCCATGCACCACATCGCCGCCGACCCATGCATGTGATCCGCAATTGCCACGATCACGGCGTCGATGTTTTTCCCTTCCTTATCGAGCATCCGCCGGAAGTCTTTGTACTTCGGCGTGCCTGGAAAGCGCGAGAACGTGTAGGCCGCACGGCTGTCGTCCACGTCGCAGAGCGCCACGATGTTTTCGGTTGGCGCCGCGGCCGAAATATTTTCAGCCGCCTGGCCACCCGCGCCGATTGACCCGAAGTTCAGCTTTTCATTGGGGGACTTGTACCCCAAGGATTTCAAGGACGGCGTGCTGCCGAAACCCGCCGGCGGAACCGCGCCCGCCAGCAGGCTGCCATAGAAAAAGTGACGTCTCGTGAATGCCATTGGCCCCCCAATCGGTAAGTATCCGGACTACGCTAAACAACTCTTAACGAACGCGAAGCACTTCTTGGTCTCCTCAACGATGTTGACAGCCGTCAGACCCGCATACTCCAGTTCCAGGTTCGCCGGGAAGGGATACTTCTCCTTTTTGAGGAGTTGCATCACGTCCTTGATGGGAGTATCGCCGGTGCCCCAGACGGCCACGTTGGGACCGTGGTCCTTCTTACGGTCTTTAATGTGCAAGTTGGTGATCTTATCGTGGTGCTGCTTGATGAACGCGACGGCATAGTACCCGGCAGCCGTAAAGTGGCCGATATCGAGATTGATGCCGTTGTACCTGCCATACGCCATGAGCGTGTCGTAGCTTTCGAGAGTGGCGGTCTGGTTGGGGTCGCTGGTCTTGTCGTGGCCGTGATAACCGATCATCATCTTGTGCTTGTCCGCCACCGGCGCAATGCGCTTCGCCATGGTGAGGGTTGTGCTCGTGCTGATGGCCTTCACGCCGAGGCCCTTCGCCATGCTGAATCCGTACTCGATATCCTCGTCTTTCATGCTGTCCGCCATGTTATAGCAGAGCAGCGCGACCTCGACGCCGGCGTCGCGAAATTTCTTTCCGACGGCCTTCCACGTAGTGGCGTTCGCCGAGGCGGCCATCGCGCGAGTCTCACCATTGCGCCTTGCCTCTGGGCCTGTTGCTCGGGGGTCAGCGGACTACGGCCAGTTCCTTCTCCACGGCCAAACGTAGGCATCGGGGCGCCAGCCAATGCTTCGCAGTGCTCCGCCGTCAGTTCGGCCTCGCCCAGCCCGATCTCAACATACGCCTTGACGATCGCTTCCGGATCGGGGCTGGCGATCCGATTGAAGCTGTATGAGATAGCGCCAATCTGAACACCCTCGAACTTGGAATCGATCGTCTTCGCGCCAAACGCCCTGCACAGCGGCACAGATGCGACGGCCATTCTTCCAAAATCTCGCCTTGTAAATCCCATCCTGTGTTCCTTTCAGCAAAGCTTCTGAGCTGGCGCGCCCCCTGGCGCCCGCCGGTCAGTTTGCCTTCGCATCGGATCTGCCCTTAGAATTCGCTCGAATCGAGCGCACTGCTTGCCGGCTAGAACGATTGCCGGCAGCGGCCAAGGAGCCGCCCTTTCGTCGAAGGGCGAAACTGGAAGCTGCTGAGGTGCACAAGGGCAGTGCCAGAGCGCGGCCGGCTCGCCGCAAAGGACAGAGTTGCTCCCCTTGGAAAGAGATGGATCTCATTGTTTCCAAATCAACTCTGGCATCCAGCATTGATATATCAGTTTGAGTATAGGCAACCGTCGGTTCGAGGTCAAGAACAAAACAACGCGGAGGACACCAAAAATTCCGCCATCTGACCTTTCCAAGCTATTCTGCCCATCAAAAATGGAATTGTGGGTCTTTTTTCAAACTTCCACACAACTCGGAGCTTCTTGTAAACCGGCCTACATTAATTGCAATGTCAGAATTTGGCACGGCCTCATGGTGACGCGTTGTACACGAACAGAATTGGCACCGTCGCTGACCCGCATCGCTATCCGGAGGGCGTGGCTGCAAGGAAGTCCCGGCAAGCCCGTTGGGAGAACAACAGGATTCAGGAAAAGTAATCTATGAATACTGCACGCCATTGGCGCACTTTTGTTGGCTTGTTTTGTTGCGGGGCGCTCTCTGCCGCGAGTTACGGTTACCCGCTGGCCGGCGCCATGAAGAAAGCCGGGTACGCCGTGGAGTCATTCCCGCGCCTTGGCGGCTTTTTGGCCGTTGGGGAGCGCTTGGCCGGAGTGGCCTTTTTCCCCGACCTCCCCTTGGCGGGCGCGCCCTGGGCGGCCTCTGCGCCGCGCTTTGCCTTCCGTTGCACCGGGGACTTCACGGGAGACTCCGATTGGTAGTGGCCGCTCTTGATAAGATCCGCGGTGACGGTCGGTGCGAGCCTGATATCTCCCGTGATGACTGCTAAGAAAAACAGGGAGCCGGCGGTTGAAGCTCGCGACCATTCCAATGGCCACGAGGCACACGCCCGTCCATGCCAGTTGGTTGAATCAGGTCGAGATCTACTTCTCCATCGTGCAGCGCAAGGTTCTCTCCCCGAACGACTTCCCGAACCTGGAAGCACTGGCCGAGCGACTACTCGATGTTCAGTACTACTGGAAATCAGCGGCCCGGCCGTTCGAATGGAAATTCACCCGCCAAGACCTCGCCAAGTTGCTCACGAAACTGGGGAATCAGCCCCCTTCTGTCTAACGCTCCGGGAATACGAGACCGTATTTATGAAACGGTGTACTTAGCTAAACTACGGCATCGAACCGCTGCTCACCGGGGCCGCACCAACAGATGTGCGTGCCGGCCGGCCAAGTATTCAGAAGCAACTCGAACCGGAACTGGATTTCAGCCTCGGACCGAGTTGAAAACTCCTCTTCGCCCTTGGGGCTGAGCACTTCTCCATTGTCGTCACCGAGTACTACGGTGACAAGTTCCGGGGGCTTGGCATCATACTTTCCGTACTGAAGGCGTTCCATATTAACCTCCACAGGTGTCTCCCGGCCCCGCACGCCGTCGCTGCGGAGCCACACAGCTTCAATGCCACTTCAATTATATTCAAGATCTCAATACCCCTAACACTATAATTTCTCTCGATAGGCGAAATGAGCCGTTTGGGGACTCTTACGGCCCGCCTGCCTGGCGTTGTTTCGCCTGCCCCGGATGGGGTGAGATTATCGGTGATGCTTAGGGCGTCGCTAAACGCTTGGTGACTTATCTGGCCACTGCTCGTGCCCGCGCGGCATCTTGCAGAGATTGACCCAGATAAATCGACAATGACCGGCCAAACTGCCTGATTCTAAAACGCTTACGCTTAACTTGGTGCAAGCAGATTTGGGCCGGTTATTTTAGACAAGGGAGGTCCACCGAATCCGTCCCGTCCTTCATTGACTATCCTCTTGGGCGGACGCCGGCAGGTTTTCCTGACCGTGGTCCAATGGTTGGTAGCCCTCGACAGACTCTGCCACATCCCAAATTCGCGAAAAATGAGACTCTAACTGAGAATATAGCGGCGCACCTGCTTGAACCTGAAAGACAGGAACGCCGCTCCCTCGTGCGGCATACGTATAGACTTCGAAAAACGCAAACCGCGTTGTAAGAAGCAGAAATGTGGTAGGCGTTTGTTTGTAGAGCTTCACTGCGATCGCGGGGTTGTACCTTTCGCAAAGGCGACGCGCGATTCTGGCAGCTCCGTCTGTCTCAATGTAAGTTGTGCTGTCATAGAAGATTGGTGCAGTAAAATACTCTGGGCCAGCTTCCCATCGAGCACGCTCCTTCAGTGCGGTCGACTTAGGGTGAACAATTAAAGACTGGATCTTTACGCGTGTATCAAAGCTAGAATCTAGGATTCGAACAATATCAGCATGGAGGTTACCACGATCCAGAAAAAAGTCACCAAGCGAGATTCCCATCATCCTTATTGCACTTCGCTCGATATCCATGTCCTGCCGCATCGTTTCGATGGCAGTCTTTCCTGCTATTGTCGTGTATCGGGTTGGGAAAATATTCACGATTCCCGCTGCCTTTGCGCCGCTCAAAACGCCAGTGACACTAAGTATCGTGTCTGTTGCTGTCCCGATCTGTTTGCGCAGATTCTCGATGGAAATCAGCGTTTCTTCTTGCGCAATAATTACGGCTTGCCGCGCGGCGTCCGTAAGCACCCTCTCCACGTCTTTATAATCTGACGCGTGCGCGTCCCGCAACGGCGCGGAATTCTGGGCGAACCGCTCTGCCCTTTCCGACAACTCGGTGAGTTCTTCCAGAATCTCCTCGGGCGGGCTGCCTTCTAATGCGATATTCACTAACTCCTTCGCCTCGCTAAAACGTCCGCACTCTACGGCGAGTTCGGCTGCACTGCGGTACAGGACAGACCTTGTGGGTTCGAGATCTCGCTGGTCCTTTAGCAATGACGCCGCGCCGCTTTCCTTGTCGAAAGCTTCTCGAAAGAGGAGGCGGGAGAGATCCGAGTCGCCCCTTTGGCGAGCCAACAAGGCCTGATCACAAAATTCCATCGCGGATCTATGCAGATCATTCGACTTATCCATTGTAATTCACAAGCCTCGAACGGGGTTTTCCAAACTCAATCACAACGATGAGAGCCGGCAATGGGTTCTTATACCGATGCAGCCTAGCGATTTTCTCGTCCAGTCGAGCCCGGATTACGCCATCTGAGCCGTTGCGGATTCCAGATATTTCCAGTCGGGTTTTACGCTGAAAAAGTCCATCATGAGTCGCCCCGACCCAGAAGTCGAAACCGTTTCCTCTGTAAGAACGCTCGCCAACTGTCATGTTCTTGAGGTCCCTTACGAGCAGGACCGCCAAGCCGTACGCTCCGTGTTCTGTAGCTGCGTCCCGGTCCGCCCAGGTGCGTTTCATCCGGTCGGTCGCTTGGTCCCAGAAGAGCAGGCATGTCACATCACAATCGCCTTCAACCGGCAGCCGCACACCAGAAGTATGGTGTTGGTCTTCCAAGCAGACCGCAGCGGCTTCTGCAAGGCTGGCACCAAACGCGGCTGTCATGCCAAACGCTCCATCTCTGAGGTTGCTTAAGGCGAGTATTCTCTTCTCGCCCGAGACCGATTCGGTAAACGTAGTCTGAGTTGACATAAGCGACTGGCCACCACTCAAGGATCGGTCAAATTGTAACGCCGTGCACGTTGAAGTGGAAGCGGCAACGCCAGATGGAACTCGTAAATGATAAAACGTACACTTTTGGCCAAAAACCCGCACAGGTTTGCAGCGTCCGCCGCACTTTGGCGATGGCTCGGCGCCGTCGGCCGCCGCCAGAAGCCGCGCCGATGCGAACCTGGGCTTATAGCCCTTGGCCCTCAAAGCGACCCGCTGGCATTCCGCCACAGTTGGCGGGATAACAGAGGGCCATCTTTGTCGATTTCCGCATTAGGATTCTACCCGACGACCGCCAGCCGCAATGACAGAGGGTCAGCGGGATTGTAGTCTGTTCGGCGGCTGAACCGCTCCTAACTCGGAGTTTGGCTTCAGGGCATCACCCGACGACCGCCTGCCGCAAAATCAGAGGGCCTCCCTATTTGGAGATCGCTGTTGACAGGCGTTTGGCGCGGCTTCGAGCTGGATTGTAGTCAAAAATGTAGATGTTGATTCCCAAAAGAAGGCAGAGGGTCGGGACCCCTTATAGAGCCAAGTCAGGGAAACAAAAGGACAAGTTCGTTAGGGTATCAACCCGAGATCCACTTTGCCCAAGGCAATTTTCGACATGGCTCGGAAATCGCCTATTTTCAACTGCTTCTGTTTCAAGGGGATGCGGGTTACTTGTTGCAGCCTGTGGAACTATGAGGAAACTGGAGGCTCTCGCAGCTACATTTTTATCTACAGTCCAGTACAATGGGATTGCCGTGAAGATCGAAGTGGACATCCCGATCCCCGAAGGGTCCGTCGATGAAAGCGCCAAAGAACGTCTTCGCCACGATGCTCTTGAAGCTGCGGTTCTGCGGCTCTTCGATGAACGCCGCATTTCCTCGGCCGAAGCCGCCCACGATCTGGGGCTGACGCGGATTCAGTTTATGGAACTGGCGCGCAAACGGGACATTCCACAATACGACTACACCTCCGGCGATCTCGCCGAAGACCTCTCCGATCTGGAAAAAATCCGCGAAAGTGTGCCGCCATCCGCGCTTCCGCGGTGATGGGATGATCGTTGTCTCCAACAGCAGTCCGCTAATCTATCTGGCGGCGCTCGGGGATTTTGAATTACTCCCCCGACTATTCGGCGAAATCCATGTTCCATCGGCGGTGTGGACAGAGATCGTGGAACAGGGTGACGGATTTCCCGTTCAGCCAGCGGCCCTTCAAGCTGTTGGGCTGTCGTGGCTGCGAGTGACGCCGCTTCGAGTTTCCGCGGGATCGATCAATGCGGAGGGCCGCAGACTGCACCTGGGAGAGACTCAGGTAATACAACTTGCGGAGGAATTGTCCGCTGATATCCTGCTGATTGACGACCGTGCGGCCGTGATCCAGGCGCGTGCGCAGGGATTTCGAGTTGTGCCGACCATCGCGATCTACATGGAAGCCAAGCGGCGGGGAATTATCGCCAGTGTGAAACAAAAGGTCGATAAACTTCGCGCCGCCAGATTTCGGCTTGCCGAGTGGGACTATAGGGCGATCTTGGCAGCGGCTGGCGAGCTTTAGCAAACCTCACTCCGTCGCCTCCAATGACCCAGTTCGCATCCGCTCTCATTTTCTACCTCCTCGGATTTCTCCGCTCGCGGTACAATCTCGGCTTGGAGATCCTCGCCCTTCGACAGCAACTTGCCGTGCTGAAGCGCCGGCGTCCGCGGCCCCGCCTCAAAAGTTGGGATAGGCTGTTCTGGGTTGCGCTGTGTGCACTATGGGATCGCTGGCGCGACGCGCTCATCATCGTCAGGCCGGACACTGTGGTGGGCTGGCACCGGGCGGGTTTTCGACTCTACTGGCGATTTCGTTCACGCATATCTTCGCTCGGCCGCCGAAAGATCGATGCCGAAGTTTACTCGGCAATCAAACGCATGGCGCTGGAGAATCCCATGTGGGGCGCGCCGAAGATCCACGGCGAGCTATTGAAACTGGGTTTCGAAATCTCCGAGCGTACCGTCTTGCGCTGCTTGGCCCGTCATTCCCCGAGGCCCCGCGATGCCGGGAAAAGTTGGCAGACATTCTTGCGGAACCACCGCGAAGCCATCGCCGCGATGGACTTCTTCGCCGTGCCTACGATCACTTTCAAGTTGCTCTACTGTTTCTTCGTGATCGATCATCGCCGGCGCATAATTCTGCACTTCAATGTCACCGCTCATCCAACCGCTGAATGGATTTGTCAGCAACTGCGCGATGCCTTCCCAAACGATGGCACGTACAAATATGCCATTTTGGACCGCGATTCCAAATTCAGTGCCGAGGTGCTTGCCGTACTCAAGTCTTCGGCCATTGACCCGGTGCGGACGAGCTTCCGGAGCCCCTGGCAAAACGGAATCGCGGAACGATGGGTCGGTAGCGCACGCCGAGAGTGCTTCGATCATGTAATTGCACTCAATGAAGCGCACGTCCGGCGACTGGGCCGTCAGTTCATAGCGTACTACCATGAGGATCGGACTCATCTCGGACTCGACAAGGACACACCATCTACGAGGCCCGTGGAGCCGAAACCGGCCGGCGCGGAATTGGAATCGCTGGCGCGAGTCGGCGGCTTACATCATCGATACGTCTGGAAAACCGCAGCATAAAGTCACTGTGAGCTCACAAGGAGTTGCAGATTGAATCGCTGCCCGTGTGTCCCGCAGTCTGTTTTGCGGACGGGCGAGACCCGATCCGGGTCCCTCCGGCAGAGCCGAACGTCAAACCGCGAACTGAAGAGAGCGCTTTCCGACTCTTAGGAAGCGAAATTAACGTTAAATCCGATCCCGATGGAATTTTGGCGAACCACAGCCGCCGCTTCCCGAGGGGTCGGTGACGGTGGCCGAGTACAGACCCGTGTTGGGAAGCGTAACGGCTTCGTCGAAGGTTCCCGAAATCTGCGGCGTAGTGAGGGCGGGAGCTGCCGTCCAGGTGGCGGTAAACTCGGGGGATAGGAGCGAGAGCTAACTCTATCGGAATGAGAGGAGATATGGTCGGGGCGGGGCGATTTGAACGCCCGACCCCCTGCGCCCAAGGCAGGTGCGCTACCAGGCTGCGCTACGCCCCGACATTTGACGGACTCTTCATTCTAAAACACTTTTGAACCCGACATCCATTCCATATCCCGACCTCACCCTCAGACCGTATCAAAACCCTTCTCATTGCACCTTCACCGTATCAAGACCCTTTGCCTCGCTCGCCTGGCGGTTGATCTTTTCCAGGGCCTCGCGCTTCATCTGCAATTTTCATCTGCGCGTACTTCTTGAAGACCTTCGCATCGCCCTGCCGAAGCATCTGGGTCACCCATTCGTCCGCAACTCCGCCGGCCCTGAGCCGGGTGGCATAAGTCGAACGGAGATGATAAATCCGAAAATACGGAATCTTCGCGCGCTTCAGGGTCTTGTGCCAGACCGTTTTCAAAGTCGTCTGGTGCCCCGATTCATTCTTGTCGCTGGCAAATAAATAGGCGCCCGGCCCCGCGATTCGAAGTTGGTCTTGGAATGCCTGCACCGCAATCGGCGTGAGCGGCACTTCCGCTACACCGTTCGGTGTCTTCGAGTCAGGATTCAAACCACCGCGTTTGTCGAGGTCTACTTGATCCTTTTTCATCGACATCAATTCCTTGTAGACGCGTAGGCCGGTCTCGGTGATGACCCGGACCACGTTGCGCAAATGTTCAGACGCGTGGAATTCGATCATTTGCTGCTCCGACCATGTTACGTAGTGCGGCCGGAACAGCCCGCGAATCGATACCGGAAACTCGACGGTCCCCATCTGGAAGTAGAAGTCGTCGTCCCCGTTCACGGTGCTGACGTGACGGCCGAAATCGCGTGTGAATAGGACGCAGGCTGAACCCCGATCAGCAGTCATTTTTCCAAAACCTCAGCAAGTCAATTGAATACCGCTGCGCTGTGTGCTGTCGGTATGCCGCACGTGTCTTTATTGGGGCGAACAGTCGGTCAGAACTTCGGCGCATCCCCGCACCTGACTGGCGGGCCTATAACGGCTGCGATCCCGGATTCGAGAGCGGAAATACTCGAACCAAGCCATCCGCAGTGGATTGCGGGGCAATCAGCCGCATATCAACAAAGTGCCCGGCGGGCGCGATCGCAGCAGGAATCTCGGCTCCCCAAGTGCAACCCTAATACAAACATGCAATCGGAGAGACTTGGTGAGGGCAAATTCTCTCTAGGGTGTTAACCACGTGGGGAGATTTCGTTACCGCGAACAGACGCGGAGGGCGAACTACCTGGGCTTGTCCCCTGGGCTGAGACAAACAGTTAAGAGACTGTGTACCGGTCGATGGTAAAGTATTTCGGCCGACCGGGCAAGTGGTTTAATCTGGCATTGCTGGTGAAGCGGAGACGGGCAA
>Ga0181532_10005072_pt1 | contig 11292 bp, 12 predicted proteins | sample PEATcosm2014_Bin_33_FD_119768 | JGI IMG/M metagenome (GOLD analysis project Ga0181532, IMG submission 119768) | Peatland microbial communities from MTU Mesocosm Facility, Houghton, MI, USA - PEATcosm2014_Bin11_30_metaG | ecosystem: Environmental > Terrestrial > Soil > Wetlands > Peat | place...
CGAGCCTGGTATGATCAGCACAGCCCCGATCAGTATCAGTATTGCAGCACTGCCAATGGCGGCTGCCAGACATAGCGCGGCTGCCGAGGATTGCTTGAAAGTCCTACGATTTTCCAGGCTAACCATGAGCGTCTCCTTTGCTGGGGCTGTCGGTCTGAAATGTAACTTGAACCTCTGTCGCTGTCCGCTCGCCGCGCAAGACCGATTGCCTAAACTACTAGTTCGGCGACCAAACTACGAAGGCCCGGTGCGCAGTGACAAAGATAGCACATTGCCGGTCTAATGTCCGCTTTCGGACATTATTTTCTTGCTTTGCGGTTCCGGCGGCGGGAGGATTTAAACTTGGAGGTGGCGGACCATGCATTTGTCGCGTCGCACAGGGCCGACGCGCAAGAAGCGACACCGAACGTTTGCCAGTCTCACGCTGATTGGGGCGGTCTGTGCGTTACTTTCGCTTGCGGTGCTGGCGCGCGCAGAGGATGGAGCTGCCCCTAACGATCCGATCGCGGCACTGCGCGTTTATGTCCAACAGGTCGCTGCGGCGCCGTCTAAAGCGACGGCGGCTGAAGACAGCAATTCGGCATCGGTGGGCTTGGTCCGCGTAGAGCCGGACGCCTTCGCTGGTCTGCGCGACTTCGTCCAGGGCATTCAGGACGATTCCGCGCAATCGACCAATGCCCCAGTAAAGTTGGCGGAAGCCGATAACGCGTTCGACGCATTGCGCGAGTTCCTGCGAAAGCAAAACGGCTCCGCGCAGCCTGCGCAGCCGAATGCCCCCCCGCCGCCACCTCGGCCGCAAGTTCCCGTCGTCCCCGTCTTTGAAGCGACTTTGGTGGGATCGAAAGTTTGTCTCGGCTGTCACAGTGTGCTGGCCGACACGTTCAGCCACACCATGATGGGCCGGCTGCAAAGCCAGGGCAAGCTGCAGTGCGAAACCTGCCACGGTCCCGGCTCGGCGCATGTGCGCTCGATCGGCTGCGCGGCGTGCCACGGCGACGGCGGTATCACCACCCGGCCCGGATTCCCGAGCCTTGTCGGGCTGAGTTCGGAATATCTCGTCGCAGCGATGAAGGCTTATGTGACCGGTCAGCGCAATCACGTCATGATGAGGACGCTGCTGTCTGGCCTGGGTGACGCGGAAATCAACAACATCGCCTTTTATTATGCACGGCAAGCCCCGGCGCGGGCAGCGACGCCGCCAGTCGGCGATCCGGCGGCCGGAAGGGCCGCGACCGGCCTGTGCGCCGACTGCCACGGTGAGCGCGGCATCAGCGTGAGCCCGGCGTTTCCAAGCCTCGCTGGCCAGGACGCGCTGTACCTCGCCGACGCATTGCGGGCCTACAAGGACGGCTCGCGCAACAAGACCATTGCCTGCGCCGGCTGTCATGGCGAAGGTGGGATCAGCCGGAAGCCCGGAATCCCAAGCCTGGTCGGACTCGACGCGCAATACCTGGTCGCAGCGATGAAGGCTTACGTGACCGGCCAGCGCAAGAACGCCGTCATGAAGGCGCTGCTCGCCGGTGTCAGCGACACCGAACTCAATGGCATTGCCCATTACTACGCTGCGCAAGCTCCCGCCCGGGCACAGACGCCGCCGGTCGGCGATGCCACGGCGGGAAAGGCTGCCAGCACCGCCTGCGCCGGCTGCCACGGCGAACAGGGTGTCAGCACAAATCCGGCATGGCCAAGCCTCGCCGGCCAGGACGCGCACTACTTCGCCGACACGCTCAGATACTACAAGGACGGATCACGCAGCGATGAGATCATGAAGGGACTGGTCGCGTCGCTGGACGAGCAGACCATCAACAACCTTGCCAGCTACTATGCGAGCCTCGCTCCCGGGCAACCGCACCCGACCAGCGGCGCGGCCGTGAAGCATGATCCGGTGCTGGTCCGCAACGGCCTCGTCGCCGGCCTCGACGACCGCACCATCAATAACATCGCGAGCTACTACGCGCGCCTGGCTCCCGGGCAACCCGAAATCGCGAAGAACGCTCCGGCCAGGCCGATGCCTCTTCTGGTCCGCGCAGCAGCTCCGGGCGATGGACTGAGCGTGGGTGGCATCATTTCCTATCGCAAGAACGATCCCGGCCGAACGGCGGAACAGAATAACGCCGTCTGCCTTACCTGCCACGAGCGCGGCGAGAGAACCTTATGGCAGGGCAGCGTGCACGAGACGCGCGGTCTTGCCTGCACCGATTGCCACACCATCATGAAGAGCGTATCGGCCCAGCATCAACTGAAAACGGCATTCGAGCCCGACACCTGCTTCCAGTGCCACAAGGACCGACGGGCGCAGATGTTCCGCTCGTCGCACATGCCGATGCGTGAGGGCAAGATAGTTTGCACGGATTGCCATAATCCGCATGGCAGCGCCACCGAGGCCATGCTGCAGCAGGATTCGATCAACGACAATTGCTACAAATGCCACGCCGAGAAGCGTGGACCATTCCTGTTCGAGCACGCGCCGGTGCGCGAGAATTGCCTGAACTGCCACGATCCGCACGGCTCGATCAACGAGCACTCGCTGAAAATGTCAGTGCCGCGGCTGTGCTACGAGTGCCACACGATCGGCCATACGCAATCCGGACCAAACTCGCAATTCACCATGGGCCGCGCGTGCCTGAACTGCCACACCAACATTCATGGCAGCAACAGTCCCGCCGGCGCAGTTTTCATGCGATGAGGTGAGAAGGAACCAACCGTCGGGGAAGGCGTCGATTCGAATCGGAGTTGAGGGGCAATGTCAAATCGAGCGCAATTGGTTCGAGCCTGTATGGCCGGAGCAAGCCTGATTGGAGTCGCGCTGATCTCCAATCCGGCGTTTGCCCAACAGGGATGTTGTGAAGGCGGTTCGGCGACGGGCGCGAATGCCTGGACCACCGGAAACACCACCGATCAGACGCCGGCCAATATTGCGGAGGCTACAGCTCCACCTCCCGTGAGCAGCTTTTTCACGCCAATACCAGGCAATCCGGCGCCGGCCAACGCTGAATCATTGCCAGTCAAGGCCGCACCCGTGACCGCTCCATCGTGGTGGACCCACGGCGAAATCGAGTTCGGCGTCCGCGGCTTTGTCAACGATCCAATGCGAGACGGCTCGCTGTTCGCCAATACCCCAGGCGGCGGCTATGTCTATCTCGGCCAGCACAGTTTGGGGAAATACTACGAGTACAGCACGGTCCAGCCCGGAGCATTCGGCGGCGGCCATGTCTCCACTGGCAGCACCGACGGTGTCTACCAGGCCGATCTATGGGCCAACAATATCGGCTACAGCGATCAGAGCTATTTGCTCAATCTTTCGAAGATCGGCGAGCAATACTTCTCGTTTGGATGGGATCAGACGCCGCATGTTTACAGCACGAGCGCGCAGACACCGTATCTCGGAGTCGGAACCAATACGCTGACGTTGCCGCCCGGCCTTTTGAGCAAAACCGCGAAAAGCAGCAGTATCATCGCTCCCTTCCTGCATCAGACCGATGTCGGAATCGAGCGCGACACGGCGTCGGCCAGCTATCGCTGGACGCCCACGGAAGCCTGGGACGTCAGGACGGATTATTCGCATATGGATCGCAACGGCACCCAGCCCGCGGGCGTCGTCGGCTTTGCTCCAGCCGGTTCAAGCGTCTTCGCCAGCCCCACCCAAGTCCCGGCGCCGGTTGACGACACAACACAGAATTTCGGCGCCAATGGCGAGTATGCCGGCATTTCGCCGTGGAACCAGAAATTCACGGTCAAGTTGGCCTACAACGGCTCGCAATACACCGACAATATCTCATCCTATACGGTGCAGAATCCGTATTGCACGGGCGCGACCGCAGCCAGCTGTTCCAGTGCGACCTTGAGTCCCTTTGCCCAGATTTCGACGCCGCCCAGTAACTCCGCCAACGGCGTCAGCGGAACGGTGGCGGCATATCTGCCGTGGCAGAGCCGCTATGTCGGCACCGTGAGCTATACGGTGATGACGCAGGATCAGACTTTCCAGCCAATGACCGACAACCCCAGCGCGGTCGCCTCACCAGTCGCGTTTTTCGGGGGCATGCCGTGGAACGCAGTCAATTTTGGCTTCGTCAACGGAAATCCGGCCGATCCAACGAACAACCTCCAGGGCAAAATCGGCACCCTTTTGAGTAATAACGTGCTAACCAGCCAGATCACGCCCGACCTGACGTCGAAATTGAGCTACCGCTATTATGACTTCGACAACGAGACGCCGCGGATCATTTTCCCGGCGTGGGTATCCTATGATCAGACCGGCAGCAGCTTGGAAAAAACAATTTCAAGCTTGTCGATCAGCTACATCAAGCAGGATGCGGGCGCCGAGCTGAATTGGCGGCCGTCTCAGGAATGGAACGTGAATGCCGGCGCTGGTTACGAACGCTATAATTATGACCAGACCGACGTCAACATCACGAACGAATATTCGGCAAAGCTCTCCGTCGATTGGAAGCCGACGGTTTGGTTCACCGCGCGTACCAGTGGCTACGTTGCCGATCGGCGCTACGACGTTTACGACTACAACCTTTTCGTGAGCTCGATTCAGTTCCCCGGGATACCTGGATTTGCGCCGACGACAAGCAGCGGTTGGTTCTATGCCCCGGCCTATCAGCAATTCATGTTCGACAACCGCGAGCGAACCAAGGCGGACATCGCCTTCGATATCGTGGCATTTCGCGGCGTCACCATCAGCCCGACCTTCAAGTACCAGGATGACTATTACGGCCTCAATCCGGCGAACCAGGAAGGCATCAGCAACAGCCGCTCGACCAGCTGGGGCGTCGACGTCGGTTATGTCGTCAATCCGGATTTATCGTTCACGGTTTCCTATTACTGGGAAGATTACAATCAATTGCTGTACAACTATACCAATACTTTCACCGGCGGCGGTTTTGAGGCCCAACCCGGCACCTGCACGCCGCCGTTCACGGCAGCAAATCCAAACGCAAACTGCCTGATCACGACCTCCGACAAGGAGCACGTGAATACGCTGGCGGTGGTGGCGAACTATGCGGCGATTCCGAACAAGCTCAACTTTGATGCGCGCTACAGCGTCTCATACGGCGTCGATGAACAGCTGCTGTCAACCGCCGCTCCCGCCGCCGCATGCGGCAATTGCCAAGGTCAATTTCCCAATGACACGACGCTGTTCCAGCGTTTGGACTTGACGGCGACGTATAAGTTCGACCCGTTCTGGGTCAACCGATGGGGTTTTTGGGGCGACATCAAAGCCAAGTTGCGCTACACGTGGGAGCGCAATGCCGTCAACAATTGGCAGAACGATCCGCTCGCGCCGTTCAGCCCGATCCTGCCAAGCTCGATCTGGCTTGCCTACGACAATCCGAACTACAATGTTCAAATGATCGCCGCTTCGCTCATTGCCACCTGGTAGCACGTTCCCCGAGAATGGTTTGCCAAGGTGGGGCGAAAATCCAGGCCAGCAACGACCCATTCGATGGCGTCTTTATTCCGGTTAGCTTTATAGCTTAACGTGGCTTGATCGTACCCGCGCACCAGCGATCCTTGCACGCATTACCTATTAAGGAAACTGGAAAGACTCGTTCAATTGCCCGCCGGCAGCGTATGCACAACGCCCTTATGGCAGTCGATACAGGTAAAGCTGGCCGCCAGTGATTGGTGCATGGTTGCCGGTGAAATTGCATCCGCTTTGGCGACCTCGGAAGATTGCTTGGCGGGCGCCATTGCCGCTATCGTATGACAGCTTCGGCACTCCGCGGAATCGTTTGCTTTCAGCTCCTTCCAGATCTTTTGTGCGAACCCCAAGCGGTGACTTTCATACTTCGCCGGCGTGTCGAGTTCTCCTGTCAGGTGTCCCCAGATCTCCACGGAGGACGCAATGTGCTTCATCAGGCCGGAGAGAAAACCTGGGGGCACATGGCAGTCGGCGCAACCGGCGCGAACACCGAATGCATTTGCGTAATGCTGGCTATGCGATAGCTCCTCGGCCGGCTTTTTCATTTCATGGCAGGAAGTGCAAAACGTGTCAGTTGAAGCGTACTGCAGGGCGCCGAAAAAGCCCCCGGTGAAGCCAATGCCGACTATGAATGCGAGCAAGCCACCGGCCGGTATTCCGAGCAGGAACCAGCGTTGCGGACGCCGCCACAACCATGCTGCAAAATCTCGGCGTGGCGGCTCGGGCGTGTTCATTGTGTTATCTCATCTCAATCTCACCGGTGGCACCGGTCGCAAGTGACAAAAGCGATTTTGTCGTTGTGACAGGCGAAACACTTTCTATCGCTGCTGTGGTCGGCGAAAGAAATCAGTCCTTGTTTCTGGGTCTGAAATAGCTGCGTGCCTGTCGACGGCAATTTCGTGTGGCAATCCAAACACACGTAGCCCTTCGAGGCGTGCATGCCGTGGTCGAAAGTGACGGTCCCTTGTCCGCCACCCCGGTAATTGAATGTACTCACCTGTTGACCAACAGCGGTCAGGCACAACAAGCAAAGCAACAGGCAACCCAGCGCCAGTCGAAGTCCCGTCGGAAATCGAGCCATAAAGTGCCCCCTAGGTTGCCTCCTAGGCCAGAATGTCACGGTTGATGGCGGCAACGTTGGGAACCGCTGTAAGAACCATAGCGGCTGTTAGTTCGTCGTGCATTGTCTGCATGAAGAGCGCCACGCCTTTCCGGCCACCTCCATGAGCGGCACGCCAAAGGTGCCGGCCCACGAGGACGGCATCCGCGCCCAAGGCTAAATACCTGAGCACATCGGTGCCGTAATGGACGCAGCCATCGACCAAGATCACCATCTTGCCCTTCACTTTGTCGGCGATCGCAGGAAGGACCTCGGCTGTCGCGGCCGAGTGGTCGAGGACCCGGCCGCCGTGATTGGAGACGCAGATTCCGGCCGCTCCGGCTTCGCCCGCCAGAAGTGCATCTTCCGGCGTCATGATGCCCTTGATTACAATCGGGATTTTGGTCGCGCTAACCAGTTCGCGCAGTTGAGCGACCGTCTTGGGCTCGACCGCGGAGGGGCCCGAAGTATCCATCCAGCCCCGGCCGGCGGAGTCTATATCAATGGTGATCATGAGTGCGTTACCCGCCTCGGCCAGGCGGATGATACTAATCAGGTTCGGATTCAGCCGCGGTTTAATACCGGCAATAACTTTGCCGGGGTATCGCGCGACGACGTCATACTTGGCCTTAGTCACTTCATACGGGTCCGATTGAATGTCGCCAACCGATCCCATCGTGCCTGCATCAACGCATCCGCCGATAATGGCGTCGAAGTACTCGGCTTCCGACATGTCATGGAGCGCGGGGAAGTTCACTGCCAACCCCCCAATCGGTGCCGCCATTGCTGGAAACGAAATCTTCTGCCCAAAGATGACAGTCGAGCTGTCAGGCTTCTTGTCCCCGCTCAACGGACGCAATTTGAGCCGTACGCGCTGCAGACCGCTGAAGTTGTTTTGGAATGACATGCCGGAATCCAGTCCGCCAATGCCCGGAAACTCCCCGGCGCATGCAACTCCATCACATTGAGGGCAGACACGGCATATTGGATAGAGAACCTGCCGAGCCTTCTGATAGACTTCCGCGACGCTTCCTGTTGCGCTAGCTGGTCCATAATGCGTGGCTGGCGCCGGTGATGGCGTGCCGCCGGTTGGCGGCTGCGACTGCTGGGCGACCGATGCTGTCGGCATCATCGCTCGGCTTGCGAATGCGCCGGCTCCCAACAAAGCCGAAGCTTTCAATGCTGTTCTTCTGTTTGCGCCATCCATCCCACACCTCCTCATTTCTATGGTGTCCCTCGAATCGAACTGAGAATCGATGAAGTCCGTTTCGGCGCGGATGCGCTCGAACAGCAGTTACATTCTTCCCGAAGGGACCTTTCGTAGTGCTCGCTCGCCGAGCAGACGATCGAACTCCTTCTTGGAAACGCCGTAGCACTCGCACGATCGGCGGATTATGCCGTGGCGGTCGATGATCGTGACGTTGCCGCGTTTGTAGCGAATGAGACCGGCCCGCTGCAGGGCGCCCGCCGCCACCGCAACTCCGGTCCGCTGCACGCCCAGCATCATGGCTAGGAACTCCTGCTGGCAGTCACGTCCGCAGCCTTGCACCTAGCCACCACTTCGCTGCCCCTCGCCGCCGTGCTCGAGCCGATTCTCGGTCACCGCAGACTCATTATAGTCCCGCGCGAGCGTCGCCTCTGCGCCTCAGTTCCGACTTGAACTTCGCCTCTTCTCCGGCCAGCAATTTCATGATCCCGTGCCGCCTCCCCAGGAGCCGGCGGACACTCAAGCGTGCGCCTTTTTAACGGTCGCGGCAAGCTCAATGTCTGGTACCGGACATTTTGCTCGACTTCGGCCGAGAGAGCGCCACGAGGCAAGACGCTGCTAAAGATCGCGCGCGCTGGGTCTTTAGTCGCATCACCGGCGAATACGACGCCGGCGAGAATCCAGAGCGTGCCCGGCAGGCGCGATCCACACAAGGCCACCTACCATTGTCAGTTCGTCGCCGAGGACCAACCTGTGTGATCGAGCTGCTAGACAATTCGTCGGCCGATCCGGGCGCAAAGGTTACAATCGATCTGGCTAACTCCGAGCGGCAATAAATGCTATCTGGCAAATTTTGACTACGCAGCGATTTTGCTCTTATTGTACATTGAATTGCCACATGAACCTTTCACCCTGGATTATGGCGGCGCGTCCGCGCACGCTCAGCCTTTCGATGACGCCAGTCATCGTCGGGACAGCACTCGCCTGGGCGGCGGAAGAACGAATCCGTTGGCTAGCGGTCGTCGCGGCGCTCATTGGCAGCATATTCATCCAGCTCGGCACCAACTTGCACAATGACGCGACCGATTCCAAACGTGGCGGCGACGGGCAGGATCGTGTCGGACCTCCGAGGGTGACCGCATCCGGCCTGCTGGACGGAGCCGTTGTCAATCGTGGTGCATGTGCATGTTTCGCCGTTGCGGCGCTCATGGGCTTATATCTAGTTTGGATCGGCGGCTGGCCGATTTTTCTGATTGGCGTTTTGTCTATCCTGTCGGGCTGGGCCTACACTGGCGGCCCTCTACCAATCGCCTACACGCCGCTCGGAGAATTATTCGTGGTGGCGTTTTTTGGTGTGGGTGCCGTATGCGGCACATACTGGCTTTGCACGGCGACGCTCGGTCCGGCTGCGATCGAGGCCGGTCTTGCGATGGGCTCCCTCACAGGAGCGGTGTTATTGGTCAACAATCACCGCGACGCCGAGGCCGATGCTCGCGTGGGACGAAGGACCCTAGCCATTATGGCGGGCCCATTTGTGACAAATTGGATTTATGCGGCTCTTATGCTACTCCCCTTCGCGCTGGTCCTTCCGATCGGTCACGCAATCTCGCGTGGTCACGTGTGGTTGGCGTTCATCCCATTGCCGCTGGCGGGCGCGCTGATCAACCGCTTCGTCCGCGAACCACCCGGCCGCGGATTCAATCGGATACTCATACAAACCGTGCAAATTCAAACGTTGTTCGGCCTGCTGCTCTCTGTCGGCTTGCTGTTTTGACTAAGCCACATGATGTCATCACACGTGATCTCACGAACCTTGCGCACGTTCTATTTGCGGTATAATCCTTACTCATGACAATACGAACCGGCACTTACATTGTCCCGACCCACCGTTGGTACATCGAACGAACCGTCTGGCTGATCGCTGGCCTGGTGCTGGTGGCGAGCACTGCGCTGGCCTTGCTGTGGAACCCACTATCGATCCTCGGAGTTACAGCAACCGGGCTTTTCTCCATCAACGTCGCGCTGACCGGGTTCTGCCCCGTTGGCAATATGTTACGCCTGTTCGGATTCACCCCGATGCTTGGATCGGCAACGCCGACGCGGTGGAATCTCTATTTTTTGCAGATCGATCGCTGGTACTTGGAGCGGCGCATTTATCTCGCGGTCGGCATCAACATTTCAGTCGCGTCGATCCTGGTTCTTGCACTAAGCCTTTGGTGGACGCTGTTCACCATCTTCGTTGGCGGTGCGATGGTATGGTTTGCCGCGACCGGCTATTGCGTCATGGCGAATGCGCTTTATTGGCTCGGTGCCGAGCCGCGACTTAACCCCGAAGCCATGCCGTCCGGCCGATGCGCTAACTGCGCCATGTCACCCGTGTGCGTCAGCAATCCGCACGCAAAACACGCGTGAATGGTTTGCGGTTTCGTCGCGCGTCTATACCATCAAGGTCTTGAATCCGATTCGATCGCGGTCACGAATGACCGCCGTACAGTCGTTGAGCCCGCCGCTCGAATGCCGCCAGCGTTGCCGCCGCCCGGTCGGTGAAGGCTGCTCCCATCAGCATCTGCAAAACGCGTGAGCGAAATTGGAAATCGACGTGATATTCGACGTCTGTGCCGCCCTCGGCCGCCGACTCGAAGATCCAGCGCTGCTCAAAGCGTTCGAACAGCGCATCGGCGCCGCTGATATCGATCCGATGCGGCCGGTGCAGCACTCCCGCGGTTGAAAATCGCTTGCGGAGTGGTCCGGCCGCTATCGTCATATCAACCAAGATGGTGTGATCATGGCGGCGACGGATGTGCGATGCGATCACCCAGGGCAAAAATTCCGGATAGCGTTCGACGTCGGCGACGAGGTCGAATAATTGCGATGCGGCGTATTTCAGGTGTTGGCGTTGCGTGTAGGCCGTCATAATCAGCCGACGGTTTACGACCCTACGTCATTTGGTGCACACATGTGCCTCGTGTTCTCTTCGCGTACGCTCACTTCGACTCGGTCGTTGGCGATGCCGTGGGTTGGGTAGCCGGAGGCGGCACCGGGGGATGCACGAGATTGGTATGGCAATCGACGCAGGTCACGCCGCCTTGGCGCAGCAAAACGTGAGCTTTCTGGCCATCTTCGCTCGGCGGGTGAATTGCGTTGGCATCATGACAACTGCGGCAGGTGACGCTGTCCTGGGAATGCATATCGGCCTGAACTTCGTGCGCGAGTTCGATCCTGCGCGCCTCCCAGAGCTTGGGATCGCTGAAATTTTTGGTGGATTCGGCGTATACATCGCGCAGGCCCGAGGAGACATGGGTATAGGTCTCGACGAACCAGTTAGTCTTGGGGATGTGGCAATCACCGCAGCTCGGCCGTACCCCTTCATTGTTGCTGCGGTGCACCGAGTGTTGGAAATATGGATCATTGGCTTGAAAAGCCATAGTGTGACATGACGTGCAAAAGGCGTCAGTTGAAGTGTAACGGTTGATCGCGATACTGGCGATCATGCCGCCGGCGCCGAAAACAGCGCCGACGATCAAAAGCACAATTAGCAGCCAAAAACTGATCCGC
>Ga0181532_10005074_pt1 | contig 11289 bp, 7 predicted proteins | sample PEATcosm2014_Bin_33_FD_119768 | JGI IMG/M metagenome (GOLD analysis project Ga0181532, IMG submission 119768) | Peatland microbial communities from MTU Mesocosm Facility, Houghton, MI, USA - PEATcosm2014_Bin11_30_metaG | ecosystem: Environmental > Terrestrial > Soil > Wetlands > Peat | place...
ACTTCTTCAATCGGAAGCTTCCATCGCCGAGCTCCACGCGCAACCCCGCTCGCCGCAACTCACGCGCCAGAACCAGAGCGGCCGCGTTGAGGCTCTCGCCGATCGGTGCGATGTACGCATCGACCTTTGCCGCAGGCGCGGCAGCCTGAATGGACTCCTCCGCCTGCAGCGTCAGCACCAGCCGGTCCAAACCGATAGCAAAGCCAATCCCCGGCGCCTTCGGTCCGCCGATAGCCTCGCTCAATCCGTCGTAGCGTCCGCCGCCGAGCAGCGCGTTCTGCGCGCCTAATCCTCCATGCGTAAACTCAAATGTCGTCCGCGTGTAGTAGTCCAGTCCGCGCACCAGCCGCTGATTCAGCTTGTACGGCACGCGGGCCGCATCCAGAGCCGCGGTCACCTGCGTGAAGTGGTCCTTCGAATCCTGGCCGAGCGAATCTCCGATCTTCGGCAGCTTCTCGATGATCGGCTGGTCCTCCGGCACCTTGCAGTCGAGCACGCGCAAGGGATTGGTCACGGTGCGCCGCTGACAATCTCCGCACATCTTCGGTGCAACGTCGACCAAGGCCTCGCGCAGCACATCGTTGTATTTCGCCCGGTCCGCGCCGGACCCGACAGAATTCAGCTCCAGCGTCCAGCCCGTAATGCCCAGCTCGTCCAGCAGCGTGGCCAGCATCTCGAGAACCTCCGCATCGCGCAACGGCGACTCGCTGCCCGACGACGGCGGTCCGATCACTTCGGCGCCAATCTGCCAGAACTGCCGGTAACGGCCCTTCTGCGGACGCTCTCTGCGGAACTGCGGTCCAATGTAGTAGAGCTTCTGCAACTGGCCGCTTTCGCCCAGCCCGTGCTCGATATAGGCCCGCACCACTCCGGCCGTATTTTCAGGCCGCAGCGTCAGCGATTGCGTCTTTTCCGACTGCGCGCGGGCGCGATCCTCCCACGTGTACATCTCTTTCGAAACAATGTCGGTCTCCTCGCCCACGCTCCGCGCAAACAGCCCCGTGTCCTCAAAGATCGGCGTGCGAATCTCCCCGAAGTTGTAGCGGGCAAAGACCTGGCGCGCGGTCGTCTCGATCCGGTTCCACAGCTCCGTCTCCGGCGGCAACAGATCCCGCGTCCCGCGCACAGCTTTCAGGGTGGCCATAACCTATATAGTCTAAATGGGAAAACGACGGCTTCAGTGCGCGGGCGAAGACGCGACTTGCCGCGAGCCCGCTATCCCAGCACCCTGTCCGCAATCCGCACCCACCACGCCGACGCGCCCGCGTAGGTGTGAACCACAAACATCTGGCACACAATCAGCACCGGCACCGTCACCAGATACACCTTATGAATGCGCCGGTTCACCACCAGATCGCGCACCACGCCGAGAAGAATCACCCCGTCGAGGCACCAGAAGTAGAGATTGTGATTGAAGATGTAGTCGATGCGGCCAAACGCAGCATCGAGCAGGCCGCATGTGGCGATGAAGATCAGCCGGCGGTGCAGTTCGGATTTCTTCCGCCACAGAATCGCCAGGCTGATGAGCGTCGCGAATGCAACCATGTCGTACCAGGGAATAATCAGAAACGAGTCGATGCCCGTCTCGTGAAGGGTATGAATATCGAAGCGCCCCATCACGATTGACGTGGTAATGCCCAGCGGAACCATCACCGTGGCCAGCGCCAGACCGAACCATCCGAAGAACCGGTGCCACTTCACGTTGTGCGCGCGCACCAACGTGGACTGAAAAATGAAGAACAGCACCCACGTCGAGAACATGCCGCCATGAAACCAGAGGATCAGCGGCCGGGGCACCGCGGCATGGAACAGATTCTGGTCGACCGTATGGCTGAATCCCCAAACGACAATCCCCGCCACCAGCAGCGACATTGCAAAGTAGAAATATTTGTCGATGAGTCCGCCGCGCCCGGTGACCTGAACGTCGCGGCGCACAACGGCGCTTTGCGATACAGAAGCCATTGGAAGGACCTCGATTTGCGTCTTTAAGGAAATGCGAAAATGCACCCGCCATGCCCGTGGGGAAGTAGCGCAAGGCTAGCACAGGGAAGTTTTGAGGCTCAACGGAAAAATACGCGCACGCCGACGACGGACTTCAGCATCGCCTTCAATATTCGTTTTCATCGGGTAACTCAGGCTCAGGGGGGAGTCATGCACCTTTGGCTGCTAAGTGCAATTAAAGACGGCTTTGGCCGCCAGATTTAACTCAAAGTAGTACAAAGGTAATCCAAATCATAGAACCGAAGATATGAATACGACTATGGTGGTATTACCCTCGACTTCTAATAAGCGCACAAAGGTAATTATGAGACGATAAGTCTCCGCCCTCGAATTGGGCCTGGAAGCTGCGCCGACACTCCTGCTTCCGTGGGCTACAAGTCGGCAGCGTCCCACTGCTAGTTAAGTTCGCTCCGACTGCGGTTGATGCGCCGGACGGAGCATTCCGGGTGGGAGAAAGCCGCTCAGAGAGGCCGCGAACGGAGCCGCACATGCAACGCCTGACTGAATTAATTGTCCGCACTTTTTCTTATCCAGCACCGGCAATGGTCGATCCCAAAATCCGCCCTCTTCCGAGCAAGCAATCGATCTTCTATGCCACGCAGCGCCGCGCTGGCGGCATCCTGGCTGGAGCCGCGCTTTTGCTGGCGGCCGCCGGCGCACAGGCGCAATTCGGCTCGCAACCTGTGGGAGCAACGACGGGCAATCAGAATGTAACGGTTGCCGCGTCGGTGTCTGGCACGGTTAGCAGCGTTGAAATCCTCACGCTGGGCTCGCCCTCCGGCGATTTCGCGGCAGGCACAGGCACTTCGAATTGCGCATCGGCCACGTTGGCCGAGGGCGCCACCTGCACGGAGTCGATCGATTTCACGCCCGCCAAGCCCGGCCTCAGATCTGGCGCGGTAGTGCTGGTGGGCACGCCGTCCGGCGGCTCAGGCCAATCCGTTCTGGGCACCGCATATCTCTCTGGCACTGGAGTCGGCGGCTTGGGTGTGCTGGTAGCAGGCAACCTGCAGCCTGTCGCCGGCCAGCTTGGTCTCTACACCTCAGTGGGCGATGGTCACCCGGCCACGCAGGCCGAGCTCTATTTGCCCAGCGGCATCGCCCTCGATGGGGCCGGCAACCTGTATATCGCCGACAGCCTGCACAATCGCATCCGCATGGTGTGCGCCAGTGCAACCAGCGCCACCATTCAGGGAACCAGTTGCACCGGCGCCGGAATCATCTCGACCATCGCGGGCAGCGGCAATCCCTCCTATGCGGGCGACGGAGGCCCCGCGGCAAGCGCCACTCTGAACACTCCCGGCGACGTAGCTATCGATGGCGCTGGAAATCTCTACATTGCCGACAGCGGCAACAACGTGATCCGCATGATCGCTGCTGCCACGGGCGTCATCACCACAATCGCCGGCAACAACGGAGGCGCCGTTTGCGGCTCCGGCAGCGACGCGGTCGGCGACGGCTGCCCAGCCACGCAGGCGACGCTCAACCAGCCGCAAGGCGTCACTCTCGACGCCAACGCGAATCTTTACATCGCCGACACCAACAACCATCGCATTCGCGAAGTAAGTTCGGCCTCCGGCGTCATTTCCACCATCGCGGGCAACGGCTTCGCCAACGGCAACGGCACCGGCGGCTACAACGGCGACGGAATCGCAGCCACCAGCGCCAAGCTCAACTTCCCCTATGCCGTGGCCTTCGATGCCTCCGGCAACATGTACATTCCCGATTCCGCCAATCACCGCATCCGCGAAGTGATGGCGGTAGGCGGCATCATCACGCCGGCCAGCACCATCTCCACCTTTGCCGGAACCGGAAACGCAGCCGCTACGCCCTGCACGGCGACGCCGGTTGCCGCCAACCAGGCGGACGTATGGTCGCCGTCGGGTGTCGCGGTCGATGCCGCGGGCAATGTCTACATTGCCGAGACGCAGAATGCCGCCATCCGCAAGGTCAGCGTGACCACTGGCCTCATCTCCACGCTGGCCGAAAACGGTTGTGGCGATTTCTACGCCGGGGGTCAATTCCAGCCTGTGCAGCTCTACGGACCGGTCGGTCTCTACCTCGACGGCAGCGGCGATCTCTATGTTGCTGACACGCTGGATATGGTGGTGCGCGAGATCCAGGGCAACTTCGCCGCGCTCGATTACACTGCGCCTATTCGCCAGGGAAGCACTTCCGCGACCGAGGATGAGACGGTCGAAAACGACGGCAATGCCGCGCTCGACCTGACCGCGATCGTTCCCACCACCAATGCGGCGGTTGATGCAACTGTCCCCAACTCCTGCACGAACGGCGATTCGCTTGCAGTCAACGCCGATTGCACGATTGGCGCTGTCTTCGCTCCGGCCGCCACTCCGACGCTCCCGGCAAATCAAACCGAAACACCCAACATCGACGTTACCGAAGATGCTCAGCCTATAGTTGCCGCCGCCAGCTCGCCGCTCGACATCGAGCTCATTGGGACCGCGGAGCCTGTCAATTCCACCACAACGACGCTGGCTTCCAATCCCGATCCCTCCGGCTTCGGGCAGAATGTCACCTTCACCGTCACGGTGGTCACCGGAGCAGGGACCGGAAACCTTACAGGAACCGTCAGCATCGCAGACACCTTTCGTGGCACTACGACCCCCCTGGCCTCGGGCCTTGCGCTCAATGCCTCGGGCGTTGCAACCTTCTCCTCTTCCACGCTCGCTGTCGGCCAGCACTCCATCGTCGCCACCTACGCAGGCGACACAATGCACTTCACCAGCTCGTCGGCTCCGGCACTCGTCCAAACCGTTCTTGAAGGCACTTCCGCAGGCCTGATTTCAACCGCAAATCCATCCACGATTGGTCAAAGCGTCACCTTCACGGCCACAGTGTCCGTCTCCGGCGGCGGAGGCGTCACGCCCGGCGGCACATTGACTTTCTTGGACGGGACCACTGTACTGACCACGCAGGCGATCAATGCCGGCGGTGTTGCAATGTACACCACTTCGACGCTGACAGCCGGCGTGCATCAGATCACGGCGGTCTATAACGGCGACGCCGCCAAGCAGATTCAGGGCAGCACATCGGCCGTCCTCAATCAGGATGTGCAGGCGCCCACCACCGCAACACTCACCTCAAGCCTCAACCCGTCGCTCTACGGCAACTCCGTCACCTTTGCCGCAACCATTCCGCCCAGCGGCTCTGCGGCGCCAACAGGCACGGTGAGTTTTCTTGATGGCGCCACGCAGGTCGGCACGGGAACGCTCAGTGGCAATCCGGGCGTCGCGACATTCACCACCGCGACCCTCAACATGGGTACGCACATCATCACTGTGTCCTATCCAGGCGATTCGTTTAACGGGCCAAGCAGTTCTTTGCCTTTGAGCCAGGTGGTTAACCAGACCTCAACGTCGACCACCGTCACCGCAACTCCCACTCAGGGAATCGCTGGTGGGCAAGAGACGATCACGGCAACCGTCAAAGTGACCTCGGGTTCCGGAACACCCACGGGCACTGTCACATTCACGTCGGGAACCACGCAACTTGGCAGCGCGCCCCTCAGCGGCGGAGGGACGGCAACGATCACACCGGCGCTGGCGCAGGGAAGCTACCAGATCGTAGCCACCTACAGCGGGGACTCCAACAATCTGGGCAGTGCGTCAGCGCCTCTCGCGCTCACCGTTGTGCAGGCCAACACCCAGACCGCGCTCACCGTTTCGCCCAACCCGGCGCTGGTGCTGGCGCCCATTACATTCACCGCCCAGGTATTGGGTAACGGCGGCACGCCCACGGGCAGCGTCAACTTCCTCGCCAATGGAAGCGTGATCGGCGCCGGACCCGTGAACGCCTCGGGAACGGCCACGTTCACCACCGCAACATTGGCCGCGGGCACTTACTCCATCACGGCCACCTATACCGGCGACGCCAACAATGGCAGCAGCACTTCATCGCCAACATCGCTCACCATCGCGCTGGCCACAACCGCCACCGCGATCACCGTCACTCCCAACCCCGCGCTGGTCGGGGCGGCCGTCACCATTACCGCCAAGGTCACCGGCAATGGCGGAACGCCCACCGGCAGCGTGAACTTCATCGCCAACGGAACCACGCTCAACACTGCAACTCTCGCCGCGGGAACGGCCAGCTTTACCACTTCCACGCTGGCTCCCGGAACCTACGCCGTCACGGCGAGCTACCTGGGCGACGCAGCCGACTCGCCCAGCACCTCAAATTCAATCAGCGAAGGCGTCGGCCTCATTCCCACCTCCACCAGCCTGGGGTCCTCGGTAACCTCCGGCCCGCCTGCGCAGGTCGTTCTGGTAGCGACGGTTCTCAATAATGGCGCGGGAATTCCACCAACCGGCACCGTCACCTTCATGAGCAACAACACTCAGGTCGGGTCGGCCACATTGAACGCGAGCGGCGTGGCGACAATCACTCCCAACCTCGACGCAGGCGTCAGCTACAACATCGTCGCCATGTATAGCGGCGATGCGGATCATAGCCCCTCCTCCTCGCCCACAATCCCCGTTTCAGGCACGCCGACCCTGTTCAACCTGGGAGTGAATCCCGCCAGCGTGACCATGGCGACTTCGCAGAACGCCACCGTGACTGTGAATCTGAGCTCCAACGGGACCTTCGCTGACACCATCGGATTAGGCTGCGCTTCGCTGCCCGTTGGAGTCTTCTGCCACTTCTCCAGCCCCAGCGTGAAGCTCACGGCAGACGGTGCCGCAAGCGTTCAGCTCACCATCGACACCAACAATCCGTTGAGCGGCGGCTCTTCGGCAATGAACTCGTCGCCCATCAACTCCCCGCAGGTCACTTCGAAGTTCTCGTTGGCCGGTCTCTTCCTCCCCGTCAGCGTGCTCTTCGGATTTGTCTTCTGGTGCCTGCGCCGCCGCAACGCCCGAATTCTCACCATGTCCTTAATCCTTCTGCTCTCTGCCGCCGCGCTCGTGGCCACCGGATGCGACAGCTATTCCGTGAACACAGCCACGCCCGGCAATTACGTCATCCAGGTAACCGGCACCGGCGCAAGCACTAACGCACAGCAGTACCAGGACGTTTCACTCACCATCACCAAATAGATCCGGAGGGCCTCGCAAAACCAGACTTGCTGCATTCCGAAGCCGCGACATTCAAGTCGACGCGACAACAAGGCGCGTCGACACTGAAGAGAGTCAAATAAGTCTCAGTAACTCTGGTTTTGCGACCTATCGCCGAGCGGGCGCGGGAGAAAGATGAAACCTTTGCAGCTTTTGAATTTCTGCCGGAACCAACGATCGGGTCTGCGGGTCCAGTCCGGCAGGCCGGGTTTCGAGGTTCGGTTGGCCGCGGCTCTTTTACTGGTGATCCTCATCGGATCGATCGGGCCGCGTTTATCGCGCGCGCAGGTTGTATCTGCCGGCGACCAGGGAGGGGCCAGTTTGTCGGCTGGCGTCCTGGGCTCCGGATACACCCTCCAATACGGCCAGCGGAAGATGGCTGGCATCGCGGGCTTCGTCGATTTCGACACCAAGCGCCGCCTCGGTATCGAAGCCGAAGGCCGCTGGCTTGAGTATTTTCAAACTGCGAACGTTCACGCCGAAACCTATTCGATTGGCGGTCGATATCACTTCGACGTCGGCCGCTTTCAACCCTACGCCAAGGGCCTGGTTGGCCTCGGCGACTTCAACTTCCCGTATAACTACGCCCACGGGCGCTACTTCGTGGTCACCGCAGGCGGCGGATTGGACTTCCACTGGACGCACAGAATCTACATCCGCGCCGTCGACTTCGAATATCAGGATTGGCCCAACTTCACCTTCGGCAACATGAATTCCTTCGGTGTCAACGCGGGCCTTCGCGTGCGCATTTTCTAGCCTCAGCCTGAGCATCAACCGAAAGCGAGCCGGAGACGAGCCTCGTCGTTAGCGCTCCCAACCTCCCACAAAGACCGGGTGCCCCCGGTCCCTCGCCTTTGGGGACCGGGGGATACCACGGAATCGGATCAGCCAACAACCTGGACCACTGTCGGCCCATCTTCGCTGGGGTGGCACAAGCCGCGTTTCGCCGTACCGCAATCGGGAAAATCCCGAGCCTGCCACGCCTTAATCGTGATTCAGATCACGGCCCTTAGCGAGACTCTGCCGATAACCTCTAAGCAAAGGCGCAAACCACAACGCGCCCGCGATCGAGGAGCAAGATTTCCATGGCTTATGTCGTCACCGATGCCTGCACCAAGGATTTCGTTTGCGTGGCCGAGTGTGCCACCGCCGCCATTGCGCCCGCTCAGGGCGATCCCGCGGCCGCAACCGTCTCACAGGTCTATATCAACCCCGATGAGTGCATCGACTGCGGCAACTGCGCCTCCATCTGCGCGCAGAATGCCATCTTCTCGCTCGATGAGCTGCCAGCCGACAAGGCGCACTTCGCCGAGACGAACCGCAAATACTTCAACTAGACCGCATTTCTCACCTTTCACGGCAAGGCGCAGCGCCGGTCTCCAGACCGGCTGTCGTGCGAATCTCCAGGCCCGCACAAGTCCACCGTGCTCAACAATTAGGTGGGTTGCCGAGGGCGTGGAGGGACTCAGCGAGGCCGCGGCCATTGCCAGAGCCGCCGCCAGTGATGAGGATCGTGTTGCCGGTGGGATTCATGAGAGCTGTTGCCTCTAACTGGCATGATAGCCGGGTTTGGTAAGGCTCCGGTGATTAGGGCCACCGGCGAGAATAGAGCCAAAATGGGCCGCAACGGGCAGTTATTTACCACCTTGAGACCGACCTACTGCGGAGTGATCTAAATCACTCGCCGACCGCTTGACCCAAATGGATAATGAAGCATCGATTACGAAGCAACGCCTTTGCCGGGCATCTTTGTTGTCGACCTCGACTGATTCTGTTCGGCGCCTTGCCGATAGGAGTCGAAGGAGGATGCCGATATGGCAACCCAACCGTTCGACAACGCCCACCTGCTGACAGCTTCGCCATCCCTACTTGCGCCACAATTGCAGCTGAGCAGTTATGCCCCCACAGTAGCTGGAGCTGAGGTTTTGAGGAGCGGGGCTGTTCCTGCAGACGCGGAGTGGCCTGCCGAGGCGATCGTCAATCTGCATCGATTAGGGAAGGGCGTATGCTGGGCGCTAGGCATCGAAGGCGCGACGGCACTCAGCCTTTACAGCATCTGGTATCTGTGGCATCTTTGGCTGTAAGTCGCACCGGCATACCGAAACTTCGCGGGAAACTCGACTCGCCTTTGAGTGCCAAAACGGTTCTCTATTCCGACCCTTTGCATCCAAATAGAGGCGATACATATTTAGTGTCATTTCGAGCAGGCAATCCGCATTTTAGTCTTCAAATCTGCGATGATGGCGAGATGTGCCTGAGGGCACATTGAACAGATAGGATCCACCGCTAAAGTGAAACCCGCAATGCGCCGTGTGGCGCTGATCTACAACCCGGCATCAGGCCAATACTCCGCGCGAAGGCATGCGGCCGTCGGCGAGATCAAGGCCGTGCTCCAAGAAGCGGGGATTGAGGCGGAGGCATTCGAAACCGGAGCACCGGGCAGCGCGACAACCCTTGCAGAACAGGCCGTGCGTGAAGGCTTCGATACGATTCTGGCTTGCGGCGGCGACGGCACGGTCCATGAGGCCGTGCAGAGCATGGTCGGCACCGACGTGGCGCTGGGAGTGGTTCCACTGGGCACTGCCAACGCCCTGGCAGCGGACCTGGGACTGATCGCATCGCCGGCCAAAGTTGCGCGCAAGCTGCTGGATTCCACACCGGCTCGGGTATCAGTCGGTCGTATCCACTACAAGGACAACGCCGGAAACTCCGGCTCACGCTATTTCATCGTAGCGGCGGGAATCGGCGCCGATGCTTTGCTGATGTCACGGCTGGACTCGCGGCTGAAGCGAAGACTGGGATATGTTCTCTACCTGATCGAAGCGTTCCGAATTTGGGCGACCTCGCCATTTCCACTTTTCGAGGCGGAACTACCGTCGAATGGAAACGGCGGCGGACGCGTGGTGGAAGTTTCGCAGTTGCTGGCCGTGCGGGTCCGTTCCTTCGGCGGAGTCTTGCGCACGCTTGCTCCAGGCGCAAGTTTGCGCAATGGCAGCCTCAGCATGCTAGCTTTCAAGACGCAAAGCCGGTTGCACTACCTTTCATTTCTGCTCGCCGTAATCGCTGGACGGCACACGTTCAACCGTGATGTGGAGCTGATGGACTCGCCGTCGATCGAGTGTCGCGCACGCAACGGCTCATCCGAGGAACTCTTTGTCGAGGCGGATGGAGAGGTTCTCGGCTCTCTGCCGGTGCGCCTCGAAGTCGTTCCTCACTCGCTTACGCTGCTGATCCCATCGGGCGCGCAACCGTGAGGAGCACGGCGTAGTCTGGTTTTTTCCCGCGCTATGTGGCGACAGATTCCCGCGAGCGGGGCCTTGCCCGGAAGAACGCCCCCGGCTCATTCCTCGTAGAGATAGCCTTTGGCGGTTTCCTCAAAACGGCACAGATCGTCTGCTTTCCAGGCGTCGCATCGGTGGAGCTCGCAGGCCAGAAGATCAGCGACGGCGGGTGCGGCATCGATGGCGGCGCGCGCATCGAGAAAGAGAGCTCGGGTGCGGCGGGCGAGCACATCCTCGACCGTACGAGCCATTTCGTACCGTGCCGCCCAAACGACCTCGCGCCGCCGGAAGGGCAGGCGCGGGTGAAGCAAAGCATCGAGATTCGCATCGAGATTCGCGTCGAGATTCGCATCCGGGGCGCTCGAATCCTGGGCGGAAAGTGCGCGCAGGGCAGGAAGATCGGAACCATAAACGCACTCCCATGTGGAGTTCGCAGTGGTGGCGTCGGGGGTCCAGCCGTGAAGCCTTAATTCCAGAGTTGGAGACGAACGTTTGGGGAGGGCTGCGACTTGCGTGGCTCGATCGATTGTGTCCTGTCCCATGCGGCGGTAGGTAGTCCACTTCCCACCCGTCACCGTAATCAGGCCCGACGCGGAAACCAGGATGGTGTGATCGCGAGATAGTTTTGAAGTCTTGATCCCGCCTTTGCGAACCAACGGCCGCAGACCCGACCACATGCTGAGAATCTCTTCAGGGCGAGGCGCACGGCCCAGGTAGCGGGCGATATGGTCGCGCAGGAACTTCTTCTCTTCAGGAAGGGCGCGCGGCTCAGGCGAGGAAGTGTGAACGGGTACGTCGGTGGTTCCAACAAGCAGCGCGCCGAGCCAGGGAATGGCGAAGAGGACGCGTCCGTCAGCCGTTTTAGGAATCATGAGCGCGGTGTTTCCGGGCAGGAAGGAACGCGGGAGAACGAAATGCGATCCCTGGCT
>Ga0181532_10005076_pt1 | contig 11287 bp, 6 predicted proteins | sample PEATcosm2014_Bin_33_FD_119768 | JGI IMG/M metagenome (GOLD analysis project Ga0181532, IMG submission 119768) | Peatland microbial communities from MTU Mesocosm Facility, Houghton, MI, USA - PEATcosm2014_Bin11_30_metaG | ecosystem: Environmental > Terrestrial > Soil > Wetlands > Peat | place...
GACCTGCTGACGTTGCGGCGCGAGGACAATGACGCGCCGGTCTGATTGCCGGATTTGTTCAACCAACTCGCGCAGGACAAAACTTTTGCCCGTGCCAGCACCGCCACGGAAGACCGCTACCGCATTGATTGAATCCAGCAAAGCATCAAGCGCGCAACGCTGTTCATCATCCAGTTGGGGATTGGCCGGACGCGGGTGCCAAACCAGCGGGTAACAAGAACCGATGCCTTCTTTAGCAGTCTGGACAATTTCCCATTCGCGCAACAGAACGTCGCGCAATGTCACCTGGCCCGGACGTTCATCGTGGCGAATATAATCACGCAGGCGCGTGAACTCTTTGAGTTCGGTAACTGAGAAACCCTGACCGCGCGCCCGTTCCAACGCCTGCTGCCAAATCTGGCATTCCAGCACGACCGAATTTCGATCAAACAGATGTTCCTCCGCCCATTGCACCGCTTCTGCGATACTGATGCGATTTTTTGCAATGATGTTTTCCCCCGGACTTTCCAAACTTCGGCGCAAGGAATCACGCTCATCTTTGGTCAACTGCGATTCCCATAAAACCCGCAATTCGTCCCGGGACAAATCCTTTTGTTTCCGGGCGCGATTGGTTTCCGCCAGCATCGCGCGCAACTTCTGGATGTTCGCCTCGCCGAGTTCCGGCTTTTCGGCCAGCAATTTTTTCAGCGATTCATCTATTTGCGCGTGCCGTTTGGAAAACCGCTCGCAAATTCCTTCGGGAACACCTTCGATTTGAAAGTCACCGCGCGCGTGGTTGCGAATGCGATAGCCGTAGTTTTGCAATTCACGCGCCAGCTCATGATAATAGACATTTCTGGCAAATTTCCGCGCCCGTAAAAGTTCAAAATTTTGGAGCGCCTTCCAGCGATTTTCAACCGGATCGTAAGTGGCGTTGAACACGATGCCATGCGTGTGAAGATGCGGATCGAGCGCGCGGGAAGTATCGTGGGTAAACAATGCCGCCGCGAAATTACCTGTGAAACGGTCATTCTGCGCCCCATCCGTCCGAATGCGGGTCGCGGCATACGCCTCGAATTCCTTCAACGCCAGCCGCACCGCCCGTTCATGCAGGGCAAAGATTCGTTCATCTCCGCCAAGAAATGCGGCGATGGAAACTGATTTGGGCGGTGAAAAAGTAAAATCAAAAAAGACGCGCCGATTGGCCACCGTGCCGTCACCCTCCACACGTCTTCCCTTCTGCCGCTGCGTCAACGTCTCACCTGTGGCCGGATGCTGATTCTCACAAAGCCGGAGAAAATCATCCGCACGGACTTTGCCGGATAAACCAAGATGTTCCGCGCCCAATCCAAACCATTCGCCGGTCACGCGCTGGCCTTCATCGTAGTAATCGCCAACGCAAAGATGTTCCTCAAAGTATTCCTTTGCGTTCGTCAGATTATATTGCGTCTTTGCCGTGACCACACCCCGGACACTATCAGGACTTAACGCGCATTTTGTGTCCCAGAGACACCTTCTTAAATCTGATTTGTGATGAACTGCGGACATGAATTATGCAACGGATGACGAAATCAGAACTGCTCTGCGGGTTCTGAACGCACTCAGAGATGAACTGAAGGCGCACACGAAACGACGGATAGATCGAATCCCAGACAACGTGGCATGGAACGAGAAAGCCACTCACATTGATTTCGATCTGCGAGGAAATCTGGACAGCATCCACGGTTTGAAATTGGAACTGAAGCACTGGCTCAAACGTCGTCTCAACGCAACCCGGCGCAGCAACCACACCTGATCATGATGACACCAACCACCGCCGACCTACGCACTGCCATCCAAGTTCTGGAGAAACTTGGCGAACGATTCACCGCCAACGCCAACCATTCGATGATCGAAATACACGAGTCGCCAAGCGGCAGCCATCGAGGCGGACAAATCGAAGCCAGCGCCATCGAGCAAACCGCCCGCGTCAAACTCGTCAGCGCACAGTTAAAAAGTTGGCGCGACGAACTGCTGCAACAACGTCAAACCGTTTCCCATCATGTTTAATTCTCAATACGCTTTACCCCTAATTTTCATTAGGACTTGGAGTGCGCGCAGATGTTGCGCCAGAGACGCGCAAGTGCTGCGCAATCTTCCGCAGTCGCGGACAAAGAAACCGCCAGTCCACGACCGTGGACTCGCCGCACACAAGGCGCGGACGTGGATTGGCCGTGTCCGTGAACAGTGCATGATTGCGATTGGTCCGCAGCCGCAGCCGCGTCAAAGGACGGCTCGCAAACAGGCAGTGGCCACGGCTCTGGACAATCCACGGACAAGCCGCCGACACGGTTTTTCCGCGACCGCAATCAGGCCCCGTTCGCAAATTGTCCATGCTTCACGATTGGCCGCTGAATGTCAGTGCAGTCGCGATGCATTTCCATCCCGTCGTCCGCACGCGTTCTGACCACATCCAAAATCATTCCAATCTTATGTCCTCGTTTAATCCCGATAAAATCCGCAAGGCCGTCGAGGAATTTACTCCGCGCCGGCCACAGAAGTTCCAGGATTTATTTCCCGCAAAAGATGTCGTGATTGAACTGCGAAGGAAGCGCGCCTCGTATCGCTCCATCGCGGATTTGCTGACGCGCCATTGTTTGCCAACTTGCAAAACATCCGTCGCTTTGTTTTGCCACAAAGTTCTCGGTGAAAAAGTGCGCCCCTATAAACGTCCCACTTACGAAAAACCAGCCGCTTCTGAAATGCCCATTCGTGAAGAAGCATCTCCGGCCACATCACCTCCGACCGAGACCAGTGCGCCCGCAGATGCCAACGGCGGTGAAACTTCGCCCGCTCGCACTCGTGGCCCGCGCATCGCGCAAGTCCGAATGCTTAAACCACAACCGCAAACCACATGAAACGTCTCGACCTCATCCTCAATGGCAAAGGCGGTGTCGGTAAAAGTTTCTTCGCCGTCAACTTTGTTCAATATCTCAAGGACAAGGGCATCGCCCACACTGCCATTGACAGCGACAACGAAAATTCAACGCTGAAACGCTTTCATCCTGACACGCGCTTCCTCGACCTTGCGGATCGGCGCGGTCTCGACGGCATTTTCAGCGCGTTGGAGAAATCAAATCTGGTAGTCATGGATTGCCGTGCCGCCTCCACCGACCTGTTCATTGATTTTTTCACCGTCATTGATTTGTCCACCGTGTTGTCGGCGATGGGCGCAACACTCACCTTCATCATGCCGGTGAACCATGAATCGGACAGCGTTGACCAAGTGCAGCGGCTGACCGACCAGTTCGGCAGGAAATGCAGTTATGTCGTGGTTCGGAACGCTGCCCACAGTGAGAGCTTTGAACTGTTCGAGGCGTCTGAAGTGCGCGCGCAACTCAAAGACAAACTCGGTGGACGCGAAATTGCCATGACGCAATTGCAGGACTGGCTCGTTGTGGCAATGAATCAGGAAAACGTGACCGTCACGGCGGCGGCAAAACATCCGGGCTTCGGTCTGCTTGATCGCCAGCGACTTCAAACGTGGCAGCGGAAGCTTTACACTGAAATTGAATCCGCCGCCGACCTGTTGCTGCCAACCAAATAATGAGCGCGACAAAAAATAAGCCACCGGATTTTGACGAGGAATTTACGCAAGCCGTCGCCAAGTGGCGTGAAGACCACAGAATTCGCGAAGACGACGCCACGATGCTTTTCATCGAACTGTTTCGGATTCATCAAAATCATTGGGACGCGCTTCGCAGCCGTGAGATGCCCTCATTCAATCAGTTCCGCTCGGACATCGCTTTACTCACCCAGGCGACCAAAACATTTCAACAGGATACAGCAACCTTGATTGGACTGCTTAAAAACCAGCCAGCAACTCACAACATGGTGAAAATCACCCGCGCTGCCGCCTTCTTTGCGGCAATCGCCTGCCTGTTGGCGGGTTATCTCATCGGGAGGGCTTGGCCATGACACTCCAATTCATTCCGTTTGGTCCGATAATGCCTCCGCCAGATCTCATTCTCGCGCTGAGAAATCCTCAATATATCCTCATAACTGGTGGCGTATTGTTGACATTCATTGCAGCCTGGCTTTTGTTCTCTCCAAGCAGGTGCCGAGGCTGTGTCGCACGGCTTGGGCGACTGACATGGCAACGCAATCAATTCTGTCGCGGCTGGCTCATCACCGGCGACACCGGCTCCGGCAAAACCAGTTCCGGCATCAATCAACTTCTCCATCAAGTTTTTCAGAACGAACCAACTTGGGGCGGCTTGTGCATTGACGAAAAAGGGGTGTATTGGGAAACGCTTACGGCGATGGCCAAGCATTACGGACGCGAGCATGACCTAGTGCATCTGCAAATCGGCCCCGATGATACGGCAGTCCAATGGACGCCACCGTATTATTTTAACCTGACCGGCGACCGCAGCATTCCATTTTTGACGTATGCCAAATTTGTTGTGGACACGGCAACGAGTCTTGGACAGGGAGGCGACAAAGGATTTTTCAAAAGCCAAGCGCAGATACACATTGCCTACGCTTTGGAATTGCTGTTCGAGCTGAAACGTCCCGTCACTTTGCTTGGCGCTTCGGAACTGCTCTTTAACCGGGGCAAACTTGAAGAAGAACTCCAAAATTTAAGCCACCTTGGGGAACTTCCGCGCCGCGTTGCCGTTCTGGAACATTTTGAAAATCGCCTGCTCAAACAGCCCGAAGAACAACTCGGCGGTGTCCGTGAAACGACCGCCAATTATCTGCAATGTTTTTTGACGCCCGAAGTGGCCGAGGTGTTCTGCACCGCAACCAGCACGTTTGATTTCACCGAAATTGACAAAGGCAAAATCATCTGCGTCACCATGCCGCAAAAATTCCAGACTGAACGCCGCTACGTTAATACATTTTTGAAATTGCTGTTTTACAGTCACGCCTTGCGCCGCTTCGACAAATCGAAAGCCGAACGTGCGAATGATAATCTGCTCATCTTGTGGGCGGACGAGGCGCAACGATTTATGACCGCCAGCGAGGACGGCACAAGCGATTACAATTGCGTGGACGTGATCCGCGAAGCAGGCGCGACGATTGTCGCCGCCGCACAGTCCACCACTTCACTTGTTCCGCCGTTAGGCAACGATAAATCAAAAGTGCTGACTTTGAATTTGCGCAATCGCATGATTTTTCGCTCTGCCGACGAAGCCGACGCGGTTCAAGCCGCTGATTTTCTCGGCAAAAAACTTGTGATGAAACGCTCGTGGGGTTCAAGCGCTGGAAAACACAATGTGAATTATTCCGAAGTTGAAGAACACAAAATCAAATCCTACAAACTTCGCAAACTCCGCGACCACGAGTGCGTGCTAGTTCACTGCGAAAAGGGATTCCGCAAAGTGACACTCCCGCCGCTTGAAGCCAACGGCTCGGTTGCAAAATGGTTCTCGTGGTGGAGGCGACTGATGTAAGTGAATACCATACCGAATACAAATGTCAGTGTTCCGTTTCAAACCCACTTGGCGCGACGAGCGACAGTTTCGTTTTCGTTCATCCGAACCGTGGCCAGAAAAACATGATGCGGAATGTCCGTCAATGACAGCGATTTGCAGGTCACGCTCATGCGGTGATAATTGTCGTTGCGGCGCTGATTGAGATCGTCTTCCAACACGGGAATCCATCGTTTCATTCGCCTGTCGCGAACGAAAGCGCCGTCAAGCCGCACAAATCCCGCGCTTGTCGCCGATGCAGACTTGCTGCTAACCTCACGCTCATGCTGCGCGTGTCTAACGTTTCAAGAATATGTCCACCGACCTGACATTCATCACAAACGAGTCCGGCAAAAATTTGCGTGATCGCTTTGGGGTCTTGCTTGGTGACGACACCCGTTTTTTTGATTGTCTCGTCGGCTATTTTTATATCAGCGGCTTTTACAAACTTTATCCCGTCCTCACGAAAACGGAGAAAATTCGGATTCTTGTCGGCATCAAGACCGATCGCGCCACCTACAACCTCATTCAAGAGGGAAAGCAGCAGGAACTGGTTTTGGAATCACACGCACAGGCAAAGGCGGCGGCGGCCAGTGCCGTCCGTGATGAACTGGAAAAATCGGAAGACACCCCCAACGTGGAGGAAGGCATCCGAAAATTCGTTGAGTGGATTACGTCCGGCAAACTCGAAATCAAGGCGTATCCATCCGAACGGGTTCACGCCAAACTTTACATCATGACGTTCCACGAGGGCGACCGCGACAAAGGCCGCGTCATCACCGGCTCAAGCAATTTCACCGAAGCCGGCCTTGTGGACAATCTGGAGTTCAACGTCGAACTCAAAAATCCGTCCGACTACGACTTTGCCCTCGCCAAGTTCAACGAGCTTTGGAAAGTCGCCGTTGAAGTCTCGAAAGATTTCGTCCAGACCATCGAGACGCAATCGCCCTACGCGCAGTTCTCGCCTTACGAACTTTATCTCAAATTCCTCTACGAATATTTTCGCGGCACGCTCAATCTGCCTGACGAATTAGACGACACCTATCTCCCGACGGATTTCAAAAAGCTCAAATATCAGGAAGATGCCGTGCTGAATGCCGTCAAAGTCCTCGAAGATTATGGCGGTGTGTTTCTGTCGGACGTGGTCGGCCTTGGCAAAACTTTCATGTCCGCATTGCTGGCGCGGCAACTGGACGGGCGCTCGCTCGTCATCGCCCCGCCGCATCTTTTGGACCGGCACAACCCCGGCTCGTGGTGGAACGTCTTCCGCGAATTTGGCGTGCGTGGCTTTCATTGCGAATCCATCGGCAAACTCGAATCGCTGCTTGAAGAAGACCTCACCCGATATAGATACGTCTTCATTGACGAGTCGCATCGGTTCCGCACCGAAGACACCCAAAGTTACGAATTGCTCGCGCAGATTTGCAGCGGCAAAAAAGTCATTCTCGTCTCGGCCACGCCTTTGAACAACTCGCCGCAGGACATCTTGAGCCAGATCAAACTTTTCCAACCCGCCAAGAACAGTTCCATCCCCGGTGTCCGCAATCTTGAAGCGTTTTTCGCCGGCTTGCGCCGCAATTTGAGCGGCCTCGACCGTCAGGACGACCGCGAGCAATACTTCCAAGTCGTGCAGGACAACGCCCGCGAAACGCGCGAAAAAGTCCTCAAACCGCTCATGATTCGCCGCACCCGCAAAGAAATCATGGAGTTTTACGGCGAAGATTTGAAAAAGCAGGGCTTGAAGTTCCCCGAAGTGACCAATCCCGAACCGCTCCTTTATGAACTCGACGCGACCGAGAATGAAATTTTCGACGAAACCGTCCGCCTCTTGACGAAGGAATTCAAATACGCCCGTTACAAGCCGCTGGAATATTACGAGGGCGAAGCAACCGGGCAGGAAATCCAAGGCCAGGTCAACCTTGCCAGGTTCATGAAAATTCTGACAGTCAAGCGCCTCGAAAGCAGCTTCACCGCTTTCCGGCAGACCCTGGGCCGTTTCATTGCCACTTACGAGCGCGTCATTGCCGAGTTCGACAAAGGCCACGTTTTCATCAGCAAGAAACACATCTCCAAAGTTTTTGAATTGCTGGAGTCCGACGATCAGGAAGCCATTCAGCGGTTGATTGACGATGACAAGGCCGAAAAGCTCGACGCCAAGGATTTCAAGGCCACGTTTATTGCCGACCTCAGGAACGACTTAAAAATTCTCCACGCCATCCGTGACCACTGGGAAAAAATCACCCGCGATCCAAAATGGGAAGCCTTTGCCGACGTTCTCAAAACCAAGGCCCATCTCAAAAAGGGCAAACTCATCATCTTTACCGAATCCAAGGAAACCGCCGAATATCTGGCCGCGCAGATTGCGAAAGAAGTTGAACCCAAAGTCCTCGTTTTCACCGGCGTCTCGCACGAGAGCATCCGCACCGAAGTCACTTTGAACTTCGATGCCAAGGTCCGGCATCCCAAGGACGATTATCGCATCCTCGTCGCCACCGAAGTTTTGGCCGAAGGCGTGAACCTTCACCGTTCCAATGTCGTCATCAATTATGACATCCCATGGAATCCCACGCGCCTCATACAGCGCGTCGGGCGCGTCAACCGCGTGGACACCAAGTTCGACAAGATTTACACGTTCAACTTTTTCCCCACCAAGAAAAGCAATGACCTCATCAAGCTCCGCGAAGCTGCCGAGGCCAAAATCCATGCCTTCATCGAAATGCTGGGCGCGGACGCAAAACTCCTGACCGAAGGCGAGGACATCAAATCGCAAAGTCTTTTCTCCCGGTTGAACTCCAGCGAAACCATCACCGGCGAAAATGGCGACGAGGAAAGTGAACTGAAATACCTCGCCGAAATCCGCGAAGTCCGCGACAAGCACGCCGAACTTTTCGAGCGCATCAAACGGCTGCCGAAAAAAGCCCGTTCGACACGAAGCCTGGCTCCCGACCCCGCCGTCAAAAAGTTTCCCGCGCTGCTCACTTATTTTCGCCGTGGCAAACTCGACAAGTTTTTCCTCGCACCGCCGGCCAGTGCCGATGCCACGGCGATTGATTTCTTCACCGCCGCAAAAATCCTGAAACCCGCCGATGCCAAGGAAGTCCGCCAGAACATCCCGCGCGAATTCTACGGTTTGCTCGACCAGAACAAACAGAACTTTCTCAACGCCACCAGCGCCGAGGTCGAGCAAGCAGAGTTTGCGCATCGCGGCGACCGTAACGCTGCGTCTGTGTTGAGACGTTTAAGAGCAAAGGAAATCCAACATTGTCCGCAGTTCACCGACGATGACGAGGAATTTGTCGGCAAAGTCATCCAACTCCTCGAAGATGGTGCGTTGCCCAAGCGAACCACCCAAAAAATCGCCGATGCGTTGAAAAAGGAAATCCAACCGCTCGACATTCTCCACATATTGCGGCGCGGCATCCCGCGTGAATTCCTGCTGGCAACACCCGCGCAAGCCAGCCAGGGCAACACTCTGCGCGAAGTCATCCTTTCATCTTTCCTCGCGCAAGCGCCATGAACCTCGAACTGGCTCGCAAAATCATCAGCGAAACCTTCAAGCAGGCGTTTGACGAAGGCCGGTTTCAGTATTTCATCCGCAACCTGCTGAACCACCTCGATGAGTCCAAAAAGCAAACGTGGACGCTCAAGAAGGCTGCGTTCGAGGATTACGTCAACCATTTCACGCGCCTCGGCTCATACACCGACCCGCGTGGTGAACGGCTGGATGTTCTCGTCATTCACTTACGCAAGGACACCACGCTTGCTCGCGGTCGCGTCACGCTTCGCAATTTCGTCGCCGATTATCTCGCCACCGGCCATGGTCAGGGCAAGGCCGCCGTCATTGCCGCGTTCGTTTCGCCGAGCGAGGAGGACTGGCGTTTTTCCTTCGTCAAACTGGATTATACGCTCGAAAAAACCGAGCTTGGCATCGTCACCGAGCGCGCACAACTCACACCTGCGCGCCGTTACAGCTACCTTGTCGGCAAAAACGAAAATTGCCACACGGCCCAAAAGCAGTTCATCGAACTGCTCCAGACCGACACCGCCGACCCGACGATTGCCCAGCTCGAAACCGCGTTCAGCGTCGAGAAAGTCACGCGCGAGTTTTACGATCACTACAAAGACCTCTTTGAAAAAACCAGCAAAGAACTGAAGGACGTGCTCAAAGCGCAGCCGTCCATCGCGTCGCATTTTGACGAGCGGGGCATCGAGAATGACGACTTCGCAAAGAAACTTCTTGGCCAGATCGTTTTCCTCTACTTCCTGCAAAAGAAAGGCTGGTTTGGTGTCGAGCCGCGCAAGGCATGGGGCACTGGCCGCAAGGATTTTATCCGCCATCTGTTTCGCGAACGCGCGTCGTTCGCATCGCTGCTCGCAAAAAAAGCGAAACGTGAAACGAACTTTTTCAACGACATCCTTGAACCATTGTTCTACGAAGCCCTCGCCATTGACCGTTCTGACAATGGCGACCACTACTCGCTTTTCGACTGCAAAATTCCGTTTTTGAACGGCGGGTTGTTCGAGCCAATTTATGGTTATCAATGGCAGACCACGGACATCCTGCTGCCGGACACGCTTTTTTCCAACGACGAGCCGACCGGCGAAGGCGAAGAAAAAGGCACGGGCATCCTCGACGTGTTCGACCGCTACAATTTCACGGTCAACGAAGCCGAGCCGCTGGAAAAGGAAGTCGCCGTTGATCCTGAAATGCTCGGCAAAGTTTTCGAGAATCTCCTGCCCGAAAACATCCGGCACGCCAGCGGCACTTATTACACGCCGCGCGTCATCGTCCATTATATGTGCCAGCAGGCGTTGCTGCATTATCTCGCCGCCCGCGCTCCGCACGTTCCGCAAAACGACCTCGCGTTGTTTCTGCGGCACGCCGAACGGTTTGCCGATTTCGAGGCGAAGGACAAAAAGTCCTACGCCGAACGCGGTCTGCTCCTGCCGGAAAGCATCAGCCAGAACGCCGCGCCGCTCGACGACCTGCTCGCCACTATCACCGTTTGCGACCCGGCCATCGGTTCTGGTGCGTTTCCCGTCGGCATGATGCACGAGATTGTGCGGGCGCGCATCGCCCTGACGCCCACGCTGGAAAAATCCGGTGACATCCGCGCGCAAAAGCCACGCTCCGCCTACGCCTTGAAGCGCGACGCCATCCACCATTCGCTTTACGGCGTTGATATTGACCCCGGCGCGGTTGAAATCGCCAAGCTCCGCCTTTGGCTTTCGATGGTCGTGGACGAGGAGGAAATCGGCCACATCCAGCCGCTGCCGAACCTCGATTACAAAATCATGCAGGGAAATTCCCTGCTCGAAGAATTCGACGGCATCCGCCTGCTCGACGAAAAACTGCTCCAGCCCCCGGACGCCGCGCGCGATTCTGAAATGGCCGAAATCCGGGCGCGCATCGCCGCGCACCAGGGCGACGCCATCCGGCGACACGGCGAGGGCAAAAAGGGCGCGGCACAAAAGCTCGCCGCCGAGCAGGAAATCAAACGGCTCAAGAAACGGCTGGACGCGCTCGTGAATCCCGCCGAGGCGAAGTTCGGCGCGCAGGGCGAACTGAACCAGCAGACAAGCTGGGCGAGCCTGAAACGGATTCAGGAACTGCACGGCCGGTTTTTTGACGAGAACTCGCGCGCGGAAAAAGACCGGCAGCGCAAGGAACTGGACGCGCTGGAATGGAATTTCATGGAGGCAACCTTGCGCGAGCAGGGGCGCGAGGAGGCGATTGTCGAATTGAAGCGCGCCAGTGCCAAGCACCGCAAACCGTTTTTTCTATGGCATCTCCACTTTGGCGAAGTGTTTCAACAACGTGGCGGCTTCGATGTTGTCATCGCAAATCCTCC